>OIJK01000052.1_pt1 | contig 52402 bp, 37 predicted proteins | sample 1583501 | NCBI WGS metagenome assembly OIJK01 (sample SAMN02674606, study PRJEB24791) | human gut metagenome, SKBSTL068 | isolation source: stool | host: Homo sapiens | place: USA
GAGAAGAATATGGAAGTACAAAACAATAGTAACTCATTCCCCCTCCCTACGGGGGAGGGGGTTAGGGGGAGAGGCTTGAAGCACATCATCATCCTGGGTGATGGTATGGTCGACTGGCCCGTGAAGGCTCTGGGAGGCAAAACCTTGCTGCAGGCGGCTGCAACTCCCTATATGGACAAGCTGGCACGCATGGGACGTGTGGGAAGGCTGGTGACGGTGGCCGAGGGATTTCATCCCGGCAGTGAGGTGGCGAATATGTCCGTTCTGGGCTATAACCTGCCGAAGGTGTACGAAGGCCGCGGTCCGTTGGAGGCGGCGAGCATCGGTGTGGACTTGCAGCCAGGTGAGATGGCGATGCGCTGCAATATTATCTGCATCGAGGGAGACAATATCAAGAATCATTCTGCCGGGCACATCACTACAGAGGAAGCGGATGTGTTGGTGAAATACCTTCAAGAGCATCTGGGCGACGACCGCGTGCGTTTCCATACGGGCGTGCAATACCGCCATCTGCTGGTAATAAAAGGAGGGGACAAGCGCATTGACTGTACGCCGCCCCACGATGTCCCTTTGAGGCCTTTCCGTCCGTTGATGGTGAAGCCGATGGAGGGGACGGAGAATATTTCGGTCCCCGAAGGCGGTGCAGAGCTTACTCCGAAGCAGACTGCCGATTTGATTAACGATTTGATTATCCGTTCGCAAGTGTTGCTGGAAAACCATCCGGTCAACATGAAGCGGAAGTCCGAGGGTAAGGACCCTGCCAATAGCATCTGGCCGTGGAGTCCCGGTTATCGTCCGCAGATGGAGCGCCTTTCAGACAAGTTTTCGCAGGTGAGGCGCGGCGCCGTGATTTCTGCCGTGGATTTGATTAACGGCATCGGCTACTATGCGGGGCTGCGGCGTATCACCGTAGAAGGTGCGACGGGGCTTTATGATACCAACTATGAGAATAAGGTGGCTGCCGCTCTCGATGCATTGCGGACGGATGATTTTGTCTACCTGCATATCGAAGCCAGTGATGAGGCCGGTCATGAAGGAAACGTCCCCTTGAAGATTATGACGATTGAGAATCTGGACAGCCGTGCTGTAGGTCCTATCTACGAGGCTGTGAAGGATTGGGAGGAACCCGTTGCCATCTCCGTATTGCCCGACCATCCCACTCCCTGCGAGCTCCGTACGCATACGGCCGAACCTGTTCCATTCCTCATCTGGCATCCGGGTATCGAGGCTGACAAAGTACGGACATTTGATGAAGTGGCAGCCTGTGAAGGCAGTTACGGACTGATGAAAGAAGACGAGTTTATCAATGAATTCTTTAATTTTTAATTTAATATGAAATATTATAGCACCAACAAACAAGCTTCCGAAGTCACTCTTGAAGAGGCCGTGGTAAAGGGGCTTGCCGCAGACAAGGGGCTTTTCATGCCCTTTACAATCAAAACTCTGCCACAAGAGTTTTACGATAGCATCGATACACTCAGCTTTCAGGAGATAGCCTATCGCGTGGCAGATGCTTTCTTTGGTGAGGATGTTCCTGCCGATACGCTGAAACAGATTGTTTATGACACACTCAGTTTCGATGTCCCTCTGGTCCGGGTGACGGAGAATATTTATTCGCTTGAGCTGTTCCATGGTCCGACACTTGCCTTTAAGGATGTAGGCGGTCGCTTCATGGCGCGTTTGCTGGGGTACTTTATCAAGAAAGAGGGCAAGAAGCAAGTCAATGTGCTTGTGGCTACTTCCGGTGATACGGGGAGTGCCGTTGCCAATGGTTTCCTCGGTGTGGAAGGCATACACGTCTATGTGCTCTACCCGAAGGGAAAAGTCAGTGAAATCCAGGAGAAACAGTTCACTACCTTAGGGCAGAATATCACGGCCATTGAGGTTGACGGTACGTTCGACGATTGCCAGGCTCTGGTTAAATCCGCTTTTATGGACGGGGAACTAAACGAGCACCTGCAACTGACCAGCGCCAATTCCATCAACGTGGCGCGTTTCTTGCCGCAGGCATTCTATTACTTTTATGCCTATGCTCAACTGAAGCGTGCCGGTAAGGGAGACAATGCCGTCATTTGTGTACCCAGTGGTAACTTCGGCAATATCACTGCCGGCCTTTTCGGCAAGCGTATGGGACTACCCGTGGAACGCTTTATCGCTTCCAACAACCGCAATGATATCTTCTTCCAATATTTGCAGACGGGCATTTATACACCGCGTCCCAGTATCGCTACCATTGCTAACGCGATGGATGTGGGCGACCCGAGCAACTTTGCTCGCATACTCGACCTTTACGGAGGCAGCCATGCCGCCATCTCTGCCGAAATCAGCGGTGCCACTTATACCGATGAGCAGATTGCCGAAACTATGCGGGAAGTGTGGAAGAAGGACCATTACCTGCTCGACCCGCACGGAGCCTGCGGCTTCCGCGCTTTGGTCGAAGGACTGAAACTCGGTGAAACGGGCGTGTTCCTTGAAACGGCTCATCCGGCGAAGTTCAAGGATACAGTCGAGAAGATTATCGGTGAAGCCGTAGAAATACCAGCCAAGCTTCAGGCCTTTATGCGCGGTGAGAAGAAGAGCCTGCCGATGTCGAAGGATTTCGCGGACTTCAAGCAATATCTGATGCATGTATAAAGAATGGGACGTCAGTAAAGAAAAACACCGGATTGCTTGACATTGCCTTTCGGATGTTGTATCTTTGTAACTGCAATCTTAGTTCAGATTCAATTTTAAATTAGCATAAAAGGAGAGGCGTCGCTTCTCCTTTTTTGTTGTGTTCTTCCGTCACTTCATTTGCTAAACCTTAGGGTTTACTCTCCTGAACCAGTGCTTTACAGATTTAATCCTCCACTTCAGCAAGCGGAATAGCGGGCATTTGCTTGGAAAATCCCAGTGGTTTTGACGAAAAGCTCGGATGTTTCGGATGATATGTTCAGCGCCGACAGATGGTGTGTCGAGGATAAACAGATGATATGTTCGGGACGGATACATGGTTTGTTCCGGCTATATGAACGGACGATAATGCGTCTGTTCCGTTAATCTTCCATAAATCTGCTCTTGACAAGATTGGCTGCTTTATTCTGTATCGGGTTCTTCCCGGATGAGGTCTATCATGCTGCCCAACTTATGATGGTTGTTCCATAGCACAAGCACTTCTATCTTCCGGAGACTGTGCCGGTAAAGAAGCGTATAGTCGGGATGCGGGATGATGTACCGTATGTTCTCTGCTTCGGTGGGCTGTCCGATAAACGGATTCAGCGTGATGCGGTACAATGCATTTTGGAATAAGGAGTACAGAACCCCGCCACACCGTTTGTTGCCATCTCTTTCTTGCGAGGAAATCAGCAGGCCCTTCAGCGCCTCTTTGGCGAGGGGCGACCATATTATTTGTTTAGCCATGCCTTCACCTCCTTACTGATTGTGACGTCCTCTTGTCCTTCTCCCTCATCCAGTTGCCGGCAGGCTTTCTTAAGGTCATGGCGTAGCCGGGTGGAGAATGCGAGGACTTGCTTTGTTTGCTGAGACGATTGTTCTTCTTTAACTTTTGCCATAGTGTTATCTCCTTTTTCTCCTAAAACATTTCAAAGTAATGAATTGTTTGAGGGGAAAAATACGAAGCTGATGAAAGATAAGAAACTGGAAGCCAATCTCAGTATGGTTGCATCGCGCGTCATGGCGGGGTTGAATATGAATGGATTGAAATTTCTGCTCCCTTTGTGGCTGGGTGCATTGACGGGTGTCACGGTGCGTTGTGTCTTTGCTGCCGTGGCATTTTGGATAACAGGCTGGTTTGTAAAGGAGGCACCGGCCACAAGGCGGCAGCGGATAGGGCTGTTCTGCCTGGGGGCTTTCGGACTCTACGGGTTCATGTTCTGCTATCTGCTGGGCATCAGTAAGACGACTCCGGTTTCCAGTGCCATCTTCAACTCCATGCAGCCCATTTGGGTCTTTCTGATATCTGTCTTTTTCCTGCACGAAAAGGCTACGCTGATGAAGATAATCGGCATAGCGCTGGGTTTTGGCGGTGCGTTGCTGTGCATCCTTACGCAAGGCAGTGATGACCTGGCGCACGATGCGTTTACGGGCAACATGCTCTGCATGGTGAGCTCGCTGGTCTTTGCCGTTTACCTGATTGTGAGCAAGAAACTGCTGGAAGAGGTCGGGGTAGTGACGATGATGAAGTACATCTTTGGCGGTGCGGCAGTAACGGGATTGATTGTGTCGTCCATTATAGGCTGGGATGCACCCTTGCTTACGGATGCCTTGCATGGGAAGTGGCACTGGGTACCGTGGGCGGTGTTGGCGTTTGTGCTGGTTTTCCCTACTTACCTCAGTTACTTTCTGGTTCCGGTGGGCTTGAAGTATCTCAAGACGACGGTTGTATCCATGTACAGCTATCTGATATTGGTGGTGACTACCGTTGTTTCCCTCACCTTGGGGCAAGACCGTTTCAGTTGGACGCAAGCCGCTGCCATTGCCATGATTTGTATCAGCGTGTACTTTGTTGAAGTGGCGGAAGCGAAGAAGTAGTGACGAATACCAGGTATTCCCCTTCCGCCTCGATGGTGAATTCCGTACCGGTGCATTCGTTGAGTGTGCCTTGCCACCAGTTGGTGAAGTCGCTGAGAGGATAGACCAGTCCTTTGCCATGCAGACCGTGTGCAGTGAAATTGATGATGGATACTTGCTGTCCGGGATGGCTTGGGAAGGTGCGGGTACCCCGGCAGGGGATGAAGATGCCGTAATCGGTATAGGTACGTACATCGGCTCCGGCACGGAGATAGTCGATGAGCAGGCTGATATTTCCCAGTGTATGGTCTTCACGTTTGCCCGTGGCACCGATGATGGCGATGCGGCGTTTGCCTTGCGCCAGCAGGAAGTTGACGGCTTTGGTCTGGTCGTTGGTTTCCTGGTCGCTGATACGGTGCAGGATATGTCCGAACTTCCGGCGGTTTTCATCACTGAGGGAGTCGCCGTCGCCGATGATTATGTCGGGAGTATGACCCCGGCGGATGTATTCGTTCGCTCCGCCGTCGCAGCAAACCACGTATGGCGCTTCCGCCAATATCTTCAAAGGCAGGGGACCGGCAGGATATTCCCCATTCGCTAAAACTACGGCATCAATAGTTGATAATTGCTCGTTGCTCGTTGATAGTTCGTTTTTCATATCTTTCTTAATCCCTAATCTCTAATCCTTCGTCTTTGCTCATCATCTTTCTCCATTTGAAGTAGCCAAAGATAGCTATAATTGTATAAAGGGCATATAGTCCGGCTGTAAAATCAAGTCCTTTGTAGATGTACAGTCCGGCGCTGACGGCATCTACCGCAATCCATGCCCACCATTGTTCTACATATTTCCGTGCCAGCATCCACATGCCGACGATGCTCAGTGCGGTGGTGAAGGAGTCCAGCCAGGGCACATTGCTGTCCGTGAAGTTTATCAATATCCAGGCAATGCCGAGGAAGGCGGCGGTGAATACGGCAGTAAGCGGCAGCAAGTAGCGCGTCGGCATATAGGTAATGGAAAGCTCCTGCTTTTGTTCTTCTGTTCTGTTGTTCTCTCCCCTTTGTGGGGCATCTTTCCGTTTCAAGATAGTACGTCGTAGTACAGCTCTGTACTTCCACATCATCCAGCCGTAGATGGCAGCACCCAGATAATAGATGTTGATGCCGAAATCTGCATACAACCCCGCATCATAGTAGACAAAAATATAGACGGCAGGCATAATGATGCCCGCTATCCAAAGATAAATGCTTGCCCGGTACTCCAACCAGAGGTAGAGGATCCCGGTCACAGTGCCTGTAATCTCAAGAATATGTTCCATCAGAAATTGATTGCTATATGTCCCAATACATTCGTTCCCGCCTGGGCAGCGTAGCCGGCATAGTTGTAACGGACTTTTCCTCCGTTATCGTCGAGATAGTATCCGCTGCCTGCGTATCCGTTATTCTCGTATTCTTCATTGAACAGATTATAGATGGTGCACCCTATGGTTACCGACTTTACTTTAGGCAACTTGAAGGTATAGGACAGATTCAGGTTGCTTACGAAATAAGCATCCAGCGTGCACTCCTCTTGCTTGGCGTTACTCATGTATTGCTTGCTGATATATTGTGACTGTAACGAGGCTTCGAATCCTTTGAACGTATAGCCGAAGCGGTTGTTCAGTATGAAGTCGGGAGAGAATGCGATGGGGGTATCTCCGTGTTCGATGACCCATGCTTCCGACCCTGCCTCTTCGTTTTCAAAAAGTGTCTCGGTAAAGTTCTGCACACGGTTCTTGCTGAGTGTGGCATTGATGTCCCATTGCAAGCCGCAGTCCAGTTTGATGCCAGCCATCAGTTCAATACCCGTACGGTAGCTGTCGGGCACGTTGCTGGCCATGGCTTCGCCTATCTCGTTCAGCTCTCCCGTCAGTACCAGCTGGTCTTTATAGTCCATATAGTAGAAGTTGGCACCCGCATGGAGCCATGAGTTGGCGAAGGTATATCCCAGTTCGTAGTCGAACAAGCGCTCAGCCTTGGGATGTTCGGTGAAGTAGCCGTCGGTGTAGTTGTTGCGCGTAGGCTCTTTATGGGCTACGCTGAACGAACCGTATAGGCGGTGGTTGCGGTCGATTTGCCAGGACAGTCCGGCTTTCGGGTTGAAGAAGTCGAAGTCTTCGTCGATGTCCAGCTTCTGCATTCCCGGAGTGGTGGCAGTCCAGTTGTACTTGTCGTTCAGTCCGTTTATCTTGTAGTCGATGTGGCGGTATTGCAGGTCGAGGTAGGCGCTGAGGCCGCTTACCAGTTCATAATTGGCTTTCAGATAAATATTGCCGTCATTCTTTGTGGCGTTGTTGCGGTAGTAGTCGTGGTCGGGGTTCAGTTCGCCGATATAGTTCTTTACCCAAAGCACTTTTCCAAAGTGGTCGCCGTCATAGCGATTCAGTGCACCGCCTAGCGAGGCATGCAGACGGTCGGCTTTGTAGCTTACGGAGAAGATTCCACCGCCAAACCAGTTGTCCATTGCCTTCTTGCGGATAAGGTCGCTTACTTCTACCTTGCCGCCATTGTATTCGAAAGGCGACATGCCGTACTCTGTCAACGAGCGTTCGCCTTTATATTCCTGGTAGTACCCGTCGCCTTTGGTGTAATGCAGGCCGATATTCAGATTCCATTGCGAGGTGAAATTGTGGTTGAACAGCAACTGGTAATTCTTCTGCGTATAGTTGTCGGTCTGGTCGTCATAGAAATGCAGTGCACCTCCTTCGTCCGTGAGGTAATGCTTCTCGCCGTTGTCGTCTTTATAATATTCTTTGCTGTATACATGGCCGTCCCGGTCGGTGGCGTACATGAATCCGCAGGAATTGTAACGCCGTCCGTAACGTTCCATCTCCTCCTTGCTGGCATAGTTCCATGCGTGGTAAGTGCGCTCTTTGCCGGCAAAGGTTATCAGTTTGACGGAGGTATTGTCATTGTAGTATCCTCCTTGCAGATAATAGGAGTTCAGTCCCACAGATGCCCGGTCTATATACCCGTCCGTACTGATGTTGGAGAGCCGCGCATCGAACGACCAATGATTGTTGATGAGTCCCGTTCCCACTTTCACCGTCTCCTTGTGCGTATGGAAGGAGCCGTAGGAACCGTTGAATTCTGCATAGGGTTTCATGGAGAAATCACCCGTCTGCATGTTGATGCTGGCACCGAAAGCTCCTGCACCGTTCGTTGAGGTACCAGCTCCGCGTTGCACCTGCATGTCCTTGACGGAGGAGGCGAAGTCCGGCAGGTTGACCCAGAATACCGTGTGACTCTCCGCGTCGTTGATGGGAATACCGTTGGCGGTGACGTTGATGCGTGTGCCGTCTGTTCCGCGGACTCTCAGCGTGGTGTAACCCACCCCGGCACCGGCATCGCTGGTAGTAATGGCGGAGGGTGTCATACTCAACAGATACGGCAGGTCTTGTCCGAAATTCTGTTTTTTCAGTTGTTCTTTGCCTATATTGGTGAATGCCACCGGTGTGCTGTTTGTGGCACGTGTGGAGATGACTTCCACTTCCTGCAGGTTTATCACCCGCAGGCTGTCTTGTTCTTGTGCCTGCGCACAGACACCCAGTGCTGCCGTCAGGAGGCAGACCGCCATTGCATGTCTCTTCATTTGCAATTGTTTCGTTTAGATGAATACAGAAAAGGGGAACTTTTCTTCTTTTCCCTCCGCCGGCATTACCCGGATCAGGTTAATGGGTATGATCTCAGCCCGTCGTATTAGGGCACCCCTTAGTTGAAATCGGGGCAAAGGTAGGAGTTTTCGTCGAAAGTGGCAAGTTAAGTGAACGAAACTCAGAGTTATTTGTTAATTTTGTAGCATTAATTTTAAAAAAAGAATATAGTTATGTTATCATCTTTATTCATGGCAGCCTTTGCTGCCCAAGTTGCTGACGATGGTTTCAGCAAACTGCAGATATTCCTTCAGCAATTGATAGATTGGGGCGTAAGTGCCGGTGGACGTATTATTGGAGCTGTCATCATCTTTGTGGTAGGACGGTTCTTGATTTCCTTTCTTAGGAAAATGCTGGCGAGGTTATTGGCAAAAAGACATGTGGATGCCAGTATCCAGAGCTTTGTGAAAAGTTTAGTCAATATCTTGCTGACCATTCTGCTGATTATTGCCGTTATCGGCAAATTGGGAGTGGAAACTACTTCATTTGCAGCTTTGTTGGCATCTGCCGGTGTGGCTATCGGTATGGCACTTTCCGGAAACTTGCAGAACTTTGCGGGTGGATTGATTGTACTGTTGTTCCGTCCTTTCAAGGTAGGCGACTGGATTGAAAGCCAGGGAGTGTCCGGAACGGTACGTGAGATTCAAATCTTCCATACGATTCTGACCACAGCCGACAATAAGGTAATCTATATACCTAACGGTGCGTTGAGCAGTGGTACAGTGACTAATTACAGCCGTGAGGATACGCGTCGTGTAGATTGGGTGATCGGTGTAGAATATGGTGAGAACTATGACAAGGTAGAGAGCACCGTGCGTCGTATCATCTCCGAAGACAGCCGTATCTTGAATACTCCCGAGCCGTTTGTGGCTCTTCATGCCCTGGATGCCAGCAGTGTGAATGTGGTGATTCGTGTTTGGGTGAAGAGCGGAGACTACTGGGGCGTTTATTTTGATATGAACAAGAAGATTTACTCCGTATTCAACGAGGAAGGTATCGACTTCCCATTCCCGCAGTTGACGGTGCATCAGGCGAAAGACTGAGTGGGCTACAAGTTTCAATTTATTAGCTATCAGCCACTATAAGTTACGGGCTACAAGTTGTCCTGCATTATCATACTGCAGGACAACTTGTAGCCCGTAACTTAATAGTAGTCGGTAACTCCGTAGTTTATTTATAACTTAATTCTGCCTCTATTTCTTCGCAGACATCTTGTTCCAGGTTGAGCAGCTGATTGATTTCTTTTCGTTTTTCCAAATCCGTGAAATAGCTCTCCACTACTGCATAGATGTTGAAGCCGGTTGTGGAACCCGCAGCCAAATCCAATGACTCAACCATTTTCTCTACTGCTTGATGAATGCGTTTCTTACTGATAAAATGCAGTTCATTACTATGAATTAAGCTCTTTTCCATGATATTTTCTGTTTTAGTTATTGTAGTTATAACATTCTATCAAGCAAGTTAGTTCATGTAGATTGAACAGACTTGACAGTCGACCGAACGATATTTCTTTTTATATTTGCCAAAAATATAAGCGCGGCAATGAAAGAACTGTTTATAAAAATACTCCGTTTTCTGATGTTTGTACTGGTCGTAGCTTTGGGCTGCATCGGATATAACATCTATGAAGATACGTTGGCTGCTGTGTGGATACCCGTAGGGGTAGGACTTGTGGTGGCAGTCGTTACACTTCCTCTATATAAAAAATGGATATGGCTGACAACGATGGAGCAAAAGGCAGTGAATATATTGTGTCATGTGGTGTGCGTGGGTGTCATCAGTTGTTCGCTTTTTCTGGTAGGAAATTATCAGATGGCGGCTCCTGCTTCGACAAAGGAGGTGACGGTCACCGTACTTGAGAAGCTGATAAAAGAACATGAAAAGAGACGTAAAGTAGGCAAGCATCGTTATGTGTCGGACGGAGTACGTAAGGAGTATTACTTAAAGGTGGCTTTCGAGGATGGAGCGATAGAGACCTTGCATGTTTCCACAGCCACATACAACAAAGCACGAAAAGACAAACCGAAAGTCTTGACTTTGCAGAAAGGAGCTTTCGGATTGCCGGTGATAACGAAGGGGTTATAGTTCTAATTCCCCCATGCAAGACATCAGATGAGGAACAGAATGCTCTTCTTAAAGATTTCTGCGTACAAAATGTCCGTCAATCCAAATGGTGGCATGGTGTCCTTTGAATTTCAGTAATACATAATTGGGATCTGTCGGGCCTTTGCTGAAGTGTGCGCTGAACCACTCTTGCCACATTTCCTGCTTGGTGGCTTCGTCTTCTATAATCTCCACCTCACCGGTGAGCACTACGCTGTTTCCTTTTTCCTGAAAGCACAAACCTGCTTTCGGATTGGCTGCAAACTCCTTTGTTTTAAGACTGTCTTTGCCGGTCGCCAACCATACGGTTGTGGCCCCTTCCGACTTGATGTTGCTCATTGGAACGGGGCGGGGATATCCCTCTTGGTTGATGGAAGTGATGACGACGGTTTCGCATCTTGCCAAGATTTCTGCTGCTTTCTCGATTAATGTTGCCATATTGGATGTTTTTATTGATTTGATTGCTGCAAATATAGGCATGGTAATAGGAAGAGCTATTGTAAAAAATCGACTTTTATGTTTTCACATAACTCAAAGTCCCTTCTTCCAATGGAGCGGAAGTGAGAAGCTGGCTTGGCGCGTTGCCGGACATCTTTTTGATTTCTTTTGAGAGATGGGAAACATCATAATATCCTGCTTTGATGGCAACGGACAGCAGATTGTCGAAAGAGGTACTTCGCAACAAGTCTACAGCATGTTTGAACTTCATAATCCGACTGTACTCTTTGGGTGTAAGTCCGGTGTGCTGCTTGAATTTCCGTTCGAAATGGCGTTGGCATAGGCAAGTCTCCTCCGCTAACCGGAGGAGTGACAAGTCACCCTTGCATCGATTGATTTGCTGTATGGCGAACAGCATGCTCCGTTCTGCTTTTGGACTGTATCGGCATAAGGCTTGAAGCAGGAAGTTTTCAATAAAGACCAGGTGCTCTTGAATGGTTCCCAGTTCGCCCAGTCTCTCTGCAAAAGAGTGGGTAAAGAGGCTTGTAAGCTCATCGGCGTTTAACCGTAAGTTGGTGAGCTCCTGCAAAGGGAGGTCCATGAAGCGAAGTATTCCGCAAGGCAGAAAACGGATTCCCAGCATATGGATTGTTACCGTATGGGTCACCAATTCAGAATATTTGGTCATGGCTCCAATGAAGTAGGCATGGTAGGGCTGCATAACGAGGCTGTCGTGTACGGCCTTAGGAGCTTCACCCAACGTGAATATAAAGTCAGTGCATCCGTCAGGCAGGATATTGATGTGCATGCCGTATCCGGGTTGTCCTTTAAACTCCCAATATTTGTCAATATAGGGGGAGAGCAGGGGGCTGGGATGATATTCTTTGTACATAGGTTGTAAAGATAGGAATAAACTTCGAAGATAGGGAAATCCCTATGTATAAATAGAGAGAATCACGGAAAAGGAGGTTTTTATCATACTACATTTGCTGTATGGATAAATACTAAAACTTTCTATTATGAAAAAGATGTCAGTTGTTTTAGGCTTGTTACTCGCTGTCTTGGTGACGGGCTGTGGCATTTATGAGAGCTACGGGTTTGATTATAAGCAGTTGAGCAGCATTGAACGTGGTATGAGCTTTAAAGAGGTGTGTACCATTTTAGGAGAGCCTGCATTTAGAGATTTGAATAAGGAGGGAGAGGCTTGGACATTCCGTGCTTATACTCCTGCGGGGTGGTCGGCTGTCAAGGTGTGGTTCAAAGACGGAAAAGTGGACGAAATGAAGAGCTATCTGGAGGATACTTATCCAGTTACCACTTCGCGGGACAAGAGTTTCATGGACGAGAAAAAAGAATCTTCCGACAAGAGTAGCGAAACAAAGGTAATAGTTTCGCCGGAAGGGAAACATTACATCAAAATGGGCTCGGTAGTAGTCACTCCCGAAGGCAAGCATATAATAGTACCTTGATTATACCAGCATAATCGTTTCCGGATATAGTATAATGTGAATATACCTTTCTATAAAGTGCTGATATTTATAAAGTTCTATATTTTTTGCAGATTTTAGGTATATGTAGTTCAAAGAATGTTATCTGAAATGAAAAGAATGGGCAATGTTTGTCATTGCTCTGTCTTTATCTTATATTTGAGTAGATAATATAGGATATCATTTTAAGAAAGGAACTAATAATAAGATAATAATATGAAGAATATTGAGAAGGCGACCAATAATATGAAAATGGTATATTCCATTCTGTGCAATCTTAAGAAGTGTACAATCTTTGAATTACAGAAACTGACGAAGTTCAGGGATGTGGATTTGTGTTTGGCCTTGGGGTATCTGCTGCAGAATAACCAGATTTATCAGAAGCGTATTGATAACATGGTTTACTATGGAGTCGTCGCAAAATGAAAAGATATACAATAGGTTTACCACACATTTTGCTTACATGCTTGCATGGCGCTTTCTAATTGTTTGTTATACCGCGTTTTACGGTATGTAAGCAGACGCTATGCAAGTATGTAGGCAAACTTTGCTTGCATGCTGTTTTTTCTTGTGCAAATGGCTGGTCTTCTTTCCGCAAAGAACGGCTCTTTCTTCTACTAAAAGCTTATTAATGACTATTGTGCACGGTTGTGATGCAGTTTCTTCACTATTGTGGTACGGCTTCTTCATGCTTGTGGAGAAGCAGTACCACAATAGTGCGCATATCTAACTGTCATTTACTCAGTGGACTAAAAACCTATATTTGAGTGATGAAAAACTGATAAATAGTCTTTCATTGGCTGTGTATGTACCTTCAAAAGAGTGATATGGCAGTGGATAATGTTCATGTCTTACAGTTTTTCAGTGAAAGAAATCATGAATATTGGGATACTTGAAAAATAAGTTTCTCTTTTGCACGCGAATTAGAAAACCAAAAGAGTTTTGTAATCCTCATCGGAGGGGCGTAAAAATACCGGATAAGATGACTGGGTAAAACCAATCATTTTCATTGTGCTTCTGTTTTGTGTTCTGAAGTATCGGTATGATTATAAACTTTCCAACCAACTCATTACGTAGCAGATGCCTTTAAAAGAAAAAAGCAATTATCTATTTCAGATAACTGCTTTTCTTTGGTGAACCGCTTGGGGCTCGAACCCAAGACCCCAACATTAAAAGTGTTGTGCTCTACCTGCTGAGCTAGCGATTCAGACCTTATTGCTGTTAAGCGGGTGCAAAGATAGATACTTTTGTTTAAAAAACAAATGGATTAAGGGAAAAAGTTTTGATAACGACTTCTGCTTTTACTCTTCTTGTTGATTATCAGTCTGTTCAAACTTGTGAATTTTTTCTCTGTTTATGATGAAACGTTGATAGTAGGAGAGCATAAGGGTGGTAAGCGGAAGTGCTATAATCATACCCAGCATACCCATCAATGAGCCCCAAATTGATAAAGACAGTAGGATGATGGCAGGGTTCAGGCCCGTAATTTTCCCCATGACACGCGGTACGATGAATCCGTCTTGAATGGCTTGTACTATGATGAATACCGCAAGGGCCGATGCAATGATAATCCAGAAGTTTCCTCCCGTATCCGCTGCTTTCAGTATGGCCAGCACGATGGTAGGTATAAAGCCAATAATCTGTAAATAGGGCACTAGGTTTAAAGCACCGATGAACAAGCCGAGCCCAATGGCCAGTGGGAAATCAATAATCAGAAAGCCTATACTGAACAGAATACCGACACACAATGCCACGAATGCTTGTCCGCGGAAGTATCTGTTCATGCCGTCTTTCACATCGTTCATTACATTGATTACGAAGGGCCGGTATTTCTGTGGTACCAGGTGGGGCCACCCTTCGGAAATGCTTTCATAGTCCAGCAATATGAAGATTATATAGAGAAGAATGAGAAAGAAAGTGAAGAAGCTGAACAGTAGATTGACGGATTCTGACAGCAAGGACCAGAGCCGGGGAACGGTTTCCTTGATGGCGTTCAGCATATTCTCTTCCTTGAACAATTGGGTGACAAACTGGGTGTCTATGTTCTCACGAAGGAATTCAGAGAGTGTTTTGGGCACATTGCCGTCGTGGGTTCCGTTGGAAAAGTAGTCTATTACCAAATCTTTCACCCTGACGAATTCGTCCATCATGGGAGGCACAAGCAGATAAAATGCGGTTCCTCCTACAATCAGAATACTGAATAAGGCGCAGAAGATGGATATGACCCGGTTCTTGAGCCTTAATCTGTACTGGAAAAAGGTGACCAGGGGGTATATCAGATAGGCAATGAGCCATGCGATGAAGAATGGCAGCAATACGCCGCTTAGACGCTTGAAGAGCATAAGGATGCCGATAATAATGACACCGAGTATGACACCGCGGATAAAACTGTCGAATGTAATCTTTTTGCGTTCCATAATGCTCTGTTTTTTGTATTCGTTAATGACCGCTTTCCTTTTGGTCGGCTTGGATGGCTTGCTGATAGCACTCCCGGCATAGAGGTTCGTACTCTTCGGTTTCCCCCAGCAGTACTTGTTTGTCGTTCTTGACGGTACGGTGGGAGAACGAGGCGAGTTGGCCGCATTTCACACAGATGGCATGTACTTTGGAAACTTCGTCTGCAATGGCACACAGTCCCGGCATAGGACCGAATGGAATACCCCGGAAGTCCATGTCCAGTCCGGCAACAATGACGCGTATACCATTGTTGGCAAGCTGGTTGCATACATCAATCAGGCCGCTATCAAAGAACTGGGCTTCGTCAATGCCCACTACATCTATCTCTGAAGTGAAGAGCAGAATGCTGGCAGACGAGTCGATGGGAGTGGAGGCTATGGAATGACTGTCATGCGATACTACATCGGCTTCGGAATAACGGGTGTCTATGGCGGGCTTGAATATCTCTACGCGTTGTTTGGCAAATTTTGCCCGTTTCAGTCTCCTTATCAGCTCTTCGGTTTTGCCGGAAAACATAGAACCGCAAATGACCTCAATTCTTCCCCTGCGTTTGGTTTCCTGTATATGATCTTCTGAGAATAATACCATGCTTTCGAGTGTTATATTTAAGCGCAAAAGTAACACTTTTGTTTGCTTTCCGATATTTTTTCATTATTTATTTCTACATTTGTAGCGTTAACACGGACTGTGTAAAGGATATGCAAACCTTATTAAATGACATAGAATTAGATATTCAGGAATTGAAATGTTTGATGCAAGCCATTTCAAGTGATACCAATCCGACATTGAGGATTGTGGCAAAACGGAATATCCAGCAGATGAAGGTACGCTTGGAGGCGTTGCAAGAACTGCTTGAGGAGGCGCCAACGGCTGTTGTGCCGCCCCTGAAGGACATCCCTACTGCTACTACTCCTTTGGCTGGACCGGTTTCTCCGGTTGTACCGGTCGTCCCTGATACAATGAAGATGGTATGTGAGGAACCGGAAACAGTTCATACGGCTGAAGCGCTCCAGACTGTTGTAACTTCGGCATCTCCTATTTTGGCAGAACGTATCAAGCCTGCCAAGGATTTGAGACATGCCATCAGTCTGAACGATTCATTCCGTTTTGTCCGCGAGCTGTTCGCAGGCGATGCTGCACGGATGAATGAAGTGGTACGACGTTTGGGTGAGGCCCCTTCTTTGGACAAGGCTATGGATATTTTCGTTTCGGAAGTGCAGCCGGATGAAGAGAATGAAGCCGCTGTCGATTTTATGGAACTCCTCAAAAAATATTTCAGCTAAACAACCGATAAGTATGGGAAAACTTTATGTAGTGCCTACCCCGGTAGGGAATTTGGAAGATATGACATTCCGTGCTATCCGGATTCTGAAAGAAGTGGATTTAATATTGGCTGAGGATACACGTACTTCCGGCATATTGCTGAAACACTTCGAAATAAAGAATGTGATGCAATCTCACCATAAATTTAATGAACATAAAACGGTTGAAAGTGTTGTTAATAGAATAAAGGGGGGAGAAACTGTAGCTTTGATTTCGGATGCAGGTACACCGGGTATATCCGACCCGGGCTTTCTGGTGGTCAGAGAGTGTGTGCGCAACGGCATCGAAGTGCAATGCCTGCCGGGAGCGACAGCTTTTGTGCCGGCATTAGTGGCTTCCGGATTGCCGAATGAGAAGTTCTGTTTTGAAGGTTTTCTTCCACAGAAGAAAGGAAGGATGACTCGCCTGAAGGCATTGGCCGGGGAGCGTCGTACCATGGTGTTCTATGAGTCTCCCCACAGATTGGTAAAAGCTTTGGCGCAGTTTACCGAACATTTCGGTGCCGGACGTCAGGCATCTGTTTCGCGGGAAATTTCAAAGGTGCACGAAGAAACGGTGCGTGGAACGCTTACAGAATTAATAGAACATTTCACGGCGAACGAACCGCGCGGTGAAATTGTGATTGTAGTAGCAGGAATAGACGATTAAATAACTTCATTAACCAAACGTAAAACGAAAGCGTATGAAAAAGTTAGCAGTTTTAATTGTATGCGCGGCTGTAATGGCTTCGTGTGACAGTTTCTCTGGTGGCAGTAAGAACCAGCTGAAAGCTGAAAATGATTCTTTATTGATGGAACTGACTCAGCGTAATGCTGAATTAGACGAGATGATGGGTACTTTCAATGATATTTCAGAGGGATTCCGCCAGATTAATGCGGCGGAGAGCCGTGTGGATTTGCAACGTGGCGCTGTGGCAGAAGGCTCTTTGAATGCCAAGCAGCAGATTGCGTCGGACATTGAATTTATCCGTAAACAGATGGAAGAGAACAAGGAGCAGATTGCCAAACTGCAATCTATGTTGAAGAACAGCAAAAACAACTCTGTTCAGTTGAAGAGAGCTGTAGAATCTTTGACTCAGGAGTTGGTGGCAAAGACCCAGCGTATTGAAGAATTGCAGGCTGAGCTGGCTTCCAAGAATATCCGTATCCAGGAACTGGATGCTGCCGTGACCGGCTTGTCTAGTGAGAAGGAGGAATTGACTGCCGAAAATGAGGCGAAGGCCAAAACCGTTGCCGAGCAAGATAAGGCACTTAACACAGCTTGGTTTGTGTTTGGCACAAAGAAGGAGCTGAAAGACCAGAAGATATTGACAAATACCGGGCTTTTCAAAAAAGGCCAGGTGCTGAAAGATTCTGATATCAACAAGGACTACTTTACACAAGTGGATATCCGTACGACAAAAGAGATTAAACTATACTCCAAAGATGCTGATATCTTGACCACTCATCCTGCTGGCTCTTATGCGTTGGAGAAAGATGATAAAGGACAGCTGACTTTGAAGATTACAAATCCGAAAGACTTCTGGAGTGTGTCCAAGTATTTGGTAATCCAAGTAAAATAACACTGTTATAAGATTGATACAGAACGGACGCAGGTTATTGGAATTGATAATCTGCGTCTATTTTTATATATACCTTTCCTTTAAGTAATGGCATCTCAATATAAAAACCTCTTTTTTGATCTGGACGATACGCTTTGGGCATTTTCCCTTAATGCACGTGATACATTCGAAGAAATGTATCACAAGTATGACTATGGTCGTTTCTTTCGCTCTTTCCTGCATTTCTATACTCTTTATCAGCATCGTAATACAGAGCTGTGGGAAGAATACGGTAGAGGGCAGGTCAGTAAGGAAGAGTTGAACCGCCAGCGTTTCCTATATCCTCTGGAGGCAGTAGGGGCGAGGGATGTTGCTTTGGCTGAGGCTTTTTCTGATGATTTCTTTTCGGTCATTCCCACAAAAAATCGGCTGATGCCGCATGCTTATGAGGTGCTGGAATATTTGGCGGGGAAATATAACCTCTATATCCTTTCCAATGGTTTCCAAGAACTGCAATGTCATAAGATGCGTTCGGCGGGTATCGACCGCTTTTTTAAGAAGATTGTTCTCTCTGATGACATCGGTGTCTTGAAGCCCTGGCCCGAAATCTTTCATTTTGCACTTTCTGCCACACAATCCGAAGTGCGTGATTCTTTGATGATAGGCGATAGTTGGGAGAATGATGTGGCAGGAGCCAAAGGAGTGGGCATGCACCAAGTGTTTTATAATGTAACAGGGAAGGAAGAACTGCCTTTCCAACCGACTTATCATATCAGTAATCTGAAAGAATTGATGCAGATTTTGTGACATTGAAATTTTTAGTTGTACTTTTGTCTGCAGAAACGTATATTATACAGCTATGGACACAATCTTACCTTTCGCTTTACTTTGTTTTACCTCCTTCTTTACGTTGACAAACCCTCTCGGCACCATGCCGGTGTTTTTGACCATGACGCATGGAATGACAGACCGTGAACGGCAGTCGGTAGTATCGCGCGCCACTTTGGTTGCCTTTATTACGATTATGGTTTTTACGTTTGCGGGACAGTTCCTCTTTAAGTTCTTCGGTATCTCTACCAATGGTTTCCGTATTGCCGGTGGAGTTATTATCTTTAAGATTGGCTTCGATATGCTGCAAGCCCGTTATACCCCAATGAAGCTGAAAGACGAGGAAATCAAGACTTATGCCGATGATATTTCCATTACTCCTCTTGGAATTCCGATGCTTTGTGGTCCTGGTGCCATAGCCAATGCCATTGTGCTGATGCAGGATGCCCACACCATTCAGATGAAAGGAGTTCTTATAGGAATGATTGCCTTTATTTATCTGATTACCTTTTTCATATTGCGTGCTTCCACGCGGTTGGTCAAAATTTTGGGTGAGACGGGAAACAATGTGATGATGCGCCTAATGGGACTTATCCTGATGGTTATTGCCGTTGAGTGTTTTGTCAGCGGAGTGAAACCTATATTGGTGGATATATTGAAAGAAGGAGGCATACCATCACTGGCACACCTCCTCTAAACACTTTATTTATAAAAACACATTGGGAAAATTCCCAAGTTTCTTTAGGCTACTATTGATTAATAGCCTGGATTTTGTTCTATGTTCGGATTGGCATTGATTTCACCGACGGGAATCAACGGGAGCGCTTTCTTGGAGTCGCGGTTGAATGTACGCGCTTCTTCGCTCAATACGTCGTGCCATCCTCTGTCATTAACGTCCGTGTAGCGTGTAACGGTTTCACCTCGGCGCATAACATCGAAGTAGCGCTGTCCTTCACCTACAAGTTCCTTGCGGCGTTCGATGTAGATGCGGTCTAATGTGATGTTTCCGCTGGTTACTTGTTTGCTTTCATCCGTTGTGCGGTTGGAGATGATATCGTTCAGCAAGTTGGCAGCCTTGTTCTTGTCTCCGGCTTGGAAAGCTGCTTCTGCTGCTGACAAGTAAACTTCTGACAAGCGCAGCAATGGGACATTGGAGTAACGTACATCTCCGTTTACAGCAGGCATTTTGTTGATGTAAACTTTACGTTTGTCAAATCCTCCTGCTGCCGCTGCCAATAATATGTCGTTACGGATGTCTGCCGGGTCGGATGTAAGCATGTCAGAGAAGTCTTTTGTGACAATTACATCTCCATATCCGGGAGAAGCGCCAGCCTTGTCTGCATATAAGTAGGCAATACCTTCACGGTCTGTCCAGTCAGTATTGTTGTTGATGGAAATCTCGAACATGATTTCTTTTGAATGATTGGCATCACTTTTGCTCCATGCAGCAACATATTCTGACGGTTCCCAAAGTTTGTAAGACGAGTTTGATATGATGTCTTCAGCTACGGATAAAGCCTTGCTCCATTCGCCTTTTGTCATATATACACGTACCTGCAAGGCTTTGGCAGCCCAAAGGTTGACATAACCCACTTCATTGGTTTTGGGCAGTGCATTTGAGTTGATTGCATCTGTCAAATCCTTTTCAATAGCCTCATAACATTGGGCTACCGTGCTGCGGCTTGGCTTTTCTGTCGATTCCAGCGGGGAGGTAGCGATGGGCACACCGAGTGAGCTGCCTTGATCTACCGTATAAGGTTTACCGTAGATACGTGTAAGGTCAAACAGTGCCATGGCACGCAGAACTTTTGCTTCTGCATCATATTGGTCAATAGTGGCTTTTGCCTCTGCCGCGTCGGTCAGGTTGCCACTTTCTGCTGCCTGAATCAGACGGTTGGCGCGTGCTATGACTACATAAGGCATCTGCCATACGGCTGTTGAGGTGGTGAAATTGTCGGCAGTTGTATATTCCATATAGTAGTAGAAGTTTGCTCTTCCACTTCCACCGTTATATTCATATTGGATATCTTCCCCTCTCATGTCACCGTATACGAACATGAGGCGTCCATAATAATTAATTAGGCTACTGTTACCTTTAACGGCAGCATAAAGTCCCGTCCGCACATTGGCCAAATCATCGCTGTTCTTGATTGCGGTTTCAGCATCTATTCCGTCTGCGGGTGACTGATCCAGCCAACTGTTGAGGCATGATGAAGTGCTGACTGCCATAGCTGCGCAAAGCGTTGCTGTGTATAATGTCTTTAATATTTTCATTTTCGTATCTTTATTAGTTAGAAATTCAATTCTATTCCGAATGTATATGTTCTCAATGCCGGAGTCTCAAATGTGCATAGTCCGTCTACACGCATTTCCGGATCTACAAATAAGTCTTTAGACTTCCATGTAAGCAGGTTGGAACCAGAGAAGTAGATTCTGGCTTTGCTGAGCCCAAGCTTGCTGATATAGTTTTGCGGAATGCTTACACCTAATGTGAGGTTCTTCAGACGTAGATAATCAGTAGGCATCAGCCAGCGTGAAGACAGTGAAGCTACGCTTCCATATTCAAATTTAGGCAATGTGGCATTCGTGTCGCCCGGGCCGGTCCACATCTTTGAGATGTCGTAGTATGTCGGTACGGCACCATCGTATAGATGTGAACCGCCATTGGAGTGCTGCCAAGTGGAGTAGTCAAAAGCATCACCACCCAATGAATAAGTGAAAGTGAAGCCCAAGTCAATAAACTTCCATTTGAGGTTGTTGGTAAGACCGCCTTCTATACTAGCCTGATGCTTGCCTACAATAGTTTTGTTGGCTTCAGAGATATTGGTTGTTGTCTTGCGGGCATTCTCTGTTCCGTCATTCAGGTAGAACATTTCTTTACCGGTCTCAGCGTCGACTCCGGCGTATTCATAAACATAGTATGAATAGTAAGGTTCGCCTACACGGTGAATCAGTGGTCCTGATACGATTTCATTCTGCTGGCCATCCAGTTTGGTCAGTTTGTTGCTGTTATGTGCCATGTTCAGAGAAGTGGTCCATGTGAAATCCTTGTTTCTGAAATTGGTTGATGTAATGGTCAACTCAAAACCGGAGTTCTTCAGTGAACCGATGTTCTGCGGAGTGGTATATCCGTAATCGCCATCATAATATCCTCCGACTTGTGATACGGGGAGGTCGTATATAAGGTCACTGGTTTTACGCTGATAGTAGTCGAATGTTACGGAGATACGGTCAATGAATGAAAAGTCGAGACCGATATTCCATGTTTTGTTCTTTTCCCATTTCAGGTCCGGGTTTGCAATTCCGACGATTGACATTCCTGACTGTCCATTGTATATGACTCCATATTTATAAAGATTCATATAAGCGTAATAGTCTGATGGTTGCGTTCCGTTTACACCATATGACACACGGAGCTTTCCATCTGTCAATACACTCTTGACGGGATTCAGAAAACTTTCGTCTATGAATCTCCATGCTCCGGAAACCGACCAGAAACTTCCCCAACGGTTTTCTCTTGCCAGACGTGAACTTCCGTCGGTACGATAGCTGAGACCGAGATAATATCTGTCTGCGTAGTTATAATTGGCACGTCCGAGGAACGAAGTCATGCGATAGCTCTGTCTGTTGGTTTCGGCACTTGTTGAACCGGCATTTGTCAATTCGTACAAATCACCCGGATAGTCTTGGCCTGCCATATAGTTGAAAGCATATTCCGTATCTTGTGTTTCAAAACCAAGCAGGGCATCAATATTGTGCAGGCCGAAAGAGTTGATGTAAGAGAGCTGGGTTTGTGTATTCAGCTGGTCATTACGATTGACAATGCGCTGCATGACACCACCTGGAGCGCCATTGTTTGAGTGTCTGTCCCAAAGAACATCATTGGTACCTTGTGCGTAATCATAAGCAATCTTTTCACTTAAATTTAACTTGTCCCAAATATTATAGGTCAACTTGATTGTATTAAATGCCTTCATCAGGGTATAAACGTCAGAGCTGTGCTCTCTTTCATACAAAGGATTGACTCCAAATATGCCGCAACCATTGTTTAATGTGCCGTCTTCATTATAGGGAGTTGATGAGGGGCTTTGGAAGAATGCATAATTGGCTACAGGCCCATCATAGGAGGTAGCTTCATTGGTTTTGTTTTGTCTTACTTTTGAAAATTGGCTTGTAACCTGAACTTCAAAGTCTCCAAACTTATGAGTGAGGTTTGCATTACCAGTGAAACGTTCCAGACCTTGTTTGTAAATGATGCCTTCCTGATTGGTATAAGCGGCTGAGGTGTAGAATTTGGTACGGTCGTTGCCGCCAGATACGCTCAGCTGGTAGTTCTGATGAGAACCGTTACGGAAAAGCAGGTCTTTCCAATCCGTCCATCCGGTTGAGGGTTTTGAAGCGAAGTCCTCGATGTTCTGGTCTGCAAAAGTTGCGGCATCTGCATCGGACATGTTTCCGCTGTATAATCCATAATTCTTGAGACCGGTCCATAAGAGTTCGCGGCGTGAGTCACCGTCGAGCATAGGACGATAATCTATTGCCATGTTTGAAAAACCCCAGTCAGAGCGGAAACTTACATTTGTTTTACCTTGTTTTCCGCTTTTCGTCGTAATGACCACAACACCGTTAGCAGCACGCGAGCCGTAAAGAGAGGCAGCCGCCGCATCTTTGATAACTGTGATAGACTCGATGTCATTGGTATTGAGTGAAGACAGAATATCAGTTCCTGCATCACTATAAGTGAACTCGGATAAGTCTCCACTTGTTACCGGTGTTCCGTCAATAACATAAAGCGGATTGTTTCCGGCATTGATGGAACCCATACCACGTACACGAATACTGCTTACAGAACCTGGATTACTTGAACTTGAACCAAAAGTAACACCAGCGACATTACCAGAAAGCTTGTCGGCAACAGAAAGAACAGGTACATCTTCCAAGGTGGAAGTGTTTACAGTAGAAGCAACTCCGGTAAATGATGCTTTTTTAAATGTACCGTAACCGGTAACCACAACCTCTTCAAGCAGCTCAGAATCGGATTTCAAAATTACCTTTACATGAGGTTTAATCGTTACTTCTTGGGTTTGCATACCAACAAACGAAATCACCAGAGTTTTCGCGGAACTACACTATCTGTATTCTGTTGATAATAAAGAATATACAATAAGTCAAAGAATTGGCTAAAACAAGGAATACTCTTTTCAAAGCTGTCCTATATGGGTCTACAATAAACAAAACCTTACTTATGTGATACCATTAACAAATGTAATATTTTGATTAATAGTTATTTGAGTGTTAATTAATGTACTGCAGTTGTAAAATTAGCATTCCTCTTTTTAAAAGAATGGGTGATTATGTCAATATCTATCATTTGTTTATTTTTCGTTGAATATTTACTTGTATTATTTATTTCATCCATAAGAATATTGCATTTCATGTAAATACTATTTTAAATTACAGAATAACTATTCCTATTTCAAATAGAGAAAGTCTGTGTTTGTCGGATAAAAAACTAATGAACTTATGAGGTTATTTCTAAAGGATCTTAAATAAATTACTTTATAGTTTTTTGTGTAAAAGTTCAAAAATAAATTCATTTTATACAAATATCGTCTTTAATTAGTATTATCGTAATGTACACTACGGATAATAGTGGACTTGATGTAAAATAATAGGTGTATTATGAAATTCTATGGTCAAAAAAGAGTTGGCTGTTTTAAAGAATATAGCAGAACAGTTTCAAGAAGAATCGCAAATGCCGGTTTTAGTAGGAAGAAGGCGCATCGGTAAGACCTCACTTTTATTGAAATCAACGGATGAAAGACCGACATCGTATTTTTTCATTTTATGAATTGGTCGAAATTAAACACAATCCTGAACGGATAGGTTGGGGGATATTGAAGAAAAAAGTCACAATCAACAAAGAATGGAAAAACTGCTCTGTTTCTTATAAAGGGCTTTCTTTGGAAGATATGTAATCTTGAAATAACACTTCCCCCTGAAGTCTTTTGTTGGATTAAGAGAAGAAAGCCACCCATTTCGCAATGAGTGGCTTCTCAAAAACACTTTATTATGAAATTCCGGTATGTTCAACCGGATGAATCATCATAATTGCCGCATTATTATTGTTGGGGTAATGCAGCTTGATTAGTCTGCACAGATAGCGCTTCTGTGTCATTTTTCCGTATAACATGTCCTTTGAAGTATTAATTCTGGTCGCTCGGAGAAAGCTGAGAATTATTCTCTATTTCAGAGAGAGGTAACTGGTAAAGGAACGGCCTGTCTTCTTGGTTATAACGGAACTTACCGGCAGAGAAGTGATTATTATTTTCTGCGCCCCAAGTTTCATCTGTACGATCTACAGGAATATTCAAACGACGATTATCAATATATTCCAAACCTTCACCCCAGAACTCTACACGTTTCTGATAAATGATTTCCTCTATCAGGTCAGCCTTGTTCGTGAAAGTGTAATTATAATCGGGCTGGCGAGTCTTCATAAAGCTATTCAGTTCAGTCACTGCTTCTGCAGAACCCTTGTGAGCCAAAGCTTCCATTTTTATCATGTAAGCTTCTTCTGAGCGCAGGTAAATATAATCTCCCAGTTCCCATCCACTGAACACACCGGCCTTGATATTATCACGACCTGTACCGATAAATTTTACAGCTTGGTATTCCACGGCAACTGGAGACTGAGTGTCACGAATCAATGTTGTACGATTACCGGAATCATCTGTTACACCTGTAGAACGGTCGCAGCAGAACCATTGCAGACGGATATCAGTATCCGCGATACGGTCTACTAATGGCTTAAATGCAGCACGCCATACACCGATGCCGGCATACCCATCACCATAAGCATCCATCTGCGAGAAGAAAGACATATAAGTCGTACTATTATCTGCTGTAATATCACATCCGAATACTACATCCGGTAAGCTGATATTACTGAATCCCTGGAGTATCTGGTCTTCACTCTGCAATATAGGGAAATTATCAATCACCACTTGCGCATACTTTATCGCCTCATCCCATTCATGGATAACCATGTTCGCACGAGCCAAATGCATAGCTACTACGCAGCCATCCATATCAGTGGGTGAGGAAGTACGCGTCATATCCAAATCCTTGAACAAGTCGAAAGCAGTAGTAAGGTCACTCTTGATTTGTTCATAGATTTGAGCTACAGTAGCACGTGGCTGGTCACCTTCCGTATCCTCTGTAATAAGCGGTACGCACGGTGACTGGGAGAAGTCATATTTCTCTCCACGACCCCATTTTGTTCCATCCGCACCGGTATAGTAAGAATACTGATATAAGTAAGTCAGTTGCAAGTAGGCGTAGCCACGGAAACCAAGGGCGATGGCACGATATTTCAAATTGGCGGGATCTTCACTGCTGGGGTCAATAAGCTTGAGGATATCGTTGGCATTGGCTATGACACGATAGTACTCTTTCCAACGGTTGTTGGTTGGAGTATAACTCTGTTGCCAATAGTCCAGCAAATAATGATACATACTCATGGCGAAACGTCCGGTCATAATCATATCATTGCCCATCAGCGATGTTAAGTAATCAAAACTCTTTTGGCCGAAATAGTTGTGACTCATATTGACGTCAACATACTGTTGCATATCAGTATACATACCTGCCACAGCAGCTGAAAAAGCCTTATCAGGATCTTCCTGAGCCACATTGCCCAGTTGGTCTTCAGTCAAATAAGCGGTAACATCAGCATCTTCAATGCAAGATGTAAGCAGGCCCCCGACAAGGAGCACCTGCATCATATATTTCATTATCTTCATATACAATTTTATTTTTTAGTTTAGAATGTAAGGTTGATACCTCCGGAAATTACACGCATCGGAGAATAGCCTCCATATTCATCATCAGAACCAGCCATTGCCACACGAGGGTCAAATCCTTGACGTTTGGACCACAAGCCGAGATTATCTGCCGTAGCATAGATACGCAGTTTCTCAACACCCAATTTCTGCATCAGGTTCTTCGGCAATGTGTAGCCCAAAGTGATGTTACGTATGCTGAAGTAGCTGGCCTTTATCAGATTGAGGTCTGACTGCTGAGTGAAAGAGTTGGAAGCATTGTCAGCATTCCAAATAGGAAGTGAACCTTGACCGGTCTCAGGGTTGAATGTTTTCCACATATCCTTATTATGACCTACGTAGAATGAAGAACTCATGCCGGACAGATAAGAGTAGTCATAAGCATAGCCACCAATTTGGAAAGCCGTTGCTATAGAAAGGTCAATTCCCTTGTAAGAAAAAGTAGTGCTCAAACCGCCGTTGAAATCGGGCAGTGCAGATTTTCCAATGAAGTAGCGGGTTGCGTCTGCATAAGTGGTGGTGGTAGTACGGCCTGTCACTTCCCCTTTCTCGTTTGTCTCATCCATGTACCACATGGCATTTCCTTTTTCGTCTATGCCTGCATACATATAAGTATAGTACTCAAAACGGCTCTTACCTTCGCGCAGATTGAACGGCCCGGAAGTGATGCCATCTTTACGGTTTTCTTCGGGTAATGTCACAATACGGTTCTTGTAGTGGGAGCCTACGAGCGATACCGTCCACTTCAGGTCAGGCTGATTGAAGATATCCACATTCACTTCAAACTCTATACCAGTGTTCTTCATCGCACCCAGATTTTCCCAGTTATACGGCCGTCCGGCTGTAGAGAAAGCTACGGGACGCTTGAAAAGCATATCATCCGTACGACGATAAAAATATTCGAATGAACCGTATACTCTATCGAAGAGACGGAAATCGACCCCCACGTCAAAAGTCTTCTGCTTTTCCCAGGTCAGGTCCGGATTACCGTAGAACTCCGGTGAATAACCCAACTCTGAACCATTCCAAGTAACTGTGTATTGGTCTTGGTAAGGCGTGTATACATAGGCATAGTCATACTCTGAAAGGATGCTTTCATTCCCCTGGGTACCATAAGATGCACGCAGTTTCAAGTCGTTCAACCAAGAATTTGTACCTTCCATGAATGCTTCGTTGGAAATACGCCAAGCAGCACCTACCGACCAGAAATTACCCCAACGGTCCAAAAAGCGGGAAGTACCGTCGCGACGGAAAGCGGCAGAAACGTAATATTTATTGCTATAGTCGTAGTCTGCCATACCGAAATACCCCTCGATGTTATGGTTTGCCGTGTAGCTATTGATGTATTGCATTTGTCCACCGTTGTCTAGTTCCGGATTGTTCGGATTAAAGAAGTTGGTCTTCTGTCCTGCCAAATACTGATATTCATACTTGTAGTACTCGTGACCTATCTTGGCCGACAAGTGGTGGTTATCGCCAAATACATTGCTGTAAGCCAGAATCTGGTTGAAGTTGGTAGTCGTAGTGTTGTAGCTTCCTTTTGTACCACGACCACCGAAAGACTGTCCGTCACCGATAAGCGGAGTGTAGAATACTGTCTGGCTACTGTTCGTGAAATCATAACTATAGTTTGCTGTAAACTTGAAATGCTTCAAAAACGAGATTTCCAGATACGAGCGTGAAGTCAGGTTGTTATACACAGTTTCACGGATGTCTTCTTTCATGTTGGCTATCACATTCTGGTTAGTAGCCGTAGGACGTTTAGATGTACCGTCTGTTTCACCATTTCCGGCATCATACATGGGGCTTCCATCCTCATAATATTTCATGTTACCTTCTGCATCATAGGCATGAACCGGAAAGATAGGAGCCCAAGATCGTGCTACTTCGAAAGGATTGGAGGCAGCTCCGGCATTCTCTTGTACACCATTCTGAGTTGCTTTGGAATATCCTACATTGGTACCTACCTTCAACCAGGATTTCAACTGAGAGTTAACGTTGGCACGAGCTGTAAAACGCTCATAAGAAGAACCTAACACATAAGAGTCATTATCCAAAAAGCCCATAGATACATAAAAATCTGTACGGTCATTACCACCCGATGCAGATACATTGTATTCTTGGCGGAAGGCATTGTCGAACAAGGCATCGGCAAACGAATCATTATAACGCAAACGTGCATTGGGATTAAGTTTTCCATCAGGTGTTACTAAATATTCTCCTTGCGGGATGATATAAGCATTGTAATTACCTAGTTCGCCCAGTAAATCCTGACTGGCTGCTAAATTAGAGTCTTCAATGGATTTTCCAGCCGCCCAATAAGTATTACGAAGACCATACCAAGACAAACGGTAGAACTCTTCCGGATCAGTAGCCATATCATAATCTTTGTACGCACGCTGTGCCACACCCCAGGTACCGTTAAAGTTGATGGCCACCTTGTCTTTGCGTCCGGTCTTGGTAGTAATCATGACCACACCACCAGCTGCACGAGAACCATACAAAGAGTTGGATACAGCATCTTTCGACACGTTCACTGAAGCAATGTCCGTAGGGTTGATGTCCGACAACTTACCGTTGAAGGGCACACCATCTACTACAATCAGCGCATTGTTGCTGGCCGAAATAGAACCGATACCGCGCAATACGATATTGGCATCTTGTCCCGGCTGGCCGGAAGAGCTTACAACCTGCAAACCGGCCACAGCTCCTTCTAGTGCATTGGACACGGATGTAGCTTGTGAATTACTGATAATCTCATTCTTTACACTGCTGATAGAGCCCACCAAATCTTGTTTGCGTTTAGTGCCATAAGCCACTACTGTTACTTCATCAAGTATCTCTGTATCAGGCGTCATAACCACTTTTACGCTCGGTTTGATTATTACTTCTTGAGTCTTCATACCGATGTACGAAATCACCAGAGTTTTCGCGGAACTATAATAATTGTATATTGTTGAAAAACAACTGTTTATGTTTGCCGTAGAACAGGGTTTATTCTATTGTATATTATCTATAAAGGTATATGGCAAAGGGAGGTAAGTATCTCAAAGTACCCATTTCATACCGTTTTGAATAATTAAAAGCTGATAATGAGCACGTTATTGTAACATTTCATTCTACTCTTTTAATTGGTGATGTACTAATTAACCCAATAAATGTTTTTTATTCAAGAATAACGATAGATTATATAGAGGAATATATTTTGAAAGATAGATTTTATCCATGAAAGTTCCAAAATATTTTTTGTTGAGAAATATTTGGTTTACATATGTTATTTATAATCGATGAATATATAATATGTATGGAAAGATTCAATTATAATTGAATGATTTTATATCTTTGTGCATAAACTAAATCGTGTTTGAATATGAAAAATTATATCTCCCGCCCTTTATACATAAGGAGAATTGAACCGTTTATTGATAAAAGTATAATAAAAGTAATAACCGGCCAACGTAGGATAGGTAAAAGCTACATTCTTTTGCAGATATCAGATATCATAAAGAAAAACATACCGGAAGCCAATATCATTTTTGTAGATAAAGAGCAACTTGCCTTCACGGAAATTAGGAACTACATGGATCTTTATCAATATGTTTTAAAGAAGGTTATTGGGCATAATCATAACTATCTCTTTGTAGATGAAATCCAAGAGATTGAAGAATTCCAATTGTGTCTGCGGAGTTTATTGAATGAAAATAGATGCGATATCTATTGCACCGGAAGTAATGCTAAAATGCTATCCAGTGAACTTGCTACTCAGTTGGCAGGAAGATATATAGAATTTCCCATTCATTCACTTAGCTACGGGGAATTCTTAACTTTCAATCAATGTCAAGATTCCACCGAAAGTTTAAAACTCTATCTTACATTCGGAGGTATGCCCTACATTCATAATCTAACAATGGACAAGAATGTCATATTTGAGTATTTGAGAAACGTTTATTCCACTATCCTACTAAAAGATGTGGTTGCACGTGAATCAATCCGGAATGTATCTTTTTTGGAAAATCTCGTAGCTTATCTGATAGATAATACCGGTTCTCTTTTTTCTGCCCAGAATATTAGTAAATATTTAAAGTCGCAACACGTCAACATTCCTACGCAGACAATTCTGAACTATCTAAAGGCACTGTGCAATAGTTTCTTTATTTACAAAATTCAACGAGCTGAAATCCAAGGGATGAAAATCTTTGAGATTGGTGAGAAATATTATTTTGAAGATTTGGGATTACATAATTCCATACAGCATTTCGATTTTCGAAAAGACATCAACAAGTTAATGGAAAATGTAGTATGCATTGATTTGTTAAGATATGGATATGAAGTATATGTTGGAAAGAGTGGTAATAAGGAAATTGATTTCATTGCTTCCAAAGACGACCATAAAATCTATATTCAAGTAGCATATATGCTTCCCGATGATGCAACTGTTAGGCGAGAATTTGGCAATCTTTTGGAAATAGCAGACAATTACCCCAAATATGTGGTAACAATGGATGAAATGCAAAGCGGGGGAAATTACAAAGGAATTAAACAGATTTCACTGCGAAACTTTTTGTTGGCAGAGGATAAGGAAAAACTGTAAATTAACGATTCAATCTCTGCGAATCGATATTTAAAGTAAAAAGCCGGCCCCTTGTGTGAACCGGCTTTTCTTATGTAATTTTTTTAATTTTCAAATTACTCTGTCTCCAAAGAGTTAAGGTATGCTTCCGCACTCAAGTAGAGATAAGACGGGTTGGTACAAGGATATGCACCACCGTCTTGATAGTCAGCCATACTTACGTACAACGAATTGGCTGGGAAGGTAATACTACCGGCCTTTTCATTATAAACTCCCAAAGGATAAGAATTTATATTAGTAGATAAGTTGCCATATACAGAACCACCGCTGAACATACCATATCCCCAATCCATACCATATTGAATTGGTTTCAAAGAAGCGCCTTCTTTAGTCACATCAATTACGAAAGTATATTCACCTGGAACTATATCAGCCTCTTCATTAAAGGGATAACCGTTGAAACCACCAACCTCATCTTGTGCGGTCGCAACTTTGGCAAACGGGCTGTCGAAACGGAAACGTGTACTGGTAGCAGTTGTAGTCTTTTCAATTTCCACAGCCATCGGAACAGACGGATCTACTTTAAAGAAATTGGAAACTGTACCATCCAAGTAGTATCCGGTACCGATAGATTCCCACTTCAAAATAGCAAAATTCACTGATATTTCATGGTATCCGGAGGAATAGTTACTGACATCATTGCCGCTCAAAGCCAGCTGTAGATTATAAGTGATACCCTCAGCAGCTGATGGTGCTTCAACTGTCAACTTGGCTGTTTTCTCTCCAGCAGCGAATGATACAGTAGAAGGGCATATAAATATATTCTCTTCATTATTTATCACAGTAACATCAACCGTACCGACAGCATCTGTCAAGGCGCGTGTCAAGGTTAAATCAAAAGAGGTTATTCCCGGCTCAACTTCCACTGTTTGGGTGTAATTGCCCACAAAGCAGATGCCTTGATTACCGTCTTCCTGTTCACCCGGAGTATAACTTTCTGCATCAGGATCGCAAGAGGTAGCTATCAGTGCGATGACAAACAGACTAAGTATCTTATTTATATATTTCATATTCCATATTTTTAATAGTTAACATATACATTATTCTACATCAGGTATTGGTGTAGGTGCCGAAACCAGCGGATTGTTCTCCAATAATGGGTTATATTGTACTTCCTTATTAGGAATACTGTAAATTTGAACCGGATCACCTGCTGTAATATTAAATACGGCAGTAGTCGGGAAGCCGCAGCCTAAACGGTTGACTCCCTTGTTCAGACGCATAATATCAAAATATGCCATACCTTCTCCCCAGAATTCAAGACGACGTTGTTGCCAAACAGCTTCCTGCACAGCTTCCGGTGTAGTGGCTGTACACTGATAAGACGGGTCACGATATGCAGTAACAAACGAGTTAAGGGTAGATACACCGCCACTGACATTACCACTCATAGCTTGTGCCTCAGCCTTGATAAGATACATTTCCTCAACACGCATCAATATTATATCCGTAGCATTGTTGTCAGTTCCCCATTGGTCATTCAGCACCCCATACTTCACTTGTGTATAGGCAGGTGCCTTTTTCCCAGTAATATATGCCTGGGCTGCAGCAGGCAAATTGGCGGATATACCTTCACCGTTCAGGAACCATCCCTTGCGGACATCACTGGCAGGAATCTCATTATAGAGTTTCGGACTGATTCTACGCCATCCGCCTACAGAAGCATAACCATAATTCAAAGATCCCATGTGTGACGGGAAGTTACAAATACCGGTTGTACTTACACGGTCCTGTTCTGTAATCAAGATACCCCACATCCATGAATTGTCTTCGATATTAATGAATGAAGGCTTGCTTACATCAGCACGGGAGTATGGAGTGGCAGTAGTTTTGGCCAGTGCGGCTTCCGCATCCTTTAAAGCTTCTGCATAGTTGTGCATTGCCAAGTAGACACGCGCACGGATACCGTAAGCGACATCCAAGCTGACATAGCGCTTGTCAGCACGTTCTTTTGTAGTGGCTGTCAGCAACTCAATAGCTTTATTCAGGTCTGCCAAGATAAAATCATAAGTTTCCTGCACCGTAGAACGGGCGCAACCATTGGCTGCAACTTCTGTTGCATTCTGCTCTGTAATCAAAGGCATACCCATGGCACTCTCATGTCCTTTGTAATTGAACTGATACAACTGTATCAACGTAAAATAGTCAAAAGCACGGACAGCTAATGCCTGCGCCAGATAATATTGTAACGTAGGATCTTCAGTTTCGTTATCTACAGTACCGATTACGTTATTGGCTGTAAAAATCTGATTGTACAATGTACCCCAGAATTCAATGGTAGCTGTACTTGTATTCAAGCAGTCACTGTAATCGGCTGAATTGGAATACCAGTTATAACCAGTAATATCTGCCACCATGTCCGTACCTCTTGATTCCGTGGCCAGCATAATGGTCGGATAACCTATATCACTATGCACATTGTCATCTTCTGTGTAGATTTTGGCATATTGGGTGAAATTTGCAGCCACGGCTGCTACGCTGGCTTCCAATCTGGAAGGATCAGATTCAACAACTTCTTCCTTTTGGTCAGATGTAATAGTCGAACTCAGCGGTTCTGTATCCAGATCTGTACATCCAGCTACCATCAAACCGAGCATAACATACGGTGTTATCTTATATAATTTCTTCATATTTTTTCTGTATTTTATTATTGAACTATTATCAGAATGTTACTTTCAAACCGCCGGAAATAGTACGTATAGGCGTATATCTATCTGTAGAAGCTGTTGTGTAGCTCATACGTGGATCAAGCCCTTTACGGGCAGAGAAAAGAGCCACATTGTCAGCCGCACCGTAAATACGCAAGCTTCCGATACCCAGACTTCTCAACCATCTCTTAGGTAAAGTATAGCCCAGGGTGATGTTGTTGATAGAGAAATAATCAGAACTTGTCAACCAACGGTCTGATGAAGAGTTGGTGTATTTATCAATGGCATCTACACGCGGAATATTGGTATTTCTATTCTCCGGTGTCCATGCATTCAAGATATCCTTGTGCCAGTTATATCCCATGTAGTGGGAGTCACCGCCATGCATGAAAGCTTGATAGCCACTATCATAAATCGTACCACCCAACTGATAAGCACACTGGATGGAGAAATCAAAGCCACGGAACTCCAATGTTGTACCGACACCGCCATAGATAGTAGGCAACAGGTCACCGGAAGCTTGTCTATTGGAATTGTAGGCAGCAGACCAATCTTTATCCTTATGCTCTACACCGTTTTCGTCCTTTGCCCAATACAGAGCTTCGCCGGAATCAGGATCTACCCCTGCATATTTTGTCAAATACATCTGGTACAAAGATTCACCTTCACGATAAATATAGGAACCATCAATCATCTCTCCTTTCAAATCCGGATGCAGCTCAAGAATCTTATTTTTCATCAATGTTCCATTCCAATTGATCACCCACTTTAAATCATTAGTTTCAATAGGAGTATAGTTCAATTCAATTTCCACACCGGAGTTGCGTACCGAACCGATATTCATAGGAAGTTGGGTATAACCGTTAGACATCGCTACCGGTTTATAATACAACATATCCTTAGTCTGGCGGTTGAAGTATTCGATTGTACCGTCAATACGTCCTCCCAAAAGAGCGAAATCCACACCTACATTGAATGAATTGGATGTTTCCCAAGTGATATCTTTGCTTCCCTTGTAGTAGAGCACACCATCAGAGAATACACCGTCAGACCCGCTAACCGTGAACTGATCCAGATACGGATAGTAGTTTGTATATCCTTTATAATAGAGGTTGTCATTACCCTGCTGACCGAAAGAAGCCTTCAGCTTCAGCATGTTGATCCAATCGTATTGACTGATAAAGTCTTCTTTTGCCATATCCCATGCTGCACTCACACTCCAGAAGTTACCCCAACGGTTATCCGGATGGAAGCGTGAAGAAGCATCACGACGATAAGAAACACTGCCATAATATTTTTCATTGAAATCGTAGCTGGCACGTGTAATGATACCGATTGTGGCATATTCATTGTAACTGCCAGAACCATTCTTGCGGTCGATAACATTAGATGCAGTCCAGTTCTTGTCACTATACATGTTATATCCTAAAATATAGTGACTTTCCGTGTTGAAGTCCATACTTTCATAGCCGGCAAGAATATCCAAGTTATGGTTGCCGAATGTCTTTTTGTAATTCAACAGATATTGTTGGTCAAGCGAATAAACGCGTGAGGAGTATTGCATAACAGAACCGCCATAGGAAGCCGACTGACCATAATACTTGTTACCCACACTATGCTGGCGTGTGTTGTCAATATGCAAGCCCAAAGAAGCTGTCAATGACAAACCGTCAATGATATCAATCTTTGCATACCATTTCCCATTCAGGATATCCATCAGATATTTTTCAGTATCATAAAGGAAACCGCTCATAGGATTGGACATACTCATAAAATTACGGGTGAAGTTTGTACTTGAACCATCACCATAGTCGTATACATGATAGCCGGTATTGGCATTATATTGGAAGCTGCCGTCTGCATTCCGTACATACATCGGATAGATTGGTGCAATAAAGTTACCAACAAAGAACGCATTGCCGGAAGAAGTAGCGGCATCGGTATCCTGATCGCCCGGTGAACGGCTTGTTACATTCGAATAGCTAAGATTCACTCCAAGTTTCAACCACTTTTTAGCCTGATAATCCACGTTCATACGAGTGGAGATACGTTCGAAACCTGAATTTTCAATAATACCTTCATCATTCAAATAACTGGCAGACAGATAGTAACTTAATTTGTCCGAACCACCAGAAACACTAAGATTATACTCTTGGCGCAAATTACTTTGGAACATCTCATCAGACCAGTTGTCCGGTGTATAATAATAGTCACCGTCACTATATCCCAAAGCTGCATGAGGGTTTAACTTGCCGTTCCGACCAATAAGATATTGTCCATCAGGTATGGTATAAACTTGATAGCCCAGCTTGGGAAACAAGTCTGCATTGGCCAATTGATAAGCCTGTTCTGCTGTATATCCGCTATTATATAGGTATCCGTTGTACAAAGCAGAATATGCAGTCTCCATATAGGTATTTGCATTCTGCAATACATCATAGTTTTTTACTAAGCGGGAGTTGACTCCCCAACGGGCGTCTAAAGAAATCTGCGTATCACCGCTCTTACCTTTTTTTGTAGTAACCAAAATAACACCGTTTGCACCACGTGCGCCATACAGAGCAGCAGCTGCAGCATCTTTCAATACGGTCATCGATTCAATATCTTGTGAATTGACAGCGGAGATATCTCCTTCATAAGGAATGCCATCCACTACATACAAAGGATTGTTGCTGGCATACATAGAACCAATACCGCGAATACGAACTGTCGCACTCGTACCCGGCTGGCCATTTGTACTTTGTGTCTGCACACCAGATACAGTACCGGAAAGTGCGTTCGATAAGTTGGAGACTTGACGCTTCTCCAATGTCTCAGACTTGATCACAGAGGCTGAACCAGTAAAAGCGGACTTCTTTGCTGTTCCGTAAGCTACCACCATTACCTCATCAAGCATCTCAGAATCGGAACGCATGAATACTTTTATATTCGGCTTAATCTCAACCTCTTGAGTCTGCATGCCAATGTACGAAATCACCAAAGTTTTCGCGGAACTATATTGTTATTTATTTCGCTAATAATCAGGTAATTATACTGTGTGATAGAAATAACTATAGCGAAATTTTCTTTCTTACAAGGTATGTGTATGGGGGGCAACGCATAAAACCTTACTGCTGTGATACTATTTGTTGGATTAACAACCAAGTTATCAGATGTATACCATAAAGTTAATACACTGCTTAAAGATTTTAAATGATTCTTCCTCTTATATGAAGCATGTCTTTTGTCAATATCTATCATCTTAGCTGCTTTCAATGAAGTATTTATTCTACATTGTCACTTTATTAGCGAAACTACTAAAGTCTATGTAAAAGAATATTTCAATAGCTTCAGAAAACAGCAAATTCAAAACTTTCTGATTGGCTAAACAATCAAGACAACAATTGTTTCCTCATAACAGTTTTCATCATTTTTGCTTCCACGCTTCCACCCGTTCCTTATATCCCTCTATTCATCGGCATCACAGATGCTGTGGAAGCAATGCAAAAGTGTGGAAGCAAATTTAGCTTCCACACCTCCAATCAGTTTAAATATTGATAAAACACCAATGTTAATCTTCTATTCACACTATGCTGTATCTAATTGATTATAAATAGTTTCTTGCTGCAAGATTTTGCAAACCTATTGCAGTGATACTGCAAAGCTGTTGCAGTGGTACTGCAAGCAATATGCAGTGGTACTGCAAACAATATGCAGTAATACTGCAAAACGTATGCAGTGAGTTTGCAGCGAGCAGGTTGAAACAGAATAGTGAGTGAATAGACTTTAAAGGAGAAGTATATGACTAATGATATGAAAGTGCAGTATTGACTATGCTAAGTTCGTGTTTTTTTAGGCAAAGGCATGAGTGCATGGCTCTTTTCTAAATCATGTACTATAGTCATATCCATTACATTCGTATACACTTGTGTGGTTTTAACACTTTTATGCCCCAACAATTTTTGCACCGTTGTAATGTTTACTCCATTATAAATCAATAGAGTTGCATTAGTATGGCGAGCGGTGTGAAATGAAATCTTTTTTGATAAACCGGCTAGGCGGGAAATCACAATTAAATTTTTGTTCACATTAGAGTTATCCCTTAAATGAAAGAAGCTTTGTAAGTCATCCCGATATTTGTCCAGAATAACAAGCCCTTTTCCTTCGAATAAGAGATAAAGAGGCAATCTGACTTCTGTACTCGTCTTTATGGATTTATAAATTAGCCAGGTTTCTTGACGGATCTCCACGATGTTATCGGGTGATAAACTGATAAAATCAGAATATCTCATTCCTGCATAGCAACAAAACAAGAATGCATCTAAAGTCTTCTGCAATTTAGTATATCTGCCAGCCAAGCTTAATTTCTCCAACTTCTCCAGCTCTTCAGGGGATAAGTGCGTATGCTTGTTTTCTATAGTTTTAATCTTGTACTTTCGAAAAGCGTATTTTTGTATCTCTATATAATCCTTGTTGATGGCAACATTTATATGCCGCTTCAGATGCTTCATATGTTTGGCTATCGTATTTGTGTGATAGCCTCTTGATTGCAAGAAATATTCAAAGGAGGATATGAATTCGAATGTTAAATCAGAAAAGGTTACATCCTTTTTGAACTGTTGTAATAATGAAAGAGTGGAGAGGTGATTTCGTTTTGTACTTTCTTTCAGAGCAGAGTTTGCTATCTCTTGTCTACAAAAAGAAATAAAAGAGGTTTTGTTTTCGCTTGTGCTCAAAACGTCCTTTAGTAATTCTAATGAAATACGCCTTCCTTGCTGCCACAATTCCAACTCTTTTTTTTCTATCATAGCCATAAATTCATATATCAATCTATTCAGTGCATCCGCATTAGGATGATTCTTCACGATAAGCTTTTTATTGTCCCATTGTTCTGGCTTTAGATAAACTTTGGTGGAGAAATACTTTTTTTTTCTATCCAAATAGGCTTCTACTTGCACTAACGCCATTCCTTTTTTATTCAGGCTTCTTTTTCTGTTGTACACTAGATTGTAAATAATTTTACTCATTTTGTTTGGTTTTAATTAATACTAATAACAAATAAGACGATATTCTGTGCTCGGTGAGAATAGAATAAGAATTAATATCTCTAAAAAGTGTCTTTTTGTGTTTAGCTATTAATTGGTATTTAATCTCCGGAAATTCTCATTTTGTTTCAAAATCAGGTATGTTTTTTGTTTTAGCGGCTTGTTTATTAACCATTTTGTTTTAAAATATGTGTATTTCTTGGAAAAATCACCTTGAAAGAGGGAATCATAGTGATAGTAAACATAAGCCGGTTTAGGTTTTTTAAGTATGAAAAATCTGTTATTAAGCATAAAGTAGCGTATTTAATTAACAGATTGATAGATTTACAAGGTTTTTTCAATAAAATAGTTGTTCGTTTCAGTTTTATTAATATATTTGCACTTTGTTAGAGTAAAGAAACAATTAATGTAAAGTTAAACTTTAAGAGAGAATTTATGAAAAGAAAATTAATGCTGTTATTGGCCTGTCTTTTTGTTGGAATAGGCCTAGTAACTGCCCAAACCCAGAAGGTTACAGGTGTTGTAATTTCTGAAGAAGACGGGCAGCCAGTTATTGGAGCCTCTGTATTGGTAAAAGGTACACAAGTTGGTGCTATTACCGGTGTAGATGGTGATTTTACATTACCAAACGTACCAAGTTCCGCGAAAACTCTGGTAATTTCGTACATTGGCATGCAGACTCAAGAGGTCTCGATAAAACCTAATTTAAAAGTGATTTTGAAAAATAATGCAGAACTCCTTGATGAAGTGATAGTAACAGCTTATGGTACTGCTAAGAAGTCGGCATTCACAGGTTCAGCGAGCGTAGTATCATCTGAAGATATTGGCAAAATTCAAAGTAGTAATGTAGCCAATGCTTTGAGTGGAAAAGTGTCTGGTGTTCAACTCAACAACAACTCTGGTCAACCTGGTTCCACAAAGCCGACTATCCGTATCCGAGGTATCAGTTCTATCAATGCAGGGAATGACCCACTTATTATTCTTGATGGTGTTCCTTACGATGGTGACATGAATAATATATCTTCTCAAGATATTGAGTCCATGACCGTGTTGAAAGATGCTGCATCCAACGCATTATATGGCGCTCGTGGTGCTAATGGAGTGATTATTATCACTACTAAAAAAGGAAATTCAGGGCAAGCGCGGGTGACGGTAGATGCCAAATGGGGCTCCAACTCACGTGGTACACAAGACTATAAAACAGTATCCAACCCTGCACAATATTATGAGATGTATTATGGTGCATTAAAAAACTATTTAATAAACTCGAAAGGTTACACTCCTAATGATGCACATATCTTTGCAGCAACAAATATGGCTGCACATGATGCCAACAATGACTACTCATTGGGGTACAACGCTTATAATGTTCCTCAAGGTCAATACCTCATCGGAAGCAATGGCAAATTGAATCCCAATGCAGTACTGGGCAATATTGTTGAATATGGAGGTCAACAATACCTAATTCGTCCAGACAAGTGGCTGGATGAAGTTTACAGCCATGGCTTGCGCCAGGAATATAACGTCAATGTATCTGCTGGAACGGATAAGTCCTCATTTTATACTTCTGTTAGTTACCTAAACAATGAAGGTATTACCGTTAATTCTAACTATGAGCGCCTGACCGGTCGTTTGAAAGCTGACTACCAAGTAAAAGATTGGCTGAAAGTAGGTGCAAATATGGCCTATACTTATTTTAATGCAAATTCTTTGAGTGAAGACGGTTCATCAGCTTCTTCTGGTAATGTGTTTGCCATTTCTACCCGTATTGCTCCTATTTATCCTATGTATATTCGTGATGGAGAAGGCAATATTATGATTGATAAAAATGGCTATAAAATGTATGATTATGGTGATGGTGAGAATGGCGGTCTGGGACGTCCATTCATGTCAGGTTCCAATGCTTATTCTGCCACTATGCTGAATGAAAACAATGCTGAAGGTAATGCAATTAATGCTATGGGATTCGCAGAACTTCGTTTCCTTAAAGATTTCAAATTCACTTGGACCAGTAGTGTAAATGTGGATGAAACTCGCTCTACAGCTTTTACCAACCCTTATTATGGGCAATATGCCAGTCAGAACGGCATGCTCTATAAATACCATACCCGAAATCTGGCCTATAATCATCAACAATTACTGAACTGGAAACGTAGCTTTGGTTCGCATAATCTGGATGTGATGTTGGGACATGAATCTTACCGCTACAAATACTATTATTTATATGCCAGCAAGTCCAACATGTTCGACCCGACTAATCATGAATTAGCTGGTGCCATCACTGAGAACGGTAATAACTCATACACTACGGATTATAATACGGAAGGCTATTTCGGTCGTGTACAATATGACTATAACGAAAAATATTTTCTTTCTGGCTCTTATCGCCGTGATGCTTCTTCACGCTTCCATCCAGATCATCGTTGGGGTAATTTCTGGTCCGCCGGTGCTGCATGGATTATTTCCAAAGAGGACTTCTTCGATGTGCCCTGGATTAACCTATTGAAACTTAAAGCCTCTTATGGTTCACAAGGAAACGACAATATAGGTAACTATCGTTATGTAAATACTTACATTATTGAAAATTCAGCTGGTACTCCTGCTGCCACCCCTGATGCTATGGGAAATAAGGAGATTACTTGGGAAACCAATGGCAACTTTAATGCCGGTATAGAATTCGAATTGTTTAGCCAGCGTCTTACCGGTAATGTGGAATATTTTGTTCGCAAAACAACGGATATGCTGTTTACTTTCCCGCTGGCTCCGTCTTTTGGTTACAGTTACTATTATGCCAATGTAGGTGACATGCGCAATATGGGTGTGGAAATGGAGTTAACAGGTACCCCCATTAAGACTAATGATCTGGAATGGAATCTACGGTTAAACTTGACGCATTATAAAAACAAAATCACTTATCTTCCCGAAAAGCGTAAGACTCTAGATTTGGGAGGACATGGAGGATATAGCAGTGGCAGTTACTTCTATGGCGAAGGATTGCCCCTTTACACTTACCGTCTCCAGAAATATGCAGGTGTCAATGAAAATGGTGAAGCACTCTATTATGTAGATGTAAAGGACCAGAACGGTAAGGTGACGGGACGTACAACCACCACCAACTATTCAAGTGCTACTTATTATGACTGTGGTACAGCCTTACCCGACGTTTATGGTGGTTTTGGTACAACATTGACTTATAAAGGATTTGATTTGACTGTAGACTTCAACTATCAAATTGGCGGACAAGTATATGATGGTGACTATGCCAGCATGATGGGCTCACCCAGCAGCAGTAGCAAAGGAAGCGCTTTCCACGCTGACTTATTGAATGCTTGGACACCGGAACACCATACTAACATTCCTCGTCTACAGTTTGGTGACAACTATACAGCAGCTTCATCAGACCGATTCTTAACTGACGCTTCTTACTTAAACCTGCAAAGTGTAAACTTCGGCTATACACTACCATCAACATTAAGTCGTCGGGCAGGTATTGAAAAAATACGTCTCTACTTCTCTGGTGAAAACTTATGGTTATGGTCTAAGCGTCAAGGACTTGATCCGCGTCAAAGTATCACTGGTGCTGTAACCTCCGCATATTATGCACCGATGCGTACTATTTCAGGCGGTGTTACTTTGACATTCTAATTGTAAAATTAACTTGTAAATGAAATGAATATGAAAAGAAATATATCTAAATTGCTAATTGGAGTTTGTCTCTCTTCGTCCATGCTGATAAACACTGGCTGTATTGAAGAAACATTTCCCACCAATGCTGCGACCGAAGACCAAGTAACCTCCTCTGAGGAAGCTGCTGGAGCTATGCTGTGGTCTATGCATGCTATGCTTAATACCTATGCGATAGATGTTGACCGTAGTAGACATTTTGACTGGGGGTACGGTTCTATCATGCACATTCGTGATGTACAAACTGGCGACATGCCCATTTCTTCTTCAGGTTATGACCACTATTGGCCATGGGAAGAAAACATATATCAAGGTGAAAGCTATATTTATAATCAATTCGTATGGAACTTCTATTGGAGAAATGTACTAGCGGCAAATAAGTTGCTGGCAGCCTTCCCACTGGAAACATCTTCGAATGTAGAAAAAGGTTACGTAGGTGCTGCCCATGCTTTTCGCGCTCTGATGTATTTAGACATGGCACGTATGTATGAATATCTGCCTACAGACGGAACTTCCATGCCAAACGACGCTGGTAATGATGTGACCAATCTTACTGTACCCATTGTTACGGAAAAGACCACCGAAGAAGAATCATACAACAATCCTCGCGTTACCCGCGAAAAAATGGCAGAATTTATTCTCTCTGATTTGCAAGCAGCCGAAGAAAACATTGTTTATCTTACCGAAAGTTCTCGTGCGCTGCCCCATCTGGATGCCGTGTATGGTCTGATGGCTCGCTACTATATGTGGTTGGAAGACTATCCTAATGCTAAAACTTATGCTCGTAAAGCCATCGATGAATCGAAATTGAAGCCTATGACACAAGAAGATTGCCTTAGCACTTCCAAAGGATTCAACACATTAAGCTGTTGGATTTGGGGTTCACAGTTGGTAAAAGAAAATGATGTGGTACAAACCGGTATCGTAAACTGGACTTCATGGATGTCTAATGAGACTTCTTTCGGATATGCAGCACAACGTGTTGGCGGTCCGTACACAATGATAGACGCCAATATGTATAGCCGTATAAACGACAATGATTTTCGTAAGCGCATGTGGAAGGCTCCTCAAGGCACAGCCTTGGATGGTAAGACAAACTTTCTGACTTCTGCCAATCCGAAATATGGAAACTTTGGCACTTGGTTGCCTTCTTATGCTTCTGTCAAGTTCCGTCCTGGTGAAGGTAACCCTGATGATGTAAATTTGGCAGCAGCTATAGCTTACCCATTGATGCGTGTGGAAGAGATGTACTTCATTGAGGCTGAAGCCGCTGAGCATGTGGCTGCAGGTACTGGTAAAGTACTTTTGGAAAATTTCATGAATACATACCGTTTGGCTAATGATGCTCCGGAAGGTACTAAATATGTTTGCTCCGTTACCGATGTTGTAGACGAAATTATTTTCCAAAAACGTGTCGAATTGTGGGGTGAAGGACAGACTTTCTTTGATATTAAACGCTTGGATATGCCTATAGATCGTACTTACAAAGGTAGTAACTTTTATTCCAATACACAATTCAAAACCACACGCCGCCCCGCTTGGATGAACTTCTGCATTGTACAAACTGAGAAAAACAGTAATGCTGCGTTGAGAGGCTATGAAAACCCCGATCCAAGTCAAGTCTATTAATCTAAAGTTCTATTTTTAAAGAAATCAAAATATGAATAAATCAATTAAATATAGTTTTATGGCTTTATCAACGGTATTTGTACTTGGGTTCAGCGCATGTACCGAAGAATGCGACTACGTTCCGGCTCAACAAGTGAACGCTGACTGCATCAAAGCATCATTTGTAAGCGATGGAGAACAAAACATTATAGATGCCAATTCTGAGAAGAAAGTAACCATTACCGTAAATCGCCAAAAAACAGATAGCGAACACACCACGCGATTAAAAGCATTATCTACTAATGATAGTCATTTTATCATACCCGAAAGTGTAACTTTTGCCGCAGGTGCAAACACTGCCACGTTTGATATCATATTCTCTGATGTCGAAGCCGAGGAATATTACACTTACAGCGTAGCATTAGACGAAGCGGACATAGATAGCTATTCGGAAAGTACAATTGCCAATACTACCGGCAGCGTGTTGCAACAAGCTTACTGGGATACGCCAATAGGTGTAGGTGAATTTACACTCTCGGGATTAGGCGCTGTACTTCCTTGTGAAGTACTTCAGACCAGCGAAGCTTCAACCTGGTTCAAAGCAGTAGCTCCTGCTGCTGAAGGAAATGATATTATATTCAAAGTTAATGCTGACAATTCTGTACGAATGAGGGAGACGCCAGTTTGCCTAGTAAACGTAGGATTGCCGGAACCGCAAATGCTTTATATCAATATCAATCCCACTTACGGTGGTTCCTATAATCCTGACACACGCACTATTACTGTGGTTTTAGATTACACATGTTCAGCAGGTCCACTGGGAACTTTCCAAGACACTTTTACGCTTCCTGCAAGTAAATAAGTCATAGAGAAATTAAATAATAAATATTTAAGGGTAGAAAAAGATGGTTTAAAGAATCTTTCTCTACCCTTTTTTTAAATCTGTAGAATGTGCAAATAAAAGCGATAATCAACTTAAAAAAACAATAACTATCAATAACCCATAATCTTATAAAAATATCGTATGTCTGCAATTAGATAAATACATGAATATGAACTCTAAAAAAATAGCTCTATATCATTAGTGAATGTTATGATACTGGTAAGACTACAGTATCATAATGCTATTGGATCGCACAATGAATACATTATACAAGGTTTATCCAATGGAGAATCTAAAAGTGTACTTACATGTATCGTGCTTCGTAGACTTTATGGAAAAGAATTGCGACAATAGGAATATCCTCTCTCCAATAAACAGCAAGCCTGAATAGCCCTACACGATACGGAAGTCGGTGCAGATCACAAAAACAGATTCTTCACCCCGGTGACATAATTCTATGTAAACTACATTTTCTTATAATAACTCTTCCTCACCAGAAAATGTAAATCTGAGGGAAAAATCGTAATATTGTCTATTTATTTAAAATAGGGGAAATTGCATAGTACCCTATGAATAAGATAGGTAGGACAGTATCTACATAACCCTTATAATTTTGAATAGTATTTTACATAAGACTTTATATTCTTATGGATGGTACGAACAACACTAGTAAATAATTGATAAAAAACAACCAAATGATGAATATTGACAAAAGTGTTCCTATTTTTAATAAGGAGAAATCCTGACTTTATAGCTATAACATATTAGCATAGAATCAATATATTATAAATCAGGATATTACCATTACAAATAGTATCATATAAGTAGATTGCCATTTACAGTGGATATGTATAGAGTATCTTCTCTAGAGGATTACTTTATTTCAGGAGCTCTTTTTATTTATTTTATATTGCTTATTATCAACAATATAGACTTATTGTAGTTCCGCGAAAACTCTGGTAATTTCTTATATTGGTATGCAAACCCAGGAGGTGACAATAAAACCTAGCGTAAAAGTGGTGATGAAGTCTGATACAGAGATGCTTGATGAGGTAATGGTAGTTGCTTTCGGTACAGCAAAGAAGTCTGCATTTACGGGTTCGGCTAAGGTGATAGGTACGGAAAAGCTGGAGCAGTCGCAGGTGACAAACGTTACCGATGCTTTGGCTGGTGCTGTGCCGGGTGTGACATTGACATCCAATGACGGTGCTCCTGGTTCAAAGTCATCCATCAAGATCCGTGGTTTCAGTTCACTCAATGCAGGAAACGACCCTCTGATTATTGTGGATGGTGCTCCTTATAGCGGTGATATCAATAATATCAATCCCAACGACGTTGAATCAATGACGGTATTGAAGGATGCGGCTTCCAATGCTCTTTACGGTGCGCGTGGTGCTAACGGTGTAATTATCATCACTACCAAGAAAGCCAATATGTCGGGTGAGGCCAAAGTAACTTTCGATGCCAAGTGGGGAGCAAATACCCGTGCGTTGCAGAAATATGACGTGATTGACAATCCTGGCATGTACTATGAGACGCACTATGAGGCAATGAAAAACTACTATAAATATGAGGGGGGAATGAGTGATCAGGCTGCATGGCTTGAGGCAAATAACAATTTGTTTGGCTCTAACGGTGGCTTGGGTTACAATGTCTATACGGTTCCCGAAGGACAATACCTTATCGGTCAGAATGGCAAGCTTAATCCCAATGCCACATTGGGTAGAGTTGTGAATTATAAAGGACGCGACTATCTGCTTACTCCGGATGATTGGGACGATGTAGGTATGCGTACCGGTTTACGTCAGGAATATAACTTCTCAGTGAGCGCAGCTAATGAAAAATCTTCTTTCTATGTTTCTTTAGGCTATCTTGGAAATGAGGGTATCACTGAAGGTTCTGACCTGAAACGTTTGACTGGCCGTTTAAAAGCCGACTATCAAGCCAAGAAGTGGTTGAAGATCGGTGGTAATATGGCATATGCGCGATTTGATTCCAATTCATTGAGTAATAATGGTTCCAGTAGTTCTCAAGGTAATGTATGGGCATTTATTACCCAAATGGCTCCCATCTATCCTGCTTACGTACGTAATGCTGATGGCAGTATCATGGTTGATAAGAATGGTATTGGAATGATGGACTACGGTAGCGGTATCAATGCAGGTATGCAACGTCCTTTCATTCCTGATGCCAATCCTATTCTGGACAACAAACTTAACACCCATAATGCTGAAGGAAATGCTATCAGTGGTAATGCTTTTGTAGACATAACTCCTATAGAAGGGTTAAAGGTGACATTCAATGGTACTTTCAACTTGGATGAGACACGCTTTACATATGTTTATAATCCTTATTATGGACAGTTCGATTCTACCGGTGGTACAGTAAGCAAGAGCCATCAGAGAACTTACGACTACAACTTGCAACAACTTGTCTCATATGCCAAATCATTCGGAAGCAATAATTTCGATATTTTGTTAGGACATGAATATTATGACTACCGCCTTTCTTATTTGGGAGCCAGTAAGTCACAGATGTTCTCTCAGGACAATCAGGAATTGGATGGTGCCATTATAGATGGACAGAGTGCTTCTTCATATAAGAGTCGTCGTAACAACGAAGGCTTCTTCGGACGTTTGCAATACAACTATGACGAACGCATCTTCGGCTCAGCTTCCTTGCGTCGTGATGCTTCCAGCCGTTTCCATCCAGACCACCGCTGGGGTACATTCTGGTCGGCAGGTGGTGCATGGCTCATCAACAAAGAAAGCTGGTTTGATGCTTCTTGGGTGCAGGAACTGAAGTTGAAGGCTTCAATCGGTTCACAAGGTAACGATAACATCGGTGATTTCCGCTATACGGATAGATTTAATATTATTAATTCCAATAATAGTCTCGGCACTTCGTTCTACTCTAAAGGTACTAAGGACATCACTTGGGAAACCAATACCAATTTCAATATCGGTGCGGAATTCCAATTGTGGGACCGCGTTACCGGTAGCATAGAGTACTACAGACGCAAGACTTCAGATATGTTATTCTCATTCTCCGTGGCTCCTTCATTGGGTTATTCTTCTTATCTGGACAATGTTGGTAACATGGTCAATAGTGGTGTAGAAATGGATTTCAATGTGAATATCTTCGATACACGTAACTTTACGTGGGACGTAAATTTGAACATCTCAACTTTGAAGAACCGTATTACGATGCTTGATCCTGACAAGTTGATTACTACTGAGTATACAGCTGACGGAAAGGGATATAAGGGTTATTCTAACGGAAGCTTCTTCATTGGTGAAGATTTGTCTATGTTTACATGGCGTATGAAGGAATATGCCGGAGTGGACGAAGAGGGAAGAGCCTTGTATTATAAGAATGTTAAGGATGAGGCCGGCAACATCACCGGACGCGAAACGACTTGGAACCATGCTGAAGCTGACTATTACATCACAGAGGAAAGCACGATGCCCAAGGTATACGGTGGTTTCGGTACCAAACTGAAAGTATATGGTGTAGATTTCGGTATTAACTTCACTTACCAGATTGGCGGCAAGCAGTATGATGGCACGTATGCATACTTTATGTCATCACCCAAAGGCACGGCAGGTTACAACTATCACAAGGATATCCTAAAGTCATGGACTCCCGAGAACACCAACACTGATATTCCGCGTTTCATGATGAATGACCCTTCATATCCGGCTTCATCATCTACACGTTTCTTGACTGATGCAAGTTTCTTGAATATCCAGAACATAAATGTGGGCTATACATTGCCTTCCAAGTGGACAAAGAAACTGGCTATAAGCTCTTTGCGCGTGTACATGTCGGCAGAAAATGTTTTCTACTGGTCTAAACGTAAAGGGTTCGACCCGCGTCAATCATATGACGAGACGACCAACGCTACTTTCTATTCACCGATGCGTACCATCTCCGGTGGTGTGTCATTCGAGTTCTAAAACTAAATATTATAGATAACAATGATTATGAAGAAAAATATATTCAAGTTGTTTTCAGCCATGGTGGTATCGGCTACAGTACTAACCGGCTGTATAGAAGAGGTTTTTCCCGAAGATTCTACTACGACCTCCGAGCAAATCGGTGCGTCAGCTACGGCACTTGAGGCTGCAGTCAGTGGCATGCCGTCACAAATGGTACAAGGCTATCTGGTGTATGGTAGCCAGACCCATGAAACCGACCTTGGCTATCCTTCGCTGATGTTGGCACAGTCTGAATTGTTGGGCGATGTAGTGGACACAGACTATGGGTATGACTGGTGGTGGCCCTTCAATGCAAGCTTGCAGATGTATGACAATGGTTATTACTCATATTTGCCTTACTTTACCCTATATAAGTTCGTTAAATCGGCCAATGACGTGATTTCAGTTGTTGACGTTACCGATCCCACGATTACCGATGAGATACGTGGACTCGGCAGTATATCCCATGCTTTCCGTGCGTTTAGCTATTATACGCTGATGGTGCTTTTCGAGCCAGTAGAGAATATCTATACTGATTGTAGCAAGGTGTTGGGACTGACAGTGCCCATTGTAACTGAGGAAACAACTAATGACATTGCGAAGAGCAATCCGCGTGCGACTCACGAAGAAATGGTGAACTTTATCCTTTCTGACCTTGACAAAGCAGAGATAGGTTTGGAGTCTTATATACCTACTAGCAAGAATTTTCCCGACTTGGCTGTAGTATATGGTCTGAAAGCTAAGGTATATATGTGGGATGGCCAATTTGATAAAGCTGCCGAGTATGCCCGCAAGGCTATTGATAAGTCGGGTGCAACTCCTATGAACGAAGCACAGTGGCATAACCCCACTACAGGTTTCAATACGGCTACTTCTGCATGGATGTGGTATCTTCACCCCACAGCTTCCAACATGGGTAACCTTGCTAATTTCATCGGTCACATTTCCAATGAAGCGGATTGGGGATATGCTTCTTTGTCTAAACTCCAAATGGCACGTTCACTTTATGACGCGATTCCTACTACCGATTTCCGCAAATATTCTTACCTTGACCCGGACAGATCTGTTTACGCTTACCAGTCTGTGAGAGGCAATGAGTGGTTGGACGAACAGCCGGATTATATGTCATTGAAGTTCCGTCCCGTGGGCGGTGACTATAGGACTTATTCTGTGGGTGCGGCTGCTGATATTCCCGTGATGCGTGTGGAAGAGATGTATCTCATAGAGGCTGAAGCTGTAGGTGCCAGCCAGAGTGTGGCAGCAGGTGTACAACTGTTGAATAACTTTATGAAGCAAAATCGTCAGTCTGATTACAGTTTTAACGCAGGCGATTTGCGTAGTTTCCAACTTGAGGTCTTGAAGCAGATGCGTATCGAGTTTTGGGGAGAGGGGGTTGCATTCCCTACTGCCAAGCGTTTGAAACCGGATGTTATTCAGCACTATGAGGGTACCAATTTTAAAGAAGATAACTTCAAGATCAACTGTAAAGGTGTGAAGCCTAACTGGACGCTGATGATCCCCAAGACCGAGGTGGATTCAAATATCGCGCTTCAAGGAATGAACAATCCGGACCCGACCGGTGCTATTCCTAAGCGTCCTACTCCGATAGGAGAGTTTGCGCCTGGTAACAATTAAATTAAATGAACTAACTTTATAATTGAATTTGTATATGAATAAGATATTTAATAAACTGTTTTGGGTCATGGCTGTATGCGGCTTGACAATGACGGCTTGTTCAGACGATATTGACTGGAATCCCGGTGCTGCTGCCGATGGACAAGGGGTCTTCTTCCCTTCGAGTCAATCAAGCAGTATAACGCTGACCGAGACGTCTGGTTCTTTCGAGGTAAGTGTATTTCGTACAGTAAGTTCAGGAGCCTCCACCACACAAATAACTGTTACTCCCGGTGAGAATGCTGCTGGCATTTTTACAGTTCCTACCGAAGTAAGCTTTGCTGATGGTGTGACAGAGGCAAAAATAACGGTGACTTACCAGAATATGAAGCGTGATGTCCCCTATACTTTGACCCTCTCTGCAGTGGACGGCACTCCGTATGGCATTACTGACTTGACGATCAGTGCCATTTGTCCATTAGTTTGGGAAGTGGTAAGTACTAATGCCACATTGATAGACAATATGTTTGAGGCATTTGGTGCTACCGGTGTTAAACTGACCGGTATTACGGTGGAAAAGCATCCCGAACTTAACAAATATCGTTTTAAGAGTCCTTATGACAATTCTTATTTTAACTCTTTGTTTGGCATAGGAACTCTTCTTCCTGATGATTTTAAACTTCCTTATATTGAGTTGGACGGTAATACTTATCCGGGTGGATATTATATCACTGTTACAAAATTGGGATGGAAAATGGTAAATGGTGTAGGTCCTGAGGCCAATAGCGATTGGGGAACTTTCGGTTCTGTTTATGGAAATCTTTCCGAAGACCTTGGTACTTATCCATTGGGAAGCTACAACGATGCTGAGAAGGTATTTGATTTGGGAGCTCTCTTCTTTTGTATAGATGACAGTGGCTCTGAATTAAATTATCCTCTTAAGGGTACAACTTTGCTGTATTTGAACAACTGATTTTTGTTTGTATTCCGTGTGATACGGAACTTATGAATGTGGAGGGTGAATTATAATAGAATTCATCCTCCCTTTATTTTATCTCTCTTTCTAAGGAGCTTCCGCTAAAATTATATATATTTGCTGCCCGAACCAACAATATATATAATAAGGTATAGAAACTATGAAAGAATTTGTAATCTCCGAAGTGCGGGCAGAAACAGCGGTATTGGTAGGTCTTGTCACGAAGACTCAGGATGAGCGTAAGACCAACGAATACCTAGACGAGCTTGCATTCTTGGCTGAGACAGCCGGGGCGGAAGTAGTAAAGCGGTTTACCCAAAAGCTGGACCAGGCGCATTCCGTGACCTACGTCGGCAAGGGCAAGCTGGAAGAAATCAGAGAGTATATCCGGAATGAAGAAGAAGCCGAACGTGAAGTCGGCATGGTGATTTTTGACGATGAACTTTCTGCCAAACAGATACGTAACATTGAAGCGGAGCTGAAGATTAAGATATTGGACCGTACTTCGCTCATTCTCGATATTTTTGCCATGCGTGCCCAGACTGCCAATGCAAAAACGCAGGTGGAGCTGGCTCAATACAAGTATATGCTTCCTCGTCTGCAACGTTTGTGGACCCACTTGGAACGCCAGGGTGGTGGCTCCGGTGCCGGTGGAGGTAAAGGTTCCGTGGGACTTCGCGGTCCGGGTGAAACGCAGCTGGAAATGGACCGCCGTATCATTTTGAACCGTATGTCATTATTGAAGGAACGCTTGGCTGAGATTGACAAGCAGAAGTCTACCCAGCGGAAGAACCGCGGACGCTTGATTCGTGTGGCATTGGTGGGATATACCAATGTAGGAAAATCCACATTGATGACTTTGCTTTCGAAAAGTGAAGTCTTTGCCGAGAACAAGTTGTTTGCCACGTTGGATACTACGGTGCGTAAGGTGATTATTGAGAACCTGCCGTTCCTGCTTTCTGATACAGTGGGCTTTATCCGTAAATTGCCGACGGATTTGGTAGACTCCTTCAAGTCTACTCTGGACGAGGTACGCGAGGCAGACTTGCTGTTGCATATCGTAGACATCTCTCATCCGGATTTTGAAGAACAGATAGAAGTTGTGAACAAGACGTTGGCAGATATCGGTGCCGCCGG
>OIJK01000174.1_pt1 | contig 21856 bp, 20 predicted proteins | sample 1583501 | NCBI WGS metagenome assembly OIJK01 (sample SAMN02674606, study PRJEB24791) | human gut metagenome, SKBSTL068 | isolation source: stool | host: Homo sapiens | place: USA
TGGTTGTAATACTGCTGGCGACGTGCTCTGTTGAAGTCGATCAGGTTAGAATCTTCTTCTGTAAAACCACCGTCCGCGAACATCTTCGGCTTTCTGCCGGGCAACCCCAGCAGATCACCCAGACCAACGCCCAGCAGCTTACCAGCGGTCAGCCAGGTATCAATGTTCTTTTCACGAACGCCGCGCCGGAAGCTGATAACGGCTTCCGGGCCAGCCTCACCAGCAATAGACGGTCCCTGCGTCATGCCGCCGTTGGCAAATGCCGGGACAGACACGGGTGACAGGTTGAATCCGAACGACTTACCGCCGATCACCGGAACCGGAATGCCGAACAGCGTTTCCGGTATTGTGAGCTGAATTTTGTTCAGCGCCCCAATGATGAAGTTGACCGCTTTCACGCCGATGGTTGCAACCTGCTTCAGGAAGCCGATGATGCCCAGAATCACAGGCTCTACCACAGGAAGCACCTTACCCACCAGATCCACCGCCACCTTGATGGCGTTGACCAGTGTGGTGCCTACCAGGCTTACCACCGTAGACAGCAGCGGCATGACCGCCGGAATGCCTTCATTCACGATAAAGCCGAAGATCTCAGTCAGCACCGGCTTGATGTGGTTTACTCCCAGATCTACAATCTGAGAGAACACACCGGCGAACGATTCAATCAACGGCATAACCGTCTGGATGGCCGGGGTCATAGCGCCGAACACGTCGCCCAGGTTCAGCCCTCCGATACTGAAACCGGATAGCTTTTCCTGGATGCTCTGCAAGCCCTCCGGGGTAGTGAGCTGCCCGAACACCTGCTTCACGGTGTCGCCGATGCCGGCTATCTTTCCGGTGAATTTGTCAAAGACGGCAAGCCCGCCTTCGCCAAATACTGTTCCGACGATGTTGCGGATGTCCTCGAAGTGATCACCCAGCAGTGAAACCGCCGCAACGATCGTACCGATACCGGTAATAACGGGGCCGAATGTGCCAAGCAGCGACATAAAACCGCCGCCCAGTTTTGCGGCCACTGGGCCTACCGTCGTACCCAGTACGTTCAGCCCTGCGCCGCCGACATTCAAAGCTCCCTTCACCGTGCTCAAAGCGCCGCCGCCGATTTTGGATGCTGCACCCGCCACCTTGCTGCCGACACCGAGGACGGTAGAACCCACTTTGGACTGGCTGACGGTCTGCCACGCATTGGACAGCCCGTTTCCAATGACCGTCTTTCCTGCGCCGAGGAAATTTTTCACTCCACCTGCCATGCCGCCGATGTCAATGCCATTCGGTCCTGCAATGCCGGAAAGAATCTGTCCCGCAACACCGCCGGTCTTGGCGATAAATCGTCCAACCGGATTGCCGCTTCCGAACCCCACCAGAGCATTTTTCAGGCCGCCCAGCGATTGCCCGACATTGGAAACATACCTACCGGAGCCGGAGTTTTTCAGCACGCCCAGCAGGCCACCGTTCGTGCTAGCTTCCAGCACATCATTTACAAAACCGGTGTTTCCTTTCTTGGTTCCGCTTCGCAGGCCCTTGAAATTTTTCAGTGTTGCCCAGATGCCGACATCAGCGCCGTCCAACGTCTGCCCAATTTTTCCAAGGCGCGTTGTGGGCTGCTGCGCTCCGGCACCGGCCATCTGAACGCCGTACTTTGCATTTTCAGCAAACATTCCGGCATTCGATTTTACAAAGGATGCGCCACCAACTGCCCGTTGGATCAGGCTTGTGGGTGTCAGTGCGCCCATCAGATTTCGGACAGTGATGCCTCCGAATGTTCCGCCTGGGGCACCGCTCGGTTTTCCGCCGATTGCAATGTTCCCGATGGTGTTCAGCAGCGAGGATCCTGTGCTATAAGCCGTCGGTGCAAAGCTCATAGCTCCGAACGCCGCGACTATGGCAGCAATGGCCCCTGCCACTTCCGGCCCATGCTCTGCAGTGTAGTCGATGCCCTTCTGGATCCACGGCAATGCCGCCTGCGCCGCATTGCCAATTCCAAGCAGCGCGGAGTGCAACATCGGCAGAATGCCATTGACGATGTTGGACAGATCTGGCAAGCTCTCGGTGATACCGTTTGCTATGTCGATCCACATGGATGTCAGTTCTTTCTTTGCCGGAAGGAACTGATTGCCCATCTTGATAAGCAGGCGGTCTGTCGCATTACTTGCCATCTGGCTTACCGCTTTGCTGGTGTCCAGACGAACAAGCAATTCTTTCTCCATGCTGCCGCTGTATGCGCTGGTATCACCAGCCATAAGCAAGGCATTCTGGAACGCAGGCAAGTTGCCCACAATTTTTGAAACGCCCTCAATGGCCCACTGTCCAAACAGTGTCTTGATGGTCGCAGTCTGCTGGTACTTGTCCTGTTTCGAGATCGCCTCAAAGACTTTGTACAGAGTGCTTGCTGCACCATCTTCTCCGTTCGGCCCGGTGGACTGCATATCCTTTGCAATCTGCACAGGATCAAAACCGAGTTTGTTCCATGCGCCCACCTGCGCATCCGTTGCACTGTTGCCAAGGGTGATGTTTGTAAACACACGGTTCAGGCTTGTTCCAGCCTTTCCCTCATTAACGCCCATAGCCAGCATGGTGGCTGCCAGCGCAGAGGTCGTGTGCAGGTCAACGCCGGCTGTCTGGCCGACACCGCCGGACGTATTCACCACGCTGGCGATTTCCGCCGCCGTGGTAGCCATGTGGCCGCCCAGATAGTTGATGGAATCTGCAATGTCGATAATCTGGTTGTGGGTCTTACCAAAAGCGGTTTCCCACTTTGCCATATAATCGGCCGCAGACTTTGCATCAATGTCCCACGCGGCAGCTAGCCGGGCCGTATCGTACAGGTAGCTTTTTTCTCCGGTTTGCTGGTTATCCAGAAAGATTTGCTCATAGCTCTTACCGGACTGTCCCAGCGATGCGGCGATCTGCGCCATCTCGTCCCGTTTGATTGGGACCTGCGTAGTCATCTTGAGGATCGCGTCCTCCATGGTGGCACGCTTTTCCGGGTCAATGCTGCCGTCATCGTTCATGATGCCGCCAACATACTTGACTGCATCTGCCGCCTGGGCTTGGTATTCCTCTGCCATGGAGGTTGTCTTTTTAATCATGACAGCGGACGCAGTTGTCAGCGTCGCCATGATTCCAAGCCCAGTCTTTCCGATTACGCCCAGAGTGTTTGCTACCGTGCTGCCCAGCGACTTTGTTCCCGTCAGTGCGCTCGCCAGATCACCGGTCAGCCCCTTCGTCTGCTTTATTGCAGTTACAAGGGATGGGTCCACCTTGCCCATGATGCGGATGCTGAGGTCTAGTGCTCCATTTCCCGCCATACGTCTGCCACCTCGTTACACAGATCCACCAGCTCCCGCCGGGGCAGGTGCAGCAGATCCGTCATGTTGGAATGCGTGGCAATGGATAGCTGGATAGCTGCTTTCCGAAGTCCTTTTGCCCCGCCTTTTACTCGAAAAAATCAGAGTTTACGGCATCGCGCAGCTTGACCGCCTCGCACAGCGGCAGACCGGCAAAGAAGTCCACCGGGTAGCCGGTGCCCATGCTGGCGATGATGCAGCAGTACAGGTAGTTGCGATGCGTATTCACCGGTGCAAATCCGCCCGCAGCCATACGGTTTTCTGCCATGGATTCGCTCATAGTGTTCAGTTCGCCCACGCCGGACAGGTCGATGCTGTCAAAGGTCTTACCCTTCAGCTCAGCCTTTTCGCTGCCCTCGTAGGTGTAGGGTGCTGCAAACTTCAGGGTGTGAGATTCCAGCTGTTTTTTCACTTCATCGGCGTTCTCGCTGTTGTCCATACCCTTGACGACCGCTGCCTGCACTTTCTTGATCTTGCCACGGGGCATGAGCTTGAAGAACTCCACAGGCTTACCGGTGGCCTTAACGGCCATTTCCTGTGCAAAAGAAGTGGTCATTTCCATCACGGACATGGCCGCCAGCTCGTTGCCGATGTTTTTCTGAATGTCGATCAAGTCCTGTACGGTCATCTTCTCCATGCCGGACAGATCCAGGCTGTCGTATTCCTTGCCCTCGAACTTATAGGGTTTATCGAACTTCACGATATTGTCCATTGCTGTTTCCTTTCTCAAAAGAGAATCAGCCGCCCCACGCCGGGACGGCTGACTTCTTCATGTATCGGGTTTAGATAAGGGCGTTGATCTCGGCACGCATATCCTCGCCATCAACATAGTAGCGGCCCGCAAACTTGTCGATGTCGATAACGGTAGTGCCGTCAACCTCCATCAGGTAACGGGTGACTTCCAGCGTGGTGGTGCTGCCCATGGTGTCGGCACGCTTCAGCTTGCCGGGATCCAGCTCCTTGGGACGACCACCCAGGACGACGCGCAGGCCCTTGTAGGTGTAGCCGCCGTTCTTGTTGTCGTTCTGCATAGCAGCACGCAGGGTGATCTGGATGTTCTTGTTGGGGTTCATCATCTTGGTGGCGTAGCTGTACATGGTGTTCCAGTTCAGCGTTGCCTCCATGGATTCAAACTGACCGGGCACGGGAGAATCGACTTCGCCCGCAATGCCCATGCCGGACACGGAGGTGGTCTTGTTCTTGATCTTGGGCAGGGTGATTTCATCCGCCAGACCAATGAGCAGGTCATCTTCCGTGTACGCATTGTAGTCATTGATGACCTGGGGAACCAGGTCACTGGAAATATTCAGAGCCATAGGTCATTCCTCCTGCTTACAGAGACAGAGCCGAGGTCAGTGCGCCCGCCTCATACTCCATGGTGTTGTTGATCTGCTTAAAAGGCGGGAACGGCGTGCAGAACTGATAGAAGGAGTAGTGGCCTGCAACCAGTTCAGCGGTCGTGTTGCGGTCGGGGTCTGCCTTCATGCTGTAGCTGGCGCATACCTCGGTAGAGACATAGACACTGCCCTTCATGTTCTCGCTGTCGATGATGGACTGAAGGCGCTTCTTGTTCATGGGCTTATCCAGCTTGCTCATGTTGTCCAGAACAAAGCTGGTCCAGGAGTGGTTGAAGAAGCGGCGGACACAAAGGAAAGCGTCCTTCGGGTCGGTGTTTTTCGGGTAGCAGCAGGTCTCATTGCCCCACACAACAAAGTCGCCGGATCGGATGAAGGTCGCCACGCCCTGCTCATTCAGCACATTGCCCTGCTCCTGATCCATCAGGACTTCGGTGCCATCTTCCAGGCAGGCGGAGGAAATGGGTACGCTGACATTGGACGGGCTGGCATTAGGCGTGTCGTTGTACAGGCTGTCGTTGTAGACTGCCGCAGCAGCGGCCAGAGAGCTACCGCTGTAGATGGTGCTGCCGATCTTGCCGCACAGCCACAGGGCATATGCTTCACGAGAAGTTGCGCCCTGCTTGACCTTCTGGTTTGCCACATCGGTGTACTTGCGTGCACCGGAAGCAGAACTGTCGATGTCAACGAAGCACACAGCATCGAAAACGCCGTTGATCTTGCGGCACTTGGCCTGAAGTGCGGCACACACCATAGGATCCTTGGAGAAGCGGGGTGCCAGCAGAATGCCGGGAACCATGCCCAGCTTGGGGAACACCTGCCTTACCACTTCCAGACCGGTTTCTGCACCGGTGGCCGCATTCACGCCGCCCACGATGTCAGCAGCGGTAATCTTGGTCGGATCCAGAATGGAGCCGGAAACAGTCAGGGCCGTTGCCCCGTCGCCTTTGCCGCCGTTGACCAGGGCGATGCTCACAGTACCATCATCATTGAAGCTGGCAGTATAGTCCTCGTCCGCCGTGAGCACGGTCTGTTCCTTCTTCACCACCAGCTTTTTCAGCAGGATGCCGGTCTCGTCGATCTCCGCGATGCCATCATTCACCTGCACGGTCTTGTTGGACAGTTCGGTGATATGCTTTGCATTTGCAGGATCCAGGACGTTGACCACGACGATGGGGGAAATGCCCATCACCTGGAAGCTGGCGCTCACAGCCTCGCACAGGGTATACTTTGCAAAATCGCTGGAATATCCCACTGCGGCGGCAGCCTCTTTGAAGGTGTTCACCAGCAGCGGCGTGTTCACCGCTGCTTCCGGGTCATCCAGCATATTAACGGGAGCCGTGCCCACAACGATTTGCAGGCCGGAGTTGACCGTTACCGGAGCGGTGACGCTAGTCGCCGCTTCGGTCTTATTAAAGCCATGCGAAATAGCCATCTGTCATATCCTCCTTACTTCATCAGGGCAGCAGCCTTGTTGCAGAGAATATTTTCTCTGGTGCCGTCCTGTTCCAGTTTCACCCGCATTTCAGCGAGCTTGTCCAGCGGAACAATCAGTGCTTTCAGGAGCGGCACCTGTTCCACTTTTTCTTTCAGCTTGTCGGGCAGGCCGTCCACGAAAACCGTGTACTGCGGTGCGATGCCCTTGATAGTCGGGCCGCAGTATGCCACGGGGGCCTGCACCTGCGCTGCGGCCTGTTCAGTCTGATTTTCCTGAACTTCTGCCGCTGCTTTCTTTTCAGTGCCCATATTAAATCAACGCCTCCACTTCTTCATTTTTCAGTGCGTTCGGGGTCTTGCAAATCAGATTCACAATTCCCCAGTAGTAGTGATCCATGTCATCGTCTGAAAGCTCCCACTTTCTGGGATAGCCAACCTCAAACGCTCCACCGAAAACCGGCTTGCGCTTGAAGTGCTGCATAATCGCTTCCTTGATGTTCACGGTCTCCACATACCCCTGCCGATCAATTCCACGGTCATAGCTGCAAATAACCAGCTGCATGAGAACCAGCTGCGGATCATGGTCATTATCGACCTCGCCGCTCGATTCGATTACGATGATGCAGGGGTACATGGCATCGTTTGTGTCAATGTCATCATCGTTGTCCGTCTGGGTAGGCAAAAACTGCTTATAGATCTTGAGGGGCTTTTCCCCTTCCTGCCCGGTGAACATCATGCCCCGGAACAGTTCTTCCAGCTCGTCCATCATGGCTTGCTGGCACATTTCGCTGGTATAACCGGTGATTTTCTCGGCCATATCAGATCACGCCCTTTCGCTTTGCATTGGCGATCAGCTGCCGGATGCGCCGTTCGGTGTTGTCCTGAAGCATCTGCTCCACGGTCGTTTCCTGCATTTCCCACACCGTGTGGTGCATCGCAGAGCCGGAAGGGCTGGACATCGTGACCAGCTTTTCGTTCGGCTTCCAGCGTTCTTTTCCACTCTCGGTATAGTCTTTGTCAGCTGGCACGCCCAACTGGCGCTGTACCATACCGATGTGCTTCGACTTAAACTGAACCAGGAAGCCCTTGCTCCTTTCGCCGGTTCCGCTCAGACCAATCATCGGACTGCCTTTCAGAACGTGTGCCTGAAAAACAGGCGGCGCATTGCGAACAGACGGACCCATGAAGGGCTTTGTGGGGCTGGTTCTGAAATAGCCCAGGTCTGCCCGGAATGCGCCGGGGTCGTTTTTCATGATGGCAAGGATAGCCGTCGGGTGGCGGTTGGTCGCTCTCTGCCGCTGACGCAGATCTTCGATCATACGCCTGCCAGCCGCGTTGAGGTCATAACGGTTCTTAACCTCGGTCAGCATCAGCTTTCGCGTCTGTCTGGCCGTGGTGTTGACCGCCACCTTCAGCGCTGCCGGGGTCTTGTTCGACAACACGCCAAGGGCACGGGACACTTCTTCGTCATTGACGGAAACCGTCATGGTGGAAGCGTCGTAGTTGGTATGGAAGTATGCCACCTTACCTCACCCTTTCCAATTCCATCCGGTAAACTCCCGCCTTCAGGGAGCAGGACTTGATTTTGTAGTCCCGCTTCTTATCCAGTGTGATCTGCTTACCGTTCTTTGGCATCGGGCCGTAGTCCTTCTGTTTCACGAACAGTAGCAGATCAGCCTTATACATTCCCTGGTCAAAGGACTGTTTTGCTCCGCCCTCCCAGTGCGCCGCACGTTCATTTACGCCGGGGTGCTGGGTAATGCAGAGCATCCGCTTATCATCTATGTAGCGTTCTTCTGCAAACTCGTTCAGGTTGAAGAACACCGTTTCCACATCCTGCGCCACATAGTCTTTGAACGTAGGGAGCGGCTTCGGGGCGTCCGGTTCGCCGTAATTCTGGTCAACGTCCAGCATATCAGCAAACCTCAGCTACCAGCCAGGAATCTACCTTATCAGGGATCAGCAGCGGGTGGCTCTGAAGCTCAATGAAGCGACGGTCGGGACGATGCTCCACATAGGTGCGCAGCAGACGGTCGCCCTCAAAGCTGTGCCAGTTGCCGCCATCATCCAGATAGTTGCACAGGCCGTAGGCACGCATGAAGTTTGCGTTGCTGGGGATCATCAGCACCATGTTATCGGGAATCAGCGGCTTGGTCTCGCCGGTCGCGTCATCCAGATAAACTTCGTCGTAGCCGTAAACGTCCACACCGGGCAGGTTCAGGTGGCCGTAATAGGTCAGGCCACCTTCCAGCTCTTTGGGTGCCATGGAACCGATGTCGAAGCGGCGCTTGTCCATCAGTTCCAGAATCTTACCGTCAGCCATGAAATTGTCGGCTGCAACCTTGCCCATGACGACCATATCTGCGTTGGCAAAGCCGTTACGGCTCACCAGCTGCTTCCAGTCGCGCAGATTGCCCCAGGGGTCAGCGGCGGACTTGCCCCACTGCTTCGTGCCTTCAAGAGTGATCTTGTTGCCAAAGCCGAAGTCGATGACTTCATCCACGCCCTTGCCCTTGACCTTCAGCTTGCCGGTGGTAAGCACCTGTGCGGCCATCCACTCTTCGCGGCGGGTGGTCATGTCGTTCAGCTGGTTGTATTCCTCGATCAGCTTTTCTGCTGCACGGTCTGCCGGGATGCGGCCAGAGAACAGATCTTCACCGGGCAGGCGTTCCATGTACTGGTCTGCCGTGCTGATGGTCGCCGGGTTGATAAGGGGCGGTGCATAGGATTTGGTCTCGTAGCCCTCGCTCTGCACGATCTCGCCGCCAACCAGCGGATGGATGAATGCAGCCATCTTGCGATTGCCCTTGACAATATCAATGTCAACGCGGCGGGTCGGGAAGGTTTTCACGTTGGAGAAAAAGCGATCCCGCAGAAACGTGCGGATCGGCGGGGTGGTGCGAACAACCTCGATCAGGTGCCGAGGCTCATAAATGCTTACTTCATTAGCCATAAATGTTGTCCTCCTTACTTCAGGAAAATGCCAAGATTGCGCAGAGGAACTTCAACGTCGTCTACGCTCACGTTCTTCGGCAGCACAAGTCCAGCAGCGAAAAACTCACCGGTCAGATAAATCGGCACTTCTTTGTCTGCCTCTGCACTGTCAGCGGTAATACCATACAGGCCGGTAAGAACTGCCTGACCTGCACCGGCTGCATCTGCAACCGGCTTCACTTTGCCGCCCTCGATCAGAACAAGGGCGTGTGCTTCAACCGCTGCACTGGCCGTCTTGGTGGCCTTTGCGATGCCGATGTCGGTTCCGGCAATGAAATATTCCGGGGCCGTGCTGAAATCTTTTCTTGCAAGATCCATGCTCATAGTTCCGTCCTCCTTACTTCACGCCGTTAGCCTTGCGGATTGCATTCATGAATGCCTTGCTTTCCTCATCCTCGGCTTCAGGGTTTGCGGGCGGCGTGTTGTCGATGCTGTTGGCGTTGGAGTTTTCCGCAGCTTCCTTTGCATTCTTCAGATATTTCTTACTCTGCTCCTGCTGTTTTGCCTTCATGCTGGCAATGACAGCCTTTGCAAAGGATGCAGAATCAACGGGCTTCGTAAACTTTGCCTCGTTGGCCTGATCCTCTGCACCGGGCAGAGTTGCGTTCTCGATCTCCTGAATGCGGGTGCGCTCGGCAGTGATAGCCTCATTCTCGATGGTGGCTACCAGATCCGGGTACGCCTTGCGGAGATCATCCGTGGTCTTGATGTCCATGTCTTTTACCTCCCCATGGTCATTGCGTTCCGGCTTTTCCGCCGGGTTCATATTTTCAGACCGGTTCACAGGTTTTTCCGTGACCCGACTTCTGACAAAATTGGGTGCTTTGTTGAACGGAGTGTTCATGCTGATACTGTTGACGAACAGAACACCATTGCGATTCTCCACAACGGAATCTTCTGCATCGTCATCCACCTCGTCCACGAAGCCTTTTTCCTTGGCTTCCGTTGCCGTCCACCAGTTTGTTTCATCCATCCACTTGGCGCATTCATCCTCAGTTTTACCGGACTTCTTGGCGTACAGAGTAATGATGCTGCTGCGGATGGTTTCAAGTGCTTTCAGGCAGTTCTTCATGTCCTCTGCGGTCAGGTAGTCGCAAACGCCCATGCTGACCGGATGAACCATATAGCTGCCGTCTGCCGCCGCCACAACTTTGTCCGCATGGCAGGCAACGATTGTGGCGGCACTTGCACACAGCCCGTCAATGTGGGCGGTCACGGTAGCGGCATTGCGTTCCAGCATATTGCCAATTGCCTGCGCCGCAAACACATCACCGCCACCAGAGTTGATGTATACGGTGATTTCTTTCACATCGCCCAGGGCGGCAAGGTCGTCCGCAAACCGTTTCGGGGTCGCTGCGTCCTCCCACCAGCTGCGCTCAGAAATATCGCCATAAAGCAGCAGTTCCGCTTTCTGGTCATCGTCGGCCAGATTGCGGAACTGCCAGAACTTATTATTCGTTGACTTGGGGTTCGTCTGGGAATTGGCTTTGCCCATTGCAACCTACCTCCTTCATTTTTTCCATTTCACTTTTGCGCTGCCGCATATTGGCCCGCCAGCTTCCGCCGGTCATCTGCGCCGTTTCCTGCTCGGCAGTGGAAATGCCCTGCTCCATACGCAGGATAGCCGCCTCGATTTCTTTCTTCGCATCCAGATTGGTGCGTGCCGGGCCGTTCCAGTTACAGGCCATATAGGCTTTTGCAACAGCCGGGTCATCGAAGAAGCCCGGCGCATTGATACGTCCACGGGCTACCGCTTCGGCAAACCACTTTTCGTAGGTCGGCTGGCAGAAGTCCGCTGCAAAACTGTCCCGCATCACGTCACACGTTCTCCAAAACTCGTTCAGAGAACCGCGGCTTGCGGAGTAGTTGGAGCTGAACTTCTTATAAAGCACCTCGCTGGGCACTTCAATACCCGTCGCCACCTGGTTGGACATAGCTGACATAAAGCCGTCATATGTCGTGGTCGGATGTTTCGGGTCAAACGTGTCCGGTGTTTCGCCGGGCGCAAGGTCAAACACCGCAGACGGCGCAAGGTTGATCGCCAGCTCATCGGGCGGGGTGTTCGGATCCTCTGCCTTGTCGGGCGGATCCTCACCAAACGGCGCTCCGCTGACCGGGTTATCATGCTTGATAAACAGCGTGATGGAGGATGCCACGATGGCCGCGGCCAACTCTGCATCCGTATATCTGCCCATCTGCTTCATCGTGGGCAGTACCGGTGCCAGCAGGGGAACGCCGCGCCGCTGCCCGGCACGTTCCCTCTGGGTGACACACAGGATGTTCGGTTCTCCCGTTTCTTTGTCGCGGGCTTCTACCCGCGTCCATGTCAGGGGCAGCGGATTATCATAGGCCAGCGGGTGCCTGCTGGCTACCCAGTAGGCAATGACTGCGCCGTCTTTGTCCGTTTCCACGCCCTGAACGATCTGGTGCACATTGATGCCATCCACCTTGCAGGGGTTCATTCTGTCTGTGCGGTCAGGGCTGCACACCTGGTCAGCCTCGATCAGCCGAAGCTGCAAGGCATACGGCCAGTTCCCACGTTCTTTGAACTGCACTGCTGCAAATACGTCACCGTTCATCAGGAAGCTGGTGAATGCCAGTGTTTGCAGCCGCCAGAAGTTGTCCATGCCGCTTGCATCGCAGGCCGCACTATCCGCCCACAAGCTGAACTCGCGGGAGATTTCCGCCTGCAAATGGTCAGCCTGTTCCTCGGTCAGGTGCAGATAGTCCGCATCGACCTGGGGTGTCGGCACAAGGCCGCTGCCCACCACATTAGTGCGCAGGGTCTTGATTGCGCCGGCTGCCAGCGGGATGCCCATGTAAGCATCCCGACTCCGCTTGCGCAGTGTTTCCAGATTGTCCTCGATGTCCTCTTTTGCGCTGCCGCCGCCAACGTGCCAGCTCCGCATAGAGCGGGATGTGTGGGACGCGCCATAGTTCCCGTAACCGGTGCCGTTGTTTATGATAGACAGCGCCGTGCGGGCCACAGCGCGGCGATACCCCTTTTCGGGGGAGATTGCCGCAATGGCCTTATCAAGGAAATTCGCCATGTGCTCCACCGTCCTTACACATCATGCGGAGAGAAGTGGTAGATCCGGTTTCTGCCCCGGCCCCTTTCCTCCGCTTCCGCTTCAGCCACTTTCTTTTCCCAGAAAGCAATGCTTTCCCGGATCTGTTTCAGGCTGGCGCGGGTCAAGACCATCTGCTCGATCTGGTAGCTCTGCCCGGTCGATACGGCGGCCTCGGCTTCCAGCCACATATCAAGGTGCCGCTGGGCGGTCTCTTTTGAAATAACAGGCATTGGTTAGATACCTCCCGATCTCCTTCTGCGGTATTGGCGCTGCTGTGCAGGACGCTGTGCATCCTCACCGGGGATTTCCAGACCGGGCGGGTTGCTGATTTCCAGCGCAGCCGTCGCGTAGTTCCGCACGTCAAATGCTTCGTTACGTTTCTGCGCCGGATCCTTCAGCTCCCACCGTTCCACTTTGCGGCCAGACTTCCAGCGTGTGACCTTGTGTTCCGCAGTAAGCATCTTGAAATAATTTTCGTCATACCCGGCATCTTCTGCCGCCGGGAAGTGGCAGTAGTTCGGGCCTTTGATAAGCACTTTCAGCCGGGCAAGGACGTGGTTCTTGCCGGTGTCAACGCCCAGGGTGAACAGTTCGCCCTTGACGCGGTTGTTCTGGGTGGGGTTGCGCAGGTAGGGTACGTCCATGCCGCCACGGCCTTTGATGGCCCAGATATGCCGTTCCTCCCGTTCTTTGCAAAACCGGATGACCTGATCCGGGAAGTGGCCGCCACTGTCCATGCAGACAGACCGCAGGGACAGTTCCGTGCCGTCTTTCTTTTTCCATGTACGGGAAAGGAACTCGTCCAGGTCTGCCCACACCTGACCGCGTTTCAGGTCGCCGTAGATGCGTTGGTACCGGATGCCCCAGCTTTCTCTGCCGATGCCCCAGCCCACCACTTCGGCCTCGAAGCGGTTATCCTGGGTATCGACACCAGCCGTCAGGTACACTACGCCGTCCGGGACTTCGGCCTCGTAGAACTCGCGGCGGTCCAGCAGGTTGTTTGCCTCCACCGCTTCGCCCGGTTCTTCCCACGGCAAGCCCAGGTCGGTGTTCACAAAGACCTGCATCTTCTCGTAATCGCCGCGCTGTGCATCCAGGTCAGCGGCAATAAAGTCCTCCACGATCTTGTCCCACCCGCAGAGGGTCGAGCCTATCTTGTTCATGTGGAAGCCCCGCACCGCCCGTTCCGGGTGCTCTGCGTGCCACTTGCCTTTCAGGCTGTTCTTCTTCCAGCGGTATTCGTTGTCAAGGCAGCCGCACTCGGCGCAGCGGTATTGCACGCCGCCTTCCGGCCACTTGTCTTTATCGAATACCATGTTGTCCCAAACAAAGGGCTGATAAAAGCCGCAGTTCGGGCAAGGCACCGTCCATTCCTCTTGGGTGGATGCGTTGAACTCGTCCAAAATGCGGCTGTTGTTTTTGTCGGTGGGGGTCGATACCAGCACCGTCTTGTAATCCCAGTAGGTCGTTTGACGCTGCTCGGCCAGCATGACCGGGTCGCCTTCTTTGCCGGCGCTGGCTTTGTAAGCGTCCACCTCGTCCGCCAGCAGCACCTTGATGGGGCGGCCGCGCAGATCGGTCGGGGCGTTTGCGCCAACGATGGTCAGTTGACCACCGGCGAAGTTCTTTTTCATGATCGTGTTGCCGGAGTAGCGGCTCTTGTTATCCACAAGGCCCCGAAGCACCGGAGTGTCCCGGATCATGGTAGCCAGACGGTCCTTGCTGAAGCTCTCGCCCAGGTTCACCGTAGGCTGCACGATCATGATAGGGGCCGGGTAGTAGCTCATGTAGTACCCGATGGTATTCAGGATCAGACCGTCGGTCTTGCCGGACTGGGCGCACATCATGGCTACCACCTTGCGGATATGGACATCCCCGATGGCATCCATGATCTCCCGCTGGAAAGGTGCGTTGTCCGTATTCCAACGGCCTTGTGCTGCGGATGCTTCCGCCGACAAGCGGCGGTAGTTATCTGCCCACTGACTAAGGGTCAGGTTCGGGGGCGGCTTCAGCGCACCCAGTGCCCGGCTGAACATCTGTGCAGTCTGCGGTTCCAGGTGGATCATTGCCATTGTTGCCGCCGCCTTTCATGACACAGCTGCCGAACGGGCAGAACTGCTGGATCTCATTCAGCCGGGTGCCCCAGACACAGCCCCGGCATTTATTCTTCCTGCTCATCTTCGGGTTTCTCCCCCGCTGGTGCTGCCAGCGCAATTTCGGGGTCACTCAATTCCACAAGTGCTTCCTGCACTGCTTTTTGCAGAATGTCGTGGGCTTCCGCCGGGTCGGTCAGCTGGGCCATAGTATTTGCATACTTTGTCGGGATGGTTTCCAGCCGGTTCTTGAAATTTGCAAAGATGGTTTTCAGGGCGCGTTCTACGTCCTCGGTGCGGTGCAGGTCGCCTTGGGCTTCCTCCATCCGCATTTTCTCGATCTTGCCGCGGGTCTCCTCCCGCTCGGCACGGGCAGCAACAAGGCGGGCTTGGTCGTCTTTGTTGCCGATCTTGAAGTTCAGGTATTGCCGGACACAGACCTTCATGTCAAAGACACCGGGCCGGACTTCGGACAGCACGCCCTGATCCCGCAGGTTCCGCACCTGACGGTCAGTGATGCCCAGCCATTCGCCAACGGCCTTACTCGTGTACAGCATCTTTGTCACCGTCCCCCGGTTCTCCGATCTCTCCGGTCGCCCGGATGCGCAGCAGTTCAATCCGCTGCTGTTCGGTTTCCAGGTGCAGCTTGTCCATTTCGTTTTTCTGCATCTGGGCCGCCGCAGACAGGATGCGGCCATGAATTTTGTTCAAGGCTTCCTGCAACTGCAAGATGCGCTGTGCCGGGGTCTCCTTCTGATACATACCGATCTGCTGGTTTGCGCCGTCCCGCTTCCGCTTGCCGCGACCGCCGGGCACTCGCATATCCATGACGCTGGATGTAATCATCTGGTCGGACGGTAAAGCCTGATACTCTTTGATCTTGTCCAGAATGTACTTTTCCCGGAGCAGCAGCACTCCGATTTCGTGGGAAGTCAGCTCGGTGCTGTTCCGGGGCGCATTCTCTACGATCTGTTTTTCTTCCGGGGTGAGCTTGTCAAAAAAGATAGTCGCATAGGCTCCATCTTTCATTGCATTCTCATTTCCCACCGGGGCACCACCGCCGGAGTTTCCCGCGGCATTTTTGTTTCCCGGCTGCCCGCCGGGCTTCCGGGAAGCGGGCGGGTCCCACCCATCCTTTGCCTTCCAGCGGCGGACCGTATCATATTTAAGATGGAGATCGTCCGCCAGCTGCCGAAGATTCACTTCTCCGTCTTTCTCCATCCGGGCAATGTACTCAGCGCGGGCGGCATCGCGCTCATCGCTTCGCCTTGCCATTTGGTTTTCCTCCAATAAAAAATGCCCCGTCTGGCAAATCATCCAGGCAGAGCATTCAGTTTCGCCGCCGGTCCTGCGGCATTTCTTCGGGTCGCTTACAACTTGTAAGCAACAGTGTATGAAAAAGGCCCCTCGGTTCGCCGCCGTGGGGCCTCTCTCCATAATTCCACTGTACTAAGTATAGCACCAAAACCGTCTTATAACGTCTTATCTTTTGCCGGTTGGGGCTTTCAAATGTAAACACTTTATGACATAGCCACCATTTTGCCAGCCCCGGCAAGATGGTCTATCCCGATTTTGTTGACCTCAACAAGATCACACCGGAATGATTTGTTGGCACCGGCAAAACGTGAGTTGCGTACAAATTGTAAGCGTCCACCATTCCGGTGACGTTACCGCCATGTTCGCCCCGGACTTACATTTTTTAACCTGTACCCCCTTTTTCGGGTGTCAAAACGCGGAAGCCCTTCAAAAAATTTTGCACCTAGAAATATTTTGGGGCTTCGGAACCCGCACCGCGCCCGCCGGCGGGGGGCAGTACCTTACCGGCGGCGGTGAACCGGTGACAGACTGTCACCACATCGACCCGGCGCGATGCTGCCCAGATCGGCGGCGATCCGTCCCAGCGTCGAGGAAGAAAGGGGGTAGGGGGGATAGATAGAGAGAGTTATATCCTGTTAAGTCTAAGCCCTAAGCCTAAAGCTCTATCCCGTTAGGTGGAGAATCTGACCCCTCCGGCGGCGGGGCTGCGGTGGGTGATTTTTGGCTGTTGGCGGGGTGATCTGCTGCGGCAGGTGGGCGGCAGGGCTGGCGGGGTGTGGTGTCGGTAGGTGCTGGCGGTGGGCTGCTGGCTGCTGTGAGGTCTGGCAGGGTGTGCAGGCTGTGCAGCTTGTGGGCTGCGGGGTCATCGGTGCGGCGCTGGCGTTGCTGTTGGTGTCGGTCTGCTTCTGGCTGGCGGTGCGGGTGGGCGGGGTGATCTGCTGCGGCGGCGGGGTGCCGGCGGGGTCATCGACCGGGCCGGGCCGTCACTGATCCGCACCGATCCGGCAGGCGATCCGGTGCAGCGGGCAGGCAGCAGGGCCAGCGGCGGGAAGATGGGCAAAAGAAAAAGGCCAGGGCGGACGGCGCAGGCCGTTCACTCTGGCTTTTTCGTTTCTGCTGATTGAGGCGGGGCGGATCCTTCCCGGTGCTGATCGGGGCCGGGGCCGTCGGGCACTGGTTCCGGTCGCACCTGATCCACCCGCACGGGGCACCGGGCACGGGTGCCGCCGGCACCGTTCCACCGGGTCAATTTTGCCGTTTGCCGGAGGGGTCAGATTCTCCACCTAACGGGAGTGAGAAGCAGGTGTAGGGCTTTAACCTAGTAGGCTAGAACTCTCCCCAGTAACCCCCTATAGTCCCCCTTCTTCCCCGGATTCCGCCGGGTCGATCTCTAACGGCTGCCCTTCCTGCTCCATCCGGGCACGGACTGCCTGCAAGATATATCCCTGCAGGCTCTGCCCGGCAGCCGCGGCGGCGGCACGAATCGCTGGCGTGATTTTGAATTTCACTAAATCCGCATCGTTGCCGTTTCTCCTTGGGACAATCTCGCTATCCCGGCCATTATCCCATGCCCCGCCCAAATATTGCCGGGGTAAATAATACGAGCCTGTATACTCGATTTTTTCCAGTTTTCCCGTCTGTGGGTTTCTATGTATCGCCCAATTTGGGGCATTGTATAGGCGCGTTTTCGCTCCGCGCTTTTTAATTTCTTCGATTTCACGGCTTAACAGCTGCTTTCGTGTTCCCCCAATCGGCAAAATAAAAATTATTTCAGCCTCAAATACATCGCCGTTGTTGTAGTCCTCCTGCATTTCCTTCCTGTTATGCTTTCCAGTTTTTAACAAGCGTTCATGCTGATTTATCCGGCTCAAAATGCCCTTTTCTGAACTTCCAACATATTCCCGGCCGTTTGTTTTATTTATAATCGCATATACTCCCGGCCAGTCCTCAATTTCTTCTGCGCTGTTAATTTTCATTTTCCGCCCCTTCTTCCAGTGTTAGCGGCCGCCCTTCCTGCTCCATTCTGGCATCAAGGGCATCAAGTATATAATTTTGCAAACTCTTTCCGCTTGCGACGGCAGCAGCGCGGATTGCTGCGCCTTTGCTCCGTTCCGGGCGAATCGTGATACTATCCCGACTTGCGTTATATTTATAGCTTGCTTTTTTGTGCGCTTCTGAAACAGCCACGTTATTCTCCACTTTCTGCCGAGTCGATTTCTAGCGGCTGCCCTTCACGGGTCATTCTTTCCTGCACGGCGTGCAAGATATATTTTTGCAAACTTTCCCCGCTGGCAGCTGCTGCGGCGCGGATTGCTGCGCCCTGTTGCTTTTTGGGGCGCATGGTTATGCTGTCCTGTCTGCGGTTATACTCTACGTTTGCGCGTTTTCTGGCTTCTGATACTGGCATTATATCGCTCCTTCCGCCCACTTGGAATAAATATATTATACAAATTGGCCGCCGGAACGTCAACGTACAATTTTGCCAGTACGTCGACGTAATTTTTGTGCAAAACAGAGAATGAACGTAGACGTACTTGACCGACGAACGTCGACGTGCTAGAATGCAGTCACAGCAAGCGAGCCGGACAACAGCCGGACGGTTGCGAGTAAGCCGAAAGGAGAGCCAACACATGAGCATTGAATTTTTCAAACTCCCCGCCGCTTTGAAAAAAGCGATCTGGGCCGCTTACCTGGCAGAGTGGAAAAAGAAGCAGGCAGCAAAAAAGCCCGCCACCCACTAAAGCAGGTGACAGGCTTGCAAGATGAATTTTCCACAACGCATCTTGTAAGCCAGTTTACCACCGAAAGGCGGTAAAGTCAAGCGGATGCCCTGGCAGGGTCGCACCGCTCAAACAAAGCGGCCCCGCCCCATAACCCCGGCAGCCCGCCGGGGCAAACCTGAAAAGCAAAGGAGCAAAGAACATGACACTTGCAAAGAAGATCACCACCGCCGCCGCACTGGTGGCCGCACTGCTGGCAGGCACCGCACCAAAGGCCGCGGCGCAATGCCCCTACACCGTCGGCCCCCTGGGCCGCTACATCGCCCCGGCCATTGTGCAGGGCATGACCGCCACCGATGACGGCGCGGTTGAAGTCTGGTGCACCGACGCGCTGGACGGTGACGACTGGTTTTTTACCGTCGATGAAAAAACCGATCTGCGGATTTATGACCGGGTGCAACTGGTAGTTGATGCCAACGGCACCCCGGACAACTTCGCAGATGACAGAGTGGTTGACGCTCTGTTTTGCCACGACTGCACCGAAGATTGAAAGGAGCCTGCACCATGATGACACTTGAACAGATCCGCCAGCGCAACAAGGCAGAGAACGCCGCAGCCCAGCGCCTGCAGGCTGCCGGGTATCGGCTGGAAGGATGGGACCCCCGCACCGGGCAGCGGATCGCCGCCCAGATCACCGGCGAGAACACCAACGACGAACGCCGCACGTTCTACGCCTTCCCCACCTGGCAGGATGCCGCCGCCGCTCTTTTGGGCTGAACGCCCCGGACACCTTAGCAGGGCCGCACCGCAAAGCGACCCCGCCCCACTACCCCGGCAGCCGCCGGGAGATCATCCCGAACATACACCCCGAACCGAAAGGAGCGCACCCCATGACAGCACTTGACAAGAAAATAAACCAGCTGGCAGCCCGCCACCGCTGGAACGTCACCCCCGTGCATGATCGTTTTATTCCCTGCTACTCCATCGTTCCCATGGATCGGCAGGAGCGTGACCGGATCAAAGCCACGCTTGACCGCTGCAAGGGCTTGAAGGTCAAGGTTGAGCAGGTGTTCAGCCCGTATGCCTGGACCTGCACCATCTACGTTTTCGACCTGGCCGAATGGAACGCGCAGCAGGAGCGCAGCCGCCTTGAATGGTCCATCGTCAACGCCTACTCCGAAGCGTACCACTTCAACGGCCACGACAGCGCCGGCGCAAAGCTGGCAGCACAGCACAAGGCCGCAGAGATCGGAGCGCTGGACCTGTTCCGCCAGATGTACACCGCATGAACCACCACCGGACACTCTAGCAGGGCCGCACCGCAAAGCAGCCCCGCCCCACTACCCCGGCAGCCGCCGGGAGATCATCCCGAACATCAACCACAACGAACAAAGGAGAACGAACCATGAAAGGCATGACCAACAATCAGATCATCATGAACGAAGCCGCGAAGCTGGACCCCGCCACCCTGCACGCCATCGCCACCGCGCACCACACCCCGGAGCAGATCGCCGCAATGGCTGCAAACGCAGTCACCACCGACGAGAACGGCGACGAACAGCCCGCCACCATCGCAGACGTTGAAATCATCCTTGCAGCGGCAGAGCTGCACACCTTCGATCACTGGAAGAAAGAAGGCAAGAGCGTCAAGAAGGGCGAAACGCATTTGATTGAATGCTACCTGTGGAAGTACACCACCCGCCCCAGCAAGGCCCAGCGGGAAGCCGCTGAAGCCGAAGGCAAGGAAGCAGCCCCCGCGCCGCATTTCTACCCCACAAAATCGCACCTGTTCAGCTGCTTGCAGGTACACGACGCAAAGCAGGCCCCCGCCGGCCGCTTCGGATCTGTCGCCGCCATTATGGAGTATAACAAAAAGCTGGCCGCAGAACGCAAGGCCGCAAAGGCAGCAGCAGAGCAGACCGCCATCACCCCGGCCCCCATCATCACCGAAGAACACCACGAATTACCGGAGCTTGTGCACGTCGATCCGCTGCCCACGAAAAAGGCCAGCAAGCCCGCCACCACGAAAAAGCCCGCCCCGGATGTGCTCCGCAAGGCAGAGCGGGAAGCAAAGGCCGCTTTCCTGGCTGTCCCCGAAACCGACCGCAAGGGTCAGGCCGCCGCGCTGGATGCCTGGCGCAAGACCCGGAAGGCCGTAGAGGACGCAAAGCAGACCCCCGCCGCCGTAGCCGCGCCGGATGAAGCACCCGTGAAACAGCTGGACTTTGAAAGCATCGCCGCCGGGCTGCTGGCATGACCCACCACCACGAAACCGGATATTTTGGCAGGGCTGCACCGGGCAAAGCAACCCCGCCCCACTACCCCGGCAGCGCACCGGGCACGAAAAACAGAACGAAAACGAAAAGGAGTTTTTGCAATATGAAAAGAGCAACCAGCACCCCCGCCGGGCTGAACGTGAAGAAGATCACCGCCTATCTGAAAGGGCAGGCAAAAAGCCGCAACGCCGTTCGGATCACCTGCCAGAGCGGCAGCGTGTACATCATCACCGGCTATGCAGCGTTCAAGCTGCCCGCCATCCTTTACCGGGATGTTATCCAGCCCGTGACCATGCAGGACGCACCCGCCGACGGCGTGACCATCGTTTCCAGTGATGCCGGGTTTGTGGTCAACGATCCGCACCAGCTGACCGCCGCGCAGATGTTCCAGAAGTTCAGCGCCTGCAAAGAAGAAGTCAAACGCACTTCAATCTTGCAGGAAGTCGAAGCAAAGGGCAAAGTCTGGGGCACGTTCCGAATGTTCCGCAACGGATCCCGGCCCATCATGATAAATTCGGAGTATGACGCTTTTGTGGATCATCACGAATTTGTTTACCACAGCAGCAACAGCCCGTTTGCGCCCATCCTAGCAACGGACACCGTAGACCCGAAGAAAGCCCCTCTTCATCCTCATGGAGGCCGCCTACCCCACCGGAGATCTCACCGACTGGGCGCTGGGCCTGGAGAATGCCCGCGGCAAGGTTAAGAATACCGACATCCAGGTCTGCACCGCATGGGGCCGTCTGGTACGGCTGGACGGCAGCGTTCAGATTGTCAACCTCGCGGGCATCGTTTCCGGCCTGTACGCCAAGGCGTCTGTCCAGACTTCCATCGGAAAGACACGCACCGAGGCGGGCTTCGCCATTGAGAAAACGCAGCTTCAGGAGCTGCTCCCCGCCGCCATGGACAACTCCATCATTGAGCTGCTGGATGTGGCGGGCTACCTGACCTTCCGGGAGTATGACGGCCTGGACTACTTCTATGTCTATCACGCCAAGATGATGTGCCCGGACGGTAGCGACTACCGCTACGCGGAGGATGTACGTCCCAGGAACAAGATCATCCGGGAGACCCGCAAGGAGGGCCTGCTCCTCCTGGGCGACGACATCGACCTGGAAGACGTGCAGGGTGAGCTGGAGGCCAAGGCTAAATTCCTGGCTATCCCGCTGGACCGTATGGTGGACAATCAGGAGATCAGCGCCTATGAGATCACCGTCCCCGAGGGACAGGAGCAGACCATCCTGGA
>OIJK01000190.1_pt1 | contig 19995 bp, 29 predicted proteins | sample 1583501 | NCBI WGS metagenome assembly OIJK01 (sample SAMN02674606, study PRJEB24791) | human gut metagenome, SKBSTL068 | isolation source: stool | host: Homo sapiens | place: USA
GTACCGGGTCAAGCTGGGGGCTTCCAAACGGAAGAGCTACGCCGCCGTGTTCAAGGATTTTGGCTACAAGGGCAGTGATTACCGGCTCAAGCGCTCAGCCGAAACGGCATCGCATTACACGCTGGGCCAGCTGGAGACCTGCCTGCAGGTGCTGCTGGACCTCGATAAAAGTTTGAAGAGCCAGCCCGTGGATGTGCAGACCCTGCTGGAAGCAGCACTCTGCCGTCTGGCGCTGGCGGGGAGCGGACGATGAGCGAACGAGAACTGCTGCACACCGACCGGGTGCTGGTGGTGGAGGGCAAATACGATGCCGCCCGCCTTTCCCACCTGACCGATGCCATGATCCTGCTGACAGACGGCTTTGGCATCTACAAGGACAAAAAACGCCAGCAGCTGCTGAAAGCCCTGGCGAAGAAAAACGGCCTGATCCTCTTCACCGATTCCGATGCCGCCGGGTTCCGCATCCGCACCTACATCACCGGTCTGGTGGGGGCAGAAAACGTGGTGCAGGCCTACGTGCCCGCCATCCATGGCAAGGAAAAGCGGAAGCCACAGCCTGGCAAGGAAGGCCTGCTGGGCGTGGAAGGCGTGGACGATGCCATCGTCCTGCAATGCCTGCGGGATGCACTGGGCGCAGAAGCCGGGGCCGCACCTGCCCGCCCGGAGGGTCGGCAGATCACCTACACCGACCTGTACAACTGGGGGCTTTCCGGCACCCCGGGCAGTGCCGAGCGGAAATACCAGCTGCTCAACGCGCTGGGCCTGCCGCCCCGGCTCTCCAAAAAGGAGCTGGTGGAGGCGCTGAACCGGCTGTACAGCTTTGAGCAGCTGGATACCCTGCAGGCCGAAATACTCGAAGCACACTGACAGACAAAAAAGGAGACCGCACCGCGCGGTCTCCTTTTTGTGTTACAAGGCAACATCCAGCGCCATCATCAGGGCAAACCCTGCCACCACGCTGATGACCCCCGCCGGTTCGTCTGCCTCCACGGCTTCCGGAATCATCTCCTGTGCCGTCACACAGACCATACACCCGGCGGCAAGGCTCATCAGCCAGGGCAGGGCTGCACTGACCCACCCGGCCAGTGCAAGGGCCAGCAGGCCCCCCAGCGGCTCCACAAGCCCGGAGGCAGCCCCCGCCGCAAAAGCACGGCGCTTAGACCTGCCCTCCTGCGCCAGCGGCAGGCTGACCGCAGCTCCCTCGGGAATGTTCTGCAGCCCGATGCCCAGCGCAAGGGCCAGCGCCCCGCTGATGGCATCTGGTTCTCCCTGCAGGGCCAGCGCGGCAGCAAGGCCCACCACCATGCCCTCGGGCAGGTTGTGCAGGGTGACTGCCAGCACCATCCGCCCACTGCGGCCCGGCCCGGCGTTCAGCAGACGGCCCGCCAGCGTTTCCAGCCGCAAAAGCCCCACCGCACCCAGCAGCAGGCCCACGGCAGGCGGGACCCATGCAGGCAGCGGCCCCTGCTCTGCCCGCTCAATGGCCGGCAAAAGCAAGCTCCATACGCTGGCCGCCAGCATGATGCCCGCCGCCATGCCGCAGAGCATCCGCCGGGTGGCAGGCTCCCCAGTCTTCCGCAGCAGGAACACACCAGCCGCACCAGCCGTAGTGCAGAGCATCGGCAGCAGCAGCACGGCCGCCGTCAGGAAAATCTGTTCCAAATCGCACTCCCCCTTTTCCCGGTCTATGCCAGGGCGGCAGGAGGTGTGCAGAGATCGACCCTAAACAGGATTTTCAAAAGGATTTCTGCAAAATTTCTTTGATCTGCTCCAGATCCTCTACAAAATAGATCCCCTGCTGGCGTTCCGGGGAGGAGAGTCCCTTTTCGATCATCCGGCCAAGCAGGGCTTTCAGGCCATCGTAGTAGCCGTTCAGGTTATAGAGGATGCAGGGCGCATCCAGATGCCTGAGCGACACCTTAGACATCACCTCGGCGATCTCCTCCAGTGTGCCGGTGCCGCCGGGAAACGCAATAAACGCATCCCCCAGCGCGATCATCCTTGTTTTGCGCTCAGTCATATCCTTTGTCACGATCAGCTCCGTCAGCCCCTCGTGCTGCAGCTCTCCCTGCACAAAAAACTCCGGTTCCACGCCGGTCACTTTGCCCCCGGCGTTCAGGGTGCTTTCAGCGATTTTTCCCATCAGGCCGCAGCGGGAGCCGCCGTACACCAGCGCGTTCCCGCTCTCCCCGATCCACCTTCCCAGCTCCTGCACCGCCTGCTTCAGGGCCGGATCATTGCCCTCGTTTGCGCCCAGATATACCGTGATGTTCATTGTATTCTCCCCCAGTTTCGTTTTTGCCTTATTTTATCACGCTTTTCTCCGGCAGAAAAGAGGGCGGGCCGGTTTTCCTTGCAAATGCCGCCGGACTGTGCTATGCTGAGAGGAAAAAGGGGGATTTTCCTTATGAAAACAGCATTGACCATTGCCGGAAGCGACTCCAGCGGCGGCGCAGGCATTCAGGCCGACATCAAGACCATGACCGCCAACGGCGTGTTTGCCCTGAGCGCCATCACGGCTCTGACGGCCCAGAACACCACCGGCGTGACCGGAATCTTTGAGACCACACCCGAATTTCTGGCCCAGCAGCTGGATGCGGTGTTCACCGATATCTACCCGGATGCCATCAAGATCGGCATGGTATCGTCGTCTGCGCTCATTGAGACCATTGCCAAAAAGCTGCGCCAGTACGATGCAAAACACATCGTAGTCGATCCCGTGATGGTGGCCACCTCCGGCTCCAAGCTGCTGCAGGACAGCGCCATCCAGATCCTGACCGGGCAGCTTCTGCCCATGGCCGAGGTGGTCACGCCCAACATTCCGGAGGCCGAGATCTTGTCCGGCATGACCATCACCGATGCCGCCGGGATGGAGGCCGCTGCAAAGTGCATCAGCGAAAAATACGGCTGTGCCGTGCTCTGCAAGGGCGGCCACAAGGTGAACGATGCCGACGATCTGCTCTGGCGCAACGGCAGCGGCAAATGGTTCCACGGCGAACGCATCGCCAACCCTAATACCCACGGCACCGGCTGCACCCTGTCCAGCGCCATTGCCTCCAATCTGGCAAAGGGCTATCCCCTGGATGCCGCCGTTGAGCGGGCCAAGGCATATATTTCAGGCTGCCTGTCCGCCATGCTCGATCTGGGCAAAGGCTCCGGCCCCATGGACCACATGTTCGCCCTGCGCGGCGAATTCGTGGAGCACTGAGCCACAAAAAAAGGGCGATGATCTCTCATACGCCCCAGAACAGGATTCCCAGTCCCGCCGCCAGCAGGATCATTCCGATGGGCGACGGGGCTTTTTGCGTCCGCTTTTTCCAGACAAAATGCACCGCCCATAAAACAGCGAACACAAGGATCGATCTCGCATCCGGTGCAAATTCATCCGCCAGCGTCTTGATGCCGCCCAGTGTGGAGAGCATCATATTCAGCGCGGTCGCCAGGATCATGGCCACCACACAGGGCCGCACGCCGGAAAGAAAGGCTTCCACGCCCGCATACTTCATCAGGTTTTTCAGCACCGCCGCGATCAGCAGGATGATGAAGAACGAGGGCAGCACCACACCCAGCGTAGCGATCAGCGCTCCCGGAAAGCCGCCCTGTGATGACCCGATAAAGGTTGCCATATTGATTGCCAGCGGGCCCGGGGTGGACTCCGAAACGGCGACAAAACTCAGGAATTCTGCTTCGGTCAGCCAGCCATGACGCAGCACGGTCTCCCGCACCAGCGAGATCATCCCGTAACCGCCGCCAAAGGAGAGCGCTCCGATCATCAGAAAATTGAGGAACAGCTGGAGGTAGATCATGCTTTCTCCTCCTTCCGCAGCTTTTTTAACAGGTAGAGCAGCACCCCTGCCGCCCCGCAGAGCAGGATGTAGTAAAGGGACGAGAAGGACACCGCCGCCACCGAGCAGCCCACCATGGCCGCCACGACACCGGCAACGATGATCCTGTTGAAGGCCGTACCGGACAGGCTTTTCAGCATCTTCATCCCCGCCGAAAGGATCAGATAGATGACGCAGACCTGAATGCCCCGGAACGCGCTTGCCACTGCCGACAGCTGCAGGAACCGGTCAAACACCAGTGAGATCAGGTAGATGACCACAAACGAGGGCAGGCAGACCGCCAGCGTGGATGCCGCGGCACCCTCTGCCCCTTCGATCTTATAGCCCACATAGGTGGCGCTGTTCACCGCCACAGGGCCCGGCGTGGACTCCGCAATGGCGACCATATCGAGAAATTCCTCCCGGCTCAGCCACTGCTTTTCCTCCACAAATTCCCGTTCCAGCAGGGCCACCATTGCGTAGCCGCCGCCAAATGTGAACGCACCGATCTTCAAAAAAGTCCAGAACAGATCTCTTGTTTTTTTCATACACTTCACCTCGCTACCTGCCTATTATAGCATAAAGTGTCCCATCAGGAAACCCATTTGCAAGACCTGCGATCATCCTATCTCTTCCGGCACAAATGAGTCTTTCTCACAAACAAGGTAGATGTCCTTCTTCATTTTCTTCTCAAAGTATTGCTTCAATCTCATATTGGAATCCCACTTGTCCTGCGGATAAAAGCCATACCGTTTCTTTACATCGTTCATTCTATCTTCTATATCCAGAACCCCTTCCGCTCCTGCCAGACTATCACACAATTGGATCAGTCGGTCATAATCATCGTATACTGTCCTGGCCAATTCAGTCTTAATCATCTCCATCTCTTCCTCTGAAACATCAAGCTTTCCAATGTATTCATCTAACTTGTGATTGTTAAAAGAATGCGTCAAGCAAATCTTTGCTGCCTCATCATATCCAAGCGACATCATAAATCTGTATCCATCGGAAACATGGCCAAGATGTCTTACGCCAAATTTTCTTCCTATATCATGCAGTAAGCCTAAAACATAGGCCTTCTCCGCATCTATATCTCCACATGCCGCTGCTATTTTTTCTGCACAATGTGCTGCTGTTAAACTATGTTTTCCCCAAGGCCCCGGATTATTTGATAGACCATCCCGAATCAACGCCATTGCTTCATCTCTTGTCGGCAGCATAACCTATCCCTTTTTTCCCTTTCCTTATGCATTGATAAAAACAAATGCCGAAAACCCGCATGAATACAGGCTTTCGGCATTTTGATCCATTACTCGAGCTCGGTAAGTTCGGATTCTTACTAAACAAATTTGTTTAGTAAGACTATTCTTGAATGTTCACTTTTTCATGAGATTGCTGTGCTAGATGTGGCTTGCTGATTTTTTAGTATCAGGATAGTATCACACAACCAGCGGGATCTCTGTGAGTATTATAACGTATTTACGTTCAGGATGCAACTGCCTTTTAGGAGTCCCATTTATCTTGAATCGTCATTTCAAACGCACGCACTTCTTCTAAGCATCGATATAAGTGATTCTTGATTTCCGACTTCGTACTATTCTCTGCCTGAGTAAATACAGATGATTTGAAGAATAATCTGTATCCCTGTGTCAACTTTCCTCCATCGGTTAGATTAGCCAACTTCTGGAATGCCGTTCGCATTTCGTCGGTAATGCCCTTACAGTAAAAATAAAGTTGTACATACAACTCATTTTTATCGCTCGTAATTTCATAGAAATAGTAATTGTTTGTCTTCCATGGACTTAGTATGTCTTCATTTGTCGGTATCACGCTATTCAAGAATGGGGTTGTAAAACGGACATATCTGCCTTCGCAATTCTTTATATCAAATACAATTTCACCTCTCTTGTCCCGTTCTTCGCACCACTCCTGTGCAATATTTTTCCAATTTATTCCAGCCAATGCTGTGCTATTTGGCCGAGCACTGTAAACAAAGTCTTCTTCCAAATCAAGGTCATACTTCTTCAAAAGTGCCTTGATAAAACAGATGCAGTCATACGCAGAATATCCCGTACTGATGTAAATATCGCTGTCATTTTTCAGCTTTACTGCATTTCGGATGGCGTCCTTATCGTAAGCAAATACCGGATTTTGCCACGCTGGAAACACTTCCAAATTTCGCGCCATGCGATCAATAATGCTACTGTTTAAGTCGTACAGCTTACCAGCCACCGAACGAACCATAAAGGCAAAACTATCAGCACTGACTCTTTCACCTAGAAGCTCATAGTAGTTGACGAACTTATAGGTCGCATTATGTGGGTCAGACACCGTGTACAGCCGATAGCGCGGATCAGAAAAATCAATCTTTGTTGTTGGCAACTCAATGGGAAAGAGTTTCAAAACCTCTTCAGATAGACGCTCTGCACGAGATTCCATTGTCTGCGCATTCCACTCTGTTTTGTTCTTTACATCACTATAAAGGACGGTAACATGAGTATTTTCCTCTGCAAGCTTATCAAGTTTCTCTGCAAACGGCAGATCACCTAGTTCACTGTTATAACCTGTCAGCGTTAAATTACCCAATGTATGCAGATATCGTTCTCGCACTAACTCCCAATCCGTACCGAGCATTCTCTGCCATGCAGTCGATAGATTCTTGTTCTGCGGCATGATATGCTCGATGGTCAAAGCATCTGTCTTGATTTGCTCTTTACCCTGATTTTCGATTGCCACAAGCAAATACTTACACAGCGCGTTCTTCCGATAAAGATTACGTTCTTTCAGTGCTGCCACGAACTCTGCATCGCTGGGCATCACATCCTTAGATGTCAGCTGAAGTAGGAAAGACACGATGGAATCATAGTAGTTGTTCTTATTTTCCGGGCGATTGAACACCCGTCCGTAAAGGGTCTTATACAAGCCACGCAGCGAGTTTGAACCTACTTCGCAAATCAAGCGGCGGATACTGTAATTCAGGAGCAACCGAAGAACTTTGCAGAGTGTTTCATCATCGATTACACCAGCATCGAAGTCATCAAACACACTGAACAGGAACAGATACACCGTAGTCTGTTTCAGGGTCTGCAAACTTCTCAGCAAATGGTTTACTGTACTGCTGAACCGTTTTTCATCGCCATAATAGAAAGCATGATATTGCTGGACATAGTGGTAAATCTCTTCCAGCATAGATTCATTGGTATACTGCCCACGTGCATAGAGAGCCTTAAACTCATCGTAGGCCGTACTCTCCTTAGCAAATCCATCCATTTTGAAATTCAGATAGTCAAGGAAGAATCCCTCCAACTGATCTTTGGACAGCATCTGCTCTGCTTTCAGCCAGTAATCCTCATATAAACGATCTTGGTCTGTATCTGTCATCAAAACAAAGTTTCGGATTTTATCCGACAAACTTAGCGGAACGCCTGTAGAATTGATTCGTTCAAAAATTTCCTGTGCATTATCGTCATCATCATCCAGCTTAATCTCTGCGCAGGTCAAATGTTCAAGACCATCGTAGATATTGCCAACCCCCATGTCCGGGTTATCATTTAAAAATTCCTGAATCAAATCGCAAAACAGCTCATAGTTCCGATAAATGCCACTCGTCCTATCCATCTGTTCAGCATGATCTTCCATCAACAGCATGAGTTGATTATTATCGCTTTTTATTGGCTTTAGCTTTAGTTTGCTAGAATCATCAATATTGTATCTTTTGAATTTGTCAACATTGAATAGAACTTCCGCCAACGATTTCTTTTCCTCATCTGTAACAGCTTTATCTATCAGTGCTTTTATCAGAATATAAATTGTTGTCAGTCGCTGCTGACCATCAATAACAACATAGTAGTTGATTTTCTTTTCGCTCTTCAAAGGCGCATATACAACCGATCCGCAAAAATGTCTACGATCTCTTTTATGCGCAGTTACTACATCGACAAACAGTTTCCTACACTGTTCAGCTGACCATTCATAGTTGCGTTGGTAAACAGGAATTGCATATTGGCACTTATTCGGTTCGATAAAGTCATTTATAATTCGACCTTCTTCAATTTTCACGCCGCAGTCCATCTCCCATCATTTTTTCTGATTATACCAAATATGCTTTTTTCTTTCAATCTTTCCTGTTCAAAAGCTCCAACCATTAAGTTTTTCTTAATGATTCCCATCACCAAACTCGAACCATCTGGAAATCCCGGATAGTTGACAGACCGCCCAAGTTATTAAGCAACGCTTAACAACTGCCCTGAACTCTTCGGATTTTCCGAAAAGTTGCCCCTATATGTACAGACCCCCGCCAATATCCGCTGGCGGGGGTCTGCTATACTTACAGCTCTACGCTGTTCTGCCTGTTCTTCTTCTGGCTCCTATCTGTGGTCTGCTCCTGCTCCCTCATAAGTCCAATGACCTGCTGCATCTTTTCGGCACCGAAATAGTTCCACACTCGCCTGAAATCACGTTTCATCGCATAGAGCTGAGAGTTTTCAGCCTCCACCTCTTTCAGCCGCTGGCTTAGATGATGGGTAGCTTTCTTCTCGTCCTGATAGAAGTGCAGATACTTATCCCGCTCATCCTTGACCTCCCGGTACTTCCGATGGAGGGCAAAGAGTACTTTCACCAACTTCTGGATCAGCGGCATGGCCTTCTTCTCCCGATAGCTCTTGGCGGTCTCAAATGTGGCTGCTTCTGGCACCCATTCTTCTGGCCGCTGGGAGTATTGCGCTGACAGGTTTTCCAAACCTTCCATAATGGGAGCCAGCTTGTTCAGCTTCTGGCTCTGCTTCTGGTAGGTCAGCTCTGCTTTCTGTACCCGCTGTTCAGCGACTTCTACGGCTGTCTGCGCTGTTTCCAGCTGTTCCTGCATCTCGGTCAGGTCGGTCTGGCACTCCTGCTTGGCAGCTTCCAGAGCCGCTACCTCTTTACTACGCTCCTGCTTTTTGAAGTCCAGCACAGACAGGTGCTCTTCGTGGGTGCCTTTCTGTTCCCACTCGATGCCGTGCCGCTCCATCACGGCAGCAAGCTGCTCTTTCTCGGCGTTGATCCACTGGTTCAGCTCGGATTCCCGTTTAGAACCGCCTGCAAAGCCCAAGGCTTTCAGCGACTGCTTCAGGGACACCTTGGTGTCCAGTCCTTTGCCCTTCCAGCCGGACACATACGGCACGAAGTCGATGTGCAGATGGGGCGTAGCTTCATCCATGTGGAGAAAAGCCCCGAACACCCGCAGTGTCGGGTTCCGCTCTTGGAAGCCCTGCATATACTCGTCCAGCAGTTCCTTTGCCAGTGCGCCATTCTCGGTCAGGACACCCATATCATCTTTGTTGCCGATCTGGACGATCAGCTCATGGAAAAGCTTTTCCTGCTTGCCTGTCCGCAGGTGCTCATAGTAGTCGGTGATACAGCGGTCCTTGCGCTTCTGCTTGGCATTGTAACGCTTCACTGCCTCGTCAAACAGTTCGTGGTACACCTTCTGAATCGGCTCATCCCGGTACACGACATTCAGGCTGCTGCGCTTCGGGTCTACGTTTTCAGCGGTGAAACTTCTCCGGTTATGGTTGAGGGAGCCGGGACCCCGCATTGCGGAAATGGTTCTTTTCAATCGCACGTCCTTTCTCTGTGGAAGTAACTGGTGCCGGACACGGCAAAGGCTTTGTTACTTTCGTCGAAAGTAACGCAAAAGCACTTTTGACAGACGTTCCGTCCATCAAAAGATGCCTTTGCGCCTTGCCGGGGGCTTCCGTCTGCGGACGGGGTTTCGCTGTACCTCGCCGCTGCCCGGTCCAACACCACCTTCCTGCGTGATTGCATTCACAGGAGCGTGACACGCTCCTGTACTTTGCCAATAGAGGGACTCACCAGCGGAAGCTTTCTGGCACGCCTCGTCTGTCCAGATACTCCTGCCGAGCCTGCTCCCGCTGTTCCTCGGTGGGTGCTGTCTTGTACTGGGCATACAGCTCATGCCGCAGCATCGCATCCAATTTTTGCTCCAGACCCTGCTCAATGACCTCTTCGTACTCATTTTCGCCGCTCAAATGATAATGCAGCAAGGCGACGAAAAGTTCCTGCGAAATCTGCACATTTTTCATCATTATCACCATCCCGTGTCGGTTGTGTCGATTGTGACGGTATTTTACATAGTAGCAAAAATACCGTCACAACCGTCACGAATCGTCACGCCCCAGAATTTTCCAACGTTAATTTGACCACCCTGCCCTCATGGGTGCGCCTGCTTTCGTACCGAATTCCATAATCGTTGTAGAGCCTGTCGGCACTTACATTCAGTTTCCGGGTCAGGATGTTTGCCTGTATGCTCACACCCGGCAGACGTTCCAGCAGTTCCGTGGGCGCACCGCTCCACTCCGGCTGTTCCGGGGTGAGCATCTTTGCCACCGCTTCCAGAAGCGGGTCGGGCGGCAGCTTCCAAAGTTCCGTTTCGGCTCCTTGGAACTCCCACACGCAGCGTTCCCGGTCAAACTCCAATGTCAGCTCCTGATCCGGCTGGTCACGCCCCACGATGTCCAGTAGTGCGGTGTTGTCCGTGCGCCGCTTCTTCTGCATGATGAACGCGCCATCCGCTGCACCCAACAGACCGTTGGTGCCGGAGATCATATCAAAGCTGTCCTCGGCTTCCATCTTCCGGGTGTGATGAACCACCAGCAGGCAGATGCCGTACCTGTCGCTGAAAGTTTTCAGTTTGGTCACGATCTCGTAGTCGCTGGCGTAGCTGTATCGGTCACCGCCGATCTCCCGCACCTTCTGCAGGGTGTCGATGATGATGAGCCGTACATCCGGGTGCTCCCGGATGAATCCTTCCAACTGCTGGTCAAGTCCCTCGCTCACGGACTTAGCTTGCGTTGCGAAGTAGAGATTGCTGGTCTCCTCTACCCCGAACATCCGGGAGAGCCGCCGCTGCAGCCGGGCGTAATCGTCCTCCAATGCTAGGTAGAGGACGGTGCCCTGATGCACCTCGTACTCCCACAGCGGAAGCCCCATCGCCACATGGTAGGCAAGCTGCCCCATGAAGAAGGACTTACCCACCTTGGGCGCACCTACAAAGAGGTAGGTGCCGCTGTACAGCAGGTCGTTCACGATGGGTCTCCGGGGTGGATACACCGTGTCATACAGTTCGGTCATTGATACTGTGTTCAGCCCGAAATTGTTTGACTTTTTCGCGGCTTGCAGATTGATTTGCTTGTCCGAATTTGTTATAATATTGGTGCTAGTTTTGTGAGACGACTGTACCGCATCTGCGCCAACAGATGCACCCGGTACGGTCGTTTTTCTATTGTCCGTCATTCGCATTCCTCCTTAAGTCCGTTCAACGTCAGACTTACCATTTGCAGGGTCTCCAGCAAGTCCGGCGGAACTTCTTCATCCACGGCCAGCCGCTGCAATTCCTGATAGATCAGCTTCATCTGGTCTCGCAGGGCTTTGTAGACCCTTGGGTTGCCTACCACGGTGATCTCCCGGTCGGTCAAGCGGCGGATGATATACTCCTGTTTGGTCAGCCCGGAGAGCTTTACTTTGACTTCCAGAACCTCGTCCTCTTCCGGGGACATTCGGAAGGCTACCACCTTGTTCCGCCAGCGGCCTTGCTGGTCGAGTGCTCGTTCCATCTTCATCCCTCCTTTCGCTCCATGTCCAGCTTCTGCGCCATCTCCTGCTGCTTTGAGGGGAAGAGATGGGCGTACTTATAGGTGATGTCCACGCTCTCATGTCCTACCCGGTCTGCGATTGCCAGAGCCGAGAAGCCCATCTCGATCAGCAGCGATACATGGGAGTGCCGCAGGTCGTGGATTCGGATGCGCTTCACCCCGGCTTCCTTGGCTCCCCTGTCCATCTCGTGGTGCAGGTAGCTCTTGGTCACCTCAAAGATCCGCTGATCCGGCTGGACTTTGTAGAGGGATTTCAGGTAATCCCTGATCTCGTCCGTCAGAAACTGTGGCATCTGGATGACCCGGACGCTCTTGGGCGTTTTCGGGTCAGTGATCACATCCCGGCCTTTCAGCCTTTGATAGGATTTGGTGATGGAGAGCAGCCCCTTGTCCAAGTCGAAGTCTGCTGGAGTCAGAGCCAGCAGCTCGCCCTCCCGGATGCCACACCAGTAGAGGACCTCAAAAGCGTAATAGGACTGCGGCTTGTCCATCATCGCTTCCGCGAACTTGAGGTACTCCTCCTTTGTCCAGAAGAGCATTTCCTTGTGCTTTTCCGACCCCATGCACCCGGCTGTGGCTGCTGCGTTTGATTTCAGCCCGTAGAACCGGACGGCGTGATTCAGAATGGCACTGAGTTGTCCATGCAGCGTCTTGAGGTAGGTCGGCGAGTAGGCCTTGCCGTTTTTGTCCCGGTAGTTCAGCATCTCGTTCTGCCATGCAATCACATCCCGTGGCTTTATCTCGCTGAGCCGCTTTTCTTTGAAATACGGTAAGATTTTCATTCGGATGATATGCTCCTTGGTAAACCATGTGTTTTCCCGGAGTCGCTTCTTTTTGTCCGTGATATAAATTTCCACAAAGGCTTCAAATGTCATGGTCAGGTCTGCCGCCTGTTGAAGAAGGAACTCCCGCTCCCACGCCAGAGCATCCTTCTTGGTGGCAAATCCCCGTTTCAGCTTCTTCTGCTTCACACCTTGCCAGTTCTCGAAGTAGAAGGAAGCGTACCATGTGCCCTGCCTGTTGTCCCTGTAGGCTGGCATCTTATCACTCCTCTCCTGCCCCGTAGATCTTCTCCTGATAGTACCTCCTGCTTACCCGGCCTCCCACGGTCGTGTAGCCCTTGGCTCTCAGTTCCTCGTTCCACTGGGCGATCATTTTGTACGCCAGCCCCTGCGAGATGTCCAGCTCCTTTGCCAGCTCGTCTGCCTTGATAAAAATGCTGTTTGCCATTTTTTGTCCTTTCCTTGTCGGTTTCATTTCGGTGCCGCTTCATCCTCGCTGACTTCCGGCAGGCATATCCCCTTTGCGGTGCTGTGCCGTCCCCTTGTGGAGCGCTCGCTTCCTTTCGGAAGGTCTTGGCGGTTTGGATCAGTTTGGCGGTCATTCAATTTTACTAAGCATTTTTGCTTATCTTTTTGTGCTCTCATTATACTAAACACATTCCGTTAAGTCAAGAGGTTTTCAGGTAAAATCTTAAACTTTTTTGTTTATTTTCTATTGCACCTCCTATTTTTCTGTGCTATACTAGGTTCAACAAATATGTTTAAGTCAGGAGGCAATCGCATGGCAGTCGGTGACCGCATCAAACGTGCCCGCAACCTCCGAGGTATGACCCAGAAAGAACTGGGCATTGCCATCGGGTTTGAGGAGAAAAGCGCAGACATCCGCATCGCACAATACGAAAGCAACACCCGCACTCCTAAAGAAGAGTTGCTCCGCAAGATTGCGGAGGTACTGGATGTGAACTACCGTTCCCTCTATGAGCCGACCTTGTACGCCGCAGAGGATGTGATGTACACTCTGTTCGAACTGGATGAACACTACCCCGGCACCCGGCTCTACGAGGTCACAGACACCACCGACCCAGATTTCCCGGAAAAGCACATGGCAGTCAGCTTCCGCTATCGCCTGCTGGATGAGTTCTTAAAGGAGTGGCAGCTCCGTAAGAAGCAGCTCCGGGAGAGCGAGATCACCAAGGAAGAGTATCTGGAATGGAAGCTCAACTGGCCTCAGACCGCCGACGGCTGCGGCCGGTACGAGCCGAAGAAAAAGTGGCGTAAAGAATAAAAGACACAAAAATGCCCTCTGAAAAACTTACCGTTTCTCAGAGGGCATTCTCATGTCTCTCTTTATGAATAATCGCCTGATAGTATCAAAGCAGTATCACAGAGCCTTTTGACTCTCAAAATATTGCATTGCATCAATACTTTTCAGGTTTTGCAGATTACTCGAGCTCTATGGTGGGCAGTTATCTTCTGTTAGCATAGGCTGTTTTCTATTCTTTCCAGTGCTTGTATTTCCTGCATTTCCTTGGTTCTTGCTGGCTTCTGGGTGCTTTTGTTACTCGGATGTTACTTCGGTGTTACTTTCGGGCTCCACCAAACCCAGTTCCGCAAGGTAGCGGTTCACGGCCTCATTGATGAAGTCGCTGCGGCTCATGCGGCCGCTCTCAACATTCTTTTCGTGGTCGTCAATGTAGTTGTCGATAATGTCCAGGGTGCCGGTGGGGAGGTGTACCGTTGTCGGCACTCTCCGGCTGGCTCCCTTCATAGGCCTTCCGTATGGCATTTTATTCCCTCCTGTTACTTGTTGCGGTGGTTCTCTGCTGCTGCGGCCAGAACGTCCAGATCTTGCCGCAGCCCAGGGGCCAGGGCATCCACCCAGCGCGCCGGAATGGCCGAGAAGCCAAACCAGGCGCCCGCCAGGCCGCCGGTAATAGCCGCGTTGGTGTCGGTATCGCCGCCCAGGTTTGCGGCCGCGCAGACGGCTTCCTCGAAGGTCTGGGCGTGTGCAAGGCAGCTCACGGCGGTGCACATACTGTCCACCACATAGCCGCCCGCTGCATACGTCGCGGGCTTCTCCACGGACGCGTCGTAGAACGTGCCCTTTAAGCACTCGTGCAGGAAGTCGGCCACGTTGCCGTCCTGGTACTTATTAACCGCTTCTGTAAGTAAATATACCATTCTCGTGTACAGAATGCAAGCCTCTGTGGACTTGTCGCCGCGGTGGGTCATTTCCGCAAATGCCCGGGCCTGTATTTCTGCGCCGCCCTTCGTGCTGCAATAAAGGCCAGGGTATACTGTGCGCATCAGAGCGCCGTTGCCCTCCACAGGGCGGCCGCCATCCCGCCGGGTCTGCCGCGCTGCTTCTTCCCAGTCCGTAGCCGTAGGAACGCCCTGCAAGCGAAAACGGCCCCGCAGCTTTGCAACGGCAATGCTATGGGAACAGGCGCCGCCAATGTCCTTTGGCTTGCTGTCAGCCCATGCAATAAACTGCTGTCCCACAGAAGCGACCAGATCCAGGCCGTTGTCCCCTTCCAGGGCATCCAGGATGCCGCGGGCAACGCAAAGGGTCATCTGTGTATCGTCCGTAACCTCGCCGGGCTTCAAGTTCAGCCAGCCGCCGCCGATCATGTCGGTAACACGGCCGTATGTGTTGCAGATCTGCCAGTCGCTCATAAATTCCAGGGGGCCGCCTAGGGCATCGCCCACGGCCACGCCGTACAAGGCACCACGGATTCGGTCAAGCTGCTTTTCGTTGATCTTCTTCATTTCTGTTCCTCCTGTCCAGGCATCCGGCCCGTAACCACTCGGCCGTTTTTGTCCAAAAGCGTGTAGCCGCACAACTGTGCGAAGATTTTCGCTGTCTCCTCCGGCTCGTACAGAAGCACCGTCGAAAGGTCTTCCACCGGGTACTCCTCTGGCACCTTCACCACCTGGGCGTAAAAGCTGCCGCCCATGCCCAGGTCGAAGAGCTCCCGGATTATGTCGTTCTGGTCGATTTTCTGCTTCTTGCTCTTTCCGTCAAAGCAGAAGGCCGCTCCTTCCGGTACGTTCTCGACCAGTTTCAAATGATCGCCTATCATGTGCCCAACTCCTTACGCATGAACCGCAGGGTTGAAGCCCTGGGCCTTTATGTTCTTCGCCCAGGCTGTCACCATGGCGGAAAGGTCCTTTTTCATGGCCGGGTAATATTTCGTTGGCTTCCCGTCCACATAGTCTTTGTAAACTTCCCAATAGCGGCCGATGTAGTCGTTCTGGTATGTAAGCGGCTCCACGGTACCGGCTTCCCGGTCAACGCCCATGGTCACATCCGGGTCCCGCATAAGGTCGCCGTTCTGCTCCCCATAGTGGGCCACGGAATACACCGGGCGGCCCTCGTGGTCATTGTAGCCCAGGGCCTCGATGCACAGATCCATATAGCCCGGGGCCGTGAACTTCAAGGCCTTTTCTTCGGTGCCGTCCACGGCATCGAAGAAAGGCGCCAGGGTCTTGTAAATCGTTTTTTCGCTCATGCCTTTTCCTCCCGCTCCATCAAAATTTCCGAATCGTGCGCCACCTTCCGCAGCGCGGTGAGGCTGGCTGTCACCTGGGCCAGCGTGGCAGCGTGAACGGCCACCTCTTCGGCCCAGGTCGTCGGGTCCTCGCCAGCAGAAAGCAGCCGGATTGAATCGGCCAGGTGCTCCGCTTCAAGTTCCGACATAACGATCTGGCCGTTCAACTGCTGGTTGAAAAATTTAATCTTGTCCATGCTCTGCGCTCCTCTCTGCGGTATGGTTCCCGCGACCTTGCCCGGCTGGCTGCCGGGTGGTTTCGGCCTTTTCCTCGGGCCATCATCAGGCGGGGTTATTCAGGGCGAGTATTCCACGCTTCAATAGTTCGTTGCCTGCCCAATTCCCCGCGATGTTCATAAAAATCGCGGGTAAATGTGATATTGCATTTCGGGCATCTAATCCGAATGCCCTCAGTATTAGATTCAGTGATGGTCGTATGCTCCTGCCCGCAGAAAGGGCAAGGCTTCAGCGTTTCCTTTTTCATCGTTCACGCCTCCTTCACTTCCACGCTTTTAATGCTGTTCTCAACGTAACTGCGGCCGCGGAGGTGCTCGCAGCTCCAGCAGAAGCCGATTCCGCGCTCTCTCAGAAAATACCCTGCCTTGGTGTTGTCCTTCCCGCTAAAGGCAGATTGAAGCGCCCAGGCCTGGGCGTCCTCCACCAGGATCATTGCGCAGGCCTCGCCGCGCTCGCCGTTCTGGATAGTGTCGTAGGTGAAAATAACGTTCTTCATGGTTTAGTCCTCCTCTGGTGCAATAAAACGCGGCTGCGGCTCAATGCCGTGGGCCTTACAATATGCGGAAGCCTCTTTCTTTGCCTTGCAGCTGTAAACCAGCTTGCCTTCCGGGAGGTCGCCGCTCGGGCATCGGTGCGAATACTCGTGCACTTCCCAACGTGATTCCATCGAGCCGCTGCCGAAGTAGTGCCGCCTTTCCATGGTGTAGATCATCGCGCTGCCCTCCTCAGTGCACCTTAATCAGCGTCCCGCAGTGTTGAAACATCCTTCTCCGACCACTGCAAAGTAATGCCAACGATATTCTTCATTATCTTTAAGCAAACGAACCTTGATACCAAATTGATGCATACCGCTGAAACGACTATCGCAAGCCCATTTATGAATTGCTATTTCTTTGGCCTCTTTGGCGGTTTTCGCTTCAACATGGATTACCCAACTTTGCTCCCCGCCCTTCTTTGTGTAAAAACGAACTTCATAATACTTGCTCATAACTCATGCTCCTTCCTTCTTAGTAACAAACCGTGGATTCATTGATGCGAACGAGCTTTCCGTACTTCTTGCCGAGCCGCTTTGCGCAGACGTAATTGTAAACGTCCAGCCGGTTTCTAAACTTCGGGTCCCTGTCGGTTAATACCAGGGTAGTTTCCCGGAACACAACCTCGAACCGTGTATACCGAACCTTCATTTTTCGTTCCTCCTCTTGTGTGCTGCTGTTCTCTACGCCTTTATTATAAACCGCTTCGGTTTATAAGTCAAGAGGGAATTTTGCGAAATACGATTATTTTTAGGCAAAAAGAAAAAGCCCCGCTTCCGGCGTATTGCTGGAAGCGGGGCTTTCGTATGCTTTTAGGTGTGGTTCATGCGGGTATTACTGCTGCGCAGCCTTGGCCGTCTTGTTGTGGTCGATCTGGGCCTGGATGCGGGTAGTCAGATAACCCACGGTATCGTCGCCGGAAATTTCCTTGATGTAGTCCAGCGCGTCCTTGCTCAAACTCTTAATTGCTGCGGAAATGGCACCGTTCAGAGCCTTGGCCTGGGCATCCTTGTCGAAAGAGCCGGACGCTTTCAGGTCGTTTACATAGGTCTGGTTCATGGCTGCCACAGCGTTTGCCACGGCGTCGGTGATCTCGTGGCATACGCGCTGGATGGTTTCGTTCTTCACCTTCTCGGCCGTGGAGGCGTCAATGGCAGCAGCGGCCTTGTGGATGTAAGCGGTCACAAGGGGGGAGCAGATGGTCAGGGCAGCGAAAAGAAGCTGGGTCAAAATCTCTTTCATGGTGTACTCCTTTCAAATTTAGCGGATAACAGAAAGCCCGGCCCTCTGGATGATGGCCGGGTAGTTCTTATAAGCGTGGTTCAGGTCCACGTTGCCGGTAATGCCGGGGATGGTGCCCTCGCTGGTATACTGCCAGATGCCATGCTTGCGGGTGGGACGCTTGCCGCGGTAGTCCGCGATCCACAGGTCAAAGGCTTTCAGGGCGTCCATGTCCAGCTCCGTGTTGGCGTAGCTGGTATAGGTGTAGACCATGGCGTAAAGGCCCCAGGCCTCGATCTGCTTGGCAGCGCCCGCCACCAGGGCGGACAGTTCCTTGGCCGGGATGGGTTTCAGCTTGTTGTCCTCCACGTCCACCGCGACAGGCAGCTGGAAGGTTTTACCCTGTAAGGCCTGCTTCACCTTCACCAGCTCAACGGCCCGAGCGGCCTCGTTTTGGGCGTAGGTGTAGTAGTAGGCGCCCACGGGGATGCCCAGGCGGACACACTCGGAATAGTTGCGCTCAAACTGTGGGTCAATGTAAACGCCGCCAAAGCTCTTATTTGTGGAAACGGTTTTCAGGATTGCGCCGTCAACCTTTCCGCTGCGCTTCACGGCATCCCAGTCAATGGTCCCCTGCCACCGGCTGGCGTCAAGGTATCTGTAAATCATTTTTAGGCCTCCTTAAAGAAAGTCGTGCTTTTCCAGTCGGTCGTCATAGCAGCGCTCAATATTCGCAATAGCATGGGTGCACTTGTTGTTTTTATACTCCTCGTGCGTCCTGCAATACGTTCTGTAAGCGTCTATGATGCCTAAAATCTCGTCGAAGTCCTCTTGGGTGTGGTCGATGCTGCGGACCAGCTCATTGTTAAACCGAAGAATCCGGCTCCGCAAAAGGTCCGCGTTGCGCCCGTCGTCTGTGCGGACGTGGTCGTCCAGGAGGCGCCGGGTTTCCTCCTGGTAGTGCTTGAGTTCCTCCCACTTCTGGTCCTGGCTTTTTTGCGCGGCCTCCATTTTCTCGGAAAGCTCCGCAGTCAGGGCGCGGCCGATGGCCCGCACGATGGTCTTCCATGGGTTGATTTCGATTTTTTTAATCTGAAAAATTCTTGTGGCCGCCATAAGCCCGGCGGCCACAAGTCCGGCTGCTGCAAGTAAGTCTTGGGTGCTCATGTTCCCTTCTTTCTGCACTTTGCGCCACTATAAGAAAGCGGCAATCATAGGCTACCACCTCCTTTCCTGCTGCTTCCATCAAAGCGGAAACGGGAGCTCGTCCGCGCCCAAAAGCTGGCCGATCTGACTGTCCACACTGACAATCTGTTCTTCTGCGCATACCGCGCCAACCTGCGCCAAGGCGTCCGCCTGGATGCGGATGATCTCGCTCTGCTTGCTCACAATGTCTGTTAAGGCTTCGATAATCTGTAAATTACTCAAATCACGCCGCCCTCCGAAATTTTAGGCCGTATAGTCTTCGCCCGTGATGTTCTTGTAGTCGTCGGCGGTAATTTCACCGCTTTCCACGCGCTCGGCCAGAACTTTCTTCACGCCTGCACGGCGGGATGCGGGCATCTCTGCCCAAGTCTTAGTGCCTGCAATCAGGCGGTTTGCCCAGATAATGTTCATGGTGATACCTCCTTATTCCTTGTTCAGCGCTGCGTCCAGCTCACACAGCGCGGTTTCGATGTCGGTCAAGCGCTTCTCGTTGGCCGCGTCCTGTTCGCACAGGGCATCTTCCATTTCAGCCACACGGTCGGGCAACTGTTCGTGCTCCTGCTGCTTCTTGGCTGCGGCTTCCTTCTCCTGCCGGGTGAGCAGATCGTGTTTCGTCCAGTTCAGTGCCATTTTTATACCTCCTTACTGGAACGCGCCACTGATGGCTTCGATGTAGCCGCCGGTGCCGGATGCACCGCGGCTGATGGAAACGCGGAAATTGAATGCCGCGCCGTTGGTGGCGGTCTTGTTCTCAAAGACGATGTTCACGCCTTTCTTCGTCTCAGTGGTGGCATCCTGCCAGACCGGGGCCGCGTCCTTGGCGTTGTTCGTGACCTCGACCTTGAAAGTGGCATCGTCAGGGATGCTGCCCGTCACCTGAAGGACGGCAACGGTGATGTCGCCCTCCACGGTCAGAGGTTCGGCCAGCGTCACACTTGCGGCGTGGACGGCCTTGGTAAAGGTCGCGGACGTGCTGACGGTTTCCTTGC
>OIJK01000218.1_pt1 | contig 17693 bp, 26 predicted proteins | sample 1583501 | NCBI WGS metagenome assembly OIJK01 (sample SAMN02674606, study PRJEB24791) | human gut metagenome, SKBSTL068 | isolation source: stool | host: Homo sapiens | place: USA
AATAAAAAAATCATTCGAGCCATGATGCGTCAACGGCGGCGCGACGTACAGGAGTTCGGCCTGATGTGGATGATCCACTGCCGGGATCAAGCGACCTTCAAACTCAAACGCCCAGCCCCGAAGATTTTTGTCTATCCGGTTACGTGGCAAAGCATCTTCCACAGTATGCAAGACCTGCGTAAGTGGGAACGGGACCACGAATGGTGCAGGAAGGTCATCATCAGCAACCTCTGCCTCTTTACCGCCGAAGGCGAGTTTGTTCCCATATACAACTACGACTACTAAAACATACGACCTATGCTCAAAGCCGAATATATTCAGGAGTGCCAGTGCGGCGCCATTACGGTCTTCTTTCCGGGTGGCATTTCCAACTCCATGACGCGGGCCACCTTCGAGGCCCTGCATATCGATGGCGAGTGGGCCCCGACCAAAGCTTACAATTGCAATCACTGCGTGAACCACTGGGGCATCGACCTGTGCGAGTGTGGCTCAGGTGAGCCGCTCGGACAGTGCTCGTGCGGTATGACCACTCCGAGCGAGAAGCTCGGCGTGAAACGTCCTGCGCTGGGATATCTATTTCACCCCTTACCTTGTTCGATATGGGAATTGTAGAAAAAATCGAGTCCCTGCGGGCATTGGAAGAACAGTACAATGCCGACCGTGCCGCCGTGACGGCGGCTATCGTGGAGACAATCCGTGACATCGGTCAAAACCCGGCCATCCGACCGCTCGGCAAACACTGCTTTACGATCCGCTTTTCGGATCTGATCGGGGCCCCGTGGTCTCCCTCTTTCCACGATTGGCTCCCGCAGGCTGAACTGCTCATTTCGCTGCTGCTTAAAAAACCCGTGCTACGATGGCCCGAGCTGATTAGGGAATGGGCACGAATGTCGGACAAAGCCAACAGTCGTGCTGTTACAATTGAAAAAACACTGCTCGACAAACGCTTCCTCGACGAGGTTGAAGCCCGGCTTTAAGCATATTATAACTATTCACTTACGGCGCTGTGTTTACGGCGCCTTTTTTATTTCTAACACTTCAATCAATGGCTAAAAAAAAAGACGAACTCGAAGAGTACATGAAGTATCTGGAGATTCTGTCGTACTCACATGACCGCAACTACGTCTTCAACGACTTTCTGACGATTGTCGTATGCACACTCTCGATGAAGCAGAAAGAAGAGGAATACCTGGCGACGATCCGCAAGTACAAGCGAGAGGAGATCGATCTGTACGTAAAAGCTTTCGCCTCGCTTGTGCTGTGGATGGAAGAACATCAACTCGAAGACCCTTTTGGAGATTATTTCCAGGAAAACATCTCCAAAGGGCACAACGCCCAGTTCTTTACTCCATCCTGTATCTCGGATATGATGGCGGCAATAGTGGACCCTAATGTGAAAGACGGTCCCGTGTATGACCCCTGTTGCGGCAGCGGACGCTTCTTTCTCTCCGCCGCCAAACAAAACCGGGGCATCAGTTTCGTGGGCGGGGACATCACGGAGGCGTGTTGCAAGATGACCCTGATCAACGCCTGCCTGAACGATATCGTCGGGGAGGTCTTCCACATGAATTCTCTCTCGATGGAGATCTGGCGCTGCTGGCGCGTGGTCCGCATGCCGATCGTGCGGTTGCCCTATATCGTGGAGATCCCGGTAAGAAAACTGGAACCAGAGCAGGATGCAGAAGCATCGAATCAAAACAGAGGCATAATAATAACCGAGTTTTTGTGATCTGTCAACCTCGTCTATTCAGTTCAACTAATCTAAATTGAATACAACCAATATGAAACAAGTAGTCGAACCGGCTATGGTAGCCCACCTCTGGGCGCACCAGATGCAGGATTATGCCCGAAACTCCGGAGAAAATTTCTACTTCCGGAATGAACATATCTACTCTTACGGCTCACATTTCCGGTGCGGATCTGTCGTAAAAAACCAACAGGGGCAAACGGTCTACCTTATTACAGACCGTACCTATTCAGTAACTACGGCCAAGCACATGAATTATGTGAGGAATGCTATCCCCGCCTATCGAACGATATTTACCACTGACCGGTCGGTCGGACTCCGGAATGAAAGATTTACCGAACAATCCTACCATCAAGCCATCTATTACATCGTGGATTGTATCGAACGTATCGATGAGTTGATCTACAAGCAGAAGCGGGCCCGACAGTGCGACTATCTCGGAAAGATCGAAAGTGAGCTTCGCAGCATCTCAGACTGGATAGAATTCTGGGGGCTGGATTCCCGGCAGCGATCCGATAACGGCGAGTGGCTTTCTCCGGCTATTCCCAAGATGCTCTCGCACCGCTGGGCCGACAGGGACCGTTACTGGCGTACATGCGAGTACGACCAATACGGAAACAGGTGTTATGCCGATAAGGTCCGATACCAGGACCTGCTGCAATTGATCGCGGACGCGGGCTTGTTGGGCCAGTCGCATGCTGCATACAACCGGGACGCTCTGTGCGAGCTCTGCGCCCGCTGGACTAATGATGCCGATGTTGCAGCCCGAAGCGTCGTACTGAACCGGCTTATGCGGGACGCGGAACGCAAACGCGACAAGGAGCGACTTAAAGTCTTCAAGGAAAAGGTGGAAAAATGGCGTAAGGGTACCATATACACTCTCACAGTTCCCGATTGCTATCGGTCGAATGCCGTTCTGCGGGTACGCGAGAATAAGATCGAAACTTCACTCGGCATTACCGTCGAAGCGACCGAAGCGGAACGTGTATGGAAGATCGTGCGCCGGTACCACGATCGCAAGGCTGCTTTCCGGCACGACGTGATCCGCGATGCCTCGGATCAGATTTGGACGATCAACTCCTTCGAGAACGACGTGATGCGCGCCGGATGTCACAAGCTCCATTTCGACGATATGGCCTATGCGGCGCAGGAACTCGGGCTGGCTATATAGAACGATAAATCACTCAATTAAAATTAACGCTATGATAAGAATCACACTTTCTGAATACAATGCGCTGCCGAAAGACTCCCGAGGAATCTGGACCACCGAGCGCGACGACCTACCGAACTGGGCCGAAATCCGCGACAAGCACATGGGCATGCGCACCATGATCCACTATGACAAGGGTGCGACGGTGCTGCTCGTCGAGGGTCTGAGTTTCGAGATCGTCGAAGGTGATTTCTACACCCGAAAATTCTGTTGCGGCAACAGCTATGTCAGCCGTCAGGAACTGGAGGGTTTCCCCTGTCCGTTCTGCACGAAAGAGACGACTGATGCCCAGATGCAGCGCATCGTCGATGAGGCCGACGCCGCGACACGGGCCTGCTGGCGCATTCCGGCCGATCAGCCGATCGACTTTAAGAACGAGGAGCAGGACGATACCTGGTGGACGGAACTCGAAAAGGCTGCCGTGCGACAGGGGATTCCATACTACGAAGACATCATTGAGCCGGTTTACCACGGCTCACCTAATCCGAACGTGCAATTCTCCACGGATGGCGATCGTGTCATCTACTTTACCGACAGCCGCACCGTGGCCGAAGAGTTCGCCCGGGCCGAAGGTCATGGAGGGTTGCAGCCGGGCGAGACGCCCACGCTGATTCATGCGCGTATCACTCTGCAGCGACTGTATGTCGCCCGGTCTGAGGACGAATGGCTGAAGGAAGCCGACGATGCGGTCATCGACAAACGGAAATGGGTGGCCGAAGGATACGATGGTATTTGTTACCGTAATGAACACGATGTTACGTATTATGCCGTATTCGATAGCAGCAACTGCGAAATCCTTAAACGGGAGCCCTTGGCAGACGATGCTGATACCATGATCGGACAAATCAAGACTCTGCTTCGTGCTATCAGCAAGGATTACCTCTCCTTAGAAAACGTCGAACAACCCTCAAGTGCCCTATGGTGGGACAACAAGGGGCAGCCCAACGAAACGATGGTATTGGCCGTCGGCATGGACGACAAGGGCGACCTCTACCTTACGCTCGACGACGGTTGTGGCGGAGACGTACAAATCTGGGAGAGCTGCGGACAACTCTCGGACAACGATCTGGAGCCCGTACTCGAAAACATTCGGGAACACATGACCAAACCGACCAAAATGTCCTTTCAGGAACTGGCGGAGAGGGCCTTCGCACTTCCGGCCGGAGAGACGATTTCGTTTTTCTGCAAAGAATCCCTCGATGATTACGCATGGGGAATAACCAAAACCCGGCAGCTCGACACCGACTTGGTCATCGTCGGTATCTACGGCGGAGGAATGACTTTCATGTACGACCTCACCTCCGACCCAGATGCCGAAGAGTTGGGCATGTTCATTAGGAACATTCTCTTGGCATTTACGCCGGATAATATCTGGATAAAAAATACGAAAGCATGAAACAGTTATCTGCCGGAGAGCTACTCATCGGCCTGTTTGAATAAAAAGTGATCAAATTATGGCAACCAAAGCAATCTACATTACCGTTCGCCTCGATCTGGAGAATCCAAAGGCGGAGACTATCTCTGAAGAAGATGTTACAGACTTCATCGACGAAGTGGATTATCAGTTTACGGCACCCGAAGGCAGTGACATTACGATCACCGACACCGAAATCTGCGGACAGAATGTATAAAGTGGTTTTCAGAAAATGGAAGGACGGCGACGTTATCGCACTCTTTCCTGACATCGTGAATCCGTGTGATGGCACCGTAACCTCCTATATGCACATCGGTCAGCATGGTTCAGCCGACTATACCGGCATAATAGCAGCAACGAATCCGGCATCAGAAACCGATTACCGGTCTTTATTACACGAACTTCGGGCCATCGGCTATAACAGACTTCAGATCGTGCGACGGCGCCGGTTAGCCTTCGGGCACAAGCCTTACGAACCGATAAATGAAACGAAATAGATAAAAGTAATATCATTCACTAAAACTACAAAAGATGAAAACGTTCAAGAAAGGTCAAAGGGTCTGGTGGGATGATCCTGTCTGCGAAAAATCCGGCGAATATTACGTGCTGGACCCCAAAGACAACATCGACAAACCGACGGACGAGTGCATGATCCTTATCGGAAAGAAGAACGAAAAGATCGAGGTACGTGCCGAATATCTGCAGATCGTTTCCCCGATCTCGGATGAAGATCGTCAACAGCTCGAACAACAAGAATGTGAAAATCGCCGGCGCGACATGGAACTGCTGGTACGCATCCAAGAACTCGTCGCCCAATTTGAAGACCAATGTTTCTCCGTCGATGGATATTCGGTGAAGATTGCCGACGAGGAGCACGAGCCCTGTTGTGTATCGGAGTTTCGGGTAGAAGGTGGAATCCTTCTGGCCGAGCTCGATTACGACGATGGCAGATGCAGGACGGCACTGGCTGCGGACCTGTGCGCCTTAGAGTTGTTCCGTGCATTCAACCTGCTGGTTAAAAACACAAGAATACGGTAATAATCCTATTTATTTATTGACCACAAGGCGGAGGGATAAACCCTCCGCTTTTTTAATTCTCCATTCATTATGACGCGCATTAAAGGACAACTAACCACGTCCGATTATTTCGCTTTCACCGAATACCTTCGGCTGTTACAGGAACTTCATCGAGAGGGACTCTACCAATGGGAAGCCTACTGCAAGATATCGTTCTTTACCGCTATGCGTGTATCTGACGTACGCTCGACACGCTGGATGGATATTCTCGGGAAGGACGAAATGATCAAGGTGGAGAAGAAGACACAGAAACGGCGCGTGATAAAGATCAACGAGGAGATTCGGGACGATATAATGTGGATGTATGAGTTGCTCGGGCGCCCTGATCCGAGCCTGTCTGTCATCTGCAACCCCCGAACGAAAGAACCTTACTCCCGGGAATATATCAACCGCAAGCTGAAATGGTTCCGCTGGAGGTACAGGTTGAAGATTAAGGCATTCTCCACACATTCTTTCCGTAAAACGTTCGGCCGGTATGTGTACGAAAGTAAGGGCCGCACGGCCGAGGCTCTGCTGCTGCTCAACCAGATTCTTCTGCACAAGAATATGGATACTACACGCCGCTATATCGGGCTGGTGCAGGAAGATGTTGTCGGAGTATATAATAGTCTGACCTTTCAGCAGCCAAATCTTCGGAGCATATCCCCTGCGACGAGTTCGGTTCATCATCCGTAGTATTCAATAAAAGGACAACCTGCATCCGGTAAAAATCCTATTAACTAATATCGAATGCAGAGGGTTGCTATCAATATTGAAAGAAAATTATGAAAAACATATGGGGAAAAGCATTCGGCCCAACTCGCATCAGATTGATTGATTTTATTCGATCAATCCTTGACGACTCTAAATCACCGAAGAATCGCGCATACAAGAGATTGATCGAAATTATCGAAGGATTTGAAAAAAGAATAAAACGGAAAGTATTCATCGACTCGTTTGACGATGAACTTACAGCCGAATATATTGATTTTTTGCGTACTGCGTCAAAGAGAAAGAAGACGGGTGCCTATCGGCAAACCTCGCTGCGCTGTATTTACCAAAGGACAATCAGTGTGCTTTATAAAGCGATGCGGCAGGGGCACAATGCGACAATCGATAGCTTGCGGCTGAAACATCCCACTTCGATTGCTTCATTTGCAGTTTACCTTACTGAAAACGAGGTTGAGAGAATTGCCGCATTGGATTTACCGCACTCCCAGGCAAGCATACGCGATCTTTTCATCATCGGCTGTTGCACAGCACTGAGGTTTTCCGATGTCATCCATCTGACACGGGAGAATTTTGCGGATGACATCATCAACGTGCTCACGCAGAAAACAAAAGCTAAAGTCTCCATTCCTATACATCGTCTGATTAGACGGATGATCGCAAGAGATCCAGAGTTCCGATTTCTCGGATACACCTGCTCGAACAATTATTTCAACAGTACATTGAAGATAATCTGTAAGAAAGCAGGTATTTGCCAGCACATATTCGTTGAGGAAGTCGAGGGAGGACAGATTGTCCGGCGCACCTGCGAAAAGTGGGAGCTCGTGAGCAGCCATACGGCCAGACGCACGGCCGCAACCAACATGTATTTGAATGGGATAGAACCGTACCGGATTATGATGGTGACGGGACACAAGACCGAGACTTCATTCTTGGGTTATTTGCGGATCACCGCTATTGAAAACGCAAAGTTTTTACAAGATAATCCATTTTTTACGGGTAAACCTATCGATGAGAGAGGGGAAATGACCAGATTGCCGCAAAACACTATCTCCATTCAACAGTGTGCATAACAAGAAATCAGACTACTATGACAAAGTTTAATTATCGCCAAGAAGCCCGGATCATCACGACCGAAACCACCGAATTCACCATCGAGGCTGACACGCAGGAAGAGGCCGACCGTATCGCCGCCAGTATGACCGGCTACGATTTAGTTGAAGGAGATGGTGTGACACTCGGCAATACGGGCATTGACTATAATTCCAATTGCCTCATCCCAGCCGACCAGAACGGTGGACGTGCCACCCTCGAAATCTACAGGGACGATCCCGAAGAATTGTTATTTAGTAATAAAATAGAAGCACGATGAATTACGCCAGCATAAGCATGAACGAAACCCTCTCGAAACTGGAGAGTACTTTGGCCGATCCTACGCCTGAGCAGCAAGCCATTCTTAAGGACCTGAAAAGCCAGATCGAGGAACAAGGCCGCTATTACGACATATGTTCCATTACGTTGGAAGATATGCGCGAACACGGTTATGACGTAACCGAAAAAGACTGCCTTCAGGTTGAGAAAGTCGCTGAGAAAGTCGAGATGGATGCTGACGAACTTTGGGAAGGCGTGGCGATCTGGGCCGAAACATACGGTATCGAAAAGCTGGAGGATTTTTAGATGAAATCCGGGCCCGAACTAACTATAATCAAAATTAACAAAATATTATGACATCGAACGAACAACTGAAGTTATTTACAGACCGATTAACCGCTAACCTTTGCCGCATCGAAGTCCGCCCGGCAAACTGGCTTCCGCATACTGTTTACGTGGAGGAAGAAAGCGAAAGCGATGGTGGCTATCCGTTTTATCGTCGTTATACATTGGATGATTTTCGACCGGATGGCACTTGCACCTTACGTAATCCGGGAACGAACACGAAACGCGATGACTACAATCTCTCGGCCATCAACATAGAGTGGTTGGATTATCTCTGGAGTAGGTATAAAAGCCTGTGTGCCGATCAAGGCATTAAGTCTATACCGGAATTTCCAGAAGAAACGCCCGAAAAAGAACTTTTCGCTTTTGTATGGGACTTCGGCTATCTTGACAGAAATACCTCTGATGAAGAAATACTCAAAGCCTACGAGAGGGGGCCTGGACGCAATTCCGTCGATGAAGACGATGATACACTCTACGAAGTCGAAAAGTTTAACCCTAACGAATTCGCTGAGCGGATCAACGACAACGATTGTGCGTTCGGACAATCCTATGTCCGGTTTATTTGGGTAGACAAACAATAATTCTTGAAAAATCTATAAAACGCAGAATAACTCTCGTTGCTATCTATCATCTTACCGTCACCGACAAAGCCTCGGTTTCAACTTTCATACTTATACCGATACAGTATGGACATTAAAAATTTAGTCGAAGATTACAGAACGAACGCGGATGCGTTCTATTCGGCAATAACTAAGGGTTCTTATCGCAAGACTTCCATAAAAGGGCCATCCCCCGATTACATGCGGGAAGTTGTTCTTCCCGTGTTGAACGAGCTGGTTCGCCGGCTGCCCGAATGCCGTTTGAACCCGCCTGACAAGTCCTATGTCATGCGCAATGATTTCTACCATATCCAAGCCGGGCAAATGTCGGTCGGCGGTTTACAGCCCGATGAGCAATATAATCTGACGTTTACCCCGCTCATAAGGCAAAAACCGGCAGGGCCTCGCGTTACGGTTGAATCATTCGACCAACTGGCCGAACAGGTAAAGCGTGCTTTCTACGCGAGGAAATCCAGTAATTCGGCAGCATCATCAACTAAAACCTACGAGCATGAATAAAACCCGCCGCAGTGTGATCGACGAAATAAAATACAATCTGGATGAAATCCGCGATCAGATCGAGCAGGTCCGCGACGAGGAGCAGGATGCCTTCGACAACCTCCCCGAACCATTCCAGACAGCAGCACCGGGAGAGAAGATGGAGACGGCCATAAATGCTTTTGACGATGCGGTCTCTGCTGTCGATCAGGTAGCGGAATATCTGGATAAAGCAGCAATATAAAACAAGCTTATGAAAAACAACCTTCCTTACGAAAAACAGACCGAAAGCCGCATACGGGCGCTTGTGCTCATCAAACTCGCACCCTGGTTTTTCATCGGACTGATCGTCATGATCGGTCTTGTCCGGGACTGCGCCGGCTCCAAGGTCGAACCGATAGATAACAGCTACATGAAAGCTTTTGGAATTATTGAGCATGTTTATGTACTCGATTCCACTCAGAACGGCTTCCGCGTGGTCTATGCAACAACGGACCCGGTAACCGATGCCCGTTTGGATGAGATCCGCCATCGGCCAGCAATACAGACTGCTTTCACAAGATTACAGCGGGACGCACCGATGTACTTCGGAGGATCGCTACTCTATACGGATATTTACGACTTCGCAGCATTTGCCAAGCGATACGACGCCGATCCGGATATTCGGATGCACAACATCTTCGTGATGGGCTCCCAGAAGATGGGGCTCTATATCGGTCCGAATCCGAATATCCGAAATCCGGCTTGCAGGATGGATATGGGTACCGAGCAGGGCAATCTGTATCTGAACTCACACGATATTTATTACCGTTTGACAAAAGACCGGCGGATATATAGATACTGGAAATGCCGCGCTCCCTATCATATCTCATTGACAGAGGAGCGGTTCAGCCATTTTTCCGAAGAGGAAAGGCTGTATTGACATTAGGCTGAAACATCTGTCGATACAACACTTAATTGACTGAAAAATAATCTTCTGCGTGTTTGTTTTCTGCGGTTTTTGGATGTATATTCGCAAGCATTTTGCGCAAAATATGATTGAGGAAAGATTGTGAATTGAACGAAAAAGATTGGATTATGACATAGTAATATGACATTGGAACACTCGCAAATCAAGTTTGCGAAATCGGAATCCACGGGCGAGCTCATCGGTTTCGTCTCGCGCCATTCCAAAACACGTCAGTTGAGGGGAGTCCGGGAGGACTCGAGATTCGGAAAACAGATATGCGTTCTTTCGGAAGACCTGAAAGGCTCCGTGCAACCGAACATCCTGTATGCAGTCGAAATGAAACCCATGCACAAGCAGCACGGTTACGTCGTTGTCGCAGCGACGCCGGTTTTGTTCAAAGCGGTCATCGAGACGATCGTAATTCCCAAGACGATCTACCAGGTGACGGTAACCTTCGGCAATAAGAAGATTTTCTTTGACCCCAAAGATGGCAGGAGCGTCAACAGCCGAACAATCGAAGGCGTGGCCGCTGTACTGGATGCCAGACCGGATATCGCCGACAAAGAACAGGTGCTCGCAACCTTCCGTAAACAGGCACAGGCACTTGTGCGAAACATGGAGACGGATGGGTATCTGTATATTCAACCAAAGAATACGGGACTGAAGTAGTATGTGCAGAGCGGGGCATGTGCCCTCTCTTCTTTATTACAATGGTAAAAATCAAGTCCCAGAGTGATAAGTACGTCGAACTGAAAGAGGCAGACTACTTATTGCTTGTTGAGAACACGATCTTGATCGAGGCGCTCAAAATCGCAGGAATCGAGTCCATGCCCATCTACAAGGCTATGCGGCGAATCATCGACGATAAGCGAGTGGAAGTGCACATCAAGCCCGTCAACCATCGGTATTCCTGAGCGAATTGTTTCCCAAAGAATGAGGCCCATCTGCGTTGCAGATGGGCCTCATGTCGTCAAATTAGGAGGGTCGGAACGTCGAAAAAATGCTGTCTATACAACTTTGAAAGAAAATTACTATAAATCAGCAAAATATCCGAAAATTCATTGTACTTTAGTTCCCGATATTTTTTTAGTATTAACCGTCGTCCATGCAGTCTATTATGTAGGATTCCGGTTTTCCGGCAAAAAATATCGCTGTTATTCAACTCGTTACAACTAAAAGCCTCCGTTCGAACGGTCGGATGCCTTTTTTCATCCCGTTCCACTAAATAAAACCCAGTATGAAAAAGCACCTCTCACTCCTTGCCGTTGCCGGCCTGCTCTTCGTGCAGTGCTCGCAACCCGATCCGGCCGAAGTGCCCGATCCGACCCTCCCGACCGTTCCTGCGGTCGCTACGTTCGGGATCACGCTCGAAGACGCGGCAGCCGAGGCGCTCGCCGCACGCGACGCTCTCGCCCCCGCAACCCGTGCGAAACGTATTGCGGTCAGCTCCATTCAACGCCACGACGTACAAACCGCCGTCCGGAACGGGCAGGACATCGATCCCTCGCTCTATGTGGTGAATTTCGAGCAGGAGAGCGGCTTCGCCATCGTCGCCGCCGACCGGCGCCAGCAAGCCACGGTCTATGCCGTGAGCGACGAAGGAACATTCCCCGATCCGGCGTCGCTGGAGGACGGCGCGCTGAAATTCCTCTACTCACGCATCGAAACGCTTGCCAGCATAACACCTCCCTCCACCATCAAACCACAAGTCAAGCCTTTTGCCGGTCCCTGGCAAGATGACGAACGCACCAACGGCCTGGTCGGTGTGAAATGGGGAATCGGGGATCCGTACAACCAGTCGAGGGAAGTCACCGCATTCTGTCAGATTATGTCCTTCCACCAATGGCCGAAAACGTACGATTGGGATTTGATTTTGGCCAGACTACAAATCATTATTGGAAAAGAGGAGTCGATAAAATATGAAGAAAACAGAAAAGCCGAAATCAAACGCCTCTTTGCCGACGTAGCGGCCGCCATGCAATCCGGCGAGCTCAAAAGCTGGATCGGGGAGCTGGATTATCGCTGCAACGCTTCCGAAGCTTATACGTATGCGAAAGTCCTGTCCGAAATCGGCAATAAACGTCCGGTCTATGCACAGGGCTCAACCTATTACGGATACATCCCGCAAAAATACACCTGGGTTATGGATGGCTACCTGACCCAGCACCGGAAAATTACCTATACGCCGGATCCGGTACGACCGGGCGAATATCCCGAGCCTGTGCCCGACGACAAAATAGAATACCGCACGTTGGTGCATTGTAACCTCGGGAACGACGGCAAGGGCAACGGATTTTACCTCAGCACCCTTTTCGACCTGCACACGGGCCCCGACGTGCCCGACAGCGGAGCCTCCTCTAAGGCCGACTATGTGGACGGACAGGTCGAATATGCCCCGTCCGATATTCGCATTACGAGCAATATCAAACCGGATGTTTACATAGCTATCAGCAAAGACTCGACAATACTTATCCATACCGATCAGCTTACGACCCTTAAGCCGATGCCTCCTGTCGAGTGAGTTCCTGAAGTAGTTACCCGCCGCGGTGTCCGGAGCCATTGGCCGAAAATCGCAAAGCATTCGACCGCAACCTTAATCGGAAGTCCGGACAGCAGGTCGCGGAAAATCCGCTATCTTCGCATCCGGTTCCCGTTGGGAACCGGATTTGCTTAGTCGCTATAAACCCTATTAAGCTGCACACGATGGAAGAACTCACGCTGACCACACCCGCGCTCCTGTTTTCGGCCGTATCGCTGATCCTGCTGGCCTACACCAACCGATTTCTCTCCTATGCACAGCTCGTACGCACGCTCAAGGACCAGTACGAGCAGCACCGCTCCCAGATTACGGTAGCCCAGATCGAGAACCTGCGACACCGGCTCTACCTCACCCGCACGATGCAGATTCTCGGGATCGGCAGCCTCTTCCTGTGCGTGGTGACGATGTTTCTGATCTACATCGGGCTTGCAACCCTCTCGATCTGGGTCTTCGGCATTGCGCTCCTGCTGCTGATCGGCTCGCTGGGCGTTTCGATCCGCGAAATCCAGATTTCGGTGCGTGCGCTGGAAATCCACCTCGACAATATGGAGCGATAAGCGGCCGTCGGACGACGGCCCGACGGGAAACCGCAGCCCTGTCGTCCCTGCCCGGCTCCTGCATGAACAACCGGGCCGCGGGAAGGAAACCGAACCGCACCAGGAGACGACAGGCCCCCTATAACACAAAAAACCGCCCTTCCCGAAAGAAGGACGGCTGTTCCGGTTCGCCCGGGATATTACAGTTCCGCCATTTTCGGAATGGGCATCTTGCCGTAAATTCCGTCCTCGAGTTTCTGGCGCACGGCCTTGAACGCCTCGATGGTATAACGGACGTCTTCGAGCGTATGGGCGGCCGTCGGGATCACGCGCAGGATGATCTCGCCCTTGGGAATCACCGGATAAACCACGATCGAGCAGAAGAGCGCATGGTTCTCGCGCAGGTCGGCGATCAGGTTCGTCGCTTCGGGAATACCGCCCTTCATATACACGGGTGTCACGGGCGAATTGGTCACGCCGATCTCGAAGCCGTTTTCCCGCAGTCCGCGCTGGAGCTCATGGGTGATCTCCCACAATTTCTGCTGGAACTCGGGATGCGTGCGGATCATGTCCAGACGTTTCAGCGCCCCGATCACCATCGGCATAGGCAGCGACTTGGCATAGAGCTGCGAGCGCATGTTATACCGCAACAGGTTGATGAGCCACTTCGGACCGCAGACGAAAGCGCCGATGCCCGCCATCGACTTGGCGAAGGTGTTGAAGAGCACGTCCACGCCATCCACCACGCCGAAGTGCGACGCCGTGCCACGGCCCCCTTCGCCCATCGTACCGAAGCCGTGGGCGTCGTCCACCAGCAGGCGGAATTGGAACTCCTTCTTCATGGCGACGATTTCGTCCAGCTTGCCCAGGTCGCCCTTCATGCCGAACACCCCCTCGGTGATGACCAGCACGCCGCCGTTCTGCTCCTCGGCCAGCTCGCTGGCATGTTTGAGCTGCAGACGCAGCGAATCCATGTCGTTGTGACCGTACACGAACCGCTTGCCTTTGTGCAGGCGCAGGCCGTCGATGATGCAGGCGTGCGACTCGGCATCGTAAACCACCACGTCGCGCGGGGTAAGCAGGCAGTCGATAATCGAAATCATGCCCTGATAGCCGAAGTTGAGCAGGAAAGCGTCCTCCTTGCCGACGAAAGCGGCCAGCTCGCGCTCGAGCTGTTCGTGGTACTTGGTCTGTCCGCTCATCATGCGGGCACCCATCGGAGCGGCCATGCCGAATTCGGCGGCGCCCCGTGCGTCGGCTTCGCGTACCTCGGGATGATTGGCCAGGCCCAGGTAGTTGTTCAGGCTCCAGTTAAGCATCATCTTTCCGCGAAAACGCATGTGGGGCCCGATTTCGCCCTCCAGTTTGGGGAATGCGAAATAGCCGTGCGCATAGGACATGTACTGTCCGATAGGCCCCCCGGCGTTCTTTTCGAGACGTGCAAAAATATCAACCATTGTATTTCGTTTTAAGTTCTACGTGCAAACGGGAATTGACAAAATTACGAATTTATCCGTTTACGGAATCAAATTTAGCAATTATTTTCTTTTTGTGCGCTTTCCGGCGTCCGAATATTTCAGGAAACGACCCGATCGGGGTTCAAAAAAAACGGCGGACCGATCGCTCGGCCCGCCGCCACCATTAATACTTTTATAAAATACCGGCTTTCAGTTGATGTTCTTTCGGTCGGGCACGTGGTCGGGCGAGGCCGCCTCCATGTCGATCTGGAGCTTGACCATGTTGATGGCCGTGGCCGCCGCCTCGTCGCCCTTGTTGCCCAGGCGTCCGCCCGCCCGGTCGATGGCCTGCTGCATGTCGTTTACCGTGAGCACACCGAAGATCACCGGCATGTTCCACTGGATCTGCAGTTGGATGATCCCCTGCGTGGTGCCGTGGCAGATGAAATCGAAATGGCGCGTGTCGCCCTGCACAACGCAGCCGAGAGCGATGACGGCGTCCACGTCGGTGTATTCGGCGAAGAACTGCGCGCCGAGCGTCAGCTCGAATGTCCCGGGAACGTATTTGATCTGGATGTTCAGGTCGGGACACCCCGCATTGCGGAGCGTGCGGACAGCTCCTTCGAGCAGCGCCTCGGTCACCTCACGGTTCCACTCCGCCACCACGATGCCGAACTTCATGTCGGCAGCCGAGGGCAGCGGCGCGTCGAATTTGGAAAGGTTGTGGGTTCTGGTTGCCATCGCTCCGCACTCCGTTTATCAGTTGTTCGCCCCGATGAGCTTCTCGGCCTCGCGAGCTTCCGGCGTCGCGGGATAGGTATCCAGGATGCGCTGGTAGTAAGCCGTCGAAAGGGCGGCGTCGCCCATGGCTTTGGCAGCCAGACCCGCCTTGCGCAGGTAGAGCGGCGCAGTCATCTGGTTGTCAGAAGCCTTGACGGCCTTGTCGTAGAATTTCAGGGCGCGGGCGTAATCCTGCTGCTCGACGGCAACATCGCCCTGCAGACCGAGGTTCTGCGCATTGACGATCGCTCCGGGAATCCCCTTCACGGGATGGTATTCGGACAGGTAAGCGGCCGCATTGTCCAGGTCGCCCATGCGCAGGTAGCAGATGCCCGCATAGTGCCGGGCCAGATTGCCCGCAGGCGTCGAGCCGTACTGGTCGATCACGTCGAGGAAACCGGCGCCGTTGGCGTCACCCGTGAGCGCCAGCTCGAAATCGGGATTCTCCCCCTCGAAACGGTACTGGGCCTCGGCGATCAGCTCGGCCGCCCGCTCCACGCGGGGCAGGGAGATCAGCTCCCTGTAACCGTATATCAGGGCGGCGACCACGATGAGCACCGCCAGGACAGCGATTATTTTCTTGCTGTTGCGCTCGAAGAAATCCTCGGTGCGATCCATCGCAACCTCCAGCGCTTCCTGCTCTTTTTGCTTTGCCATACCTTTATCGGGTTTTAGTTGGGTATTGTTTTTCGTGTATTAACGTGCAAAAATACATCTTTTTTCTCAATATCGCCATCATTACGGAGGAAATATGGCTCCCGAAACGAAATGGAGGCTCAGCGGATGATGACCGAGGCCACCAACCGCACCTTCGAGCGGCGGTTGATCTCCGCGGCCAGCGCTTCGCGCTGACGGAACAATTCGCTGCGCAGCACGCTCGAACGGATGCGCACATGCAGGATACGGTTTTCGAGCCGCAGTTGCGTGGTCTCGGCAGCGGCCCTCTCGCCGACGATCTCCCGCCAGGTATCGGGCAGCCGCCCCTCGGCGACGCGGGCGGCGACGTAGGGCCGGCTGAAGAACTCGTCGAGCAGGTCGCCCATGAGCATGGTTTTGGTGCGTCTCATGGTCGAATGGTTCCGTTTTCGACCCGCAGGAGCGTATAGGTGCATCCGGTCCGGTCGAGGATGGCGTGCAGCCGGGCTTCGTTGCAGTCGGTAATGAGGATCTGGCCGAACTCGCCGCCCGCAACCAGACGGATCAATTGCTCGACCCGTCCGGCGTCGAGCTTGTCGAACAGGTCGTCCAGCAGCAGGATCGGCTTCTCGCCCCGCTGTGCGGCCACCAGCGCATACTGCGCCAGCTTGAGGGCGACCAAAAACGACTTCTGCTGTCCCTGCGAGCCGTATTTGCGCAGCGGATAGCCGCCGATGCGCAACTGGAGGTCGTCGCGGTGGATGCCCGAAGTGGTGAATTCGTTGATCCGGTCGCGTTCGCGGGCCGCCAGCAATACCTCCGCGAAAGGCCGGTCGTTAAGCTCCGACTTGTAGGCCAGTTCGACCTGCTCGCGGTCGCCCGAGAGCTGGCGATAGAAGTCCGCCACCACGGGTCGCAGCCGTTCGACCAGCTCCCGCCGCGCCCGGTGCACCGTTTCGCCGTGTTCGACCAACTGCCGGTCGTAGATGAGGAGCATATCCTCGTCCTGCGACACCTTGAGCAGCTTGTTGCGCTCACCCAGCACCGCATTGTAGCGCACCAGGGCATGGAGGTAGCTGCGGTCGAGCTGCGAAAGAAAGGCGTTCAGGAAGCGCCGCCGCTCGTCGGCGGCGTCGCTGATGAGGGCCGTATCCGACGGCGAAACCGCCACCACCGGCAGCAGCCCGACATGGTCCGACAGCCGTTCGTACTCCTTGCCGTTGCGTTTGAGCACCTTGCCGCCCTTGCGCGAGAACGAGCACACGACGCTCTCCGTCTTGCCCGCATCGGTGAGGTACTGTCCTTCGGCGAGGAAGAAATCCGCGCCGTGGCGGACGCTCTGCCCGTCGGTCATCGTCAGCGACGACTTGCACATCGAGAGGTAATAGACCGCGTCGATGATGTTGGTCTTGCCCGCCCCGTTGTCACCCACCAGACAGTTGATGCCGGGGCACAGGGCGAGTTCCTCCTGTGCGATATTCTTGAAGTTGAGCAGCGATATTTTCTTCAGATACATGGTTCAAAGATAGTGCAAGCCGAGCGCAATGCCAAATTTATTTGGGCATTGCCAAGGCGCCGCCTGTGTTCTGTAAAGATAGTGCAAGCCGAGCGCAATGCCAAATTTATTTGGGCATTGCGCCCGTCGCATGTATCCCGAGTTGCAAAAAATCGGGATGCGGCATTGTACATTGTGAATAGTTTTGTATCTTTGCTGCCTAACGTACGGAATTATAAACTAAACAAGATAGATTTTTATGGCAAAACAGCATGTCGCCGAGCAGGAAACCCTTGGCGAAGCAATGAACAAAACTGAGTTTTTCTTCG
>OIJK01000221.1_pt1 | contig 17606 bp, 20 predicted proteins | sample 1583501 | NCBI WGS metagenome assembly OIJK01 (sample SAMN02674606, study PRJEB24791) | human gut metagenome, SKBSTL068 | isolation source: stool | host: Homo sapiens | place: USA
AGCCGTTACCAGCTGCTTTGTTGACAGTAGACTACTGCTAATGGAATAACAGGTCCGGTCATAGCCAGACAGTTGATTTAAGCGACTTCGTGTCGCACATTGAGTTAGGTATCGAAGAAGAAGAAAAGGCAATAGATCTCACAACCTATATTTCAATGATTAATGATACAAGTGCTATCCTGACAGAGTCTATTGAACCACTTCAGGAGCTCATTGCCAAGCAACTTGCAAGTACTGATAAGAAAAAGGTTTCTTTGTCAGACAAAGCTTTGTTTACACTTTCTCTTGGAAAGCGTCTGCTGAAAAAGGACTTCATAACTGCCAAAGGGGATATTCCTGTATATAGCGCTAATGTATTCGAGCCATTTGTTTATACGGACAAATCAAACATTACGGATTTTAGCAAAGCATATGTCCTCTGGGGGATAGACGGTGAGTTTTCGTTTAATGTAATGGAACGAGGAACTATATTCGCTTCAACAGACCATTGTGGTACGATAAAAATTCTTGATGACCAAATTGACCCGTATTATTTAGCTTATATTATGGAAGAAACACGTCATAAGTATGGGTTCGATAGGGGGTTACGTGCTTCTCTTACAAATATGAAGGCATTCAACATTGACATTCCTATTAAACCTGATGGTTCGTTCGATCTTGATGCACAAAAAAGTTTAGCAGAGTCATTGCTCTGCTTGCGTCAAACAAGAAAGACAATCTATGAAAAAATGACACAGTTGATGACTCAAAAAATTGAGTTCTAATTCATGTAAAAAATTAGTCTGTTTAAATTGACAATCAGACGAGCAGTGCCTACTGCTCGTCTGATTGTCGTTTATTGTTACGCTCGTGCGCACAAAAAGAACACCCCCGCGCCTTTGGGCCGGGGGTGTTCTGCTGTGATAGGAAATGTCAGGTGGAAGCGGAAAGCATCTTTTGCAGCTGGGTCTTGGCCCGGTAGTAGGTCACCCGGGCCCATGCGGCGTTGTGGCCGAAGATCAGCCCGATGCGCTCAAAGGGCAGCTCGCCGAATACCCGGAGGCTGAACACCTCTTTGTAAGGCTCGTCCAGCGTGTGCAGGCACTGATGTACAGTGAATGCCGCATCCTGATCGACCAGCAGCTGGGCAATGTCCGGAGTGTCGGCGGGGGCGGTTTCGGCATCTTCCAGCGGGGCAGTGTGCTTTGTCCGGCGGCAGTGGGAATAATAGGCGTTGCGGGCCACCGTGAACAGCCACGCCCGTACATCCTGCCGGTCGTCGTAGTCCTTCAGGCCGTCCAGAGCCTTGAAGAAGGCTGGCTTCCTGACCCGCGATCCTCGTATGAAGGAGCGTAAGAAGTACGGTCTGAAGGCTGCACGTCGTGCACCCCAGTTCTCCAAGCGCTGATTTATTTCAGATGTATCTTTACGGCTCTGCTTCGGCAGAGCCGTTTTTTGTTGCCTGCTTTCCCGGAGAACTGGGGAGCACGACTGCGCATCTCCGGCGGTTGCCCCGCAAGGGGCGAGCCGGTGGCGCTGAAGATCTTTGCTCAAGCATCGCGTGCAGGGCGCAGCCCTGCCAGCGATGCACCCCAGTTCTCCAAGCGCTAATCTACAGCTTAATAATGCTAAAAAAGCCCGGGAATACGCTATTTCCCGGGCTTTTTCTATGCCTGAAATTCTGTTTGGATTAGATGATGGAAGTGTTCGAGAACCAGGAGTTCGGTTCGATCCGCGTGTTGCAGGAGGCAGGCAAGACCTTCTTCTGTGCAAGCGATGTAGCGAAAGTGTTGGGGTATGTGAATCCCTACGCCGCAGTGAAACGTCATTGCAGAGGCCCCCTAACGAAACGCGAGGGGGTCGTTCAGAAGGTGAATCAGTATGGAAGTGCTGGAGAGCAGGTCGTTGAAATTTCCTTTATCACAGAAGGCGATGTTTACAGGCTGATCGTTCACAGCAAGCTGCCATCGGCAGAACGATTTGAACACTGGGTGTTTGATGAAGTTCTCCCTTCCATCCGCAAACATGGTGTGTATCCCAAACGCTTTTCCCTGCACCCGCCGCAAATGTAAAAAGGCGCCGCACCTGCCCCGAAAGGCTGGTGTGACGCTGTGGTGTACTTATGGGGAAGTGCAGCTGGCTGCCCGGTCTGGGCCCTTTAGCTTTGCGTCGCAGCCTTCCAGCTGGTTTGCCGATTCTTCTGTTTTGTGGGGGTGCTCTTTTGCATTTTATTATACCCCCCTTATATAAAAATCAAGGGGTTTTCCATGAGTTTGTCATTTGTAACAAATGCAGTCTATTTTTTAGTGCGATTTGACGGGGGGTGGGGGTGACCCTCTCAGTTAAAGACTTTGGCTGAGAGGGTTAGGCCATTACTAAGAAAACGCCGCCGCACAGGTCGCAATTCTGTGCAGCGGCGTTCCTATGGAGGATGATAAAGTATCACTTGGAAATGGCGCAGTTATTCGTACAGGGCATCAAAGTTGGTCAGTTCCACCTCATGCTCATCCAGCCAGCGACGAACCTGCGGGTCACACAGGGTCGCCAGATCACGGCAGCGGGGCAGGGTCAGGGAAGTATTGTCCAGAAGGTACTGATCCAGATAACCCGGATGGAAATGTAGGATATTGTACTCGTAGGGAGAGCTCAGGATGCCGAAGCGGTCTTCCAGCCAGTCCTCCGGGCGGCTGCCCCGGTTCAGAATCTCCATTGCGTTGCTGTTGCCCAAACTGAACAGCTCGCAGGCCGGTTTCATCGGCAGTTCTTCGGCCAGCGTATCGCCCATGTTATGGATGCCCAGCTTCTTTCCGATATCCCGGAACGCCTGCTCCATGGGCCTTGTCATGGCGCTGTGGCCCTCAAAATGCCGGGGATAATGTCCCACAAGTTCTTTGTGCCGGTCCAGCTGGGCCATGGTCTCGGTATACAGGTCCTCATAGCTGGGGTAAACTTCGCCCTTGCATTTGGCATCATTGGGATTCTCGCTCTTCCACAGATAGCTGCGGTAGAACATTCCCTCTTCGTTTACCAGCGTGGGCACCTTTTCCGGGGCGCTGACGGGGCGGTACTGCACAAAATTGGTGTGCTGGACCAGCGGCACCTCCGGGCACTCGCTCTGCCAGAGTTTCACCGCATGGGGGACGGCGGCCATGTTGCTCATCAGCGAGAGGGTGCAGACCACGCCCTCCTTATAGGCTTTGATGACACCATAGTTGTATGCCTCACTGAAGCCGAAATCATCGGCTACTACGATCAACTTCTTGCTCATAGCTGTTTCCTTTGTCCTTATCGGTTCAGATAATCCGCATTGAAGATCTTGCCCTCGGTGCTGCGGTCATAGACCTTCCGGCCCTCGGCGTAGGTGACCTGTGCCTGATAATCGTCGCTGATGACCACCAGATCTGCGTCCTTGCCCACTTCAATGGTACCCTTGCGGTCGGCAAAACCATACTTGATGCAGGGATTGAGGCAGGCCATCTTCAGGCAGGTCTCCAGCGGGATGCCAACATTGTTCACCAGATTTCTGATGTCGAACAGCACCGGCTGGCTGGAACCGCACAGGCGGCCGGTATCGGTCAGAACAAAGCCCTCCGGGGTCACATTCAGGGCCATCCCCTCAAAGATGCCCTCATACTTGCCCACCGGTGCACCGGACAGAGCCGTACAGTCACTGACCATCATGAATTTGTCGGTGCTCTTGACCTTGAAGTAGATGCCCAGCATCTCATCGCAGATGTGCAGGCCGTCGCAGATCACCTCACAGGTAACGTTTTCATTGGTCAGGGCTGCTCCCAGACCGCCGATGTCCCGGTGATGCATATCGGTCATGACGTTGCCGGTATGGGTCGCCACACTGATGCCCTTGGCATAGGCGGCCATGGCCTGCTTATAGTTGTTGTCACTGTGGGCGGCTGCCACTGTGATGCCCTGCGAGAGGAAATACTCGATGATGGGGTCCATCCCGGGGATCTCCGGTGCCAGTGCCACAAGACGCAGCCACCCGCCGCCGGCTTCCACCATGGCATGTGCCGTCTCCATACTTACCTCCGGCCAGCCGGTACGGATGCCTTTTTCACCGGTGCGGTTCAGCCAGGGGCCTTCGCTGTGGATACCCAGAATGGTTGCACCGTCCTGATCACCCTCTTTTGCCACCTCTGCCACCGCACGGATGGAATCCGGGTCGCACACCGTCGGGAAGATGTTCACGGTGCCCTGACTTGCCAGCCCCTTCAGATAACCTTTCACGGATGCGATCTGCTTTTCATGGGGGGCATTCTTATTCATGATATCATAACCGCAGGTGCCGTGGTTATGAGTATCAAAAATGCCGGGGATGATCCGCTGGTCGCCGTATTCAATGGCTTCGGGGTCGGTCGTGTTTTCTGCAAAGGCAGTGATCTTGCCGCCTTCCACAGTCAGCACACCTGCCTTGGGGCCTTCCGGCGTATAAATGCGGTTGGAATGCAGTTTCATAATTCAGTTCTCCTTCTTATTTGCTTCCTGTTTTGCAAAATCGGCCAACGCCCGTTCCATCCGCTCCATCCGGGGCAGATCCAGTACATGGTCCTGTGCACAGCAGGTATTCTCCACAACAAATTCGCCTTTTTCCACTCGTCCACAGCTGAGCATCATCCCTCTGGGAAAGAGCGCCAGCAGATTCCGCTGCCGCTGTTCCTCCGGGTAGTTCCGGTCATAGACCTTATCCTCCGGCAACAAACTGCACAGCTGTTCCGCCGCCTCTTTCCGGTACTCGCCGTGCGCCAGCGCCACTGCCGGGCCGCTGGTCAGATTGTCCAGCAGCAGAACAGTTGCCGCAGTTGGCATCTCCTGCGCCAGAAGCCGGAAGCCGTCATAGTTATCCACTGCATGGTCACAGAAGGCAAAAGCGATGTTCTCCTCACCGCTCAGGTCCTCCGCCAGCTTTACGGCAGTGGCGACCGCACCGGAACAGCGGCTGAAGTTGCAGGGGCTTGCATGGGGCAGCAGCAGCCAGACACCTACCCCTGCCAGCAGCAGTGCCGCCAGCGTCCGGGGCAGCATGGCACCGGTTCCCCGTCCGGACCAGAACATCAGGCAGGCCGCTCCGAAACAGAGCAGTTCCAGCACGCATTGCAGTGCAAGGTCTCTCCCCCGCTGCTGAACATTTTTGTCCGGATGGAACGGATAGTATTTCTGGGGCCGCAGCGCCTTTGCCGGCGTATCAAAGGGGACCGCAATGACGACCTTTGCATTTGCCAGATCCCCGGCGATCAGGTTTTCGATTTTGGAAAACCGTCCTTCCCTCTGTTGAACCCGCACCGGCCAGCCCAGCGGCGGTAGGCTCTCGTTGAGCTGCTGGGCAAAAAGATATTTCTGCTTTGCAGTGCGCCGTTTGCCCAGGGTGACACCATACAGCATCATCAGGTCTTGCAATGTCATATCCGTTCTCCTTCTACAAAAAAGTCCGGCAGGAAGCGTTTTACTCCTGCCGGACTGCGGACCCCTTGCAGGATCAGGCGATCTGATTTTTTTAGAAGATTCCAAGGAATGCGCCCAGCAGACCAAAGATCAGCAGACCGATGATCAGCTGTGTGGGGCGGTTGCCCTTCTTGATTCGCCACATCATGAACAGCACCAGAGCCAAGCTCAGAATGCCCGGATAGATGGCATCAAACAGCTCGGAGACCACGATGGAGGTCTCGCCGATGTTCAGCGTCCAGTTCAGGGGGAAGCCCACGGTGGTTGCCGTCATGGCACCGACCATCATCAGGCCGAGGATGGATGCACAGCGGGTCGCAACGCTCATCAGGCCGCTGTTAAAGACGGTGTCGATGAAGCTTGTGCCCAGTGTGTAGCCCAGTTTCAGCAGGACCCATTTGAGCAGGGACTGCGAAATGCCATACAGCAGGATGAAGATGAAGGTGCCGAGGATGTTGCCCTGCGAGCACAGACCGATTGCAATACCGGCACCGATGACACGCAGGCAGTTGAAGAAGATGGAGTCGAACATACCGGCGGTGGGGCCCATCAGGGAAGCCTTGATGGCATCAATGGTCTCGCCGGGAACTTTACCGTCGTGGCAGTCCTTTTCCAGTGCGTAGCACAGACCTGCGATAAAGTTGAATGCGACTGCATGGGTATTGAAGAAGGACTGATGGCGGGCATAAGCGGCCTTCTTGCCTTCGATATCGTCGCCATAGATACTCTCCACGGCGGGGGCCATGGTCATGGTGAAACCATTGGCTTCCATCTTGGTCATGTTGAAGTTTGCAAAGACCAGATGGCTGTTCCAGAACATCTTTTTGAGGATCTTATTTTCCTCTGCGCTGACAACTTTCTTTTCCATCAGAAGAAATCCTCCTCACTGTTGGCAGGGGCAGCAGCACCCGCAGCGGGGGCAGCAGCCACAGCGTTCTTTGCATCAATGATGCGCTTGTCAATGAAGAACAGGGTCAGGGCGATGGCTGCACCGATGACGGCGATACCAAGGCTGCTCAGGCCCAGGCTCTTGGCGCAGATAAAGCCGACAAAGTAGAACACAGCGATATCGGTGGACCAGATCATGGACAGCAGGATGCCGAAACCGACGGCGGTCATCATGGTACCGGCAGCGGCCAGACCTGTCATGACCCATGCGGGGCAGGCAGCCAGACCAGCCTGCAGACCCTCGATGCCAAAGGCAACGCCCAAGAAGATGATTGCCGCACCGGGCAGGCAGGCGATGAAGTTGACGACCATGGAGATGGCACGGAACTTGTTGGGCTTGCACTCAGAAGCCAGTCTCTCCCAGTAGGGAGCCAGGCCGGCCCACAGAGGCATCAGCATGGTGTTGATGGTAGACATCACGGTACCGATGGTCAGGGACAGAGCCAGACCGGTTTCCATGGCACCGTCGCCGCCCACCACGATGGTATACGCCACAGCGATGATGGAGCCGGACAGGCAGTCGGACGGAATCGAGCCGCCCACAGCAGAGATGCCCATGAAGATTGCTTCCAGCGAAGCACCCATGATGATGCCGGTCTGGAAGTCGCCCAGAAGCAGGCCGACCAGCGGTGCCACCACGATGGGGCGGTTCAGGCACTGCCAGGACAGGGTGTACGGGTCAAGCCAGTTGATGACCGCATACACGACTGCACAGATGATTGCAGCGGTAATTGACATAGCGATTTTTCCTCCTTGTACTTTTTTCTATTTTCAGGCAGAGCACCACGCTCAGCCCAGTACCTTGGAAAGTTCCTGCGGAACATCATCGGGGATGGTCTGCACATTGCAAGGGATCCCGGTTGCCATGACCTGCCGCAGAACCTCGACTTCGTCCTCGTAGGCATACAGATTCTTGGTATAGGTCTTGCGGGCTTCCGTTCCGTGCTTGGGAGCAATGCGGCCATAATTGCCCACATTGATCTGCGGGATATCCTTGACTTCCTTGGCCACACGCAGCAGATTTTCCGGCGTGCTGACGATCAGCAGGATCTTCAGACCGGCTGCACGGGGATCGTTGCAGAGCGAGACCGCCTTATCCACCGTCACGATCGCCGTCTTGCAGGTGGCCGGTGCAGCCATCATCAGGGATTTCTGCATGATATCGCTGGCAGCCGCCGTATCATCTGCCACCACGATGCGGTCAACGCCTAGCGTGCGGCTCCACTTGGTGGCGACCTGGCCATGAATCATGCGCTCATCCAAACGTACCCATTTGATCATAAGTTTTCCATCCTTTCTTTTTATCAGAAGAAGTCGTCGCTGCCTGCCGGTGCCGTGTCCGCAGGAACTTCCGGTTCCACACGGCGCAGATACTCGCGGCTTTCTTCAATGATCTCATCCAGCCGTTCGTCGCTGAGGGTATCCTCGCTCAGAACATTCATCATGAAGCTCATGTTCACACCGCTCACCAGCCGGGTGTTTGGGCGGTCCAGGTAGGTGAACATGGCCTGATTCACGCTGCCGCCGTAAAGGTCGCTGCACAGCAGCACTTCGTCCTCCGGACCGACAGTCTCATAGAACGCATCCAGATGATCCTGCACGCAGCTCTCATCCAGATAGGCATCAAATACGGTCAAATTCTCGCACTCTCCCATCAGGATCTTCAGCGAGCTTTGCATTCCGCTGGCCATTGAGCCATGGGACGAGAGAAAGATTTTCAGCATAACAGGCATCCTCTTTTCGACTACAAGCTAATTATTTTCCTTCGATGTTCACATTTTATCTCTATTTTGCACAGAGTTCAACGCTTTTTGATTTATAGAATAAGTTCAAGTCGTTTTGATTTCATTTTATAAGTTCAAAATGGAGCACAGTTGAACACCCTGTTCAAAACTGTGCGCCATGATTTGGTGATTTTACATAGTCTGCAACGAGCGCCGAAGCCATTCCGCCGCCATCCGGGGCGGGTCCTCCGCAAAGGCTTCCAGTTCTTCCGGATACCGCACAAAAGAGTACAGCAGTGTATTCAGCGCTTTCATCTTCTGCCAGTCGTGAAGTCCGCCGCCGACATACAGCAGCGCCCGGATCTTCTGTTCTCCCCAGAGCGCCCGTTTTTCCAGCGGGTAGAATTCCAGTCGGATCTCTTCCCCTTCTGCGCCCTGTTCCTCCTGAAAGACCACCACGACCTCGCCGCACTGGTACGTCCAGCATTTTTCCCGGGAGATCCACCGATTCAGAAGCGCCTGCCGTTCAGCTTCGTCCCTGCCATGTACCCCCGCCAGATACTGGAAGAACTGCTCCGGCGTGTAATACTGGAAGTTTCGGATTACACGATAATTCTCCGGCGGCGGAAGCTGCTGCCGGTACTGGTATGCTTCCACCAGCAGGGTGTTGTAAACACGGTCAAAGTCCCGTTCGTTCCGGATCAGCAGCAACAGTTCCACCGGGTAATCATACCGGTAGCCGGGCTTTATTCCCTCTTCCTGTTCTGCGCCATTTCCCAGCAGCACTCCGTCGCATTCTGCCGGGTCGATGCGACGCAGCTCGTACAGGTTCATCGGCGTGATCTCTTCGATCAGTTCGGGGTAACGCTCTTTCAGGCCCTCTGTCTGGATCCGGGCATACTCGGTTCCCAGAAAATGGGTGGAGCACAGACGGAGCGGCCGGATGGGATACCGGATTTCGTGCAGCAGGCTGAAGAAATAGCAGCTCAGCATTGCCAGCAGGAACCGATTTGCCCGGACCGGATAAATCGTCTGGATAAATTCGATCACCCGGCGGCTCAGTTCCGCACAGAGCGGGCAATCCAGAAATTGCAGTTCATAAACATAGTCATACTGCATTGCACCATCCATTCCATAGAAATGTTGTGCGATCAGATTGAATAGGATCTGCTGCAGCAGATCCCTTGCCATTGGCAAGAGCGCAAAATCCAGTCCCGTCTCCTGCTTCAGGTAGACCAGCACCCGGTCCCGCAAGCGTCCCGCCTGCCCTGCAAAGCCGGGATGCAGGCTGAACGGGTCCCGCTTCAGGTTCACATCCAGCATACTGAACAGCAGAATGCCCAGAAACGCCACCTCATCCCGGGGCATGGCATAGCCCCCGTATTGTTCCTCCAGTGTGTGGTAAATGGACTGTGCCAGCGGATAGAACATCGTTCCGGAGATGCTTTCCAGCCATGGGTCCGGCAGCCGGATCTCATGGCCGTTCTGCACCCGGTTCCGTGCAATGATCAGGTAGACCGCCACACGCTGGGTCGCACTGTCCCGCAGGGAGATCGGGCTTTCCCGCAGGATCTTCAGAAATGTATGCCGGATATCCTGCCGCTCTTCGTATCCGCAGCTGAGCCAGGATGCACTGTCCGGGTCACTGCAATCCAGCGTTTCCTTGTGGAAATGCACACCGGAGACCTCGGTCAGTGCCAGCCTGCGCTTGTACTCTTCTCCTTCCACCCGCATTCCGGTGCCGGGGCGTGAGACGATCCGCAGGCCAAAGCTCTCGCACAGGCGGGTCGCCATGCTCAGTGGCTCCCGCAATGCCGAAGCCGAGAGAAAAAGCTGATCGGCCAGCTGTTCTTTCTTAATGCCGGTTTCCGTGGAGATGATGCGCCGGGACAGATACCGCACCCGGCTTTCCCGGTCGGCGTTCAGCATACTGCCCGGCATCTGGCGGATGCTGGTCACAGCCGAAAAGGTATCGTATGCTTCCGGGTCCAGAACTTCCACATAGTAGCCCTTATGCCGCCGGGAAACCAGCCGGGCACCATTCTCATTCAGGATCTGCGCCACCTGCGGCATCTCATTCTTGATGGTGTGCGCACTGACACCGATCCGCTCCGCCAGTTCCTGCGAAGTCATCGTCTGTTCGGGGGCATTGCTCAACTGGGTCACGATCTGCAAGGCTCTGCTGGACATAAAACCGCTCCTTTTCCCAATCATTCCTGCCTTTATTGTAGTAAAACACTGCCCGAAATGCAAGCCGGAAACCGGAAATGCCGCTCCGAGCTTTTCAGCCCAGAGCGGCATTTCCGGTTTTGGGATATAATTAGAGAATGGCTTGATTGTTAGCATCCTCACCCTCTCCGTCATTGCTTGCTACACAAAAATTATTTGTGCTGACTGCGGCTCTTTTGCATGACACGCTGTTCTTGGATTTTGTGTATGAAGATAGATAGGAGGAGAATACATAATAAACCTGAGGAATTGAGCAGCATTGTGAATGCAGCATTCGGGCTGCGTTAAACTACACCAAAAATTTCGCGATTTCGTGGGTTTACCTATGGGTTTACTGAGAGAGGAAAGCCCGAAAACCTGCATGAATACTGGACTTTTCGGATCAAGGTCAGGTGAATACGGCCTGAAGGCTGCACGTCGTGCACCTCAGTTCTCCAAGCGCTAATCTACAGCTTAATAATGCTAAAAAAGCCCGGGAATATGCCATTTCCCGGGCTTTTTCTATGCCTGAAATTCTGTTTGGACTAGATGATGGAACATTGTATTATGCGAACTCATTCCTCGAACAGATACAGAAGATATCCGTAGCCCTCTGCTTTCATCTTTGCGTAAGGCACAAAGCGCAGGGCCGCACTGTTGATGCAGTAGCGCACGCCATTGGGGGACTCCGGATCGCCGGTGAACACATGACCAAGGTGAGAATCTCCGGCACGGCTTCTGACCTCCGTGCGGCGCATTCCGTGGCTCAAATCCTCTTTTTCCACCACAGCGGGGCCCTCGATAGGCTTTGTAAAGGCGGGCCAGCCGCAGCCGCTCTCGTACTTATCCGTGGAGGAAAAGAGCGGCTCGCCGGTGACGACATCCACATAGATGCCCTTTTCAAACTTATCCCAGAACTCGCCTGTGAAAGGGCGCTCCGTGCCGCTCTCCTGCGTGACGCGGTACTGCTCCGCCGTCAGCTTGTCCCGGATGGACTCCGCCGCGGGCTTCTGGTAGTCACCCGGGTCGATGTGCAGCCGGGAAAAGAGCTCCATCTCCGCGCGCGGGATGTGGCAGTAGCCGTTCGGATTCTTTTCGAGGTAGTTCTGGTGGTATTCCTCGGCGGGATAGTAATTCTTGAGCGGGCCGATCTCCACGAAGAATTTCTCGCTGCGGCCGCGCTCGATCTCCGCGATGCGCTTCACCGTCTCTCTCGCGCTTTCGTTAGTGAAGTAAACGCCGGTCTGGTACTGGCTGCCGCGGTCGTTGCCCTGCCGGTTTTGCACCGTGGGGTCGATGACATAGAAGTACGCCATCAGCAGCGCGTCGAGGCTCACCTGCTCGGGGTCGTATTCCACCCGTACGGTCTCCCGAAAGCCGGTCTCTCCCTTGCAGACGGTCTTGTAATCGGCGTCCGCCTCGCAGGTGCCGTTGGCGTAGCCGCTCTCGGCGTCGATGACGCCGGGGATGGACTGCATCAGCTGTTCCATGCCCCAGAAGCAGCCGCCTGCCAGATAGATGACATTGTCTGTAGTATCCATATAGGTGATCTCCTCGTCGGACCGGTCAAAAGCCGCTCCGTCCATGTTTGTTTCCTGTCCGCTCTTTTCCTTCGGCACAGTCTGCTTCCCGGCGGCGCAGCCGCCCAGCAGCAGCACTGCGGCGAAAAGCAGGGCCAATACACTTCGATACATCGCGTTTCCTCCTTTCAGGGGAATCAGGGTTCACTCCGCTCCTTGCCCGCCGAGGGCAATGCAATGGCGCGCAGCAGGCACTTTTTAAATCTCGGGTCAGCCCATATCGGCGGCAAGAGCCTGGTCGATGAGCTTTTGCAGCGTCTCCGCCTGCTTCTTTTCTGTGATGGCTCCTACGATGGGTTCACCCACGATATTGCCGCTGCGGTCGACCACATAGGTGGTGGGATAAGCAAAGATGTTGGTAGTAAACTTTCCCGCCTCACCATCTGAGTCAAAATACACATTCTGATAGGTGGCGCCCTTCTTGGCCAGCACGTCCTTCGCCTCGGAAATCGCTGCCTCGTCGCCGTCCAGCGTGAAGGTGTTGACGCCGATGAGGGAGCCGCCCTTCTCCGTAAGTTCCTTATTCAGTGCGTCCAGCTCGGCAAGCTCTCCCACGCAGGGATTGCAGGTGGTGAACCAGAAATTCACTACGGTGACGGTGTTGCCGGAGAACAACTCGTCGCTCTTCACCGTGTTGCCATCCAGGTCTTTCCCCTCAAAGGCGGGGAACTTCTGCATACTGCCGTCGTCGGGAGGGTTGCTCGTGTCGCTGCCCGCAGGCATGCTCATATCGCCGTCCATGGATTTCTGCATGATCTCGGGATACTTCTCTTCCAACTCGGTCAGCTTGTTTTCAATATTGCTGATCTCCGTGGCCGACTCCTTCAGCCACGCATACTCCTTGTCGGTGAACTGCTCTTTAGCGGCCTCGACGGTATCCAGCAGGAAGTCGCCGTAGTTTTTGCCGTCCTCCTGCATGGTCATGCCCTTGTCGGCCGCCATGAAAACCTTTTCCCACAGCTCGGTATTTTCCGACAGAATCGCGTTCTCCCGCTCCAGCAGCTCCTTGTGCAGGGCGAGTGCCTTCTCGGCGTTTTTCGGCTCGCCAGTCATGGCGGAGCTGTCTCCGCTCATATCCGCCTGCTTGTCGTTGCCCTTTGCGCCGCAGGCTGCAAGGGAGAGCAGCATCATCGCGCACAGCATCAGAGCCAGTATCTTCTTTACATTCATATTCGTTTCTCCTTAAGCTTTGTTGTTGTTTTCTCGCAGTGTCGCTGCGTTTTCTTTCTCTTTTCCATCGCCGAAGCCGTAGCGGAAGCACACGGCGTTCGTCGGACAGGCGCGGATGCACATTCCGCAGCGGATGCACTCGGTATGGTTGGGCGTTTTCGTCACATCCACATCCATCTTGCAGGCTCTGGCGCATTTCCCGCAGGAAACGCACTTATTCTTGTCCACCTTCATCTGGAAGAGGGACACCCGGTTGAACAGCGCGTAGAACGCGCCCAGCGGGCAGAGCCACTTGCAAAACGGCCGGTAGAACAGTACGCTCAGCACGATCACCGACAGCAGGATGCTGAACTTCCATGTAAACAGCTTGCCCAGCGCCGCCCGGATGCCGGAATTGGCAAGGGACAGCGGGATGGCTCCCTCCAGCACGCCCTGGGGGCAGAGGTATTTGCAGAAGAAGGGGTCGCCCATGCCAACGTCGTTCACAAGGAACGCCGGCAGCAGGAAAACCATCACCAGCAGTACAGCGTACTTGAGATAGGTCAGTGGTCTGAGCTTCTTTGTGGAGAGCTTCTTTGTCGGGATCTTATGTAGCAGCTCCTGAAACCAGCCGAAGGGACAGAGGAAGCCGCAGATAAAGCGCCCCAGCAGCACGCCCAGCAAAATGAGAAAGCCTGTGATATAATAGGAGAAACTGAACTTTGACGAGCCTACCACCGCCTGAAACGCACCGATGGGACAGGCACCGGAGGCTGCCGGGCAGGAATAGCAGTTCAGCCCCGGCACGCAGACGGTCTTCCCTGCCCCCTGATACAGTCCGCCCTTGAGAAAGTTCGGCAGATGCAGGTTGGTCAGCAGCGCCGCACCCGCCTGAATCCAGCCCCGGAAGCGGGACATGGTCTGTGAAACGCCTGAAAACTTTTTACCCAATGCCCACACACTCCAGACATAATTTGATTGCTTTGCTCAGCACTGTCGCCGCCTCGCCCCGCCAGACGCCGAAGCACAGCATGGCGACTCCGGCCATCAGCAGCGCGATCTGCGCCGCAGCCTTTTTCCCGCAGCTCATTTTTCATCACCCTTTCCGATTTTCTGCCCCCATCATAGCGCGGGAGAGTTAAAGTCTCTGTTAAGAACGAAAACTTAACGCAAACCTTATCTGTTTTTGCTATAATGAAAGCAACACAAAAAACGAAGAAATAAAAAGGAGGGCTCTCATGCACCTTTTAGTAATTGAAGATGAACGCGCCCTGTGCGAGACCATCGTCCGCAGCCTGCGGCGGCTGGCCTACAGCGTGGACTACTGTTATGACGGGGAAAAGGCGCTGGCGCTTCTGGGCGTGGAACGATACGATCTGGTGCTTCTTGATCTGAATCTGCCGAAAAAGGACGGCATGACAGTGCTGCGCACCCTGCGGCAGACCGACCGGGAGACGCGGGTGCTGATCCTCTCCGCCCGCAGCGAAGTGGAGGACAAGGTGCAGGGGCTGGATGCCGGGGCGAACGACTATCTGGCAAAGCCTTTCCACTTGGCGGAGCTGGAGGCCCGCATCCGCAGCCTGACATTGCGGCAGTTCACCCAGCAGGATGTGCTGCTAAGCTGCGGAGGCCTGACCTTTGACACCCGCTCCCGTACCGCCGCCGTCAACGGGCAGACGCTGACGCTCACCCGGAAGGAAACGGGGATCCTGGAATATCTGATGGTGCATCAGGGGCGGCCCGTGAGTCAGGAAGAGCTGATGGATCACGTTTGGGACAACAGCGTGGACAGCTTCAGTAATTCCATTCGCGTCCACATCTCCGCCCTGCGCAAAAAGCTCCGCGCCGTGCTGGGCTATGACCCCATCCGCAACCGCATCGGCGAGGGCTATCTGATGGGAGGCGAGGAAGCATGAAGCGTCTTTCCCTGCAGTGGCGCATCACGCTGATGTCCGTCCTGCTCATCGGCATCACCTGCGTGGCCATGAATCTGCTGCTGTGCTCCTCCGGTGTGTACTATATGGACACCATTGCGGACAGCTTACAGGGCGGCGGCACGGTGATCCTGAATGATAGCGGAGCGGCGAGCTTTGACCCGCAGCTCATAGCGCCCAACGAGGAGTTGACCATCGTCGTCGATGGGGTGCAGGGGCGCTTCCGCACCACCAACTGGTACATCACGGCGGCGGTAACGCTGCTCAGCGGCATCCTCGCCTATTTCGTCAGCGGACGCGCTCTCAAGCCCCTGCGCAGCTTTACCTCGCAGGTGGAGCAGGTGCAGCTGAACAATCTTGCCGATATGAGGATCGATGAAGACTCCATTTCGGAGTTCCGGCAGCTGAGCCGCTCGTTCAACCAGATGCTGGAGCGGCTGAACAACGCCTTTTCCGCCCAGCGGCAGTTCACCGGCAACGCCGCCCACGAGCTGCGCACGCCACTGGCACTAATGCAGGCGCAGTTGGAGCTGTTTTCCGTGGAGCATCCTGATGTGCGGCCGGAGACGGCGGAGTTCCTCACGCTTTTGCGTGAGCAGACGGAGCGGCTGGCACAGATGACCAAGACGCTGCTGGAGATGAGCAATCTGCGGCAGGTGGCGCGGAACGAGCAGCTCCAGCTCGCTCCCATGGTCGAGGAGATCTTTACGGATCTTGCGTCGCTGGCGGAGAAGCGAAGCATCACGCTGGAAGCGGAGGGCGACGCCGCCCTGACCGGCAGCGACGCGCTGATCTACCGCATGCTCTTCAACCTGACGGAGAACGCTGTCAAATACAACCGCCTCGGCGGCTCGGTGCGGGTCGAGCTTGCACAGGGGCAGGAAAAGTGCATCATTCGCGTTTCCGACACTGGCTGCGGCATTCCGGAGGAGTATCAGCGCAGTATCTTCCAGCCCTTCTTCCGGGTGGACAAGTCTCGCAGCCGGGAATACGGTGGCGCAGGGCTGGGACTCTCACTGGTATGGGAGATCGCCGACCTCCACGGCGGCTCCGTTTGGGTGGAGGAAAGCTCGGACAAGGGCACGACCATCGCGGTGGAGCTGCCGGCAGGGGCGGAAAACGATTCCTCCGGCGCGGATATCCCATAATAGTCCTCGGCGGTTTCATGATGATCGTTTATCAACCTCCACAATGTTATCGCAGCAGCTCTCGATCAGCTCTCTGTCGTGGGTGATCACGAGAATGGTTCTGCCTCTCCGCACCTCGCTTTTCAGCCTTTCCGCGATCAGGCGCATAATTCTGCCCGTCAAGACCGCTGGTTGACTCATCAAGAATCAGTATCCTGCGGCCGGAAAAGACGGCGCAGGCGATGGCAAGCCGTTGCTTTTGTCCGCCGGACAGGGTGGACGGGTGCGCATCCCTGTACTCGTAAAGGCCAAATTCTTTCAGCAGATGTATTGCACGGTCTTTGCTTTCTTCCGTCAATTCGGTATTCAGCAGCAGTTCCTCCGCCACACTCGCCGCAAAAAACTGCGTTGACGTGTCATTGCCGCAGTATTAGATATTCCTGCGCCGGACTGCCGCTCTTGCTTTTTTCCATTTTGAACAATGCGATTTACCTCCATTTTCGCGTCTGCCTGCTGAACCAGCAGTGCATAGTAATTTTTTGTTTTGTAAGGCCGCGTTTTCGGCCTCTTGAACTTTGCCTCATAGAAGTGCTTTGCCACCACTTCCAGCGGCTGACCGTCTTTCTCGTACATGGCAAGAAAGAAGAGCGGCAGCATCACCGCCATCATGCCAAGAGCGGCAAGGCTCAAATTCCCGCTGGATTTGAGCAAAAAGAAAACCGGAACGCCAATCAGCGCACCGGCTCCGAAGCAGAGAATCTGCCGTTTGGTCAGGTTCATAAAGACCTTGGTTTTGACCTTTGAAAGGTCTCGCGGCACAGAAATATGAGATGCCATGAATCATTCCTCCTTCCTTAGTGCGCTACAAACACGGATTTCGCAAGGCTTCCCGTCTTAAAGAGGGTAAATACCAGCAAAACCGTATAGCCCATAACGCCCCAAATGCTGCTGATGATGTTATCCGAAAAGGACAGGTTCTGAATCAAAACTGTATAGATGCCTACACAGATCATGATAAGAAAGCCTTGGAATCCCAGTGCAAACAGGGAGCGCAGGTAGTTTTGACCAGTATGCTCGATGAGCATCTGGATCAGCTCATAACAGGCGATGAAAGTCAGCACCATTCCGGCAATGGGCAGGATCACGGATTCCGAGATGTTACGGATCATAGAAAAAAACGCAGGTGAAAAGTTCGCCGGTGTGGTTCCCACATCGCCTGCGATCTGTCCAACCTGCTGGTTGACCGAATCGAACATCCCTGAAAGATTTCCCATGATACCGCTGATGATCATGCTCTTGAGCCAATCTGTGATCTGTTCAAGGATACTCTGCATGAGCCGCCTCCTTCCTTACGCAAATACGCCGAACAGCTTCGCCATCCGGGACAGAAGCATAAACAGCTGTGAGAAAAGAGACAGTGCCGATGCAGTTGTAGTAAGAAACGCCATTGTGCCTCTCGGAAAGGATTCAAAGTGCCACTAAATTTTCCCGTGCAGGCAT
>OIJK01000232.1_pt1 | contig 16650 bp, 7 predicted proteins | sample 1583501 | NCBI WGS metagenome assembly OIJK01 (sample SAMN02674606, study PRJEB24791) | human gut metagenome, SKBSTL068 | isolation source: stool | host: Homo sapiens | place: USA
CAACGAACAGGAGGAAAACAGCTATGAGGAATAAACGATTGCTCCGAACACTTTCTGCCCTTTGCCTGACGCTGGTTCTGGCATCGGGCTTTACTATTCCCGCTTTTGCCCAGGGCGCAGCGCCGCCCCCGGCAGAGGATACCACCAATGACAGTAATGTGGTGGAAGAACCCGAAAAAGCACCTCCGCTGACCCCGGATGGCAACGCCGCTCTGGTGGATGATTTTGGTGGCAACAAGCAGCTCATTACCGTTACCACCAAGGCAGGCAACTATTTTTATATCCTGATCGACAGGGCCAACGAGGATAAAAAGACCGCTGTTCACTTTCTGAACCAGGTGGATGAAGCGGACCTGATGGCGCTGATGGAGGATGGAAAACCCAAAGAGGAGCCGCCTGCGGTGTGCGGCTGCACGAAGAAATGTGAAGCAGGGGCAGTCAATACGGCCTGTCCGGTCTGTGTAACTGATAAGAGTAAATGTACGGGAAAAGCACCGGAACCTCCGGCAGAAACATCGGAGCCGGAAAAAGAGAAGCCTGCCGGACTGAACCCGGCTGCGCTGATCCTTCTGCTGGCTCTGCTGGGCGGCGGTGGCGTATTTGCCTACTTGAAGCTCGTTAAGAATAAGCCTAAGACCAAGGGCAATGACAGTCTGGACGATTATGATTATGGCGAGGAAGATTCCGAGGAATGGGAAACCGAGGATGAGGAGTCGGACGAGCCGGACGCTGATGGGGGCAGCACAGAAGAAGATGATGAGGACAGTGTGAAATGACCCGTTTCACAGACAGTCCCTATGAACGCATGATGACACGCAGGCCGGAGGGCGGGAGGGAAACTTCCCGTCCTCCTTCTTTACCCCACAACCACCCCTGCTATGGTTGCGGGAGTTATGGAAGCCCCTGCGTAGGTATCTGCCATCGTGAGATGGAACGCTGGCTCAAAGAAAGGAAACGAAAAAAATGAGTGTTCTGATTATATTTATCAAGCTGATTGCTGTTTTTGACCTGCTGGTGATCGCCGTGTATTTTGGCGGCGACATTCTTTCTACCATGTTAAACAAACTTCGGAGAAAGCCAAAGCAAGATGACCCCTTTGATTTCTCCTTAGATACCGTGACAGTTTCATTGTCCATAGATTCTATCCGTCAGCTTTGTTCCGACGATGCGGCAGATTTTGTGGAAGAAAAGATCCTGCCAAATGCGGAGAAAACAATGGCCGTGCTGACGGAACAAGAACAGACGGCGGCTCGTCTGCTCTTATCCGCTTTGATCGGTTTTCTTGCAGCAGAAGCTCCTATGGATGAACAGAGCTTTCCTTTGATGATGGAACTTCTGAACTGCATGGAAGGGGAAAAAGAAGATGGTTGTCAGGATGCAGTAGATAGTTTACTTGAAGATGCCGCCTGCAATACCCGCCGTCACGAAGAATATTACAGCAATTATCAACGCTACCAGCTGATGCAGGTGGATAAACCCCGTGTCATTTTGGCTTGCCGTATCATCATCAATGACCTGCTGGGGAAACTGTACCGCTATGACTACCGGTTTGGTTATAACCTGCTACTGGATGAGGAAAACAGCATAGAGAAAAAACTGCACACGCCTGTGCGGGAAGAATGGGAGGCTGAAGATGATGAGATATAAACTGGTAATCGCTGAAAAACCATCGGTTGCACAAAGTCTGGCTACGGTAATCGGTGCAACTGCTCGTAAGGATGGGTATCTGGAGGGTAACGGCTGGCGTGTCAGCTGGTGCGTGGGCCACCTGGCCGGTCTTGCGGATGCAGACAGCTATGACCCCAAGTACGCCAAGTGGCGATATGATGACCTGCCTATTCTGCCGGAGCATTGGCAGATGGTGGTGGGAAAGGATAAGAAAAAGCAGTTTGATATTCTCAAAAAGCTGATGAACGCCCCGGATGTGACGGAGGTAGTAAATGCCTGTGATGCCGGACGCGAGGGCGAGCTGATCTTCCGCAGCGTCTATGAGCTGGCAGGCTGCCAAAAGCCGATGAAAAGGCTCTGGATTTCTTCGATGGAGGACTCCGCCATAAGGGAAGGCTTTGCAAACCTGCGCCCCGGTGCGGACTATGACGGACTTCGGGATGCTGCTCTCTGCCGTGCCAAGGCCGACTGGCTGGTGGGGATCAATGCCACAAGGCTTTTTTCCGTGCTGTACCACCGCACCCTCAACATCGGGCGCGTTATGTCCCCAACGCTGGCGCTCATTGTCCAGCGAGAAGCTGAGATCGACACCTTTAAGCCGGTTCCCTTTTATACCGTGGCGCTGGAGCTGCCCGGTCTTACCGTATCCGGGGAGCGCATGGCGGATAAAGCTGCTGCCGAACAGCTAAAAGAAGCCTGTCAGGGTGCAAATGTCACAATCAAAAAGGTGGAGCGCAAGGAAAAGTCCGAAAAGCCGCCTGCCCTCTATGACCTGACTACTCTGCAAAGAGATGCCAACCGCCTGCTTGGATTTACAGCCCAGCAGACCCTGGACTATCTGCAAAGCCTGTATGAAAAGAAGCTCTGCACCTATCCCCGTACTGACAGCCGCTATCTGACCGGTGATATGGCAGACAGCCTGCCGGTGCTGGTGAATCTGGTTGCCAATGCTATGCCGTTTCGCAAAGGGATCGCCATTACCTGTGATCCGCAGACGGTCATCAACGATAAGAAAGTAACCGACCACCACGCAGTAATCCCTACCAGAAATCTCAAGGATGCAGACCTTTCTGCCCTTCCTGCGGGAGAAAAAGCGGTGCTGGAGCTGGTGGCCCTGCGTCTGCTGTGCGCCGTAGCCCAGCCCCATATCTATTCGGAAACCGTTGTGATTGCAGCGTGTGCCGGTGGGGAGTTTACCGCCAAAGGAAAAACGGTGAAGCACCCCGGATGGAAAGCACTGGAGGACGCTTACCGTGCCAAAATGAAGGATGCAGAGCCGAAAAAAGAGGGCGCAGAGAAAGCCCTGCCGGAGCTGACCGAAGGACAGACCCTTTCGGTTGCTGCGGCAATCGTCAAAGAAGGCAAAAGCAGTCCGCCTCAGCACTTTACGGAGGACACCCTATTGTCCGCGATGGAGACTGCCGGAAAAGAGGATATGCCGGAGGATGCCGAGCGAAAAGGTCTGGGGACACCGGCCACCCGTGCCGGTATTTTGGAAAAGCTGGTATCTGCCGGTTTTCTGGAACGAAAAAAGAGCAGGAAAACGGTGCAGCTTCTCCCTTCCCACGATGCAGTTTCCCTTATCACCGTTCTGCCGGAACAGCTGCAATCGCCGCTTTTGACTGCCGAGTGGGAGTACCGCCTGGGCGAGATCGAGCGCGGGCAGCTTGCCCCAGAGGAGTTTTTGGACGGGATCAGCACCATGCTGAAAGACCTGGTGGGAACTTATCAGGTCATCAAGGGAACTGAGTACCTGTTCACTCCGCCCCGTGAGGTGGTGGGCAAATGCCCTCGCTGCGGCGGTGAAGTTGCAGAACTGCAAAAAGGCTTCTTCTGTCAGAATGATTCTTGCAAATTTGCAATCTGGAAAAACAACAAATGGTGGGCTGCCAAGAAAAAACAGCCGACCAAGGCTGTGGTGTCTGCACTGCTGAACGATGGCCGTGTCCGTGTGACGGGCCTATATTCGGAGAAAACCGGAAAGACCTACGATGCCACTGTGGTTTTGGAGGACGATGGACAGTACGCCAACTTCAAGCTGGAATTTGACCAGCGGAAAGGAGGCAGCCGATGAAGCTCTCTTTAGTGGAACGGGAAACCATTCTCCTCTATAACCAGGCAGAACCAATGGCTGAGATCTATACTCATGATCCCCGTCTGATGGAGAAGCTGGATCTGCTGGCAAAAAAGCACCCCGACCAGATCACCCGAAAGGACGCCCATAACTTTACCGTCCCCAAGCGGTGTGTATCAGTCCGGGAGCCATATAGCGCAGAACGCCGCAAAGCTGCCAGTGAGCGTGCGAAAGCCGCCGGATACCAGCCCCCTGTGAAAAAGTCCGGCAGTTAAAGGCACATGGCAGAGAATGTATTTGAAGCAGTCAAGCAGTCGGTCAGCACCAGAGATGCGGCAGCGTTTTATGGGATCGAGGTCAAACGAAATGGCATGGCCTGCTGTCCCTTTCACGATGATAAGAACCCCAGCATGAAGGTAGACCAGCGATTCCACTGCTTTGGCTGCGGTGAAGATGGGGATGTGATCGACTTTACCGCAAAGCTCTTTGACCTCTCCCCAAAAGAAGCGGCGGAGAAACTGGCACAGGACTTTGGCCTGATCTATGACAGTCAGGCCCCTCCCCGCAGGAGATATGTCCGGCAGAAAACCGAGGCACAAAAGTTTCGGGAGGACCGGCAGCGGTGTTATCGCGTACTGTCCGATTACTACTATCTGCTGAAAAAATGGGAGGCCGACAATTCTCCCCGGACACCGGAGGAAGAACCGCACCCCCGCTTTGTGGAAGCAATCCAGAAGAAAACCTATGTAGAGTACCTGCTGGACCTTTTTCTTTATGAAAGTGAAGAAGAACAAAAGGCATGGATTGCAGAACACACAGCAGAAATCACACACTTGGAAAGGAGATTGAAAATCATGGCTGAGAACAAACCCACCAACCGAGAACGGCTAAGGGAAATCACAGATGGCATCGAGCAGGGCATCAAAGAACTGTTTGAGAGTGAAAAGTATATGCGCTATCTGTCCGTCATGTCCCGCTTCCACCGCTATTCGGTAAACAACACCATGCTCATCTATATGCAGAAGCCGGACGCTACATTGGTAGCCGGATACAATAAGTGGAAAGACCAGTTTGAGCGTCATGTAAAAAAGGGCGAGCATGGCATTACCATCATCGCTCCCACACCGTATAAGAAGAAAATCGAGGAGCAGAAGCTGGACCCAGATACCAAGGCTCCGATTCTGGATAAAGACGGAAAGATCGTCACAGAGGAAAAAGAAATCGAGATTCCCATGTTCCGTCCTGTCAAGGTCTTTGATGTGAGCCAGACCGACGGGAAACCTTTGCCGGAGCTTGCTTCCTCCCTTTCCGGCAATGTGCCAAATTATGAGGCATTCATGGAGGCTCTGCGCCGCAGTGCGCCGGTGCCGATCACTTTTGAAGCAATGGCCGCCGATACGGACGGCTATTTTTCTGCCGATCATCAGAAAATCGCCATTCGTCAGGGCATGAGTGAGGTGCAGACGGTTTCGGCCACAGTACACGAGATTGCCCACAGCAAGCTCCATGACCCTAAAAAATATGAAATGCTACCGTCATGGAAGGTTGTGCTGGAGAGTGAAGGTGGAACCAAGCATGATTTCAAGCTGGATTTTGCCACAGAAAGAGAAGCTGAACAGTTTGCTTCTGATATGGATTGGCGCTATGTGGACGAAAATCAGTTTGAATGGCGTCTTGCAGTTGAGGAAGATCCAACCGCAGAAAAACAGGCAATCAAAAATCGCCACACGGAGGAAGTGGAGGCTGAAAGCATCTCCTATGCGGTCTGCAAGTATTTTGGCATCGAGACCGGAGAAAACAGCTTCGGCTATATTGCAAGCTGGAGTCAGGGCAAGGAACTGAAAGAGCTGAGAGCCAGTTTGGAGACCATCAACAAGACCTCCGGCACTTTGATCTCTGACATTGAGCGCCACTATAAGGAAATCTGCAAAGAGCGTGGAATTGACCCCAATACAAAAGCAGAGCCGGAAACCGCCCCGATAGAGCAGCCGACTGGCAATCTAACCTACTATGTAGCAGAGTGCATGGAGTTTCCAAACCTCGGAGAATACCACGATAACCTGTCTTTGGAGGAGGCGGTCCGCATCTATCAGGAAATTCCGGCAGAGCGAATGAACGGGATCAAAGGAATTGGTTTTGAGCTGAAAGACGGAAGCGACTATGAAGGACCGTTTCCGATTTTGACCGGGCAGACCATTGACCTGGACACTATTCAGGCAATCGACTATTACCGTGACAATCCGCTGGTACAGAAAGCGGTAAAGGAACTGGCTGCGACCATGCCGGAAATGGAGGTACTGGGGGCGGATGCCAACCAGCAGGAGGCTTTGTTTCTGATCAACGATACTACCTATCTTCATATCCAACCTTGTGACAGCGGATGGGACTACACTCTTTACGATGCTGCGTCCATGAAAGAGCTGGATGGTGGTCAGCTGGATATGCCGGAGCTTTCCTGCATGAAGGCAGTTCTCCAGATTTGTGATGATAACGATCTGGACAGCACTTCGCTCAGACGCGCTCCCTTGTCTATGGTTGAGACCTTGCAGGAAGCGGCCTATCAGCAGATGCAGGCAGAGACCAGTCAGATGACTGCCTCTTCCCAGCTGCCGGAAGCGCAGGAGCAGGCACTGGATGAATACCCCATGCCGGATGAGCAGGTATCCACACCGGATATGCAGGAATACGGCTACTCCTATGATGGGATGCTCCCTGTTACCAGAGAACGGGCGCTGGAACTGGATGCCGCCGGTTTGACCGTCTATGTGCTGCATGAGGACAATACGGAGAGCATGGTGTTTGACCCGCAGGAAATCATGGATCATGGCGGTCTTTTCGGTGTGGACCGTGAGGAATGGGAGAAAAGCCCTCAGTTCCACGAAAAGGTCATGGAGCGTCAGGAACATCAGCAGGAACGCGAACAGGCATTTCTCTCCCAGAACAGAGATTGCTTTGCCATCTATCAGGTGAGCCGTGACGATCCGCAGAATGTGCGCTTTATGAATCTGGACTGGTTAAAGTCCCATAACATTTCCATAGACCGCAGCAATTATGACCTCATTTACACAGCTCCTCTGAGGGAGTCTGGTACTGTGCCGGAGCAGCTGGAAAAACTCTATCAGCAATTCAATCTGGAAAAGCCCGTGGACTTTCACAGTCCCTCCATGAGCGTCAGCGACATCGTTGCGATCAGACAGGACGGTAAGGTATCCTGTCATTACTGTGACAGTGTTGGTTTTACCCAGATCCCCGGATTCCTGCCGGAAAATCCGCTGAAAAATGCGGAGATGGCCGTGGAGGACGATTACGGCATGATCGACGGTATCATCAACAATGGCGCAAAAGAGCCTACGGTGGCAGAGCTGGAACAGCAGGCCCGAAGCGGTCAGCCCATTTCCCTGATGGATCTGGCTGCCGCTGCCCATCGGGAGGAACGGGAAAAGAAAAAGTCCGTCATGGAGCAGCTGAAAAGCCAGCCCAAGGCAGAACACAAAAAGACAGCACCCAAAAAGAGTGCGGAAAGGGAGATTTGATATGGGAAACTTTACTTTTGAGGAAATGAACCTGATGTGCATTTACAATACCGGCAGCCGCACCGGGCTGATTGACAGTCTGCGTGAGATGCGCGGCGAGCTTTCGCCGGAGGAAACAGAGCTGAGAGAGTTGACCGACAGCGCCCTTACGAAGCTCTGTGCGATGACCGATGAGAAGTTTGCCGAACTGGAGCTGTACCCGGATTTTGACCAGTAAACAACATAACCGCAGGGATGGGGTGGCGATCTGCCACCCCACCTTTTTACCCCAAAACTGAAAGGAGGACAGAACACTATGCCAACCAAAGCTGAACTATATGCACAGATGGCGGACAAGGTGGCAACGCAGCTCACGGGGAGCTGGCAGGAATGGGCAGGGTTTCTCACTACTGCTTCCCGCCTTTACAAGTACCCGTTCCATGAGCAGCTGATGATCTATGCCCAGCGACCGGACGCCACCGCCTGTGCGGAGTACGATTTGTGGAATGAAAAGATGGGCCGGTATGTAAGGCGCGGTTCCAAGGGAATCGCTCTGGTGGACGATTCCGGGGACAGGCCCCGCCTGCGCTATGTCTTTGACATTTCCGACACCGGAACCCGTGAACATTCCCGCACTCCCTGGCTGTGGCAGTTGGAGGAGCGCCATCTGGATTCGGTGCAGGCCATGTTTGAGCGCACCTATGATGTTTCCGGTGATGACCTTGCCGGACAGCTCACTGAGGTAGCCGGAAAACTGGCTGAGGAATACTGGACGGAGCATCAGCAGGACTTCTTCTATATCGTTGACGGTTCCTTTTTGGAGGAATATGATGAGTATAACATCGGAGTGCAGTTCAAGGCAGCCGCCACCGTCAGCATCACTTACGCTTTGATGTCCCGCTGTGGACTGGAGCCGGAACGCTACTTCGACCACGAAGATTTCATGGCGATCTTTGATTTCAACACCCCGTCCACCATCGGGGCGCTGGGAACAGCGGTCAGCCAGATCAACCAGCAGGTGCTGCGGCAGATCGGCGTTACCGTCCGAAATGCAGAGCGCGAAGCCAACCAAGAAAGGAGCAAACAAGATGAACAATCCCATGACCTATATCCAGAACGGAGACTATCTGATTCCCGACCTGAAGCTGAGCCAGCAGCCGGAGAAACCCCTGGGCAAGTACGGCAGGATGAGGAAAACCTACCTGAAGGAACACCGTCCCATCCTCTACAACCAGATGTTGCTGAGCGAGAAGCTGTACCCGCACCTTCTGGAGATCGACGAGACCGCCCAGAGCAGACTGGAGCAGATGATGCCCCAGCTGGCGAAGGAAGCGGGAGCCACCGAGGAACTGAAAGCCAGCGATCCCATGAAGTGGGTGGGGCTGATGAACACCTGCAAAGCTCAGGCCGAGGAAATCCTGATGGCGGAGCTTATCAACAGCTGACCCTAAACCTGTTCCTCTCCGAAGCGGAGCAGATCCAATCCATAGATGAAGCAGAGAATGTAGCGCATACATCCTCTGCTTTTTCTTTTGCCCAAAATGATATTGACCATGTGCTGCGTTTGGGCGGCAATACAGACCGCCAGAGGGAGCGTGTGGTTGCAGCCTTTGAAAAGCAGAAAACCACCGCTGAGATTGCCGAGATACTGAAAACGCTGTACCACGGCGGCAACGGCCTTGGCAGTGTGAGCGCATGGTATGCCGAGGATGGTATCCATCTTTCCCACGGGAAGTCTGTCCGTTATGACAGGTCTGCCCAGGTCATTTCCTGGGAGAGCGCCGCAGAGCGTATCGGGGAGCTTTTGGAGAGCGGCCAGTTTGCCTCCAATGTGGAGCTTGCAGAAGCGGCAGGCTATGAACGCTCCCTCCTTGCAGAAAAGCTCTGGTATCTGTACCACGATTTCAGCGAGGAAGCCAGAGAAGCCGGATATTTGTCCTGCCTGTCAGAGATCAAAGGCAATGGTTTCCCAGAGGAGACCCGCCGCCTGACGGAGCAGCTGAGTGACCCGGCTTTCCGCCAGACCCTCAAGGAAGAATACGCCGCCTTCTGGACTGCCTATCAGCAGGACCGTGACCTGTTGCGCTTTCACTACCACAGACCAAGGGAGATTTGGGAGAACCTGAAGGACCTCGACCTGCCCCGCAGGAGTTTTTCTTCAGACCTTTCCCAAGTGCCAACCGTCCAGCACTTCATTACCGAGGATGAGATCGACGCCGCCATGACCGGCGGCAGCGGTTTCGCCGGAGGAAAAGGCCGTATCTATGCGTTCTTCATGGAAAACCATACGGATAAGGAAAAAGTGAGATTCCTTAAAGACGAGTATGGCATTGGCGGACGCTCTCATGCCCTGTCCGGCGCAACACACAGCGGCGAAGATCACGATGGGAAAGGACTGCACTATAAAAAGCAGGACTGCCCGGATGTTCACTTGAACTGGGAAAAGGTTGCCAAGCGCATTACCTCTCTTGTCCAGAAAGGCCGCTATCTTACCGAACAGGAACAGGCGCAGTATGACAAAATCCAGGCTGAAAAGGAACTGGCAGAAGAAGATGCCATTCAAGCCCAGCAGCCGGAGATAGAGGAAGAAACGCCAAAGCCTACCCTTCGGGAGCAGTTTGAGCAGTATAAGCCTGTGGTGACTGCCGCCATATCTGAGGATGTGGCATATCGAAATGCCTGCGGTCATTCCGACCGTGAAAATGCTGTCATCGAGGGCAATGCCGCTGTGCGCCGTGCGGTTCTTGGCTCTAAGGATATGGAGCTGATTCGGCTCTATTCCGATGTGCCGGAGTTCCGTCAGCGTCTGCACCGGGAAGTGATCGACGAGACCTATCCAAAGCTCCATGAGCTTCTGCGCCCTCTTTCTCAGGAAGATATTGATACTGCCCTTTGTGCATGGAACGGCAATATTGAGAGTAAACACGCTGTCGTCCGCTATATGAAAGACCATGCAAGAGAGAAAGATACCGCTGCATGGCTGGCTCAGGAATACGGCGGCAGTAACAGCAACAGCCTGTTCATTACTCGTGCCGGCAGCCCGGAGGAAACGCAGCTGCCCTGGCCGAAGGTACAGCGCAGGCTTGCCCAGCTCATTCAGGAGGACCGGTTCTATACCGAAGAAGAACAGGACCGTTTTGACAATATCGACCCTATCGCCATCCGGGAAGCCCTGGAGGAAAGAGGGATCGTCAACGGACAGGTGGCAGACCCGGAAAAACTGGACAATGACCCGTTTATCCAACAGGTGATGTCGGATGTAGAGCAGATCGCAGCTGCCGAGACAGAGCAGACTTCCGAAGTTTCCATTTCCGATGAGGAATATGATGCAGTTCGCCGCCCAACTCCGCAAAGAACCTCCTATGACCCTGCCGCCCCGGTCTATGCCGTGGGCGATACCGTGTATATCGAGGATGACGCCTATCAGATCACCGAGCTGCGGGAGGACACCGTACAGCTTCTGCCCACCGGGATGGTATATCCCATCTACCGGGCAGAGCGCAAAGAACAGTTCGAGCAGCTGCTTCGGGCAGACCGCCGCAATGCTTACTATACCGAGTTTCTTCCTATTGACCCGGACAAGGCAGATCAGGACTTGCGGGATGTATTGGCTCATGGACTGATGGATGAAGCGGATAAAAAGCAGATTTTCACGCTGCTGCAATCCGGCAGGAGCAACAGCGAGATCGCCTACTGGCTGAGCAGAGCCTATTCCGGTGAGATCGAGACACTGAATCTGGAGACCGGCGATATTGCCGATTACCGTACCACGGCACAGGGCATGGAGCTGGAAGTCATGGATGCAGAGGAAAAGCGTCTGGCTGTGCTGTATTTCCGCTGGGATGAGGTTGCGCCTTTGCTGCGCGGGATGTATGCCCGTCAGCTGGATGGCTTTGGACAGGAACAGCCCCAACCGGCTGCCGAATCCCCGACCTTCCATTCCGAGACCATGGCCGTCTATCCGGGCGATAAGAACAATCTGCCTTATGATGTGGTGGTGGAACGACTGCATATCGAGGAGCCAGAGCCACCAGCCCCTGTGACTGAGCCGGAGAAAACCTTTGAGGAAGTGCTGGACGAACACCCGGTTTCCATTCAGGTCAATGGCCAGTGGCAGACCTTCCCCAATGCCAAAGCTGCCGAGGAAGCCTCCTATGAGGAATACAAGGCTAACCTGCGCCGCAATGCAAAAAACTTCCGCATTACCGATGAGCATTTGGGCGAAGGCGGTCCGAAAGCCAAGTTCCAGGCAAATGTCAATGCGATTCGTTTGCTGAAAGAGCTGGAAGCTGCCGGACAGCAGGCAAGCCCCGAACAGCAGGAGGTTCTTTCTCGATATGTGGGCTGGGGCGGTCTCTCTGATGCGTTTGACCCGGAGAAACCGGCATGGGCTTTAGAGTATGCCCAGCTAAAAGAACTGCTGACCCCGGAGGAATATGCCGCCGCCAGAAGCTCTACCCTCAACGCCCATTACACCAGCCCTACGGTCATTCAGGCCATCTATGAAGCGGTGGACCGTATGGGATTTGAGACCGGAAATATTCTGGAGCCGTCTATGGGTGTGGGCAATTTCTTTGGTATGCTGCCGGAGAAAATGCGAAACAGCCGTCTGTACGGCGTGGAGCTGGACCCGGTTTCCGGGCGCATCGCAAAGCAGCTCTATCCCAAGGCGGACATCACAGTAGGCGGCTTTGAGACCACCGATAGGCGTGACTTCTTTGACCTTGCCATCGGCAATGTGCCTTTCGGTCAGTATCAGGTCAATGACAAAGCCTACAACAAGCTGAATTTCAGTATTCATAACTATTTTTTTGCCAAAGCACTGGATCAGGTGCGTCCCGGCGGTGTGGTAGCTTTTGTGACCTCTCGATATACCATGGACGCCAAGGATTCCACCGTGCGCCGCTATCTTGCCCAGCGTGCCGAGCTGCTGGGAGCTATCCGTCTGCCCAATGACGCGTTCAAAAAGAATGCCGGTGCCGAGGTGGTATCGGACATCATCTTCCTCCAAAAGCGGGACCGCCCGCTGGACATCGTGCCGGAATGGACCCAGACCGGACAGACGGAGGACGGGTTTGCCATCAACCGGTATTTTATCGACCACCCGGAAATGGTGCTGGGCAGACAGGAGCCGGTAAGCACTGCTCATGGTATGGACTACACCGTGAACCCCATCGAGGGACTGGAGCTTTCCGACCAGCTGCATGATGCAGTGAAGTATATTCATGGCACTTATCAGGAGGCAGAGCTGCCGGAGCTGGGCGAAGGCGAAGCCATTGACACCTCCATTCCTGCCGACCCCAATGTGAAGAACTATTCCTATGCCATTGTAGACGGGCAGGTGTACTACCGGGAAAACAGCCGTATGGTGCGCCCTGACCTCAACGCCACCGCCGAAGCCCGCGTGAAAGGTCTTGTGGGACTGCGTGATTGTGTGCAGGAACTGATCGACCTTCAGATGGATGCAGCGGTTCCAGACAGCACCATTACCCAAAAGCAGGCGGAACTGAACAGCCTCTATGACAGCTTTTCTGCCAAATACGGTCTCATCAATGACCGTGCAAACCGTCTGGCCTATGCAGACGATTCTTCCTATTACCTGCTCTGTGCGCTGGAAGTCATCGACGAGGACGGAAAGCTGGAGCGCAAGGCGGATATGTTCACCAAACGGACCATCAAGCCCCATCAGGCGGTGGCTGTGGTGGATACGGCAAGTGAAGCACTGGCGGTGTCCATCTCGGAAAAAGCCTGCGTGGATATGGACTATATGAGCCAGCTTACCGGAAAAACAAAAGAAGAACTGGCCGGAGAGCTGCAAGGCGTGATCTTCCGTGTACCGGGACAGTTGGAGCAGGACGGATCGCCCCATTATGTGACTGCCGATGAATACCTTTCCGGCAATGTACGCCGCAAACTGCGTCAGGCGCAGCGGGCGGCACAGCAGGACCCTTCTTTTGCAGTCAATGTGGAAGCTCTTACCGCCGCCCAGCCCAAAGACCTGGATGCGTCGGAGATCGAGGTGCGTCTGGGCGCTACCTGGATTGACAAGGAATATATCCAGCAGTTTATGTATGAGACCTTTAATACCCCGTTTTATCTCCAACGCAGTATCGAGGTCAACTATTCGTCCTTTACCGCTGAATGGCAGATCAAGGGGAAATCTTCCGTATCCTACAACGATGTGGCAGCCTACACCACCTACGGAACCAGCCGTGCCAATGCCTACAAGATTTTGGAGGACAGCCTGAACCTGCGAGATGTCCGTATCTATGACACCATAGAGGACGCAGACGGAAAAGAGCGCCGCGTGCTGAACGCCAAGGAGACCACTCTGGCTGCCCAAAAACAGCAGGCTATCCGGGAAGCCTTTAGGGACTGGATCTGGAGAGACCCGGAGCGCCGCCAGACTTTGGTGCGCCAGTATAACGAAGAAATGAACTCTACCCGTCCCCGCGAGTATGATGGCAGCCATATCACTTTTGGCGGCATGAACCCGGCCATTACCCTGCGGGAACACCAGAAAAGCGCCATTGCCCATGTGCTGTATGGAGGAAATACCCTGTTGGCACATGAAGTAGGCGCAGGCAAAACTTTTGAAATGGTAGCTGCTTCGATGGAAGCCAAACGCCTGGGACTGTGCCAGAAATCTCTCTTTGTGGTTCCAAACCATCTGACCGAGCAGTGGGCGTCGGAGTTTCTGCGTCTCTATCCTTCCGCCAATATCTTAGTCACCACCAAAAAGGACTTTGAGACCCATAACCGAAAGAAGTTCTGCGCTCGTATTGCGACGGGTGATTATGATGCCATCATCATGGGACACAGCCAGTTTGAGCGTATCCCCATCAGCCGGGAGCGTCAGGAACGGCTTCTCTATGAGCAGATCGACGAGATCACCGAGGGCATCGCAGAGGTGCAGGCCAGCGGCGGCGAGCGTTTTACCGTCAAGCAGCTGGAGCGTACCAGAAAGTCTCTGGAAGCCAGACTGGAAAAGCTGCAAGCCGAGGGGCGAAAAGACGATGTGGTAACCTTCGAGCAGCTGGGTGTGGACCGTTTGTTTGTGGACGAGGCCCACAACTATAAAAACCTGTTTCTATACACAAAAATGAGGAATGTGGCAGGCTTATCCACATCGGACGCGCAGAAATCCTCCGATATGTTTGCCAAGTGCCGCTATATGGATGAGATCACCGGAAACCGTGGCGTGATTTTTGCCACCGGCACCCCGGTCAGCAACTCCATGACCGAGCTTTACACCATGCAGCGTTACCTTCAGTATGAACGCCTGCAAGAACTGAACATGACCCACTTCGACTGCTGGGCTTCCCGATTTGGGGAGACCGTCACAGCATTGGAGCTGGCACCGGAAGGCACCGGCTACCGGGCAAGAACGAGATTCAGCAAGTTCTTTAATCTGCCGGAGCTGATGAACCTGTTCAAAGAAGTGGCGGACATCAAGACCGCCGACCAACTGAACCTGCCCACCCCGGAGGTGGAATACCACAACATCGTGGCGCAGCCTACCGAACATCAGCAGGAAATGGTCAAGGCCCTTTCGGAGCGCGCATCGCTGGTACACAGCGGAACCGTTGACCCGTCCCAGGATAATATGCTCAAGATTACCTCGGATGGCCGCAAGCTGGGGCTGGACCAGAGGATCGTCAACCAGATGCTGCCGGATGAACCTGGCACAAAGGTCAATCAGTGCGTGGACAACATCATGCAGATCTGGCGGGATGGCGAAGCTGACAAGCTGACCCAGCTGGTGTTCTGCGACATTTCTACACCGCAGGCAAAAGCTCCTGCAAGCAAGGCGGCGAAAACGCTGGATAATCCACTGCTTCACGCACTGGAAGGCGCTGTGCCTCTGCCGGAGCAGGAACCGGTCTTTACGGTATATGACGATATTCGTCAGAAACTCATTGCCCAGGGGATGCCTGCCGACCAGATCGCTTTTATCCATGAAGCCAATACCGAAGTGCGGAAAAAGGAGCTGTTCTCTAAAGTCCGTACCGGTCAGGTGCGTGTCCTTTTGGGCAGCACCGCCAAGATGGGCGCAGGCACCAATGTGCAGGACCGTCTGGTGGCACTTCATGACCTGGACTGTCCGTGGAGACCGGGAGACCTTGCCCAGCGCAAGGGCCGTATCGAGCGCCAGGGCAACCAGAATCCTCTTGTCCATGTGTACCGCTATGTGACCGAAGGAACCTTTGACGCATACCTCTGGCAGACGGTGGAGAATAAACAAAAATTCATCAGCCAGATCATGACTTCTAAATCGCCGGTGCGCTCCTGCGATGATGTGGATGAAACCGCCCTCAGTTTTGCTGAGATCAAGGCTCTGTGTGCCGGAGATCCCCGTATCAAAGAGCGTATGGATTTGGATGTGGAGGTATCCCGCCTGAAGCTGATGAAAGCCGACCACCAGAGCAAGCAGTACCGTCTGGAGGACCAGCTGCTCAAATACTTCCCAGAGGAGATTGAAAAGCACAAGGGCTTTATCAAGGGCTTTGAATCTGACCTGGAGGTTTTGGCAGCTCACCCGCACCCGGAGGACGGCTTTGCCGGTATGGAGATTCGTGGAGACCTGCTGACCGATAAGGAGAACGCCGGTGCAGCCCTTTTGGATGCCTGCAAGGAGGTCAAAACCTCCGATCCGGTGCAGATCGGCAGCTACCGGGGCTATGCCATATCCGTGGAATTTTCCGCTTGGAAACAGGAGTATACGCTCCTGCTGAAAGGACAGATGACCCACCGGGCAACCCTTGGTACAGACCCTCGCGGAAATCTTACCCGTATCGACAATGCCCTCGCCCAGATGCCCCAGCGTCTGGAGGCGGCAAAGGCCCAGCTGGATAACCTCTATCAGCAGCAGGCTGCCGCAAAGGAGGAAGTCGGAAAGCCATTCCTTTATGAAGAAGAACTGAGAAGCAAAAACGCCCGTCTGGTGGAGCTGGATACCCTGCTCAACATCGACGGAAAGGGGCAGGCACACACCGAGTCTGTTGTTGCCAAAAGCACACGGCCTTCGGTGCTGGATAACCTAAAACGCCCGGTGCAACCCCGCAGTACAGACAAGAAACCAAAACAGCATGAGGAGGTGCGATAACATGAATACTAACGATCTGAATACAGCCCTTTATGAAAAGATGGCTGCCGAACAGGATAAGTTCCGGGACTGGCTGAAAAGCCAGCCCCCGGAAGAAATCCTGCACCACACCTATGAATATACTGTCCGTGAGGATATTGTGATGGCGATGGAGGAGCTGGAGCTGACCGACGCCCAGGCCAAGGCACTTTTGGAATCTCCCTCTCCATTGGCGGATGTGTACCGCTATTTTGAAAAGCTGGAGACCGGCTATATGGATGTGATCCGGGACAGCATTGAAAACCGAGCCA
>OIJK01000273.1_pt1 | contig 14104 bp, 10 predicted proteins | sample 1583501 | NCBI WGS metagenome assembly OIJK01 (sample SAMN02674606, study PRJEB24791) | human gut metagenome, SKBSTL068 | isolation source: stool | host: Homo sapiens | place: USA
AGGACATCCACTCCTATATGTCCATCGTGGCCAACCCCCGGGACGACATCCGCCTCCGCCGCATCATCAACGAGCCTGCGCGTAAAATCGGCGCAACGACTGTCGAGGTCATCGCCGACCTCGCGGCCCAGCAGGGCGTGAGTATGCTGGACGTCATCTCGCAGGCCGACCAGTACGCCAAGCTCAGCCGCGCCATCGCGCCGCTGTATAAATTCTGGGACATCTACCAGAAATTGCAGGAGTCGCTGGAAACGAAGACGCTGGACGAGTTCGCCGCTGATGTCATCGAGCTGACGGGCTACCGCGCCATGCTGGAGGCCGACGCCGCCAAGGGCCATGAGGACGCCGCCGACCGCCTGCAGAACCTCGGCCAGCTGGTCAACAACGTCAAAAACTACTGCGATCAGCACGGAGAGGATGCCTCACTGGAAGGCTATCTGGAGGATATCGCCCTCATCAGCGACATTGACAGCTACAACGAGAGCGCTGACCAGGTGGTCCTGATGACCATCCACTCTGCAAAGGGTCTGGAATTCCCCTATGTTTTCCTCATTGGCATGGAGGAGGGCGTGTTCCCCAGCGAGATGAGCAAATACTCCGAGGCAGATCTGGAGGAAGAGCGCCGTCTGGCCTATGTCGGCATCACCCGCGCCAAGAAGGAGCTGTATATCTCCAACAGTGTCTCCCGGATGCTCTACGGCCGCACCCAGCGCAACGAACCCAGCCGCTTTCTGCGCGAGATCGAGCCGGAGTATATAGAAGAGACCCGCAGCCCGGCGCTGGAGCGCCGTTCTTCCATGGGCTGGGGTTACAGTGATACCGTTCCCGGCGGGGCCTCGGGCTACTCCGGCGCGTCCGGCTGGGGCCGCAATTCCAGCAGCTTCGGCGGCCGCACCGGCGGCAGCTACCTCAACCGGGAATACAATGCCTCTGAGCGCGGTGGCTTCGGCTCCGGTTATGCAGGCCGTGGCAGCAGTGCTTCCGGGTTTGGCAGCGGAAGCAGCGCCCCGCGCGCGTCCGGCTCCTCCGGTTTTGGTGTGGGCTATGGCCGCCCCGCGGCCCCCAAGGCAGCATCCAAACCCGTGAGCTTTCCGGGGAGCCCGGCAGCTTCCCGCCCGGCATCCACCGGCCCAAAGCATTACGAGGTGGGCGACATTGTGGAGCACAAGGTCTTTGGCCGGGGCAGGGTGCTGGCGGTCAAGGCCGCTGCCGGAGACCAGATCGTGGAGATCAACTTTGAAAAGGTCGGCGTGAAGAAAACCATGGCAAATTTTGCGCCGCTGACGAAAATCACGGAGGAATGAGAAAACTATGATGACCGTTCGATTGATCGCACATACCCCGGAACCGGAAAAGGTGGTGGCGGCAGCGGCCAAGCTCTGCTACTCCGATGCCCATATCACCGACCTGCTGGACGGCCTGACTGAGGAGAAAACGGCCAAGTTCCTGACCATGCTCAGCGATTTGGGTCATGCCAGCCCCATTGAACATGCCAGCTTCACCTTTGGCATTGAGGGTGTGAGCCGCACCCTGCTGGCCCAGATCACCCGGCACCGCATCGCATCCTTCAGTGTCCAGAGCCAGCGGTATGTCCGGCTGGACGACTTCCACTATGTCATCCCGCCGGAGATTGAGGCCATCCCTGAGGCAAAGGCAGCCTTTCTTGAGAGCATGGATGAGGATGCGAAGCGCTACCTGGACCTTGCAAAAAAGCTGGAGGACGGCCACACTGCCCGCCTGATGGCAGAGGGAATGCCCGAAAAGCAGGCCCGCGCCAAGGCCTCCAAACAGGCCAACGAGGATGCCCGCTTCGTGCTGCCCAACGCCTGCGAGACGAAGATGGTCGTGACCATGAACGCCCGCAGTCTGCAGAATTTCTTCCATCTGCGCTGCTGCTCCCGCGCTCAGTGGGAGATCCGTCAACTGGCTGAGGAGATGTTCCGGCTGGTCTACCCGGTGGCACCCCATATCTTTGCCAAGGCCGGCCCGGCCTGTGTCAGCGGCCCCTGCCCCGAGGGCAAGATGTGCTGCGGCAGAACTGCCGAAGTCCGCGCAAAGTATGAGGCCATCAAGCAGGAGGCTGGTGTATGAGCAAAGGCAAGCTGATCGTTCTGGAAGGGCTGGACGGCAGCGGCAAGGGCACGCAGGCCAAGCTGCTGGCAAAGCACCTGACGGTGACGGATCATCTGGTAAGAGAGATCACCTTCCCGGATTATGACAGTGATTCCAGTGCGCTGGTTAAGATGTATCTGGCCGGGCAGTTTGGCGACAAGCCTGACGATGTCAACGCCTACGCGGCATCCAGCTTTTATGCGGTGGACCGTTATGCGGGGTATAAGTCGGACTGGGGCAAGTTCTACGAGGAAGGCGGCATCCTGATCGCTGACCGCTACACCACTTCCAACGCCGTGCATCAGTGCTCGAAGCTCCCGCCGGAGCAGTGGGACACATTCCTGCAGTGGCTCTTTGACTATGAATACCACCTGCTGGGCCTGCCTGCACCGGATAAGGTGATCTATCTGCAGGTTGACCCGGCGGTGAGCCAGCGGCTGATGACTGCCCGCTACCATGGCGACGAGACCAGGAAGGATGTCCATGAAAAGGACACCGAATATCTGGCCCGCAGCCGCCGGGCGGCAGAATACTGCGCCGCTCACCTCGGCTGGGATACCGTCCACTGCACGGCAGGGGAGAAGATGCGGAGCATTGAGGATATTCAGGGAGAGGTCAGAACTCTTGCTCTCGCTGTTATTTGAAACAAAAGGAGGCATCCTATATCATGTACCGTTTGATGCAGCCGTCCGATTGGGCGGAGGTGCTGGCCCTGTGGCAGGCCCAGCGCGGCGACACGGAGGAGTTTGTCCGTGGCGCTGTGGAGCGCTTTGCCGGGGTGCAGAATGTCTACGTCGCGGAGGAAAACGACCACATTGAGGCTGTGGCACTGGCTGTGCCGGTGACCCTGCAGGGCCGCCAGGGCAGCTATCTGTTCGGTCTGTGCGGGCAGGGAAGCCTGCTCCTTGCGGGCCTGGTGGATACCCTGTGTGCCCAGCAGAAACTGCGGGGCGCAGGCTTTGTGGTGGCAGTGCCCACCAGCCCGGAACAATCAACGCTGCTGCAGGATAAAGGCTTCCAGAAAGCCTTTGCCCTGCGCTGCCTGCCCCGGGAGGTGGAGCGCAACCTGTGGAGCCAGGCGGAATTCGATTCCGTGACGGCGAAAAAACTCTGCGAGCTGCGGGCAAAATACTGGCCCGACACCGTTCAGCTGCCGCCGGAGCAGATGGGGGAAGTTCTGCGGGACCTGTATTCCCGTGGCGCGACCATCGTATCCAGTGAGCAGGGCTACGGCATCTATTTCCGCAGGGAGGATACCCTTTACTTTGTGGAGATGATGGCGGAAAATGACCGTGCTGCCGAGGTGCTGATGGAAGCCGCCCGGGAGAAAGAGGTCATTGTGGAAAAGGCTGTCATCACGGTGGGAGCTGCCCAGAATCTGTTTCTGGGCGAAGGAACCCGGCAGGAGTATGGCCTCATCCGCTTTGAAGGAGAACCTTTTGATGTTTCGGAGAGCTACATGCGCCTGATGATGGACTGAAAGGAACGTGGATATGGCAGAGAAACACCAGAAAAAGAAAAAAGGCAGTGTGCTGAAGATCCTGTTGGCCGTGCTGTTGCTGCTGGTACTGACAGCCGGTGCGGCAGGCGTGTTTGCGTATAACGAGATCAACGGCAATGGAGGAAAGCCCGGTGCAGAGGTGACCGTCAGCATCCCACAGGGCAGTGGCGTTGCTGCCATCGCAAGGGAGCTGAAGGAGGCTGGAGTGATCCGTTCGGCCTATCTGTTCCGCTGGTATGTGGGGCACAAGGGTGCCGCCGGAAAACTGCAGTACGGTGATTTTACGCTGCAAACCGGCGGATATTCCTACGATGGCCTGATCACAGAGCTGTCCACGTATGCCAAGGCGGATTCGGTGCGTCTGACCTTCCCGGAGGGAACCACTGCCATTGCCATTGCCCGGAAAATGGAGGAAGCCGGTCTGTGTACTGCCGAGGAGTTTCTGGAAGAAGCCAACACCGGAGATTTCAGCGAGTACACCTTCTGGCAGTATGTCCCGGACGATGCCCCCGACCGCTTTATGAAGTGTGAGGGCTACCTCTTTCCGGACACCTATGAGTTTTTGACGGACGATACCGTGCATCATTACGTTGCAACGTTCTATGCACACTTCGATAAACAGTTCACGGCCGAGATGTACAGGGAACTGGAAAAGCAGGAGCTGACCCTGCCCGAGGTCATTACACTGGCCTCTTTTGTGCAGGAGGAAGCGGGCAACGATCAGGATTCCAATGTGGCGCAGGTGTTCCGCAACCGTCTGGCCGAGGGTTCGCCTTACCCCAAGCTCCAGAGCAACACCTCCAGCTATGTCCAGAGCGATGCGGACAACAACTACCTCTGGAACTGGGTGGCTCCGTATTATGGCGGCTGGGAGGATATCCCCGAGAACATCCGGAATGCCTACGATACCTACACCTGCACCGGCCTGCCCGCTGGGCCCATCTCGAACCCGGGCCTTGCCGCAATCCAGGCTGCTCTGGCACCTCAGTGTGATGAGGAAGTCAGGGACTGCTATTTCTTTGTTACGGACCTTTCCGGTCACTACTATTACGCCAAGACCTATGCTGAACATCAGGCCAACTGCCGGAAAGCGGCTGAAGTCAATCAGAGTTTGAAGAAGTAAGTCCCTCTCAGTCGGCTTCGCTGACAGCTCTCCCAAGGGGCGAGCCAACTGCGGCTCCGGAGTCAGGTTTGCAGAAACCGATCCGGTGAGGCGGTATCGCGTCAGCGATGACAGAGAGGGTGTTAAAAAGAGAGGACGATTTTATGTTACAGATCCCGGAACTGCTGGCCCCGGCAGGCGACTTGGAGCGCCTGCGTTATGCCATCAACTATGGAGCAGACGCTGTTTATTGCAGCCTGCCGGAGTTCGGTATGCGGTCGGCTCCTGCCAATTTTACGCCGGAGCAGCTGACCGAGGGTGTGATCTACGCCCATGCCCGCGGCCGCAAGGTCTATCTGACCATGAACACGCTGCCCACCAATGAGGAAGCTGACCGCCTGCCCGAAGCCATCAAGGCTGCTGCTGCCGCCGGTGTGGATGCCTTTATCGTGGCCGATCTGGGCGTGCTGGAAGCCTGTAAGCAGTTCGCCCCGGAGATCGATGTCCACATGTCCACCCAGACCGGCATCACCAACTGGGCCGCTGCGCGTGCCGCTTACAACATGGGTGCAAAGCGTGTGGTGCTGGCCCGTGAGATGAGCCTGCAGGATATCGCCACCCTGCGCGATAAGACCCCGCCGGAGCTGGAGATCGAGGCGTTTGTCCACGGAGCCATGTGCATGAGCATCTCGGGCCGGTGCCTGCTCTCCAATTACATGGCAGGCCGGGATGCAAACCGGGGCCAGTGCGCCCAGCCCTGCCGCTGGAAGTATTACCTGAGCGAGGAGACCCGCCCGGGCCAGCTGTATGAGATCGGCGAAAATGAGAACGGCAGCTATATCCTCAATGCAAACGATCTGTGCACCGCTCCCTTCATCGACCTCATCTGCAAGGCAGGTGTGGACAGCCTGAAGATTGAGGGCCGCGCCAAGACGTTCTACTATGTCGCCAGCGTCACCGCCGCCTACCGCAAGGCTCTGGATCAGTATCTGGCCGACCCGCTCAACGATAACTTTGAGCTGAGCGATGACGTTCTGGCCGAGCTGACCCGTACCAGCCACCGGCACTATTCCCCGGGCTTCTACTTTGGCCGCGAGCAGGCCCGTCAGGCAACCGATAGCGCTACTTATATCCGTGAGTGGGAGTTTGTGGGCACTGTGGAAAGCTGGGAGAATGGTGTTGCCACCTGCCAGCAGCGCGGCAAATGGAGCCTTGGGGACACGCTGGAGGTGCTCTGCCCGGATGGCCGCAGCATCCCGCTGCACCCGGAGTGGATCAAAAACGAGGCAGGGGAGAGCGTAGAATCCACCCCCCACGCCATGGAAAAGTACACCATCCCTACCCCGGAGCTGCCCCCCATGAGTCTGCTTCGCCGGAAGGTAGAAACTCTTGACAAATGATTCCAGAAGCAGTAAAATAATAAAGTCAAAATGAACGATGTCCTCTGGCTCTAGTGGTCAGAGGACAGTTGAGGGCTCGTAGCTCAGTTGGGATGAGCGTTCGGTTCGCATCCGAAAGGTCGAGGGTTCGACTCCCTTCGAGTCCATACAGCAGAAAACCGCTCTGTCGTAGCTATACGGCAGGGCGGTTTTCTTGTTCGCAGTTCTATGAGACGGTGAAGATTATTCTGGCAGATCCGGAGCCGGTTCAAAGGTGGAAAATTACTGCTCTTCAAACCTTGAAAGTGCTAGAAATCAAGGTTTCATGCGGGTTAATGCCGTGATACACTCAACGGTTGATTGTGATTCCAAGGGAAATTCTCGAATCTCTTTTCCATTATAGGGAACAGGGAAGGCGAATACAATGTTCCGAATCCAGTTGCCATTTGGCTGTTTTTCCGGGAAAATATCAATGCGCTCGATGAAGGCGCGCATGAATTCCTTTTGCTCCACCTCAGTGGCGGCATTGTAGACTTCATCGAAGGCCAGAAGCAGGTGATAGATGTTGTCAGCTGTGATCTTCTCCTGATGAATGTCATCAATCTGACCTTGGATTTCAGCGAGCTGGGTTTCCATGTCCTCAATCAGTTCATATTGCTCATCGTAACGTCGCTGCAAATCCAAAGACTTACGGTCATAATAGGGATCATTAAAGTCCAGTGTGTCCATCTGGTGCTCCAGACGAGATTTCGTACTGAGTCGCTGGCGGAGCTGCGCTTTGATTGCATCGGCCTGCTGCTCCAACTCGCTGGTATCGACTGCGGAACCAATTTTCTCTTTGATGGCGTCTACGAAGCGTGGGTCGTGAACCATAGCGGATACGATGGATGCGACCATCTGATTGATTTCGTTCTGTTCAATGTTCAACCGGAAAGAACATTCGTGTCCAGTCTGCCCTTTGATGCTTTTGCAGAAGTAGTAGTAACGAGTTTTGTTATCCTTGCTGTGAGCCTTAGAGACATTTCCGTACAGATTCCGTCCACAGCAGGGGTATTTCAGAATGCCGGAAAGAATATGTGCGTGGTCTGGGTCACGGACCTTTTCACGCCGCCCTGTGGTACGCTGACGCTTAGTCTGTGCAAGATTCCAGTCGTCCTCGGAAACGATGGCTTCATGTTGACCGACATAGACGGGAAACTCGGATTGCTTCACAACGTGCATTTCGTTTCGAGTGCCGAGTTTCTTTTCAACCTTGCGGCGACCAAATGCAATCTTACCGCAGTAAATGGGATTGTCCAGAATACCTCTAACAAATACAGCAGAAAACTTTGGAATAGTTCCATTCTGACGGAGCTTTTTCACATAGCCATGGGTGTTCAGATACCGGGCAATACCTGCTACACCATCGTTGGTATGGATAAAGCGGTCAAAAATAACACGGATAACTTCCACTTCATCGTCTGCAATCGAAAGCTCGCCATTTTCCAGTCTATAGCCATAGGGTGCAAAGCCGCCGTTCCATTTGCCCTCACGGGCTTTCTGTTCACGGCCGGCCATCGTTTGAGCACGGATATTCTCACGTTCGATTTCAGCAACAGCAGAAAGAACAGAAATCATTAACTTGCCGGAATCTTTGGAACTGTCGATGCCATCTTCTACGCAAATCAAATTGACACCGAAATCCTGCATAAGCTGCAAGGAGTTCAGAACATCGGCCGCATTGCGCCCAAAACGGGAGAGTTTGAATACCAGAACATAAGAAACGCCGTCTTTACAGTCTTGCACATCTCGCAGCATCTGTTGAAATTCGTGCCGACCTTGAATGTTCTTACCGGAAAATCCTTCATCAGAATATTCTCCAGCAATGACCATATCTTCATAATCGGCATATTTGCGCAGCTTTTCACGCTGTGCATCAAGGCTGTAACCGTCCACCTGCATGGCCGTAGATACGCGAGTATAAATGTAGCATTTGGTGCGTGCTTTTTTCATAAGAAATCCTCACTTTCGGCGGTTGGTTGTTGTGTGAGATTTTCATGCTGGATATAATACTCTAGCAACCGGAGTACATACTCTGGCGCATGGCGGTGGCCGAGTTCCCATTCTGTTACAGTGCGGTAGGGAATTTGGAAGAAAGTGCAAAACTCCCGGCGGTTCATCCCGGTCGATTCGCGCAGTTCGAGGATTTTGTCTTTGCAGTCCATAAAGTTGCCCTCATATATGTAAAACACGCTACGCAATTATTTTAACATAAAAATAAAAATTACGCAACGTGTAAATCTGCTTATGCAGCTTTACTGTTGGTCGCGCAAAGCAGAGACTCCTTTTGCTCCAGTACAGTTGAGCCATATTTTTGAATCAGCTTTGCCATAACATCGATACAGCGTACAAAGGATGCGTTGTCAGTTTCGGCGTCATAGTATTTTTTCAATAGGCAACTCCATTTCCTTGTAGCAGAACTTTGACTGTCCTGCGAATTTTAGAAACAGCCCTTGATTCATCCGATTAAAAGTTTCAGTCGCTCCAGCTTTTCCAGCGCTGTTTCTTTGCGGAAACTCACGCCGATGCAGGAGATGGGAACGCACATCTCTAGCAGGCGGTCATAGATACGGGCATGGGCGGTATCCTGCGGATGCCGGATTTCGTCCAGCGTCAGATTCGTGGTAACGATTAAAGGCTTCCGGCTGCGGTAACGGCTGTCTACAATGCTGTAAATTTGTTCCAGAGCATACTCCGTACCACGCTCCATGCCAAAATCATCAATGATGAGAAGAGGATAGCGGCATAGCCTGCCCACCACCTCATTCCGCCCGGAGAAGCTGTTGTTCAGTTCGTTCAGGATGCGGGCAAAGTTCGTCATGCGCACAGGCACTTCCTGAACCATCAGAGCATTCGCAATACACCCGGCAAGGAAACTTTTTCCTGTGCCGACACCGCCCCAGAGGAGCAGCCCGATGTTCTCTGAGCGCATGGTCCGCCACTGCTCCACATAGCGGTGTGCATGGTGCATCTGTGGGCTGCGCCCATTGTCGTTTGCAAATGTCCAGTCCAGCATAGCTGAATCAGAAAAGCCGTCTGCTTTCAGCCGCCGCACAAGGTCGAGATGCTTCCGTTCATTAATCGCTGCTTCCTGCTGTTCCCGCTCGGCTTTATGGCAGGCACATTCTACCGGATGAATGTTCTTTCCCATCAAGACAAGACCATTGGAAAAGAAGGTTTCTTTTGGAGTGCGGCACTTGCCGCAGTAGAGCAGGCCATCTGCATCATAATAATCGGTGGCATTTTGGGGAATGCTGGAAACAGACTGTTCTAAAATCTTCTCAAGCGTCTTTATAGGCTTTCTCCTTCCGCAAAGGTGTAGTCCGGGATACCCGGTGCTGTCTTTTTCTCCGCATTCTGCCGCTTCGCCCAGATACTCAGCGTTGCGGCATGGTCGGCATACTTCTTTCCAGTAGATTGGATATAAGCGGATAACTGCTCGATCAGGCCATCCAACCCTGCAAAGTCAGCCTTGAGCCGTTTGTACTCCTTTTCCGTCAGAAAAACATTCTGGTATTCTCCCAATGAAAGACGAGAGCTGTTTGTTCTTATCAGGTGGTTATCATTCAGGTTGTTCTTATTACGTTGGTTAGATGTGCATTTTTGCATGATCATGCTGGTCATTTCTGCACAGTCGGACTGCGCACTGGTGCATACTGTGACTGCGCAATTCTGCGCAGTATGGGGAATCCTGAGCAGAATGTGGCTGGGCTTGGAAAAGCCACTGCGTACTCGCTCGGCAAGTTCCGCTTTTTCCAGTTCAGCAAAAGAGCGTGTCACACTGGAGATGCAGCAGTCTAAATCTTTCGCCAGATGGGAAAGCGGATAGATCACATAAATGCGTCCATGCTCGTCCACCCAGTTGTTTTTCTGCGAGAGAGTGGCACGGTCGAGCAGGAGCGTGTAGAGCAATTTTGCAGTGTTGCTTAAATCGGTATTCAGAAGGAACCGGGCGTAGGGCAGATACTGCGGCAATGGCATATTGGGTTTCAAATAGTCTGAAATAATCTTCACCTCCAATTTTTACGTCCTATCATGGTGCTTTAGGGGTTCGAGAATTACAAGCGCAAGATTCGCCCGTGTCGCCTCAAAACTCACTTTCGTGATTTTGGCCGACGGCGACCTTGCTGGAGGTTTCGCTCCCCAGTCCCTCGATGAAATCTGAAAATCTGCAATTTTCAGATTTGGCTCCCCATAAAAATGGTGAGCAGCCGAGATGCAGGGCATCATCGGGAATGTGTGGGACTGCATCCCACACCCTGCACCGAACAACCATTCAACAGAGATTGGCGAATCTCTGCTGTTTGCTTGTCCGGCTTTTTGCTGTCGGTCTCTCCGCAAGCTGTTCCTGCCCGATTCAATCCGGCGTTCTGGCTTTCCTTGGTGCGCTCCTGTCATGGCGGCACTTCCCCGGAAAGTCATAGTGGCTTGCAGCTGACTATTCGGTTGTCAAGGAACACGGGTTTTCAATCATAGAATTGGAGAAAGCCCGTTTCGCAAGGTACTTTCAAAATTTTTACAGATTTTTTGCTTTCTCACAAATAGGAATCCGCAAGGGCGGTTTCATATACAATTTTTTGAAATTTTCAAAAATTCACATAGACCCACGAGGCAGAGCATCGTGGCTGGGAGATGAATTTCATCGAGCCAATCAGCAGAAACAGACGGTTCTGCATGAGGGTATGGGGAGCAGAATCCCCATCAAGATGCCCGGCACGAAAAGCCCAAATGGAATTTCGAGTTACTCCGGGCGAATCTTGCCCTGATAAATGTGCAGGCAGTGATCTTCGGAGAATCCAGCGTTAGCATTGAGATTGCTGGTTTCCATCACTGTACAAGCGTTTTTTTACGTTCTGAAGATACCGGCTGGCACGGTCAATAAAAATCAGCAGCTTCTCATTGTTTTTCGGTTCGGTAAGAATATCGGGATATTCACGAAAACACATTTCCCACCGCCGGATAAAATCCTCCTGCGCGCCCTGAATCTCACACATCATGGCTTCGCCATCTGCCAAACGGCGAGGTGAATAAATGCTCTTGACGGCATCCTTGAGATTCTGTTTTTCTTCCTTGTTGAGTCCTTTCTTATGCCCCTGAATGTCTTGCTTGAAGGTTATTATAAACTCATTGTCCTTTGAATAAGAATCCGTGATACTGGAATCCCGTTCGGCTTTAGACTTACGCAGCTCTGCCACAACTTCTGGACGCTTTTCCTTTGGAACCTTTGCAATCGAGGAAATTTCACGGTCGGTTGCCCGAATCTTTCCGCTCAGAATTTCTTCCTGCGCTCCGGGTACTGCTTCTTCCGCTGCTTCCACACCTTTTGCAAATTGCTCTGCACGGTAAACATAACTTTCGGATGTACCATGTTCCGCAGCGACCTTCGACCGTGAACCGTGCTTTGTGCGGTCTGGCTCATTTTGAACCAGACCACTTTCAGATGCCAAAGTATACTGATTGCCGTGAAACGCTTTGATTTGCTTTTCCGCTTCTGCCTGCTTTCCGATCAGGAACTTTTTCTGTTCTGGGGTCAGGTTTCGCCGCCCAAGCTGATTTTTACAGATCCAGGCGAGTGCTTCATAACGGCTGGAAAATTCTTTTTCGATGACTTCAAATGGAATAAATGGATATTTCCGAAGAATTTGATAGCGTGTATGTCCATCCACAATATAGCCGTTCCACGTGATGATCGGATTCAGTACACGTTCTTCTTTTAGGATGTTCATTTCCAGTTGGTGGGTTTCCTCAAACGACGGAGGGTTGATTTGATTCTGGAACTCCGGATCGATTTTAAGCTGGCTCAGTTTTGTCATAGGCAAACCATCCTTTCTGAAATGAAATAGAATATCATTGTTCTTACGCCGTTCTCTCTGCATGGTGTTCCTGCCCCTTTCCAGTGGCGTTTTCCGGCTCGCTCTTGCGAGATCATCGCCGGGTATCCCATGCAGACGGTCATTCGGTTTTCAAGGTTCGATGAAGGCTCTGAAATTAGACTAACACATTCATAGAAGATTTTTTAGGAGGTCGTACCTCCGGTTTTTGGTTGTAAAAAAGCGGAAGTGATGCTTCCGGTTCTTTGCTGCAAACCATTGAAAAAATTATATCACATCGTAAATTTTATTTTTAGGAACTGGTAGTTCCGGTTTTTAAAAAATATGAAGTGAATTTCAAGGCAAAATCGGAACTATTAGTTCTGGTTTTGCGTATCAACGTAATTTCAAATTTTGGGTGCCGTTCTCTCTGCATGGTGTTCCTGCCCCCCTTTCGGCGGCGTTTTCCGGCTCTCCCTTGCGAGGTCTTCGCCGGGTATCCCATGCAGACGGTCATTCGGTTTTCAAGGTTCAATTGGTGTCTTGCTGGTAGCTTATCACACTTTCAAAAGAATTTTTAGGATCTATTAGTTCCGCTTTTTACCTTCAAAACCGGAAGTGATAGTTCCGGTTTGATGCAATATTAGATGAATCAACGCTGATTTTTCTGAAACGAATTTTTCTCAAAAAATTTGCTTATTCAGCGACCGTTAAGGTGCGGAACTAGCGTATTCTTGTGCTGAATACCTGCTTGCTGCAGATGAAAACGCAAAAACCTCCTGAGCAAAAAATAACCGCCAGCTTCAAGGTGAACTTGAAAGCTGACGGTCCTGATTAGAAAATAATTTTCAAATTTGGAAAGCACCTTGAGAGGCTTCATAGCACCCGCAAGCAATGCAGACGTATATACATCTGCGAACTTGTCGGGGCGAGGCCCCTCCATCTGCTGTCGCAGACCGTTCTGTCGCTTAAAAGCCCCACTGGGGCTTTCATTGCTGCGCTGCGCTCGCAAACGCGAATATTTTGCGTTCTACAGCTTTCTGTGCTATAATTAAACTGGATTATTATAAAAACAGAAAGCAGGAATCCCTTTTATGCTGCAAAACCCTGAATTGCATTATCTGGATAACGCCGCTACCACCATGGTGGCTCCCGAGGTGGCGGATGTCATCGACAAGGCCATGCGGGAACACTGGGCAAACCCGTCCAGCCTGTACGGCCCCGGTGCCCGCAGCGAGGAAGCTCTGAACGCCGCCCGTGCCGCTGTGGCCCGTACACTGGGCTGCAAGCCAAAGGAGCTGTACTTTACCTCCTGCGGCAGCGAGAGCAACAATCTGGCCCTGCTGGGCGCGGTGCGCACCCGCACTTTCGGCAAGGGCATCGTGGTGTCCGGCTTTGAGCACCCCAGCGTCCAGCGCCCGCTGGAAGAGCTGGCGAAGCAGGGCTACAACGTCACGGTGGTCAAGCCCCGCCCGGACGGCACATTGAATATCAACGAAATGCTGGAGCATGTGGACAAGAACACCATCCTCGTGGCCTGCATGATGGTGAACAACGAGGTGGGCACCCGCAACGATGTGGAACGCCTTGCCGCCGAGGTCAAGCGCCGCAACAGCCGCACCATTGTCCATGTGGACGCAGTGCAGGCGTGGATGCGTGTACCCATCAAGCTGGCGAACATCGACACCCTGTCGGTGAGCGGCCACAAGATCCACGCTCCCAAGGGCATTGGCGCGCTGTATCTTTCTGACCGTCTGGTGCAGGCGTTCCGGCCGCCGTACCTCGGCGGTGAGCAGGAGCGCGGCCTGCGCCCGGGCACCGAAAACCTGCCCTACGCCATGGGTCTTGCCGCAGCGGCTACCCGCCTTGCAAAGACCATGAAGAGCCGTGACACCGCTATGAAGGCCCTGAACCAGCGTCTGCGGGACGGCCTGAAAGCTTTCCCGGAGGTGGAGCTCAACAGCCCGGAAAACGCGGTGCCCGAGGTGCTGAACTTCAGCGAGAACTGCATCAAAAGCGAAACCATGCTGGCATGGCTGGCCGAAGCACAGGTGTATGTTTCCTCGGCAAGTGCCTGCGGCCGCGGCCAGCCCAGCCACACGCTGACAGCCATGGGCAAAGACCCGCTTGCCATCGACACGGCCATCCGCGTGTCCTTCTG
>OIJK01000285.1_pt1 | contig 13582 bp, 11 predicted proteins | sample 1583501 | NCBI WGS metagenome assembly OIJK01 (sample SAMN02674606, study PRJEB24791) | human gut metagenome, SKBSTL068 | isolation source: stool | host: Homo sapiens | place: USA
CCGCTTCGTGCTCACCTTCAACTCCGCCCTCATCGCGCTGGGTGCTCTGGGCATCCTGCAGCCGGCCTCCTCTGCCATGCTGCATAATCTCTCCACCATCGGCATCAGCCTGAAGAGCATGACCAATCTCCTGCCGGAGAACAAGGCTCCGCAGCTGAAAGCATAATTACCGCAAAAAATAACGCCGTGTCTGAACATTCGACACGGCGTTATTTTTTTATCTGTTATTCCAGCCCGATCTGCTGTGCATACTCTTCCAGCAGCTCCCGCTCCAGGAACGGAGTCTTGACACCCTCGCGGTCACGGTAGGTCTCGTGGCCCTTGCCAATGACGGCGATCAGGTCGCCCTCCTGCGCGTGATCCACTGCGTAGTGCAGTGCATCCAGACGGTCGGGGATCTCCACGAACTTTGCGTCCGGGTTGCCCTTGTTCATGCCCACGCGGATATCAGCAAGGATGTCCTCCACCTTTTCAAAGCGGTTGTTGTCCTCGGTAAGGATGGAGAAATCGGCCATTTTGGCGCAGATCTCGCCCATGCCGTAGCGGCGCAGCTTGGAGCGGTTGCCGCCGCAGCCGAACACCACCACCAGCCGGTGAGGGTGATAGGCCCGCAGGGTGGTGAGCAGGCTCTCGGTGGAGACCTCGTTGTGGGCGTAGTCCAGCAGGATGGTAAACTTTTTGCTGATGGGCACCAGCTCCACGCGGCCCTTGACCACGCACTTGCCCAGACCCTCATGGATGGCGGCATCGGGCAGGCCAAGCACCTTGCCCACGGCCAGAGCGGCCAGCGCGTTGTAGACGCTGAACTCGCCGGGCATATTCACCCTGACATCCATATTGTCTCTGCCGGAGACGTGGAACGCCACGCCCAGAAAATCGTGGGTGCGCAGCAGCTCACAGCCCTCGGCGCGGTAGTCGGCCTTTTCACTGCGGCCATAGGTCACCAGCTTGCAGGTGTGGCCTTCCAGCAGGGCTTCGGTGTTCTCGTCATCGATGTTCACCACGCCCACATCACACCGCCGGAAGAGCTGCCCCTTCCAGCTGCGGTACTCCTCAAAGGTCTTGTGCTCACCGGGGCCGATGTGGTCGGGGGAAAGGTTGGTGAACACGCCGATATCATAGTGCACCCCCGCCACACGGTCCATCATCAGGCCCTGGCTGGACACCTCCATCAGGGCCACATCGCAGCCTGCGTCCAGAAACTGGCGGAAGGTCTTTTGCAGCTCGTAGCTCTCAGGGGTGGTGTTGGCGGTCTCCTGATGACGGCCCATGAAATAGATGCCGTTGGTGCCGATCATGCCGACCTTTTTCCCGGCAGCTTCCAGCACGCTCTTGATCATGTGGGTGGTGGTGGTCTTGCCCTTGGTGCCGGTCACGCCGATCATGGTCATCTGGCGGGAGGGGTTGCCAAAGAGGTTGCCGCTCATCAGCGCCATGGCATAGCGGCTGCTCTCCACCTTGACCACGGTCACACCGGGCATGGCAGAAAGGTCGATATCGTGCTGGATGACCAGCACGCTCACGCCCTTGGCGGCGCAGTCCGCGGCAAACTCGTGGCTGTCACGCTGGGTGCCCACGATGCAGACAAAGGCAAGGCCCGGGGCCGCCTTCCGGCTGTCGTAGATGATGTCCTGCACTTCGGTATCCAGGCTGCCCTGCACCAGCGTAAAGGGCACGCCTTCCAGTAATTGTTCCAGCTTCATAACATTACACGCTCCTCATTGGGTCGTTTGGGGTTGGTTTGCATCGCCCGCCGCCGGGGTCGTTCCTTCGGCGGGTGTCGGCTGTGCCGTCGGTCCGGCTTCGGGTCCTGCCGGGGCTGCGGCGGCATCCGTTGGTGTTTCGGCAGCGGCATCTGCAGCGGCTTCGCCCTCTGCCGGGGCAGTGCCGTCTGTGGCCGTGCCTTCTGCCGTTTCACCGGTCACACCTTCTTCGGCGGGAGTTTCCTCCACCGGTTCAGGCACGATGTAGCCGGAGGGCAGCTCCGGCTCGCCCTGTGCAAAGGTGAACTTGCGGGTGCTGGACATGCTGATATGGGTGAAGTCCAGCTTTCCGGTGTCGGTTACGGCACAGCCCTTGCCGTCCTCATTCAGCAGGACGTGCTTTGCCAGCTTGAGCTTATATTCCAGCTCATTCAGGGTGCCCAGCCAGACGCTGATGCGGTCCTGATAGAGGAAGGCCATCTCGTCCACATCCGCAAACTCGATGCGGGTCACGTCGGCGCTCATGCCTGCGGCATCCAGCGCAGCCAGCAGGGTGTTCAGGCTTTCCAGCCGCTGGTCCGCCTCCTCCTCAACAGTACCGGAGGCGCTGCTGTCGGCGGCGCTGTCCGGGGTGCTGTCCTGGGTGCTGTCGGCCTTGGGCTCCGCCGCAAAGGTCAGCTGTTCGCCGGGCTCGGCAGAGACCGGCTCGCCGCCGTACAGAGTGGGCAGACCGGCAGGCTGGGCAGAATCCTTCTCCAGGATCTTCAGGCCGCCCGAGAGGGTCAGCCAGCCGGAGGAGGTCTGCATGGCCCAGGCAGGCTGGGCTTCTGTTACCCGCACCACCACGGTGCCGGGGTAATCCCGCTCCACCCGGATATCCTCCAGCATGGGGAACACTTTTTCCAGCGCCGCGGCCTTGCTGCCGGGGTCAAAACTGAAGATATTCTCTTCCGGATGGACATCCAGCGCCTGCAGGATCTGGTCGCTGGTATAGCCGCCGGCCTCCTGCACCACACCGTCCGCTGTCTGCACCTGAATGGAGCTGATCTTGAACAGCATCGTCACGGTGAGGTAGACCCCCGCGCCGATGACGCAGAGCAGCATGACAAGGGCCGTGAGCCGCCGCATGAGCCTGCGCCGCCGGATGGCGGCCCGGGTCAGCTTCCGCTTTTTCCTGCCCTCCCGCCGGACGGGGTCACGCCGGGCGTTCTGCCCCTGCACCGGCCGCATCCGCTGGCCGCTGCGGCTCTGGGCGTTCTGCGGGCGGCGCTGAGCGTTCCGGTTCTGGCCACCAGACGGGCGGCGGTTCCGCTGATTGCCCCCGGAGGTGCGCCGCTGGCCGTTCTGCCCGCTGCGGGGGCGCTGTGCGCCGCTCTGGCTGCTCCGCCCGCCGGGTGGGAAAGGTGATGCTGTTGTCCGGGTAGGAGCCGTAGTTCACCGTGCGCTCCGTATACCGGCTGGGGCGGGGCGCATCGGGGTCATAATTGGGGTTCGTGATGGGGTGGCCGCCGGAGGAATATCCTGCGTACCCGCTGTACCCCAGGTCACTGCCTGCACCCGCGCTGCTGCGGCGCTGGGTGCTCTGCCCGCCGCGCCGGTCATCCCGGGCCTGATCGTAGACCCGGCGGCGCTTGCGGTTCCGGCTGTTCCGGTCATTCTGCGGCATCCGGCTGCACCTCCTTTCCTCTGTTTTTTCCTTCCGTTACGGGGTCTTGACCAGCTTGAGCAGGGCATCCGCAATGCGGTCCAGGCTGTCGTCCACCGACAGGCTCCGGGCATTGCGGCCCATCTCAGCCAGCTTGCCGGGCTGGGCCAGCATCCCGGAAACGGTCTGCACCAGCTTTTCGCCGGTCAGGTCTTTTTCCTCAATGACCACAGCGGCACCGGCCTTCTGCAGCTCCATGGCGTTGTAATACTGGTGGTTCTCGGCCACGTTGGGGCTGGGGATGAGCACGGCGGCACGGCCCACAGCCTCCAGCTCGGCCAGTGTCAGGGCACCGGCGCGGCTGATGACAAGGTCCGCTGCGGCCAGCAGCTCAGGCATATTGTTGATGTATTCCTTCACCACAAGGCTCTCGCCGGGGGCAAAGCCCTTTTCCTTTTCCAGATCCTGAAACAGCTGCACGCCGTACTGGCCGGTGGCATGGAGATGGAGGACGGGCTTGTGGTTTTTCTGCTCCCAGGCACAGAGGTCGGCCACCACCTCGTTCACGCGGCGGGCACCCAGACTACCGCCAAAGGAGAGGATCACGGTGCGGTCGCCTGCGCCCAGTTCGGCACGGATGGCTTCCCGGTTCTTCGCCTGGGTGAACACCTCAGGCCGGACGGGATTGCCCACCACGATGGTCTTTTCGGGTGCGCCCAGCTTTTCCACGGCGGCGGGTACAGCGGCAAACACGATGTCCACATCCGGGGCCAGCAGCTTGTTGGTCACGCCGGGAAAGGCGTTCTGCTCATGCAGGGCGGTCTTGATGCCCTGTCTGGCGGCGCAGCGCACCACCGGGCCGGACACATAGCCGCCGCAGCCAATGACCAGGTCGGGCTGGATGTCCTTCATCATCTTTTTGGCCTTGGGGCCGGAGAGTGCCAGATTCCACAGGGTAATGATATTCCGCTTGATATTGTTCAGGCTCAGCTTCCGCTGAAAGCCGGTGATCTCGATGTGGTGGAAGGGATAGCCCGCCTGTGTGACCAGACGGTACTCCATGCCCTCTTTCCGGCCCGCAAAATGGATCTCGGCGGTGGGGTCGGCTTTTTTGATGGCTCCCGCAATGGCCAGAGCCGGGTTGATATGGCCGGCAGTGCCGCCGGCTGCAATGAGTACACGCATCTTGGTTCCTCCTTACTGTTCTGTCTGCGCTCTGCGCGCGGTATCCAGCACAATGGTCTTTGCCTTGCGCTGGCGCTCCCGCTCGGCGTGGGCTTCCTCCCGTTCCAGGCGGGCCCGTTCGCCGTTGCGTCCGATATTGACCATAACGCCCATCTCGGCCAGCAGCAGGATCAGACTGGTGCCGCCGGAGGAGAAGAAGGGCAGCGAAATGCCGGTGTTGGGCAGGGTGTTGGTGACAACGGCGATGTTGCAGAACACCTGCCAGGCAATCTGCGCCATGATGCCGATGCCCACCAGCGTGCAGAACCGGTTTTCGGCATGGAAAGCGATCCAGAAGCCCTGCACCAGAAAGAGGACGAACAGCACGATGACGATCACCGCGCCGACGAAGCCCAGTTCCTCGCACACGACACTGAAGATAAAGTCGTTGGTGCTCTCCGGCAGCCAGAGCTGCTTTTCGATGCTGTTGCCAAGGCCCAGCCCCGTAGCACCGCCTGAGCCGATGGCGTACAGGCTCTGCTTGGTCTGGCTGGTCATCCGGTCAAGATCCTGCGTCCAGCCATCCAGACGGCTCTGCAGGTAGTCGATGGAGTCCACGTGCTTCAGCAAAGTCTCCAGCAGGAACAGCGCAGCACCGGCACAGCCCCAGGTAATGATGCCGCCGCTGCCGCCCAGCAGCAGGATGGTGCCCACGATGGCCGTGGTCAGCAGGATGCCCGACATGTGGGGCTCCAGCACCAGCAGGATCAGGACAGGTACCAGCCACAGGATGGGCCGGATGAGCTCCACCACGATGCTGTGGTGGACCCACTTGCGCAGGGGCACCTCGCCGAATTTGATCTGCGGGGTCCTGGCGGCGATATCCGCCGTGAGCAGGATCATCTCAAACTTTGCCACCTCGGAGGCCTGTAAGGTCAGGCCGCCGAAGCTGATCCACCGGCGGCAGCCGTTGATGGGGCTGCTGAACAGCACCAGCACCAGCAGGATCAAGCAGACAACATAGCCCAGCTTGACCATTCTGCGCAGGAAACGGTGGTCAAAATAGGAGAACAGGAACATCATGCCCAGGCCCAGCACCGTGCAGAGCAGCTGGGATTTGATGTAATGGAAGCTGTCCCCAAAGCGGAGATAGCCCGTGGTATAGCTTGCACTGAACAGCATGACCAGCCCGAACACCATGATGATGGCCAGGGTCGCCATCCAGTTGAGCAGGATGGGCGGCCAGGGGCCGGGGTCCCGCTGAAAGACGGAAAACGGCTCTGCTTTTTTTCTGCGGAGTGTTGCCAAACTGCACCCCTCCTTAACTGATTTTTGCCAGCTGAACGGTCAGCGCCACGCCCAGCATGGCAATGACACAAAAGGTATAAAAGATCTGTTCCGCGCTCTGGCCCCGCAGCTCCAGCCAACGGTGGAGCGGTGCCGAGCGGAACAGCTGCCTGCGGCCCCGGCCGGCCTTGCAGACCAGGATCTGCAGGGCCACCATGCCGCCCTCCAGCCAGAAGGGCAGGGCCAGCGGCAGGGTGAGGTCAGGCCAGCCGATGCACAGGGGAACGCACCCCAGCATCCCGGCCAGAAACAGGCTGCCCACGCTGCCCAGCCGCAGCTTTGCGGGCGGGAAGTTCCAGAGCAGGAAGGCCATCAGGGAACCGGCCAGTGCGGCGGGCAGAACGCCCAGCGGGAACCAGCCCAGCAGGGTCATCACCCCCATCAGGCCCAGCATGGCTGCAAAGGACGTGCCGCAGACGATGCCGTCCATGCCATCGGCAATGCGGGCACACTCGGCCAGTGCGACCAGCAGCCCTTCCCACAGCAGCGGGGCGGCAAGGCCCAGATCGACATAGCCCACGCCCGGCAGGGTGATCCCGGCTGCAAGGCAGCCTTTGGCTCCCAGCAGCACCAGCACCACGGCACCGGCAGCGGCTTCCAGCCCAAGGCGGGTGTGCCGCCGCAGGCCCAGCACGGAACGGCTGCGGATGCGGGCCAGATCCTCCAGCAGGCCCACGCCGCCAAAGAGCAGAGCTCCCAGCAGCGCTGTGAGCAGCCGGACCGAGAACAGGCTCTCGGCCCCCAGCAGCTCAGGCTGAGCCACACAGGCGGCTGTCCAGCCCACACCCACAGCAGCCAGCACCCCCACCATCAGGCAGAGCCCGCCCATGGTTGGGGCCTGCGGCGGGCGCTCCGGCTCGGCATCCGGTGCTTCCTGCTCGGGTGCCTGCCGGGCCTTGGGCTCATCCCAGCGTCCCTGGAACGCCCGCAGCAGCGGCACCATCAGATTCCCGAGCGCCGCCGTGAGGAAGAACCCCAGCGTTGAGGCGGCGATCAAGGCGAAACGAATCATAGCTCGATGTTACTCCTTGTAAAAGATCTCCAGCACTTTTTCCAGTGCCATGCCGCGGCTGGCCTTGACCAGCAGGGCATCGCCGGGCTGCATTTTGTTCAGCAGGGCCTCGGCGGCCTGAGCGTAGGTGTCGGCATGGAGGGTGGGCAGCCCCTTGGCAGCAGCCACCACAGCAATGCGCTTGGCCTGCTCGCCATAGGTGACGAGGTAGTCCACCTTGTTCTCCACGGCCTGACGGCCCACCTCCTCGTGGGCGGCGCGGCTGATATCGCCCAGCTCCAGCATATCGCCCAGCAGGGCAAAGCGGCGCTTGCAGGGATACTCCCTGAACATGGCCAGCGCGGCCTTCATGCTGTCGGGGTTGGCGTTGTAGCAATCCTCAATGACATCCACGCCTCTGACGTGCACCACCTTCTGGCGCATCCCGGTCTGCTCAAAGTCGGCCAGACCGGCAATGACCCGGCGGGCATTCAGCCCCAGACGGGTGGCGGCGCAGTAGGCAGCCAGTGCGTTGGCCACGTTGTGCCGGCCCATGGCGGGGATCTTTACGAGGAAAGTCCCCTCCTCGTGATCCTCCAGCACAAAGCTCATGCCCTTTTCATCCTGCTGGATGGACAGGGCACAGACATCGGCGTTCTCATCGCCCAGGCTGAACCAGACCGGACGGACATGGTCGGGCAGGACGGCCTTGCGCAGGAAGGGGTCGTCCCCGTTCAGCACCAGCGGAGCACCCTCCGGCAGACCGGCGCAGATCTCCAGCTTTGCCTTGCAGATGTTCTCCTGACTGCCCAGATTGCCGATGTGGGACACCCCGATGCAGGTGATGATGCCTACATCCGGGCGGGCGCACTTGCTCAGGCGCTCGATCTCTCCGGCGTGGCTCATTCCCATCTCCACCACGGCGTACTGGGTCTCTTTGCCGATGCGGAACATGGTGCGGGGCAGGCCCAGCTCATTGTTCTGGTTGCCCTCGGTCTTGATGGTACTGCCAAAGCCTGCAATGGCGGCGTAGGTCATCTGCTTGGTGGTGGTCTTGCCCACGCTGCCGGTCACGCCCACCACTTTGGGGTGGAACTGGCTGCGATAATTGGCACCCAGCACCATCATGGCGTGGTAGCTGTCCGGGCAGATCACGCTCTTCTCCTCCGGCACGCCTTCCACGGGGTGGTTCAGCACCACGCAGAGTGCGCCGTTTTCCAGCGCCTTGGCGGCAAAATCATGGCCGTCGAATTTTTCGCCCGGGAACGCCACAAAGATGCACCCGGGGCAGACCTCACGGCTGTCGGTGGTCACCAGCGTGACCGGGGTCTTGCACTGGGCCAGCGCGTTGACGGCCAGGCCCTCCAACAGGATGTTTGCTGCAATTGCTTCCATACTCTCATTCCCCTTTATCCACAGATCAGATGTACGATGGTTCCCTGCTGGACGCTGGAGCCGGGTGCCTCACTCTGGCTCTGGACCGTGCCGGAGCCTTCGACTGTGCAGTTGAGCCCTGCGGCGTTCAGCATCTGCCGGGCAAAGTCCGCGCTCTTGCCGGTCACGTCCGGCACCTCGGCGTGTTTGCCCTCATAGGTATCGGTATACAGATAAACGGTGGTGCCGTAGGGCACCTCTGCCCCCGCGCGGGGGTACTGGTAGGTGACAAGGGCGGCGGTCTGGTCGGATTCGCTCTCGGCCAGGTGATGCTTCAAACCCTTGATGTTCAGCTGCACCTGCGCGTTGCTCCACTCCTTGCCCGTCAGGTTGGGCACCTTGACGGTGGTGCCGCTGCGGTCCACGCCGTCGGTGGCGATGCCCAGATAGGGCGCGATCTCGCTGATGATGTTGCCCACCACAGGGGCCGCCAGAATGGAGGAATAGTCGGTGCGGGCATTGTTGGGGTCGTCCAGCATGACATAGACCAGGATCTCCGGGTCGTTGGCGGGCAGGACAGCCGCAAAGGATGCCACCTTCTTGTAGTCGCCGTCGGCGCGGCGGTCCATGTTCAGCTGCTCGGAGGTGCCGGACTTGCCGCCGATGCGGTAACCTGCAACGTAAGCGTTGCCGCCGCCGCCCTGGGTGCCGTCGCCCACCTCAAACTCCATGATCTGGCGGATGGTCTCGCTGGCGCTCTCGCTGATGACCTGACGGCGGATGTTGGTGCCAATTTCCTGCACCACATTGCCGTTCTGGTCCGTGATCTTATCCACCACATGGGGGGTGACCAGATAGCCGCCGTTGACTGCCGCCGAGACGGCAGTGCACACCTGCAGCGGGGTCACGGCCATGGCCTGACCAAAGGCGGAGGAGGCCAGCTCCACCTCGCCCAGACGGCTCTTGCTGTAATACTGCATGAAGCTGGTCTCATTGGGCAGGTCCACACCGGTGCGCTCGGTAAAGCCAAAGGCATCAAAGTAATCATAGAACAGGCTGGAGCCCACACGCTGGCCCAGCTGGATGAAGTAGATGTTGCAGCTGTTGCGCAGGGCCTCGGCCAGATTCTGGGCCCCGTGCGACTTTCTGCCGGCGCAGTGGTAGGTCTGCTTTGCCACGCTGTAAGCACCGGAGCAGTTCAGGGTGGTGTAATAGGTCGCCTTGCCGCTGTCCACACCCATGGCGGCGGTGATGACCTTGAACACGCTTCCGGGGTAGTACAGCTCGGTGATGGTCTTGTTCTTCCACTGGATATCCCGGTAGGTGCCGGTGTAGTCGGCCTCCTCATCCGCGATCTTCTGGCCGTTCTCGTCCCGCAGGTAGTTGCCGTTCTCGTCTTTTTTGTAGATGGTGTACAGCTCCGGCTCAGCCTGCACCTGCTCCGTCAGGTAGGCCAGATTGGCACTGAAATCCTGCGGGTCATTGGGGTCAAAGTCCGGCTTGGAGGCCATGGCAAGGATGGCACCGGTCTTGACATTCATCACAATGGCACAGCCGCGGTTCTCAACGGTGTTGGCCGCCACGGCCTCGTTCAGGTAGCGCTCCACCACCTCCTGAATGTTCACATCCAGCGAGAGCACCAGATTGGAGCCGTCCTTGGCGGCGTAGGTAGTGGCGTTTTCATCGGCAATGGCGTTGCCGTAGGCGTTGCGCAGGGTGATGGTGCGGCCATTCACACCGGCCAGCGTGGACTCATAGGAGTTTTCCAGACCGTACACGCCCTGACCATCCGCATTGCAGAAGCCCAGCACGGCGGCGGCAAAGCGGCCGTAGGGGTAATCCCGCTGGAAGCCCTTGGAGGCCGACACCGACACCCGCCCCTTGCGGACAGTGGGGGCGCCGTCGTCGCTCTCCTGCTGGCCCAGACCCAACTTGGCCAGGATCTTTTCCAGGGCACCGGCGGATTTTCCGCTCTTGCTGTGGGCCTTGTTGTAGGTCTTGACGTATTCCTCAATGGAGAGCTTGATGGCGTTGTTGACCTTGGTGGCCAGCACCTGATAGGAGCTTTCGTTTTGGGAGAGGGCATCGCAGACCGCCTGATACTGGGTCTGGTACTCTGCCGAAGTGGTGTCCACACTATCCAGACTCTCGCCGTCGCCCGAAAGCAGGCGCAGGGTGATCTGGGTGCAGACCTCCTTCATGGCGGCTTCATCGATGGTGCGGGTCTCCGCCTTGGTGTCCTGATCAGTGGTGGTGGTATACAGGGCCGTGCTGTAAGAGGGGTCGGCCCAGATGGTCCAGACCACGCTGGTGGAGGCCAGCGTGATGCCGCTGGTGTCGTAGATCTCACCGCGGGTGGCCTGAATGGTGCTGTCCAGCAGCTGCTGCTCGGCGGCGTACTGGCGGTAGGTGGCACCGTCGCGGATCTGGATCTTGTACAGGCTGTAGATCACGGTCAGCGCGGCGACCACCACAAGAAGCACGGCGGCACCAAAGCTGATATGACGCAGCCGGGCACTGAGCCGTGCATGCGGGTCCGCACTGCGGCGGCGGGCACTGTTCTTTTTGGGATTGGAGGATGGTGTTTGCATTGCGTACTCCCGAAGAAACCGAAAAAGCGTGCGCTGCCGCACGCTTTTCGTTGTTTGGTTTATTTTGCCGTTCTGACAGAGGCAAGAATGGTCATTGCCCCATCGTGGAGCAGATCCGACCACTGCCGCACAGCGGATGCCTTGCGCACCAGAACGCTGCCCTCATCCAGCCGGATGTAGGTGATCTGGCTCTGGTCGATCTTCATCAGCCCCAGGCGGGTGGCGGTCTCCTCAACACTTGTGATGTTGGTGCGGCTGTTCAGGGCACTGTTGTAGTATGTATACTGGCTCTGCTCGCTCACAAGCTCTGCCTTGGCGCTCTGGATCTGAGAGTTCAGCTCCACCAGCTGTGCCTCGCTCCACAGCAGGCTCACCGCAAAGCCCACCAGTAAAGCCGCGCCCACCAGCTGCAGCGCGTGCTGCATGGCGGCCCGCACGGGGTTCAGCCGCTTTTTGCCGCCTTTTTCTACCCGCAGCGGAACTTTGGGCTGTGCCTGCGGCGCTCTTCTGCGCCGGACCTCTGTCATATCGTATGCTGCCTGACCCATGGTGATCTCCTCCTCACATCTCCGGGGCTTTGCCGCCCTCAGATCTTTTCCAAAACCCGCAGGTGGGCCGAGCGGCTGCGCCGGTTCTCTTCCAGCTCCTGCGTGTTGGCTTCAATGGGTTTGCGTGTGATCAGCTTTGCCTTGGCCTTGCCGCCGCAGACGCACACCGGGAACTCCGGCGGGCAGGTACAGGCGGTGGACCAGCGGCGGAACTTGTTCTTGACCAGCCGGTCCTCCAGCGAGTGGAAGGTGATCACGCAAAGTCTTCCACCCGGTGCGAGATGCGCAAAAATGGTATCCAGCCCCTCTTCCAGTGCGTCCAGCTCATGGTTTACCGCAATGCGCAGTGCCTGGAAGGTGCGGCGGGAGGGGTTTTTGTTCTTCCGGCGCTCCGCCGGGGGCATGGCGCTGGCCACGATATCCGCCAGCTGCAATGTCGTTTCAATGGGGGCAGTTTCCCGGGCTTCCACGATCCTGCCCGCGATCTGCCAGGCGAAGGGCTCCTCGCCGTAATCCCGCAGGATGCGGGCCAGCTCCTCCCGGCTCTCGCTGTTCACGAGATCGGCGGCCGTCTCACCCTCCTGGCTCATCCGCATGTCCAGCGGGGCATCTGCCCGGTAGGAAAAGCCCCGGGCCGCGTCATCCAGCTGATGGCTGGACACGCCCAGATCCAGCAGCGCGCCGTTGATCGTTTCAATGCCCAGCTGCTCCAGAGCTTGTCCGGCATAGCGGAAGTTGATCTGCACCACGGTGGCAGGCAGGCCCGCCAGCCGGGCCCGGGCCGTCTGCACGGCATCGGGGTCCTGATCCAGCGAGATGAGCCTGCCGCCCTGCTCGCCGTTCAGCCGCAGGGCGATCTGGCGGGAGTGCCCCGCGCCGCCCGCCGTGCCGTCCAGATAGGTGCCCGCCGGGTCGATCTTCAGGCCGTCCAGGCACTCGTTCAGCAGCACCGGGACATGCTCAAACGAGGCCGGGTCAAAGGGCTGTGCTGTTTTTTCTGTGTCCATGTTCCCAGCCTCCTTTCAAAACTCAGATAAGATCCTGCATCTGCCGCCCTTTTCTGCCCGGAGCTGCTGCCCGGGAAAGCGGCCTGCGGCCTGCCGGGAGTTTGTGGCCCGGTCAGCCTTGAGGATACAATTTTATTGTAACAAAACAGGCCCCTGATTGCAAGAGTTTCCCTTTTGTTTTTTCTCTCAAAATGTACCAAAAAAAGCCCCTGCAAGCCGTCGTTTTTGCTTGCAGGGGCCGGAAGCTCTCACCGGGAAATTTCACATTCCCGCATCAGAGCTGTTTCCGGGGGCTCTGGCGCAGGTTTGCACGGACATTTTTGACCTGTGCAGCGTTTTCCGCCATCGTCTCTTCCGTGGTCTTGAGCATATTATCACAGTAGTCGGTCACGGTCTGGCGGACAGTGCGGGCCTCAGTCTGGGCGGCGGAGACGATCTCTCCGGCGCGCTGCTGGGCCGCCTTGACGATCTCGGCCTCGCTCACCAGCACACGGGCGCGCTCCTCGGCCTTTTTTACAATGGCCTGCGCCTGTGCGTTGGCCGATTCGATGAGCTGGGCACGGTCGCTGACAATGGACTGGGCCTGCCGCAGCTCCACAGGCAGGTTCTGGCGGATCTCGTCCAGATAATCCCGGATCTGCTCCACATCCACGATGCGCTTGCCGCCCGAAAGGGGCATTCCGGCGCTCTCCTCCAGCGTATCCTCAATGGTATCCAAAAGCTCGTTTACGTTCATTCCGCATCTCCCTCTCCAGCGCTCTGCCGGGGCTTACCATACTTCCACAGCAGGACTTTGCCGTATTTATACTGTTTTTTCAGGGTCATGCCGCCCACCTCTGCAGGCAGCACCAGGCCGGTCTCACTCTCGCAGATCACGATGCCGCCCGGAGCCAGGCATTTGTCCACGCCAGGCAGGATCTTTTCCAGCGTGCCGGTGTGGAAGGGCGGGTCCAGCAGCACGATGTCGAACTGCTCATGGCAGGCGGAGAGATACCGTGCCGCCTCGCCGATGTTGACCCGGCTGCGGTCAAACACACCGCAGTTCTTGCAGTTCTTCATCACGATGTTCACGGCCTCCCGGTTCTCGTCCAGGAACACGCACCGGGCCGCACCCCGGCTCAGGGCCTCGATGCCCAGCTGGCCGCTGCCTGCGTAGAGGTCGAGCACCCGGGCACCGGGCAGGTCGAACTGGACGATGCTGAACATGGCCTC
>OIJK01000326.1_pt1 | contig 12371 bp, 11 predicted proteins | sample 1583501 | NCBI WGS metagenome assembly OIJK01 (sample SAMN02674606, study PRJEB24791) | human gut metagenome, SKBSTL068 | isolation source: stool | host: Homo sapiens | place: USA
CTGGTCAAAATGGCCAGTTGATGTGGTGAATGACACAAAGCGTCATTCACCAGAAAAACCTTATGCGTTACGGCTCACCTCATGTGGACAATTTGTCTACATGAGGTAAACTGTCGCAGAACCGTTGCGGACGTAAAAGAAATGCTGACCAAGCACTCCAACGGAGAGATCCAGCGGACGATCCAAAACTGCATCACGATTTTGCAGAACGACCATGTGCTTGCCGATGCCATCCGGCTGAACTTGTTGAGTGAGCGCATCGGCATTGTGAAGCCCGTAGGCTGGCCCCGCTCCGGCAAGCCCCTGAACGACACCGACATGAAGTATATCCTGCGGAGAATGGAGAAATACGGTATTTCCAGCGAGAAGAAGATCGAATCCGCCATCCGCATCGTTGCCAACGAGAATCGCTACCACCCCATCCGGGATTATCTGAACAGTCTGCAATGGGACGGCACGGAACGGATAGCCCACGTCCTGCATCATTTCCTCGGTGCTGCGGAGGACGAATACACTTGCGAAGCCATGAAGATCTTCCTGCTGGGAGCCATCAAGCGGGTATTCCAGCCGGGATGCAAATTTGAAACCATGCTCTGTCTAGTGGGCGGGCAAGGGTGCGGGTCGCCAGTGGCGACCTCAAAATGCTGCAGGCATTTTGAAGCACCGACCGAGCCGACAGGCGAGACCCGGGGAAGTCCACCTTCTTCCGTCTGCTGGCCGTTAAGGACGAGTGGTTCTCGGATGACCTGCGGCGGCTGGACGATGACAACGTGTATCGCAAGCTGCAAGGCCACTGGATTATCGAAATGTCAGAGATGATCGCCACCGACAACGCCAAGAGCATTGAGGAGATCAAGAGTTTCCTCAGTAAGCAGAAGGAAACCTATAAAGTTCCCTACGAGACCCATCCTGCCGACCGTCTGCGCCAGTGCGTCTTTGCTGGTATGACCAACCGGCAGGATTTTTTGCCCCGTGACCGCACAGGCAACCGCCGCTTCATCCCCATCCCGGTGGATGCAGAATTGGCCGAAGTTCATATTCTGGACGATGAGGAAGGATCCCGTGCCTATATCGACCAGCTTTGGGCGGAAGCCATGATCCTCTACAGCAGCGGCAACTACAAGCTGGCGTTCAGCCCTGCCATGCAGGAAACGCTGCAAGCTCACCAGCAGGACTTCATGCAGGAGGACGCGCAGGCTGGCATGATCTACGCCTTTTTGGAGGACTACACGGGTGACCGGGTGTGTTCAAAGCAGCTTTATGCGGAAGCACTGGGCAACACCAATATCCCGGCAGAGTGGGAGACCCGTGCCATTTGCGAGATCATGAACACAGGAATTTCGCGCGGCGATATCCAAGGCTGGCAGGCGCACAAGACCGCCAAGCGTTACCCGAAGTACGGCGTTCAGAAAGGCTGGGAGCGCGTAACCAGCCCCGAAACCGGGGCTGAAGATTTCTCCGAAATAACGGATACGGAAGCCGAGCAACTGGACTTTCCCTTCTGATGGATAGCGGTTACACGTCTGGTTACAGATTCGGTTACGCCCCAGTTACAGTCCAAAAGCCGCATGACTGCTGCGTTTTTCTCTTTCTGTAACCATGTAACCTTAAAAAGAGAAGAAAAAGTATAAAGCCCACCGGATGCCCTGTGTGCAGAAAAAGAGAGTTTTCCTGCCCGGTTACAGGCGTTCGGTTACAAGGAATTGGAGGTCTGCCTATGAAAGATGTCCCGATTTGGGAAAAGAGCAATCTGACGCTGGAAGAAGCTGCGGCTTATTCCGGCATTGGCATCAACAAGCTGCGTTCATTATCGGATAAGGAGCATTGTCAGTTCGTGCTGTGGGTGGGTTCCAAGCGGCTCATCAAGCGGCGCAAGCTGGATGAATACACGGAGCGAATGTACTCGCTTTGAAAATGTCCCGGATATTTTTCAAAACGTCTTGCAGAGAATGGCGTATCTGTGGTACTATGAACACAGAACAACGCTCTTTTCTGCACCGCGATGTAGAAAGGAGCAACGCTCATGGCAACAACTCAGAATACGAAACGCAAGGACAAGGCGCGTGTGGTTCTCCGCAAAGGCGAATCCCAGCGCAAAGATGGCAAGTACGATTTCCGTTGGACTTCCCCGGATGGCAAGCGGCATTCTATTTATGCCGCGACCTTGGAGGAACTTCGGGAAAAGGAAAACGACATTCAGCGAGATTCGCTGGAAGGCATCAAGGCAGAAGCACGGTACGTCACCCTGAATGATGTGTTCACCCTGTGGGCAAAGGTGAAGCGTGGTCTGAAGGACAACACCTTTCAGAATTATCTGTACCTTTATCGGCAGTTCGTGGAGCCGGATTTCGGCAAATCGAAGGTGTCTGCGCTCAAAAAGTCGGATGTGAAGCAGTTCTACAACACGCTGGCAGACGAGCGGGGCTTGCAGGTCTCTACGATTGACAGCGTACACACGGTTCTGCATCAGGTGCTGGACATGGCGGTGGATGACTGCTATCTGCGGAGCAATCCCTCGGACAATGTTCTGCGGGAGCTGAAAAAGGCACACCAGTTTGAAACCAACCGCCGTAAGGCGCTGACCGTCGCAGAACAGAATCTGCTGCTATCCTACCTCTCCAAAACGCCGAAGTACCAGCACTGGTATCCGATTTTCGCGGTCATGCTGGGAACTGGTTTGCGCGTAGGAGAAGCCACTGGTCTGCGCTGGTGCGATGTGGATTTAGAGGAAGGCACGATCTCCGTCAACCACACGCTGGTCAACTACGACCACCGTGAGAACAACGGCGGCAAGAAGGGCTGCTACTTCAACTGCCACTCGCCCAAAACAAAGGCCGGTGTCCGCACTGTTCCGATGATGGACTTCGTGAAAGAAGCCTTTGAAAAGGAACGTGCCTATCAGGAAGAAGCAGAGATCCATTGCACGGTAACGGTGGACGGTTACACGGACTTTATCTTTGTCAACCGCTTTGGTGAGTGCCAGCATCAGGGAACGCTGAACAAAGCCATCCGACGCATCATCCGGGACTGCAACGATGGAGTGCTGGCGAAGAATCCGAACAGCACCGTACTCCTGCCGCGTTTCAGCTGCCACACCCTGCGGCATACCTTCACGACCCGGATGTGCGAAGCGGGCGTGAACATCAAGGTGATTCAGGATGCGCTGGGACATTCGGATATTTCCACGACCTTGAACATCTATGCGGATGTGACCAAGGAACTGCGTAAGTCTGAATTTGAAAATCTTGATCGTCAGTTCGCACAGTGGAAAGACCCTGAAGAATAAAATAAAGCGTACGCCAAATACGCCATACGCCATTTACGCCATTTCATACGCCAAACGATACAGTTCGGATAAAGGTTTGTGTAGAGATGTAAATGGAAGGGCAAAAATCAACCCCTGCGGTGTAGAGTAATATCAAGAAATAAAGGCTTATAACTGCTCGTCGATGACATCCCCACGATGAAGCCGATTGAGCAGTAAAATGCAAAATTAAAACGCAGATACGATGAAATTTTGAACGGATTTCAAGCAACATCCGCGGTACTACACCACAACTACACCAATTTGGGACGTTTTCCCGAAAAGGAGCCTTACAAAGCGGTGTGGTGTAACAAGTGAATCAGCGGATTGGTGTAGTAGGTACACTGAACCCAAATACGACAAAAGGCAGGCACACTGTGGAAGCATGGTGTACCTGCCTTTTTATCTGGGATGCAGAGAATCAATAAGTCTTTCAAACAATTCTCGAAGTTCATAGTGCGCTACAACAAGCCCTTGGAGTACGCTCAGCTTGTGCTGGGTGGTGAAATTGAGCATTATCTCTCACTCGGCTGTGACCACGGCAGAATGGAAGATTGACAAAGGCAATGGCTGCGGCACAAAACAACGTGTCGCAGCCATTGCCTGCTTTTATAATACCATAAACGAAGTTCCTGTGGCAATGAACGCACAGCCGATCAGACTTTTGGCTGTAAACAACTCATGCAGGATGAAAAAAGCCAGACTTCTTACAAGTGCTCTTCCTCAAAAGCCTTGTGTGTGCAGCCTCTTGTCTGCCCAATTTCCGCCGCACAGTGTCAGTGCCCCGATGCCAAGCCCCAGAATCACAGCCCCCAGTATATCACTGGGGAAGTGCACATAAAGGTACAACCGTGAAAAGGCGATGAGTATCGCCAGCGGAATCGCAATGATGCCAAATCGTCTATCCGCTGCGGTCAGGATCGTTGCACCGATAACAGAGGCCAGCGTATGACCGGATGGGAACGAGTAGTCGTTCGGGACAGCAATCAGAAGCGGTACGCTTTGATCCAGCCAACAGGGGCGCGGACGGGCAATCAGATGCTTCAGGAATACATTGCCAACCAGAACACCCATGGCAAGACCTGCCAGCAGAATGATCCCATACTTCCGGTATTTCTTTGTGCAGAGCAGCCCACCCGCTGCCAAGATCCAGACGGCACCACTGTTTCCCAGCATTGTGATCTTTGGCATCAGCATATCCAGCAGCGGGCAGGTCAGAAATGCCCGGATCTCATGTAAAATCGTCCAGTCCAGTCTCATTTGTTTCCACCATCCTTTTTCTCCATGGTTTTCTTCAAGCCTTCCAGTGCGAATAGCAGCACGATTCCCAGCAAAAATGCAGGAATCTGAAAATTCGTGAAACTCAGCGGCGGCAGAGGAGTGTCCAGACTGGCCGGGCCGTTTGCGATGGCATAAAGTGAGCCCAGCATCAGTCCCAAAACCAACCAGACCATAGCACTGCGGTGATTCTGCAAGGCGGTGCGGATAGCGCGGATGGACAGTCCGATGCCTGTCAGCACTCCCAGCCCCAGTGCGCACAGTCCCGGAATGACAACAAGCTGCAAGCCGAGCAGGCTGTGAACAGCCTGAATGGTAGGCAGATAGACACCGGCGATCAGCAGGACAGATGAGCCGGAAATTCCGGGCAGCACCATAGCCGTAATGGCTACCGCACCGGAGAGAAATATCCAGCCAAATTGCAATGGCTGAAGCTGTGTGTAGTTGATAACTCCCAGCCCAACGGCATGGGTGCGGAGCAATGTCAGCCCAACCACAGCTGCAACTCCCACCAGCAGAAACCCGCTATTGCGCCAATTTTCAAGTGCTTCCTGCTCTGCCATCGCAACAAATGGGATGGAACAGACGGTCAACCCCAGAAAGAGAGAACTCATGAAATAGATGTTCTGCTCAAACAGACTGGACAGCAGCACCACACAGCTTACCATGCCAATGCCCCAGCCGATACCCAATTTCAACAGGTACGTCAGGGCAGCTTTTCGTTGCTTCCAATTGCCCCGAAACAAACCGTGGAGCGCATTGATAAAGCGATCGTAAAAGCCCAGAATGAAGGCGATCGTTCCCCCGGACACGCCGGGAACGCTATCGGCCAGTGCCATGCAAAAGCCATGAAATGCGGTTAAAATCATAAAAGTCCCTCCAAGTAAAAAAGTTTCGATCACTGCTTAGAGTGTACCGAAACTTTTTTAAGAGGGATCGTTTCAACCTTAAACCGTTCTTAAACTATATGGAGTCGATAGCCCACACCCCACACCGTTTGCAGAAGTTTCGGGTCGGCAGGGGTATCTTCAATTTTCTCCCGCAGGCGATTGATGTGGACTGCTACGGTAATGTTGTCCCCCATCGACTCCAAGCCCCAGATCAGTTCGTATAAGTCCTCTCGGCTGAACACCTGCTCCGGGTGGCGCATCAGGAAGAACAACAATTCGTATTCTTTATTTTTCAGAGGAACCTCTACGCCATTTTTTGTGATGCGCCGGGCGGCGGGGTCGGCTGTCAGCGGGCCGACCGTGATTGTTTTAGGCGTGTCGGCGCAAGGTTTCAGGCGGGCATATTGTGCCAGATGCGCCTTGACCCTCGCCACCAGAACGCTGGGCGAAAAGGGCTTTTCAATGTAATCATCCGCACCGAAGCCAAGACCGCGAATCTTGTCAACATCCTCGCCACGGGCGGTCACCATAAGGATGGGAATATCCTTTTCGGCGCGCACCTGTTTGCAGATGGCAAAGCCATCGATACCGGGCAGCATCACATCCAGCAAGATCAGGTCAAACGGCTGATGCAAGGCGGCATCCAGTCCTGTGGTTCCATCCGGGGCAATGGTCACGGCGTATCCGCCCAGCTCCAGATAGTCCCGTTCGATGGCCGCAATGTCGGCATCATCTTCCACAATAAGAATTCGTTTCAGCTCCATATTACCCTTCCTTTGCCATTGGCAGCTGCATCACGATACGCAGTCCTCCACCGGGAGCATTCTCCGCCCGGACATTTCCGCCCATTTGCTGCATAGATTTTTTGACGACTGCAAGCCCTAATCCGCTGCCTGCACCGGGTTTTGTGCGCGCAGCATCTCCACGATAAAACGGTTCAAAAAGGCACGGAAGCTGTTCTTCCGGCACACCGGGGCCATTATCCTCCATCCAGAGGGTAACGGTATCCTCCTCACACACAGAGCCAAAAGACAGCGCATTTGCGCCATATTTACGGCTGTTATCCACCAGATTGTTCAGAACGCGCTGCAAAAGTTCCCGGTCGGCCAGAACGGTGCAATCGATGACTGCATCGCAATCTACCGACATTCCTTCGTGATCGCAGGTGTTCAGGATATGGTGCAGCGTCTCTTGCAGCGGCAATGCCTTCAGGTGCATCGGGTATTCACTAGCCCCCAGCTTTGCCAGCTCAAACAAACGATTGACAAGAGCCTCCAAGTCCGTTTCTCTTGCATAGATGGTCTGTAAATACCGCTGCCGGGTGGGTTCGTCCGGGGCAACTCCCTCCAGCAACGCTTCCGTATAAGCCCGGATGGTGGTCAGCGGGCTTTTCAGATCATGGGACATTCCGGCGATCAGCTCTTGCTTTCTCTGCTGCTCTCTTTGCTGCTCGGTCAGAGATTTTTTCAAGCGTACTGCCATGGCATCCACTGCGTCACAGGCCATACGAAATTCATCCTGTTCTTCATAGGCGATGGGCGAATCCAGATCGCCGTCCTCGATCCGCTTGACCCCCTGCATCAAAGCGTCCAACGGTTTTTGGATATGTGCAAATAAATTCCGGGTCAGGTATAGGTTGGTAAACACCACTGTCGCCAGCAATGCAACGAGAACGATGGCTGCGTACAACAGAACACAGAATTTTAGACCCTGAAACATCGGTTCCAGTTCTTCTCCCATATTGTGCAGCTCGTGCAGGGTCAGGCCCATCCGGGGCAGGTAGACCGATTCCAGCAGGACGATCGCCCCGCCAAAGCCAAGGATCAACAAGATCCCTGCGATCAGAATTGGAATCACCAGCATAATGATGTTTGAGCGCCTGAGCCGTTCTTGAATCGTCATAAAATTCCCTCCTGCTTTTGATAGGTCTATCATATCACAAAAAGGGACAAGAAACTTAAACCAATCTTAAAACTTCCGCTTAAAAATCATTTTGCTGTCAAGAGGGCTGGCCTCGTCCAGCCCTCTCTCTTTTTGCCAAAGTTTCCCTCGCTTTTTCTTGCAAGCTGCCGAAAGTGGCATATTCTCAAAACTTTTTGTTGACACGGCTCGGTTTTTGTGGTAATCTATCCCAACAATTGAATATAACATATTTTTACATATTCGTTCAGACCCTGCGGGGCTGAACATCTTGGCTTTCAGCCGTTACATAACCGACTAGCATGACCTTCCAGAAAAAGCGAAGGCATGGCTGGTCTGTTTTGTGACGGCTTTTTTGTTGCCGTTTTGCCTGTTGAACCTTGAAAACCGCATGACCGTCTGCATGGGATACCCGGCGATGACCCCCAAGTGGGAGAGCCGGAAAACGCCGCCGGAAGGGGGGCAGGAAAGCCATGCAGGGAGAACGGCAGGACGTTGATTTCCCAGTTGCGGAGAAAAACGATGTGATCAAATTGACCACATCGTTTTTCCGTGACGCCAACGAAAGGATGGAATGCCTATGAGTAATTTTACCCCTGCATGGTTCAAGAAAGGTTTTTTCAACGAATCCCTGTTCTGTGACGATTTTCTGAGCATCCACCAACTGCTTTACTCGAATGGCGCATTTTTCACCCCGGACGGCAGAATGGTGGACCCCATGCCCCTGCGGTGTGAGATCTTCGAGATGATGCGTGAATACGTCGGGGCGAACCTTGCCAAGAAGGTCACCAATGTGGTGGACGTGCTGAAACTGGCGGCACAGGTGGAGGACTTTCCGCCTGTCACCGACCGCATCGCACTGGCAAACGGCACCCTGTATCTGGACGGTACCTTTCAGGAGGGCAAGCCGGAGATCGTGCGCAACCGCCTGCCTGTCAAGTATGACCCGAAAGCCGCCCAGCCCGTCCACTGGCTGCGGTTTCTGTCCGACCTGCTCTACCCGGAGGACATCCCCACCGTGCAGGAGTTCATCGGCTACTGCCTGATTCCCAGCAACAAGGGCCAGCGCATGATGGTCATCAAGGGCAACGGCGGCGAGGGCAAGTCGCAGATCGGTGTGGTGCTGTCCCGGCTGTTCGGCTGCAACATGAAGGATGGCAGCATCGGCAAGATCTCGGAGAACCGCTTTGCCCGTGCTGACCTCGAACACACCCTGCTTTGTGTGGACGATGATATGCGGATGGAAGCCCTGCGCCAGACCAACTATGTCAAGTCCATCGTGACCGCGCAGGGGCAGATGGACTTGGAGCGCAAGGGCAAGCAGAGCTATCAGGGTTGGATGTACGCCCGTCTGCTGGCGCTCAGCAACGGCGACCTGCAGGCTCTGTATGATCGCTCGGACGGTTTCTATCGCCGTCAGCTCATCCTGACCACCAAAGACAAGCCCCTGTCTCGTGTGGACGACCCGGACATTGCCGAGAAGATGGCGGCAGAGGTTGAGGGCATCCTGCTGTGGGCATTTGAGGGCTTGCAGCGGTTGGTGAAGAATGGCTTCCAGTTCACCGAGAGTGACCGTGCCAAGCGCAACCGGGAACTGGTGAAGCGGGACAACAACAATGTGTTCGATTTCCTCGAATCCGAGGGCTACATCCGCCTGAAGGCGGATGCCTGTACCAGCTCGAAAGAGCTGTATGAGGTCTACAAGATGTGGTGCGAGGAGAACAGCCTGAATGCGATCAAGGCCAGAGGATTCAGCGATGCGCTGATCGCCAACCAGCGCAGGTATAATCTGGAATCCACCAACAACATCGTCAACTCGTCCGGGCGGCGTGTCCGGGGCTTTGTGGGCATCGAAGCCCTTGTGCAGCCCGACCTCACCCCCAATAGCTGGCGGGCATGACCCGCTTTTGATCCCCCTATATGGTGCGTTTTCGGTCTTTCGCTGCGTACGTGCGTACAGAGAAAGCCACCTGCTGCGTACGCACGTACGCAGCAAAACGCCAAAGTTCTCCTTTATAGGGGATGTTGGCAAAGTGTCAGGTTGACAGTTTGCCAAGAGTGGTAAGTGACGGGAAACGGCACTTACCAGCTCCTACCCAATTCCCCCAAATGGGAATCAGGGCGAGATGGCCGTTATCAGACCGTCTATCTGCCTGTTACCATTTTGGGAACAGGCAAAATCAGTTGGTCAATTTGGCCAACTGAAAAAGCCGGACGAGCTGTGGGCAGGGATTCGCAAATCGTTGCCTGTCAGCTTGCCCGGTGCAGGAGTGCAGAGGGGTGCGGGTCGCCTGCGGCGACCTCAAAAGGCCACCGGCCTTTTGAAGCACCGACCGAGCCGACAGGCGAGACCAGCTCTTTGCAAGGGTCAAGGGTGAAACCCTTGCCCAGTAATATGATGCTGTGCGTCATATCCTACTGGGTATTATTTGGCGCAAAAACGCGGCAGATCCAGCAGCTCCGCTGCTGCGTTCTCCCACGCCAAGCTGTTGAAACGGAGGAATGTCTATCTGAAATTAACACGACACAATGGACGAGCCGGAACCCACGGCACCTACAACCCCAAGCACAACGACCGCAGTTTCAACCTTGCCAACAGTGAGCACATCGACCCGGAACGCGCCAAGAGCAACATCTACTGGGATTGCTTCCACGGTTTCCGTTCGGCTCTCGCCCCACAAGACCCGGATGATCTGGCTGCGACCTTCTCGGAGGTAGAACGGCAGTTCTACGAGAGCCACTATTCCAATTTTGTGGAAAGTCAGAACGAGCGCAACGCCAAGATCCGGCACACAGAGCGCAACCGCTCTATTCACGACCTGCTGTCCAGCCGCAAGACCTGCCCGGAAGAGACCATCTACCAACTTGGAACGCTGGATGAACACGCTTCCGCAGAGGACTTGCTCAATCTCGTCACCGAGTTCATCGAGGAGTTCAAGGCAAAGTTTGGCGAACACGTTCATGTGCTGGACTGGGCGCTGCATTTGGACGAAAGCACACCCCACATCCACGAGCGTCATGTGTTCGACTGCGAAAACAAGTACGGCGAGGTGGCACCCCAGCAGGAAAAGGCATTGGAAGCACTGAGCTTCGAGCTGCCCGACCCGGACAAGCCCCTCAGCCGCCGCAACAACCGCAAGATCGCCTTTGATGCCGCCTGCCGGAAAATGCTGTTCGAGATTGCAAAACGGCACGGGCTGGAACTGGAGGAAGAAGCGGAGTACGGCAACCGCAAGTATCTGGAAAAGCAGGACTTCATCCTTGCCAAGCAGAAGGAGCAGCTTGCCGCCCAGCAGAGCAAGCTGGACGAGTTGACCCTCAAGGTCAACGACATGGAAACGCTGATTGACGAGGTTTCGGCTGCGGCCTACGACAAGGCGGTAGAGGTCGTGACGGACGTAGTGCGCACCGAGACCCGCAAGGAAGATATGAGGATGATCGAGGACACAAAGAAGTGGGTGCTGTCCCCGGAACGAAAGGCTGCACAGTCCACGAGAGAATATGCGGCTCATCGTCTGGACGATGTTCTGAACAAGTTTCTCAAGACCATGCAGACCACCGCCACCCGCTTGCAGGATAAGCTCCTGAAGCCGGAAGTCCGGCAGAAAGGCAAGGAACAGGTCAAGGAAAAGGCGCGGGATTCTGTTCTGCAACTGCTGAACCGTTTGCAGGCAGAGCAGATACAGCGAAAGCCATCTGTGCCACCCGTTGCCGAGAAATCAGAAACACGAGGTGATGTTTATTGAGCAAAGAAGTCAATCAGGAAGAATACGCGCCCCGAACCATTGCGGACGTGAAAGAAATGCTGAGCAAGCACTCCAACGGAGAAATTCAACGTACCATCAGAAACTGTGAATTGATACTGCAAAACGACCATGTGCTTGCCAATGCCATCCGGCTGAATCTGTTGAGCGAGCGCATCGACATTGTAAAGCCTGTGGGCTGGCCGCGTTCCGGCAAGGCGTTGAATGACACCGACATGAAGTATATCCTGCGGCGGATGGAGAAATACGGCATATCCAGCGAGAAGAAGATTGAATCTGCCATCCGCATTGTTGCCAATGAGAACCGCTACCACCCCATCAGGGACTATCTGAACAGCCTGAAATGGGATGGAACAGAGCGGATAGCCCACGTCCTGCACCATTTTCTCGGTGCTGCGGAGGACGATTACACTTGCGAGGCAATGAAGATATTCCTGCTGGGAGCCATCAAGCGTGTGTTCCAGCCGGGATGCAAATTTGAGACCATGCTCTGTCTGGTGGGCGGTCAGGGTGCTGGAAAGTCCACCTTCTTCCGGCTATTGGCAGTCAAGGATGAATGGTTCTCAGATGACCTGCGGCGGCTGGACGATGACAATGTGTTCCGAAAGCTGCAAGGACACTGGATCATTGAAATGTCGGAGATGATCGCCACCGCCAATGCCAAGAGCATCGAAGAAATCAAGAGTTTTCTCAGCAAACAGAAGGAAACCTATAAAATCCCCTACGAAACCCATCCTGCCGACCGTCTGCGCCAGTGTGTCTTTGCTGGCACGACCAATCGGCAGGATTTTTTGCCCCGTGACCGCACAGGCAACCGCCGCTTTATTCCAATCCCGGTGGACGCGGAACTGGCCGAAGTTCACATTCTGGACAACGAGGATGAATCCCGCGCCTATATCGACCAGCTTTGGGCGGAAGCAATGACGATTTACAACAGCGGCAACTACAAGCTGGCATTCAGACCTGCCATGCAGGAAACACTGCAAGCCCATCAGCAGGACTTCATGCAGGAGGATGCGCAGGCTGGCATGATTTACGCCTTTCTGGAGGACTACACGGGTGACCGGGTGTGTTCCAAGCAGCTCTATGCGGAAGCACTGGGCAACACCAATATCCCGGCAGAGTGGGAGACCCGTGCTATCTGCGAGATCATGAACACCGGAATTTCGCGCGGCGATATCCAAGGCTGGCAGGCGCACAAGACCGCCAAGCGTT
>OIJK01000340.1_pt1 | contig 11936 bp, 10 predicted proteins | sample 1583501 | NCBI WGS metagenome assembly OIJK01 (sample SAMN02674606, study PRJEB24791) | human gut metagenome, SKBSTL068 | isolation source: stool | host: Homo sapiens | place: USA
GCCGCACGCGGGCGGGGGATCGGACGCAGCCTGGTCGGGGCAGCGGTGGCGTGGGCCCGCAGCGAGGGGGCCGACCGGGTGATGCTCACCTCCAACCCCGCTCGCCGGGAGGCCCGTGCGCTCTACCTTAGCCTGGGCTTCGGGCTGTGCGACACGGGGGTGTTCCGCATGGACTTAACACGTTGAAAGATATGAAAAAGCTCTTTAAAGTGCTGGGAATCGCCGTGCTGGTCGTACTGGCGCTGCTGGTGACCCTGCCGCTGCTCGTCGAAAGCCGGATCGACGGAATCGTCCGCCGCGAAGCGGAAAAACGCCTTGCGGCCCGTCTGGATTTCGAGCGGCTGGATTTCAGCCTGCTCCGCCACTTCCCCCGCGCCTCGGTCGATCTGAAAGGGCTGACGCTGGTGGGCGAGGGAGAGTTCGCCGGCGACACGATCGTGGCGGCACGTCGTATCTCGGTGGTCGTGAACCTCGGCTCGCTGCTGGGCGGCGAGGGGCTGGAGGTGACCAAAGTGGTGCTGACCGACCCCTCGGTGTCGGCCCGCAAGCTCGCGGACGGACGGGTGAACTGGGCGGTGATGAAGCCCTCGGAGGAGGCCGGGAAACCCGTCGGGGAGACCGAAGCGGTGGAGGAACCCTCCTCCTTCCGCCTCTCGGTCAGGGATGTGCGCATCGACGGGGCGCGGGTGAGCTACCGCGACGATTCGTCGGGGATGCGACTTCGGACGGCGCCTTTGCGGTTGCGGCTGCGGGGCGACCTGTCGGCTGCGCAGGCCGATGTGCGGCTGCGGCTCGACGCTGCCGATGTGACGTTCGCGGCGGGCGGCGCGGAGCTGCTGCGCGGTGCGACGGTCGGGGCGGAGATCGAAGCGGCGGCCGATTTTGCGGCCCGGCGTTTCGAGCTGTCGCGCAATCGTCTGCGGGTGAACGATGTAGAGGTCTCTCTCGACGGATGGGTCGCCCTCTCGGACGAGGGGGTTGCGATGGATTTGAAGGCGGCGGCTCCGAAGGCCTCGTTCCGGGATGTGCTGTCGCTCGTGCCCGCGCTCTATGCGCGCGACTTCCGCGACCTGCGGGCGACGGGCGAACTGAGCCTCTCGGCCTGGGCACGGGGCACGCTTGCCGGCGAGCAGCTGCCCGCGTTCGGCGTGTCGCTCGGAGTGAGCGACGGCACGCTGCGCTACGCCTCGCTGCCGGGGGTGATCGAGCGGATCGACCTGAAAGCCTCCCTGACCAACCCCGGCGGCCCGATGGACGCCACGGAGCTGGATGTCGAGCGGTTCTCGCTCGCGCTGGGCGGCAACGACCTGCGGGCGTCGCTGCACGCCTCGCGTCCGATCAGCGACCTGCGGCTGCGGGCCGAGCTCGACGGGCGCATCGACCTCGGAGCGCTGTCCGAGGCCTATCCGTTGGGGGAGGGCACCCGGCTGCGGGGGTTGATTACGGCCAACGTCCGGGGAGAGGGCCGCATGTCCGATATCCGGCAGAAACGCTATCGGCAGATGCAGGCTTCGGGGGTCTTTACGATCGAAAACCTGGAGTTGTCGCTGCCCGGCGTGCCGGAGGTGCATATCGACCGCGCGTCGGCCGGGGTGTCGCCCGATGCCCTCACGCTGGGCGAGCTGACGGCCCGCATCGGGCGGAGCGACCTTGCGGCCCGGGGGCAGCTTACCGACTACCTGGGCTATCTGCTGGGCGAGGGGGATTTGGCGGGCAAACTCTACCTGCGCTCGGAGCTGCTCGACCTGAACCAACTGCTTCCCGAATCGTCGCAGCCTGCGGCGGCCGCGCAGGAGCCTGACGCCGCGCCCGCGGCGGAGGCGAAGCCGCTGGAGGTGCCGCGCGACATGCGCCTGTCGCTCAGTGTGGCGTTCCGCAAGGTGCTCTTCCGCCAAATGGAGATCGCCGACCTTGCGGGGACGTTGTCCATGCGCGGGGGCGTGCTGTCGCTCGACGGCCTGAAGATGGGGCTGTTCGGAGGCCGTGTAAACGCTTCGGGTCGCTATGCGACGGCCGACGATCCGCTGCATCCCTCCCTGTCGCTCGACCTGAGCGTGCAGCAGGCCTCCTTCGCCCGCACCTTCGCGGAGCTGGAGACCGTGCAACGGCTGGTGCCCCTGTTTGAAAAGACCGGGGGCGATTATTCGCTGACGCTGCGGATGAACGCCCGCCTGCAGCCCTCCATGCAGCCCGACCTGGGAACCCTCGACGCCCGGGGCGAGATCCGCTCGGAGCATATCCGGCTCGGGAACATCGCGGCGCTGGATGCCCTGGCCCGGGTGCTGCGCGACGAGGGGCTGCGGCAGATCGAAGCCCGCGACGTCAGGATCCGTTTCACGGTGGCCGACGGGCGGATCGCCACGCAGCCTTTCGACATCCGCATGGGCAAGACCTCGATCAACCTGTCGGGCGTGACGGGGCTCGACGAAACCATCGACTACACGGCCCGCGTGACGCTGCCCGAGGGGAGCGCCGGGGGTGTGCTCAGCACCTTCAACGTCCATATCGGCGGAACGTTCTCCTCGCCCGAGATCACCCTCGGGCTGAAGGAGGCGGCCCGCGATGCGGTGCGGGACGTCGTGGAGGAACAGGTGCAAAAACTCACCGGCGGCAAGGATGTCGGGGAGGTGCTCGGGGAGGCTTTCGAGCAGCAGGCCGCGAAGCTGCGGGCGGAAGCCGCGCGTGCGGGCGAGAAGCTGGTGGAGGCGGCACGCGGACAGCGGCAGCAGTTGATCGACAAGGCGAAGAATCCGTTGGCGAAAGCGGCGGCCGAAAAGGGGGGCGACGCGCTGGTCAGGGAGGCCGAGAAGCAGGCCGCCAACCTCGCCGCGCAGGCCGAGCAGCAGATCGAAACGCTCCGGCGTAAACTGACGGCCGAAAAGGGGGAGTAGCCTCGGCGGACGCCTTCGGTCCGTTGGTACCGGCCCGGCTCCTTTGTCCGGCTGGTCCGTGCAGGCAGTCTTTCCGGTGGTCTTTTCCGGCAGTCTTTCCTGGTGGGTTGTTCGGCTGGTTCGTGCAACAAGCTTTTCCGGCAGTTCGGATGCCCTTTCCGGTTTTCAGGCTGGCTGGTCCGTGCGGCAGTCTTTTCCCGGCTGTCCTGTCCGGCTGTCTTGTCCGGCAGTCTGTCCGGGCAGTCCCGGGGCGGTCGGTTTTTCGTCGGCCGGCGCGGATGGATTGCGGAGTCGGGCTACATTCCGGCGGGCCTGTCCTTCCGCGGATGAGCGGCCGGAGAAATAAAGCCCGGAATCCCATTCGGGATTCCGGGCTTAGATGAATGGACTGGTGTTCCCGGGAAACGTGTATGCTGATTTCCTGCTGTCGTTCTTTCCTGCCGATTCTCCTGCCGATCCCGTTGCGGGCGCTCTCCCGGCCGCGGTTATTTGCGGATGTAGCCCGAGATCGCCTCGACGTATTGCTCGAAGGCTTCCAGCCCCGCCTGCGTGATCCGGCAGGTGGTGCGGGGCATCCGCCCCCGGAACGATTTTTCGACTTCGATGTATCCCGCCTTGGCCAGCTTGTCGATCTGCACGCTCAGGTTGCCCGCGCTCGCGCCCGTCTGCTCGCGCAGATAGACGAAGTCGGCGCTCTCGGCCCCCAGCAGCAGGGACATCACGGCCAGCCGCAGTTCGGAGTGGAGCAGCGGATTCAGTTCCCGGAACATAGGCGGCGACATTTGAAATCCAGGATATGGCCCGGTATGACCATCATCACCGCAAAGACGGCGGCGAAGATCAGGCATTGGTCTATTCCCCCTACGAAAAGGCAGACCGGGGCCAGCAGGAGGGCCGAAACCATGCCCGATACCACGCAGAGGCGGAAGCGGGTGACCAGCCCCGTGAGGGCTGTCGCAAGCCCCATCAGCAGCAGGATGATGAACAGGATATCCAGCCGCACGAAGAACGAGAGCAGGGAGCAGAGCACCGCTGCGCTGCCGAATACCCACCAGACGTAGCCCACCACGCGGTCGATGTAGGTAGTGACCGCCTTTTCCCGGTTCGCACGGCGCACGATCCCGTTGTAAAAGAGGCCCGCGATCGGAATGACGAACCAGAGCAGGTGCCAAATGGGGTTGTGCGTGGCCCGCAGGGCGAACCATACCGCTATTGAGACGGCGACGGTCAGGTAGCCCATCACCAGAAACGGCTGCGCTGCGTTGCGTTCGACGCGCGAGCGCGTCTGTCGGATCATGCGTGTAATCAGTTCGAGGCTCTCCTCGCTGTTCAATTGTTTCTCTTCCATGATGTTGTCGGATTGATGTTGCGGTTTTTTCGTTTTCTTTCGTGTTTCGGCCGTGCTTCGGTCGGATCGTCCGTCGTACGCTCTTCGCGGTCCGTTACTCGGCCATCCCGACGGAGTTCGTTCCGGTTGCTGCCCGGACGTTTGCCGGTGGACGGCCGCCGATGGGAAAGTCAGAATCGTCCTGCCTGCCGAGCGTTCGCGTTTCATTCTGTGCCCGTCCTCTCGTCTGTTCTTTCTGTCCGTTCGGCGTCCTGACTGGTGGATGGCGACCTTTCGGCTTGCGGTGCCGATTCCCGGCTCGTCCGCGCTGTCCAGGCCACTCCTGACACCCTCTGCGGCGCTACTCGGATTCGGGGTAGGTGAGGTCGATTTCCACCGTATTCCGCTCGTCGGGCAGCAGGCAGTCGCGGGTCGCATACCCTTCGGCGGGGCCGCCGTTCTCGCGCATATCCATCTGGTAGTTGCCGTTTTCATCGTGGATAATCCATACGCCGGCTTCGTCGCCTTCGATTCCCTCGAAGCGCACCGTCACCGTGCCCGCCCCGGCAGGGGTTTTCGCATAGAGGGGTTGCTGTCCGGGGATGCGCAGCATGGTCAGGATGCTTCCGTCGTCGCTGCGGACGTTGCGGACAGTTACAGTAAGCTCTTTCGCCGCAGCGACGACGCTCAGCGCGACGGCTGCGAGCGTGAGCAGGATTTTCGTGGTTTTCATGGCTCTCGGTTTTATTGGTTTCGGAATCGGTCGGGAGTTGTCGGCGGCATCCGCCCCGTTTCGCTGCGGGCTTCGGATCGCTCTCCGGCTGTTTCCCTTTCAAATCCCATGCAAATATAAAGTAGTTTATATTATAAACCAAATATTCGTTCGTGTTTTTTTTGGAATATTTCGATACCTATATTATAGTTGACTGAAGCAGCACTGTTCGGCGGTTTTACGGTTCGTGCCGTGTGTTCTGCCCGGAAGGTGTTTTCCAATTCCGCTGAACCGGAAATTATTGGCAGGCCAACTCGCCCGATGGAGGTGAAGCGCGTATCATCCCGTTGGGGGACACGGTCATTCACTATGCCCCCGACGCCGGGCGTGTTCCGTTCCTAATCGCCGACTTGCTCGGCTGGCTCCGCACCACCGAAGAACACCCCCTTATCGCAGGGCGGCCTTGTCACGGATAACCGAAACTCTGGCCGTTGCGGGTCATTTGCCTGAAGTCTGGCCGTTACGTGTCGTTCGCCTGAACTTTGACCGTTGCGGGTCGTTCGCCTGAAGTTTGCCCGATGTGGATCATTCGCCTGATGATAGTTTCCCTGCCGTGGGATTTCGCGACTATACGGGGCGGTTCGGGCGATACGGGACTTCCTATCCCTTGTTCCGTATTGGGCGTTTCCCGCTCACGGTTGGACAGGTTCGCACAACTGCTCGCCCTGTGCGTCCCGTCCGCATCGACGACGGCAGATGAAACAACCGTTTGTGCGTGCATGCCGAACCGCGTCAGGGGATGATCGTGCGGGCGGAAGGGGATTCGTCGGACGAAAAGTCGCGGGGATCGTGAATCCGGGTTGTAGGGGTGCGGATTATTTCCTATCTTTCAGAAAATTTGCGACAGATGCGACGAATCCGGTTGTGCGGGATGTTTGTCCTGGCCTGTATCATTTTGCCGGTTGCGGCTCACGAACCCGAGGTTGCGGCCTTTCAGCCGCTCCCGACCGATAGTGTGGGGATCATCGACCTATCGCCGAGGCAGTTCGACGAGTTGGTCCGGAGCCGCTCCCGTGCCCGGAGGTTGCGGATGCGGACTGAGGAAAGGCAGTATGCGGCGACCGCTCCCCGTCACAGCCTGTCGCTGACCTATGGAGTCGCTCCCCTGATTAACGAGGGGGATTATATCCCCTGGAGTGACCTGGACCGGAGCAATCCCGCTTACGAATTGCTGCACGGTAAATACACGGAAGACTGTTTCGGACGTCGCAGCGGCGGGTCGCTCGCGCTGGTTTACACCTGCCGGCTTTCGTACCGTTGGGAAGTGGGCGTTTCGCTTGCCTATATCCGGTACTTCGACAAGCTGAAAATGAACGAGATCGACTTCTCCCGCTCGTTGAGCGAACATCAGCTATGCGTTATGCCGCTGGTGCGGATCCTGTGGGCGAACCGTCCGTCCCTGCGGCTTTACTCCGGTATGGAATTCGGGATGCAGGCGGCGTTTCGTCGTGGTTTCTTCGATCGGAAATACGACTCTGCGGTTCATTTCGCCGGTCAGCTCACGTTGTTCGGATTCCAGTTCGGCCGGCGTGTTTTCATCAGTACCGAGATCGGATTGGGGGCACGGGGAGCTGTCGCGGTCGGAATAGGCTGCAAAATAGGTGCGAAAAAAGAGAAAGAGTTATGAAACGTGCGTTGTCGGCCATCTTCATCGCCCTGCTGTGGGCCGGGTGCTGTTGCTTTTCGGAAGATCACAGGCCCACGGAGGCCGGATGGCTGCTTTTCAGCTATGCCGACGGTTCGTTGGAGGCCGACCGTGAGGCAGCCCGCCGCGTAGCCGGGCTGGATGCCTATTGTCGTCAGACGACCCCGGAGGGAAAAGCGGAGGTGCGGGAGGCCTTTTTCCCGAACGAACTTATCGTCGGCGATGCGGGCTTTTGGCGCATTGTCCTGGATACGGGCGTCTGGACTTTCGATATGCGCGACGGAAAACTGCTCGACGAGCCGGATGCCAGGTGGCGGGTGGAGTGGTCGCAGGCCGGCACCCAGATGACTTTCACCGTGTTACCCGATGGGGAGGACCGCTGGATGATGCACGCGGACGGCGTGGATGGGCGATTCGCAGTGTCGTCGGTGACGGAGGTGCGTGTGAATGGGAGCATGGCGCAACCGCTTTTGTCGTTTGTTGCGGGACACGGCCTCTGCCGGGGAAGAGCCGTGCCCTGTTTGCAAGTCGATTATGTGATCGAAACCCCGGTAGAGTATCTCGGTCAGAAAGGGATGCCGCTGTACGGCGGCTCGCTCACCATCCGGTCGCATAACGATGCGGAGGATGCCGACGATGTGGCGGAAGCGCTTTATGTGGGGAATGGTCGGGTCGAAATCACCTATTGCGGCGTGACCCGAATCTGGGAAAAGGAGAATCCCCTTTGGTGACGGTTGCGGCCTTTCCCGCCCGGAAGCGTCGCGCGGGACTTCCGCGCGGTTTCCATCGTATTACAGCTCGGGAAGGCTGCGCAGCCGTTCGCGGTATTCCGCCATCGTGCGGGCGACGACCTCCCCGGCCGGGGGCAGGTCGCGCACGAGCGCGGCCACCTGCCCGATTTCGAGCTCGCCGCCGCGCAGGTCGCCCTCGAAGATGCCCCGCCGGGGACGGCCGCTCCCGATCAGCTCCAGCAGTTCGTCCGCCGAAGCGCCCCGCGCCTCGGCTTCCGCAACGAGCCGGAAGAAGTCGTTTTTCACGAGCCGCGTGGGGCTGAGTTTCTTGAGCGCGAGCATGGTGTCGCCCTCCCCAAGACCCTTGCACAGTTGCTTGAAGGCTTCGCTGGCCGAGCTTTCGCGCGTCAGGGCGAAGCGGGTGCCCATCTGCACCCCCTCGGCTCCCAGCGCGAAGGCCGCCAGCATCCCCGCGCCCGTGGCGATGCCGCCGGCGGCGATCAGCGGCAGCCCGACGGCCTGCCGCACGTCGGGGATAAGCGGCATCGTGGCGGTCTCCTCGCGTGCGTTGTGGCCGCCCGCCTCGAAGCCTTCGGCAACGACGGCATCGACCCCGGCGTCCCGGCATTTGAGGGCGAAGGCGGCGCTGCCGACCACGTGGGCGACTTTGCAGCCCGCGTCGTGCAGCCGCGCGGTCCATGTGCGGGGGCTGCCGGCGGAGGTGAAGACCACGGGCACGCGCTCCGCGATCACGACTTCCATGATCGCATCGGCATAGCGATAGGTCAGAGGGACATTGACCCCGAACGGCCGGTCTGCGGCCGTGCGGCATTTGCGGATGTGTTCCCTCAGCAGGTCGGGGGTCATCGAACCCGAGCCGATGAGACCGAGGCCGCCGGCCCGACTGACGGCGGCCGCCAGCCGCCAGCCGCTGCACCAGACCATGCCGCCCGAGACGATCGGGAAGCGGATGCCGAAAAGGGAAGTGATGCGGTTTTCCATAGGATTGCAAGGTTGTTCGGATCAAAGATAGCGAATTTTCGCATATGCGGGCGGGCCGTTCTTTGCACGTGCCGCGGAACGTGGGCGGTGCTTGTCCGGAACGCTGGCGGGCGCCTGTCCGGAGCGGATGCGGAAAGCGGGCGTCCGGTGCGGGCGGCGTCACTCCTGGGAGGGAAAATATTTCATGTACTGCACGCGCTGGAACAGGGGCGAGGAGGAGTTGATGAAGTTGAGGTGGCCGCGGAACTCCCTGATCTCGCCGAAGCCGTGGCGCTCGGCCCAGCGTGCGAGAAAGTCGTTCATCCGTCCGATCGCCTTGAAGCCGTGGAGGTGGATGGCCGTGCAGACCTGAGCGACCCGGGCGCCGCAAAGCAGCGCCTTGACCACGGCGGCGCCGTCGTGCACGCCCGTCGAAACGGCCAGGTCGAGCTGCGGCACCAGCCCCGTGAAGAGGGCGGCCGTGCGCAGGATGTTCCTCAGTTCCGAGGGGTGGCTGAAGGCCGGCCCCTCGACGAACTCCATCCGTTCGATGTCCACGTCGGGCTCGAAGAAACGGTTGAACAGCACCGCGCCCTGCACGCCGAAGCTGCGCAGGATGTCGGCCGTGGCGAAGAGGTTGGTCAGCCGCATCGGCAGCTTGACCGAGACGGGAATCCGCACCGCCTGCACGACTTTGGCGGCGATTGCGGCGTAGCGGTTCTCCAGTTCGCGCGAAGGGGTGAAACGGTCGAACGGGTGGAGGAAGATGTTGAGCTCGAGGGCCGAGGCGCCGGCGTCGGCCATCTGCGCGGCGTAGTCGATCCAGCTGTCGTGGTCGGCCACGCAGTTGATGCTGGCGATCACGGGAATCGCTACGGACTCGCGCGCCTGCCGCACCAGCCTGAGAAAGCGGCCCCGGTAGTCGTCGCCGAGGTAGCGTTCGAGGTAGGTGTCGGCATCCCCGTAGGGGGAGTCGGCGCAGGCCGCCAGCGCGGAGGCTTCGTGGAGAATCTGCTCCTCGAAGACGGATTTGAGCACGACGGCGCCGGCGCCGGCTTCGGCGCAGCGTTGGATGGCGGGGAGCGCGGCCGTATAGGGCGAGCTGCCGACCACGACGGGGCTGTCGAGTTCCAGCCCGAGGTATTGGGTGCGCATGGTTGCGGGTTTAAGGTTGTTCGGGCGAGGGCTCCAAAAATCGGGCGAATCCCGGCGGATGCGTTTTTTTTGCCTATTTTTGTACCGGATTCGCCGCTTCGCGCGGCAAAACGTCAGAACGACCATGAAAGAACGCTGGAAACCCGGGACGATGATCTATCCGCTGCCCGCCGTGCTGGTGAGCTGCGGCGCCGTGCCCGAGGAGTATAACCTGCTGACCGTCGCATGGACGGGCACGGTCTGCACCGACCCGCCGATGTGCTATGTGTCGGTGCGGCCCGAACGCCACTCCTACGGGATCATCCGGCGCACGGGGGAGTTCGTCATCAACCTCACCACGGCTGACCTGGCACGGGCGACCGACTGGTGCGGCGTGCGATCGGGGCGCGACGGCGACAAGTTCGCCCAGATGGGGCTCACCCCCGGCCGGGCGTCGGTGGTCGCCGCTCCCACGGTCGAGGAGGCGCCCCTGAGCATCGAATGCCGGGTGCGGCAGATCATCCCGCTGGGGACGCACGATATGTTTCTGGCCGAGGTGGTCGCCGTATTAGCCGACGACCGTTACATCGACCCTGCGACCGGGAGGTTCGCTCTCGAGCAGGCCCGCCCGATCGTCTATATGCACGGCGCCTATTACGAGCTGGGGCGCATGATCGACCGATTCGGCTGGTCGGTGCGGCGCAAGAAACCCGCGGCCCGCAAACGCTGACAGGGAGCCGCTGCACTGTGAGGCCCCTTTCGGTCGGAGAGCTGTCCCGGCCGCGCGGCTCCGGCACGGCCCGAACGGAGTGAAACGAAAGGGACGAACTTCAACAGTTCGTCCCTTTTCTTCGGTTGCGGTGCGGTTATTTGCCACATTCGCCCGAGGGTTTGCCGTCGGCATAGGCGCAGAGCATCCAGACCATTTTCTCCTGCTCCTCCAGGTAGTCGGTTATCATCGAGACGGTCACTTCGTCGCCCGCTTCCGAGGCCAGCGACAGCAGCTTGCGCTCTTCGCCGATCAGGTGCCGGTAGGTCTCCAGGATGTGTCCGAGCGCCTGATCCCCGCAGCTCACCCCGCCGATCTCGGCCACGTGCGAGAGGTTGAGGTAGTCGCTGAACTTGTTGGAGGGGGAGCCGCCCAGCATCAGGATGCGTTCGGCGATCTGATCGACCTTCTCGGCCGCGTCGTTGTAGAGCTCCTCGAATTTGGCGTGCAGCACGAAGAAGCCGCGTCCCTTGATGTTCCAGTGGAAGCCGCGCAGGTTCATGTAGTGGACCTGGAAGTCGGCGAGCAGTTGCTTGAGGGAGGCCACCACATTGGCCGAGGTCGATTCGTTCAGATGAAGATAATCCAGCGTTTTCATAATTCGATTATTTTAAATGTTCGTATTGTTTTTTCTTGTTGCTGTTGCAAAGATAGTGCGGTAAGAAATATAAATCAAATAGATTTCAGGCATGTTTATATCTATAAAATCTATTGTCGTTAAAAGGCGATTCATGCCGGCACCGGGATGAAGGGGGATGGCTGTCTGCTCGCCCCTCGGAAAGGTTGCGGAGCGGTGCCTCCTCCGGCGGGGAAAGCGGTGAAGTTTGCGGGCGACCTGCTGCTGCGGATAAGGCTGCGGAGCCGGGAGCAGGCAACCCTCTTCGGCGGGAAAAAGTTGTGCAGCCGTAAGGAGTCCGTTCCCCGCAAGAAAGCCGAGAGGCATCCTCCCTTGTGGCAAGAGGCTGATAAAACGGATGTTCTGCCCGACGGGAAAGGGCTGTGGAGGCGGGAGAAAATGTCCATACTCGACAGAAAAAGGCTATGCGGTCGAAGAGGCGGCACGTGTCGGACAGGCGGATTTTTGGCCGCAATCTGCCGGTTTTCCCAAAAAAAACGTAAATTTGTCGAATAACTGCAAATCGTATGAAATACCTGACCTACCTTTTGTCGGCGCTGCTGCTTGTTTTCGCCGCCGGCTGCAACGACACCGAAGAGCCCCTCGGCGATCCCGTTCCGCCCTTTACGCTGAAGGCCGACCGCACGACCGTCGGGGTCGGCGAGCCGGTTACCTTCACGGTCACCTCCTCCGACGGGCAGGACGTGACGGCCGACTGCCGGATCTGCTCCGATATCAACTGTTTTCTGGGCAATACCCATACGTGGAATACGGCCGGAACCTATGTCGTCGAGGCCCATTACCTGACCGACGACCCCGCGAATCCCGACGGAATCGCTGCTGCGAATACCGTGACCATCACCGTCACGGGCGGGGCGACCGCCTACACGCTCGCAGCCGACCGGGAGGTGGTGAACGTGGGCGAGACGGTCGTCTTTACCGTCACCTCGTCCGACGGGCGTGACGTGACGGCCGACTGCCGGATCGGTTCGGGGAACGAGACCTTCGCGGGCGCTTCGCACGCCTGGCAGCAGGCGGGCAATTACGACGTGGAGGCCCGCTACATGACC
>OIJK01000342.1_pt1 | contig 11877 bp, 6 predicted proteins | sample 1583501 | NCBI WGS metagenome assembly OIJK01 (sample SAMN02674606, study PRJEB24791) | human gut metagenome, SKBSTL068 | isolation source: stool | host: Homo sapiens | place: USA
TTCAGTTCGAAATACCCGTCCGCTTCCTGTTTCGCGTATTCGGCTTTCAGGTCGTCGTCATCGATGGCATCCAACAGGCCGGTGCCGTAAATGCCGATGGTCGATTCCAGACGGACGTTCACCTGCTCGGCCGTCAGCGTGCGGCCGTCGGTCGTGATGAGGTCGACATAGTAAGCCGACTGCGGGATCGACACTTCGGGATAGATCAGCTCGTAGGACTCGCCGTCGTCGAATTTGTTGCCCCATTCGTCGGTGTAGCTCTTCCATACGATCGAGATCTGCGAAGGGTCTACCGGCGCCGTAAAAGGCTCGACGGCGAAATGCTGCGGCATACCCGTGAGCGAGGCGATATACTTGTCCTTGTCGTCGTAAACGACCAGCAGATAGCCGTTGCCGATTTTCGAGGCGTTGAAGATACCCTCCTGGCGCTGGCCGTGGCCGTAGCCGGGGTGGCAGGCGATGCAGGAATTGCGCACGTAGAGCGGGCCGAGGCCCCCGCGGACACCCGTGGGATTGGTCACGAAAGGTTTCTCGAAGAGCTGCTCACCGTTGAGGAACCGACGCGCCATTTCGCCGTCGCCGTCCACGACGGGCGTGGGCTGTTCGAAAGCCGCCGACGTGGTGTTGAAGGCCGTACCGAGTTTCCCGCCGGCATAATACTCCTCGGCAAGTTCCTCCGGTCCGGGTGCCGGATTTCCCTTTTCCTCGTTATCGTCTGCACATGAGACAGCCGACAGGGCTGCCGTCATGCACAGGCATACAAGATACTTTTTCATAGGCATTTATATATTTCATTGTACCAGTTCCTCCGTCATCGGTCGTTGTCGCCGCCAAAGGCGGCGTATCTGACCCCACCCCGGCCCTCCCTCGGGGAGGGAGATGGCGTACTCGTTGGACGGCGGTAGATTGATAAATTCACATTCCGTCAATTATTTGGTCAGCAAGGACTGAACCGCCGAGAGGGCATCCATCAGATCCTTGCTGCAATACTCCGAAGCAGCATCCCAGGCATCGTCCTGATATTTGTTGACGAACGGCGCAGGGGCGCTTTCGATCTTCGCAATGGCCGTTGCAATGGCGTTGCGGCAACGGGTATCCAACTCGGGATTCACTTTTTTGACATAGTCGCTGATCGAGGGGCGGCCCTCCTCCATTCCCTGATAAGCATGCTGCACCGAACGGATATTGTCGGCGAAATCGACCTGAGAATTCCAACTGTAAGGCGACTCCACGTAGCTGTACTCGCCGAAAAGAGCCGGGCGTCCGATCTTCTGTCCGCCCACTTCGTCGGCAATGTCCATGGCTCCCTGCATGATCTCGTCGGCGGCTGAAGCGTAGCTGCTGTAACGGCTGCCGACCTGACCGGCGTTCTTCATGCTCCGGCCATAATCGAACGATACAAGGAGCTCTTCCTCTTCGATGATTTCCGCCTTTTCCCCGGAGATGGCGTCCACACCGCCCCAAGAAGCCTCCAAAATGATACATTGATTGCGCAGGTCGGTAGCGATAGCGACCATGAATACCAACTGTGCGCGGGTGTATTTGTCCAGCGACCGGGCCTGACCGTTCTCGAAAAGCATGTACTCCAGCGAGTGGAAGCCCAGGATGCCCTCACCGAACATCGTGCCGGCCAAACCGGGATTCTGCTCGATCGAGGTCATAATGGACGGCGTGTCCAGAATGCGCTGCAACGATGTCGCGTCGAGCGGCCAAGTGTCGATATGCGGATCGATATGGTAGTCCTCGGCGGCACCGAATAGCCAGGCTTCGCTCAGCTCCCAATAGAGCCGCGAATCTTTCCACTGTTGTCCGGCAGCCGTAATATCGGCCGTGGTCATGCCGGCATTCGCCTGCGCCGGACCCCACTTCTCCAACATCTGCTCACAGGCTTTCGTCAGTTCGATAGATGCATCGGCAAGGTCGCGGTAAGTGGGCACCACCGTATTGTCCACATACTCCTCGACAGCGGCTTTCAGCGACTCTTCGCTTTCGGGCAGCGAAGAGTCTCCGCCGTTGTCGTCATTGCAGGCCGTCGCGCCGAGCGTCAGCACGAGCGCCGATGCGGCATAAAACAAATTCGGAAAGATTGTTTTCATGATTTCAATTTATTGGTTGATTATACTTGATTTAATTTAACGCTTGAACATTCCAGAATAGGTGATTCCCAGCAAAAGCGATGGCTCGTTGTTATAACGCGTCTGCAACAGTCCGACCGCGTATTCGGCCTTGATAGCGATATTTTTGATCGGGTAGTAGTTCAGCCCCGCAGCCCAACGCTGGCGGCGGCACCAGTCCTGCCGGACGACCGACGCGGCGGTCTTGAACATCGAATCGTAATATTCATATCGGCCGAAGAGATAGAATTTCTGCCCTTTCTCCCGCAATGTCTTCGAGAACGAAAAAAGGTCGTAACCGGCTTCGACTCCCGTCGAAATCGCATCCGAGCCGACATACTGCTGCGGCGAGGGCGAAGTACCCGGCAGGCGGCGGTTGAAGGCCGATATCTGGTCGGCGTCTTTCAGGTGGCCGTAATCGAAATTGCCGCGGATGACCCAGTTGTGGGCATCATAGCAGAAGTCGAAAGCGCCGAGCAGCACCGTGCCCTTGACGCCGGCGTATTTATCGGTGCGGGAAGAGGTCAGCGTATTGCTGAACGTGTTACCGACATAGCCGCTCAGCGAAAGCCGCAGCCCCCGCACCGAGAAATTGTCCACGCGGAAAGCTCCGGCGTAAGCGTTGCCGATCTTGAACTCGTAGGGACTTCCGGCGCCCCCGGCGATCCAGTTATCATCCCCGAACCGGTCGGAATCCAGACCCGGCAGAAACATCGCTTCGTAACGCCACTTGCCGGCCTGCCCCCAAAAACTGATTCCCGTTTCGTGCCACGTACAAGGCAGGATCGTATTCTCGCCCTCGGGACGGTAAACGCCGAAAAACTCAGTCGGTAAATGGTGCATATTGGTCCCGCCGACAGGGACGATCATGTGCCCCATGCGCAAATTAGCCCACGGGCGGAAACTCTTTTGTATCCAGAACTGTTCCAGGGCTACCTCACCGCCGCGTTCCACCTCGGATTCATACTCGCCGCCCTCCTCGTACTCCACCTCGAAAGCGCTCTCCGTACCGCCGTGTTCGAATTCGATTTCAGTGCCCATCGACCAGCCGCGGCCGAAGTCGTAGCCCAGGTAGATAACTACGTGGGGAAGATCGAACCGACCGTGGCTCCGGTCGTTGCGGTAGTCGTCCGGATAGAGATACCGGGCGGTATTGTCGCTGAAAAAGTTCCGCGTCATGACGGCCTCACCGTAACCGCCGACCGTCAGGCGCGACGGCCGTTCGCTTTTCAGGGCAGCCTTTTGCACTGTCGGCTCTGTACCTAACTGCTCAAGGCGGAGTTCTTCCAACAATTCGGCTTTCAGTTCGGCTTTGAGCCGTGCGATTTCATCGCTTTGCGAGGTTGCGCCCGAAACGGCATCCGTTCCCTGACTCTGGGCCGAAAGCATTGCGGGCACTCCTAATAAAAACAGGAATAGAAAAATTCTTTGCATGGACATTCTGTTTGGTTTGCCGTGCAAAGTTAGAGGCTCCGCAAAGGCGGGACAATACCTAATTGTTATGAAAAAAAGAATCCATTGGAAGTTTTTAGGTATATAGAAATCCCTGAATAAGCGTCTATTTTTCAATATGGTATGTATGCCGGCAGATTTATGGAGCCGATGAGGCTTTCTGAGTCGCGCGACATTCGGCTGCGGTCTTCCGATGGGAAAATTTCCAGTTCGGCGCATCAACTTGGAAAATATTCGTATATTTGCCGTCGCAAAGGTTTCCAAATCACACGCTCGTGATGCGGAATGAAAAGGGAATGCAGTGAGAATCTGCGACAATACCCGTTGCTGTAAGTTCCTGCTCTGAATGAGGGGCGCAAGAAGTTTCACAATCTTTGCCACTGGCCGCAAGGCTGGGAAGGCGTGAAACCGGAACGAGTCAGAAGACCTGCCGATGCTTTTATGAAGATTTGCAACCTGCGGGAATACGGGTGAAAATCAAAACTGCGATTTCCCTGACTCCGGCTGTCCGGTTCCGACAAAGAGGCTTCAGCGGCCCCGAAAAGGTGTAAATCCGTTTTGAATTTCTGTTGTGCCGTATCCCGAAAGGCTACGGCTGATTTTTTATTTGTCAAACTTAAAATACAACAGGAATGAAAAAACTATTTACCCTTTTGGCAATCGCCCTGTTCGGCGTTGCAACGTGGAGTTGCTCGTATGACGACGACGACCTTTGGAATAAGGTAGACGACCTGGACGGTCGGGTGACCAGTCTGGAGAATGCCCTCGCTCAAATGAATAAGGATATCACCAGACTTGAGGGACTTATTAATGCAATAGATGTCGGCGACCCCATTACGGGATTTTCCGCAATGGATTCCGGAAAGGGCTGGATCATCACTTTTGCCAGCGGCAAAATCATCGAGTTATATCACGGGAAGGACGGACAGGACGCGCAAGCACCGATAATTACCGTACTGGCAGAAGAGGGAATTTACTATTGGGCGATCACTATCGACGGGAAAACGGATTTCATGTATGCCGACGATGCCAAAACCCAGAAAATTCCTGTTACGGGACAGGACGGAACGACACCGGAGATCGGCGTAGACGAAGAAGGTTATTGGACGGTAAACGGCGACCGGGTTCAGTGGAACGGAAAGGATCTGCCGGCCACGACCGAAGGTTATACCTATCTCTTTACAGATGTTGTGGACAATGGTCGTTACTACACGTTCTACCTTGCCGACGGAACTACGATAGATGTTGTGAAGCGATTGAATGCCAGCATTGAGATCGACGCCGAACCGACCGAGCATTTCAAATTCGGACAGAGCCGTATTTTCCAATTTACTACCGAGAATGCAGTAGCCCTTGCCGGAGCAGCCACCGGGCCTATGGACTGGACGGTCAGCGCAAGTTTTAAAGACAATGCCGGGCGTCTGCGCATCATAGCGCCTGCTGCGGATGGATGGGAACTCGAAGGAACAGTAACCGTAGGCGTAGTAGGCAGCGACGGAGCCGTAGTGACTGCCTCGATATATGTCACTTCAAGCAGCTATGAACTGCGCTACCTCACTTTCGAGGACGAGGATTACAAGGGAACGCAAGGAGCCAATTACTGGTCTTCTCTGATCGATACGCCCCAATATGGCGGACCGCTCCTTTACCCGTCGTCGGGCAACGTTTACAACTGGTACGATCAGGGAAATACGGAAATCGCGCATCGGTTCACCGACGAATGGGGCGATCATCAGTTTTGGGGCGGCGGCGAAGCCATCTCCAACTATGTGGAACAGAATATCGACAATGGCACTTTCGAGTATCAACTGGCTATTTATTACCGGCATCCCGAAACCGGCTTCGGAGGACACAACGGCTCCCGGAATTTCTGCGTGCATTATGGCTATCGGGACAATTCCGGCTACGGCGGGACAAAGCTCCAGGCCATCTGGTTCAATGACGGCGTAGCCCGCGTGGTCGATCATATGTATGTTACCGCCACGACCTATCTGCTCAACTGTGTAGTAAGCGGCAACGGCCTCACCGATCCCGTCGGGCCAGACGGATTTGTCAGGCTGGTAGCAGTCGGATTTGATGCTGACGGCAACGAAATCACCTCTGTACAGCCGACTTTCGAAATCGCCAATTACGAACGCACCGTCATCGACTGGCAGAAATGGGATCTTTCCGAACTGGGAAAGGTCAGCCGCATCGAATTCAACGTCACAGGCGACAGCGATAACGGTTATGGGTTCAGCCAACCGGCATATTTTGCGTGGGACGATCTGGCGGTAAGGTTCGAATAACCGATCTCATTTGCGACAACCCCCGGAGTGCCGGGATAAGAAAATCCCGGCACTCCATTAATTAACAAGCGCTATCAAGAAGTGAAAAGAATATCGGTAATTTTGATGCTGTTCCACTTTCTCGCCTGCGGCACTACGAATGCTCAAGATGCCGGGAATAGTCAAACCCCGGATTCGGTCCGGATACTGGCTATCGACGAGGTGACGGTGCTTGGGAGACAGAACAGGACGGTCGTCCCGGCACAGATCCTCTCCGGCGAGAAACTGCAAAGGCTCAACTCACATTCCGTATCGGATGCGTTGCGCTATTTTTCCGGTGTGCAGATAAAGGACTACGGAGGTATCGGGGGGTTGAAAACCGTCAACATCCGCAGTATGGGCAGCCAGCACGTGGGGGTATTCTACGACGGCATACAGATCGGCAATGCCCAGAACGGGACGGTGGACCTCGGTAAATTTTCGCTCGACAATATGGAATTGGTATCCGTTTATAACGGCCAGAAAAGCGACATATTCCAGTCAGCACGCGACTTCGCCTCGGCGAGTGCGGTATATATGGTGACGCGCAGACCCGTTTTCGCGGACGGACGCAGGAACCGTTTCAATGTGAAACTCAAAGGCGGTTCCTTCGATCTTATCAACGCTTCCGCCCTTTGGGAGCATCGGATCAGCGAAAACCTTTCGTCGTCGGCCAATATCGAATATCTGAACACTTCTGGCAAATATAAATTTCGCTACCATAAGGACGGCGGCTACGACACTACCGAGGTCCGACGCAACGGTGATGTCTGGTTTCTTCGCGCCGAGGCTGCTCTTTTCGGCAAGGTAAAGCGCGGAGAATGGCAGGCGAAGGGATACTTCTACAATTCCGAGCGGGGCTATCCCGGTGCAGCCGTAAAAAAGGATTACGGAATTTCGTTGCTGAACGAAGACCGGCAGAAAGACCGCAATTTTTTCTTTCAGGGTTCCTTAAGGCAAGTGGTGACGGATTTCTACAGTTATAAAGTCCAAGCCAAATACGCCAACGACTATATGAATTACGTCATGCCGCCTGAGAGTACCGTACAACCGATGGATAATCACTATTGGCAGCAGGAGGTCTATGTTACGGCCGCCAATCTGTTCGCTTTCACCCCGTGGTGGACGGCGAATCTGTCCACGGATTTCCAATGGAACAAACTCGATGCAGACGGTACCGATATGTTCAATGCACATTTCATCGAACCAAGGCGCTATACGTTGCTGGGAGCCATAGCCACATCGGTCAACCTCAAACGATTCAGCATGCAGGCAAGCCTGCTTTACACGTATGTGCATGACCGGAGCGCTCGGAGGATGGAAACAGCGCCGGATAAAAACGTATTCTCTCCCACGGTAATCGCATCGTACCGTCCGTTTGAAAAGATCGGTCTCGATATAAGAGCCTTTTATAAAGAGATATTCCGGATGCCGACCTTCAACGACCTCTATTACGTGCAATTGGGCAACCGGCTTCTGAAGCCGGAATACGCCACACAATACAATGTAGGGGTTGCCTACTCCAAACAATTCGGCAAAGGAGTGCTGTCGTCGCTCAATCTTACGGTGGATGCTTATTACAACGAGGTGAGAGACAAGATAATCGCCACCCCGACCTCCAACCAGCTCGTCTGGACAATGGTCAATCTCGGATATGTGGAGATACGTGGTGTGGATGTGACGTTCAATCCCTGTTTCAATATAGGCGGCGTTGTATTGGATGCCCGGTTGAGTTATACCTATCAGAAGGCGCAGGACTTCACCAAGGAGAAGGATGAAGGTTGGGAGGAAACCGTTATGGACGGATATGGCGACCAGATACCCTACATTCCGTGGCACAGCGGCTCCGTGATTCTTAACGCCTCCTATCGAAAGTGGGATTTTAATTACAGTTTTATCTACACGGGAGAGCGATATATGCTCGGGAACAATACGCCGGTCAACTATATCCAGCCGTGGTACACACACGATATGTCGCTGTCGCGGAATTTTCCATTCAAACACGCTCAGCTTCGTATCACCGCGGAGGTAAATAACATTTTCAACCAGCAATACGAAGTGGTTAAATGGTATCCCATGCCGGGAACCAATTTCAAGATTATTCTAAGTCTTACATTATGAAAGGGTTTAATTTAAAATGGCTTACAGCCTTCATCGGCGTTCTCATACTTGCGGTTTCCTGCCGCAAGGACGACCCGGTATTGCCCTCCGAGCCGACCTTGGTAAATCCGTGGGAACAGGTTACCGGCGATATATACGGATTTTTTCTGCTCAACGAAGGCAATATGGGAACGAATCAGGCTTCGCTCGATTATTACGACTATGAGACAGGCGTCTACACGCGGAATATTTACGGCGAACGCAACCCTTATGAAGTAAAAGACCTCGGCGACGTGGGTAACGACATTCAAATCTACGGCGACAAACTCTGGGCGGTTATAAATTGTTCCAATTATGTCGAGGTGATGGATGTCAACACGGCCAAACATATTACCAAAATAGCGATCCCCAATTGCCGCTATCTCGCATTCAAAGATAAATACGCTTATGTGAGCGCTTACGCAGGCCCCGTGCAGATAGCCCCGGATGCCCGGATCGGGTATGTAGCCAAAATCGATACGGTAAGTCTTCAGGTCGTCGATGAGTGCATCGTAGGTTATCAGCCCGAAGAGATGGCCATTGTGGGTAATAAACTCTATGTCGCCAATTCCGGCGGTTACCGCGTCCCGAATTACGACCGTACCGTGTCGGTTATCGACCTGAAAACTTTTACGGAAGAGAAAAAGATAGACGTCGCTATCAACCTTCACCGGATACAGCCGGACAATTACGGCAACCTGTATGTTTCTTCCCGTGGAGACTATTATGAAGTGCCTTCCAAAACATTCATAATCGACACCTCGACGGATGAGGTTGCATACGAATTCGAAGACCTGCCCAACACACATATGACCCTGTGTCGGGATTCGCTGTTCCTGTACAGTACCGAATGGAGTTATATAACAAATGACTGGACGGTATCCTATGCCATCGTAAACACGCGCACACGGGAGATCGTTACGCGCAACTTTATCAAAGACGGCACAGAAAAGCGTATTCAGACACCTTATGGAATCGCCGTCAATCCGAACACCGGAGAGTTTCTGGTTACCGACGCCAAAGATTACGTCCGGGCCGGAACCCTGCACTGCTTTGGGCCGGACGGCATACGAAAATGGTCAATAAGCACCGGGAACATACCGGCACATATCGTATTCACCCGTAAAAAATTACAACCGCTGGAAGAGTAACTTAACACACTTGAATATGAAAAAAAATTACGCGCGAATCGTTTTGCTGCTTCTGTCGGCGCTACTTCCGGTCGGATTTCTTGCCGGGTGCAGCGATGCCGATAACGGAGACGACGGTTATCTCCTTAAAAAGGAAGACATATCCGTAAACCGGCCCGACGGGGGATTTGAGGCTCTGGTCAACCAGCCTTTCCGGATCGAAGTGAAAAGCGTCTCGGACGAGGGCGTTTCCTATGAATGGTCTCTCGGCGATTCGAAAATAGCCGATTCGAAGAATCTGGAATACACCTTCACTTCGTTGGGAACATTCACCCTTACGCTGCATGCCAGCCAGGGAATGACCACCTTCGACTATGATTTCGAGGTCATAGTAACCACCGATTATGTACTCAAACAGGAAGATATAACCATCGAAGAGCCGGAAGGAGGATTTAGGGCCAAGGTTGACCAACTGTTTCGGATAGAAGTAACCAGCGTGTCCGACGACGGTGTCTCTTACTTATGGTCCGAGGATGAGGAGCCGGTCGCTCAAACCAAGAATCTTGAGCACATGTTTTCACATGGCGGCGCTGTAGGCTTGAAATTAACAGCATCGCAAGGGGATATCTCCTTTGATTATTATTTCACTGTTTTTGTCGAATACGCTCCTATCGACCCGCCTGCGGAAGGGGCGAATCCCTATATCGCCAAAGTCTTCGACTACATGCCGGCAGTCGGACAATTTACCAATACGCTGCCGCTGTACGAGGAGGGGGATACGCAGGAGACAATGAATCAGAAAGTATTGGACGCCATCGGCAATAATAAACGCGGAATGATCACCCTCGGCGGATTCGGCGGCTACGTAACGGTTGGTTTCGACCATACGATCCAGAATGTCGAAGGATTGCGTGACTTCCGGGTTTTAGGCAATGCCTTTTATGCAAATGCCAATCCCAATCCAGATGCTCCGGCAGAGGGCGGGAGCTGTGAGCCCGGGGTAATCATGGTGGCCTATGATCCCGACAATCTCGGACCGGATAACGTACAATGGTATGAAATACAGGGCAGCGCCCATGTAGATCCTACCCAGGAACCGTGGTATGAAATGGCGAAGGTCAATGGCAACGATGTAAACATTTACTTCGATTACCGGATAACCTATTACCGCCCCGACAGTGAACCGGCATCGAGAGACGAATGGGATACTTATATAAAATGGGAGGATAATCAGGGAAATTCCGGCTACAAAGTGAAAAATCAGTACCACTCACAACCGTATTATCCGCTTTGGGCCGGAAATACGCTGTCGTTTACAGGTACATGTCTGCCCCAGAATGCCATTGACGAGAGTGGTTCGGGAACCTATTTCGTTCTTTACAAATTCCGCTACGGCTATGCGGACAATGAAATCAATAGCTATGACGATTCGTCGATCGATATAAGCTGGGCTGTCGATGCGAGCGGAAACAGAGCCAACCTGCCGGGAGTCGATTATATAAAAATATACACCGGAGTCAACCAGGAGAACGGTTGGCTTGGAGAATGTTCGACCGAAATAATGGGTGTAGAAGACCTGCATTTGCTCAAAGAGGAAATACACACAAGGCAATAAAGACCGAAATAACAGGCAACTCAGATTTTCTGAACTTCGAAAAACGCATTTCGATTTACGAATAGTCAATCGGCGGCGGGTCCTTTGATCGCGGTGAACCATTGCAAACATTCCTGCATTTGAATCCCGCCGCCGTTCTTTCACATCTGTCTGCGGGAACCGGAAAAATAGAGATTAGTAGCCGTTGTCTGCCATAACAACGAATTACTCCGGTTTCCGCAGGCGGATTTTTACCGATTTTGTATTTCAAAAAATAGAAAATCTTTGCAGCAAGCACGGAAAGTGCCCAATATTTGCCCAATAATTCAAATACAAAAATCCCAACAATTTGATAATAAAATTGTTGGGATTTTACAAAAGTACCCGGAGCCGGGATCGAACCGGCACGATCTCGCGATCATTGGTGTTTGAGACCAACGCGTCTACCGATTCCGCCATCCGGGCCGAGGATTCGTAAGAATCGGAGTGCAAATGTAGCGATAAAATCGCAATTTCCAAATTCACAGCCGCTCTTTTGCATCCCCGGCGCGCTTTGAGCAGGATTACGGGACACCAAACCCGAGCCGTCCGACAATGAATCCATCGGCCGGCAGGAGCGGGGCAAGAGGCCGGCATACCCATCTCAAAGCGATTGATCGGGAGCAAGACCAAAGGCGCATCTAAAATAGGCAGGAAGCGCACCGAAACGGCACGCGATCCTTGTTGCCGGGCCAACCACCGATCCCGCTCGCCGGCGTCCGGGCGCTCGGCGGCCATGCTGTTGCTCGTGGGATCCGTATGCCTGATCCGATCATCGATTACGTCCGACTATTATTCGGCCGGATTTACGTATCATTTTCGGATGGGTTTGAGACCGGAATCACGGATGGTCGTCCGGCCGATTTACGTCGGGAGGGAATTAGCCCGACGGAGTTCCGATCACTCTAAGCCGGGTTTTCGGCAGGCTTTCATCAGTTTAAGCCGAATCACATCCGAATTTGCAGTCGGGTTCCGATCGCTCTAAGCCGGATTTCCGGTCGCGTTTCAACCGGACCAAGCCGTGTTTCAAGCCGGATTCTCAGCCGGATTTTCGGCAAGGTTCGCATCCGGGTTTTCAGCCGGGCTCTCGTCCGGGTTTTCGG
>OIJK01000344.1_pt1 | contig 11730 bp, 9 predicted proteins | sample 1583501 | NCBI WGS metagenome assembly OIJK01 (sample SAMN02674606, study PRJEB24791) | human gut metagenome, SKBSTL068 | isolation source: stool | host: Homo sapiens | place: USA
GCCGGGCATAGCGTGCGGCCTGCGCCCGGAGGCTGCTCTTGAGCTGAAGGAGCATCCGCTTCCAGCGCAGCCCGCCGAGGGGGCCGAGGACGGAGGCGTCGAACCGCTCGCCCGGGCCGACGGAGAGGGCCGCGAGGCTGCGGAGAAGGGGCGCGTCCGCCTCGGCGGGCGGGTCGGTCTCCATCAGCCGGTTGGCGGTGTCGAAAAACTCCTGCGGCGTCATGGCGAGGACTTTTTCCACCGGGACGAAATCGTTTTCCGGGGAATAACTGCCCTCCGGCGCGGCGTTCGGCCCGGCGGGGTAGGCCGAGAGGGGCATCAGCTGCATCCGGCTCTGGAGCGCCGCCACGTTCGGCAGGTCGTCCGGCCCCGAGAGCATGATGCGGGCGATGGTCCAGACCGTCCGGGTGGGGACGTCGATGCGCCGGACGCCCTCGGGCAGGGTGCCCTCCCAGCCGGAATAGGCGATGGCGTAGGCCCCGGGCGCTTCCAGCACGGCGGCGGTGTTCGTCCATGCGTCCAGCACCTGCACGTTAAAGAAGCGGTCGGTCTCCGGCACGACGTAAATTTGCGGCTCGGCGCTGACGTCCAGCCATGCCTGCGTGTAGATGGTGTCCACATTGGGGCTGACGACGGTGCGGCTGGAAGCGTCCAGCAGCTTCCGGGCGTGGATGAACTGGTTGACGGGGGCGCGGTTGGCGGAGGGGGTCTTCGCGTTGGTGGAGACGGTCTTGGTGGCGTCCATGAGCACCAGCGGGAAGGCGTAGAGGTACGCTTCTTCCAGCAGGGTCTGAATCTCAGAAGCCGCATCGGCTTTCTGGGCCGGCAGAAGGGTGACGCCGCAGGCGGCGGCAGCGGCGGAAGAGAGCCTGAGGAAATCGCGTCGGGTCATTTTCATGGCAGGAGCCTCCTTTTTGCAGATTCAGCGAGCCAGAACGATGGAAAGGGTGACTTCCTTGGCGTCGGAGGAGAGGTCGAAGCTGCCGCCGTCCTGTGCGGGGACGCAGACGGTGTAGACCTTCTTCGCGCTGAAGCGGGCCGGGGCGTCGTCAAAGCGCCAGCCGGACACCTCGTGGTAGAGACCGTCGGTGCCGAGGGCGAAGAGTTTGTAGTCGGCGGGGTTCCCGGTCAGACCGTTGATGCGGAAGGCAACGGTGGTCTGGGGATGGAGATTGTCGAGGGTGACGGTGTGTAGCCAGCTTGCAGGGGTGCCTGTGCCGCCTGCGGCATGGAAAGCGTCGGCAGAAAGCACCCGGCGGGAGGTCTTGTCCAGATCGACCTTCCGGTAGGGCATCTCGGGCAGGAAGACGAAGCGGTCCTGCAGGCGGAGCAGCTCCTTGTAGCCGGTGGGGCAGTAGAGCTTGTTGCCGTCCCGGCCTGCATACATACCGATGGCCATGTTGTTATAGCCGTAGAGGGAGGCAACGTCCACCGTGAGGACGGTCTTGCCGGTGTCGAAGTCCAGCACGATGTACTGCCACATACCGCTGTCCACATCCTGCACGAAGCCGTAGATGTAGCCGGTGGCGGTGGAGAGCTTCATCATGGAGGTGTCGCTGAGGTCGTCGCGGCACCAGATGCTCTTCATGGCCCAGCCGTCGGCGGTGCGGACGGTGTCCACGCGCTCGACACCGGGCATGATCATGCAGTTGCCCTTGAGCAGCCAGTTCCGGTCATAGATGTTCTCGTAGCTCTGGATGGAGGAATCGCTGTCGGGCTTTGCGAGGTTGGGGCTGCCTGCGCCGAACCAGTTGCAGACGATGGTGCTGACTCTGCCGTCGCCGTGGTCGTAGACGATGGCAGAGTTTTCGACGGAGACCGGCATATTGTCGGGCAGCTCGTCGATGACGGGATGGCTGGCCACGACCTCGCCGGTGCGGATGTCCACGGCCATGAGGCTGACGACCTCGAGGTTGTCGGTAAAGAAGACCAGCTCCCTGCTCAGAGAGGGCGAGCAGCCGCCGCCCCACGCCAGACCGCCGCCGGTAGTGGCTGCGCCCTCGCGGCTGTCCTTTGCGCCCACGCTGTCGTAGGGGGTGCGCCAGACGACCTCTACGCCGCCGTTTGCCCGCAGCAGGTAGCAGGCGAGGTTCGTGAGGATGACTGCGCCCTCCCGGCAGGAGGCGATGCCGTTTTCGGCACCCTCGCCGGGGGCGGGGGCGTAGACGTGCACCTCGCGGCTGAGGTCGGCGGTGCCGCCTGCAAGGATGGTGTCGATGGCTGCGCGGGAGATATAGCCCATCGCACCCTGCTGGCCGCGGCTGGGGTAGATGCGGAAGCCGCCGGTGACGAACCAGAGGTTGCCGTCGTAGTCAAAGACGATGGAGAGCAGATTCTGCTCAAGGCTGCGGCCCAGCACCCGCTCGGCAGCCTCCTTGATGTTGATGTCCAGCACCTTCTGGAAGACGGGCAGCGGCGTGCCGCTCTCGTCCGTGGCCCGCAGCATCAGGACGTGGTTGTGGCTGGTGGGGCAGACGATGAGGTTGCGCCCGTCCACGAAGGAATAGGAGCTTTGGATGAGGTAGCCGCCGCCGTCATGCTTTGCGGGGGAGAAAAAGCCGATGGTCCGTACCTCCTCTGCGTCGAGGTCGCGGATGGCCAGACCGCCGAGGAAGGGGCTGATGGGGTTGTCGAAGTTGTCGAAGAAGATGGCGGGGGAGGCATTGGGGTTCGTCTTTTCCATCGCCACATGGACCTCGGGGCAGATGCCTACGGGGAGGACAGCGTCGGTGGAGTCGGTGTTGTAGCAGTCGTGGTGGATGTTTGACTCGCTGCTGCCCATAAAGGGGTTCGCATCCACGCCCTTTGCCGTCAGGGGCTTCAAAGGCAGGGCGGTGTCTTCGCTGTGGAAAAGGCCGGCCAACAGGCTGTCGGATTTGGCCGCGCTGGCGGTGGGGGCCAGCGGACAGGACAGCAGAGCGAGAGCGGAAGCGCTGAGGAAGCTGCGTCGGGTGATTTTCATGGTGGAGTCCTCCTTTTTTATTCGGTCATGAAGTGCTTGGCGGGTATCATAAAGGCTCTCCCTCTGGGAGAGCTGTCACCGAAGGTGACTGAGAGGGCAAGGATGCGGAGGGAGAGGCTTTAACGCGGGGTCAAAGATTCAGCAGGATATTCACTCGGAACAGGCCGTTTTCGGTCTCGACGGTCATGGAGCCGCCGTATTTGGCTGCGGTGGTCTGGATGGAGACGAGGCCAATGCCCATGCCGTCGTGCTTGGTGGAGTGGAGCGCGCCTTTCTGGCGCTTGAGTACGCCGTCGTACCGGTTTTCGACCAGCAGGCCCAGCATGGCGGGGCTGAGCATCCGGGCCATCACCTTCACCTGCCGCTGCTCGGGCGGGAGCTTCTGGCTGGCATGGAATGCATTCTCCAGCAGGTTGCCCAGCATCATGCAGAGGTCGGCTTCCGGGACGGGCAGCTGGCGGGGCAGTTCCAGCCGCCATTCCACCGGCACGCCGAGCTGGCGGGCCTCATGGTCGTAGTGCCCGGCCAGCGCGTCCACGGCGGGGTTGGCGCAGAGGGTGGGGCGCTCCTCACTCAGCTCGGATTCGTACTGGCAGAGGTAGTTTTTCAGCTCCTCCAGCTGGCCGGCCTCGGTCAGGCCGGCGATGACGTGAAGGTGCTGGCGGAAATCGTGGCGCAGATGCCGCGTCTGCTCCATATAGGCCCGAAGCTCGGTGTAGCGGCGGGACTCCACAGCCAGAAGCTGGTTTTCCCGGTCCAGCTGGGCGCTGCGGGTGTACTCCCGGGCCACCTGATACATCTCATACAGCAGCAGGAAGATGCCCAGCAGCGAGATAGAGACGGCCAGCACGGAGATGATCATCAGCCGGTTGATGAGGATGACGCCCGGGTCCAGCGGCATACAGAACATAAGGAAGGCCGCATAGATGGCGGGCAGCGGCCATGCCGACTGCCAGAAGGCTTCGCCCCGGTACTCCCGCAGCAGCCAGCGGCTCCATTGGACTGCGGTGAACCAGAAGAGGATGCAGAGCACCGCCGACAGCCCCAGCTTGAGCAGGGCAGTGGAGACAAGGCAGACCGGCGCGTCGTTGTCCACCTCGGCCCGGGCATTGAGCACGATGGAGAGCAGATTGCAGACGGCAATCATGACGGCAGAGAGGGAGAAGAGAAAGGCCGTCTGCCCGGTCGAGACCGCCGACTCCACCCGCCAGAGCAACAGCCAGAATGCCGTCAGGAAGATGGGCAGGAGCATCATATTGCTGTTCAGCTCAAGGACAGTGCAGAGAGCCGCCGCCGCAAGGTCGATGACGGTGACGAGGAAGGCGGTCAGCAGGGCAGTGCGGCGGGGCGCTTTCAGATGCTCCCACAGCGGGGCGAGGCAGAGGAACGCCCCCGGATAGAGGATGGAGAGGTCCAGAAAATAGCGTCCGAATAAAGTGATGTCCAAGGCAGGGCCTCCTTTCGTCGTCAAAGCTCCCGCCGCATATGGCGGAACTGGTATTGTGTGAACTGGGCGAACAGGGTGTTTTTATCCTTCAGGCGCACCGGCAGGTGGGTGCCGTCCAGCATCTCGAAAGCGTCGCCGTCCAGCCGCAGCACCTTGTCCATGTTCAGGATGACGCCCCGGTTGCAGACGAGGAAATTTTCCTGCGCCCGCAGCAGCTGCTCCACCTGTGCGAAGGTGGAGACGGCCCGGCACTCGCCGTCATCGGTGACGACCCGGACATAGTGGTTCTGGGACATGGCGTACTGGATCTTCCGCAGTGGCAGCTGCACGGTCTGCCGTGCGATGCGGACGTCCAGCTCCGGCTCGGCCCGGAAGAGCACCCGCCGCAGCTCATCGGCCAGCTGAAAGAGCTTCTCTTCCCGGTAGGGCTTGAGCAGATAATCGAAGGGGTGGACGGGAAATGCATCCCACACATACTCCGGCGATGAGGTCACGAAGACCAGCGGCAGGTCCGGGTCGGTGCGGCGCAGGGTGCGGGCTGTGTCGATGCCGTTGGTGCCCTCCATGCAGATGTCCAGAAAAACGGCCTGATAGGCCCGGGAGGGGAACGCCTGCAAAAAGGCGTCGCCGCTCTCGAAGTGGTCACAGACCAGAATGTATCCATTGCCGAACGCCAGCCGGAGCAGACCTTCCAGCCGCTGGGCGTCGGGCAGGCGGTCTTCTACGACCGCGAATCGAAGCTCCATCCTCTCATATGCCTCCTTACGCTCCTATTATAACACACCCGCGCAGCCTTGAGGACCGTCATTCACGCAGGAAATGACCCCTTTCACGCAGGTTTGGCAGCAAAAAAGAGAGACCGGGCGGGCCGGTCTCTCTTTGGAAGAGGGGATAGGATTCAGTGCCTGCTCATGGCGCAGACCATCCGGATGAACTCCCGCACCTGCGGCAGCTCACTTTCGCGCTTGCGGTAGAGCAGATAAGTAGAACGGGTGAGAGGGGTGCCGTCGGCGAAGAAGAGCGGCTCCGAGATGCCGTCGAAGTAGTTCAGGCAGATGGACGGCACGATGCTCCAGCCAAGACCGGCGTTGACCATGGCCACGCAGGTGGACAGCCCATCCACATTCAGCTGGGCGTCCGGCTCCATCTTGTGCTCCATCAGCCAGCGGGCTTTCATGCTCATGTGCTCGGGGTCAGAGTCCCGGCCGATGTACCGCAGCTCGCGCAGGGGCACGCTGGCATTCTCCCGGCTGCGGATGAGGCAGACCGGCTCCCGCTCTAACAGGATCTTGCCCTCGTCCCAGTCGTATTCGCCCCGCACGATGGCGAGGTGGACGCTGCTGTCCTGCAGCGTCCGGAGACAGTCACGGCTGTGGTTGGTGGAGACTCTGAGGGTGACGTCCGGGCACTGAGCCGTGTAGGCCGCCAGAACCTGCGGCAGACGGTATTTGGAGTAGTCGATGGAGACCTCAATGCGCAGAGTACCGCAGATGGTATCCTTGCGCATCTGCAGCTGCTCCCGCAGGGTGTTGAGCTCCCGGGAGGTGCGCTGGATGACCTCCCGTGCGGTCTCCCCGGCGGGGGTCAGGGTGACGCCCTGTTTGCTGCGCAGGAAAAGCGCTGCCCCCAGATCTGCCTCCATGTTCTGGAGCCGCTTGCTCAGGGTGGGCTGGGAGAGGTAGAGCTTTTCTGCGGTGCGGGTCAGGTTGCCGGTGTCGGCCAGCGTCAGGAAGATCAGCAGGTCTTTTTCGTCCATGGGATGTCCCCGTCCTTTTCGTGGTATTTCTTTCAGTATACCGTTTTGCAGACGGAAGCGCAAGGCGGCAGAGCGGCGATCATTTATTGGCGGCGTGGTAGATGGCGATGATGTCGTCGAGGCCCAGCTTTTTGGCCGAGCCGAGGGCAGTGCCGGAGGCCTCGAGACAGCGGCGGGCCATCTCGTTGATCTGTGCGTCGGTGGGGGCGATGCCCAGCTCGTGGAAGGAGGCGGGCATCCCGATGCTGTGGTAAAAGTCTACCATCGCGTCAATGCCCAGCAGGGCCACTTCTTCGTCGGTGCCGTCCGCCGTCACCCCCATGACATTCCGGGCAAAGCGGACGAAGCGGGGCAGGCAGTCCTTATAAACATACCGTGCCCAGCTGGGCCAGAGGGCGGCGAGGCCCGCGCCGTGGGTCACGTCGAACATACCGCCCATCTCGTGCTCCATTTTGTGGGACATGAAATCGCCGCTGGCGATGCCGCAGCCGGTGAGGCCGTTGTGGGAGAGGCTGCCCGCCCACATCACCTCGGCCCGGGCCTCATCGTTGGCGGGGTCGGTGTGGAGGATGCGGGCGTTCTTCATCACCGTGCGCAGCAGGCCCTCGGCCAGCGCGTCGGTCAGCTCCATGTTGCCGCCGTTGGTGAAGTAGCGCTCCATCGTGTGCATCATGATGTCGGCGCAGCCGGATTCAGTCTGGTAGTCGGGCAGGGTCTTGGTCAGCTCGGGGTCCATGATGGCGAACTTGGGGCGGCTGAGGTCGTCGTTGTAGGCTCGTTTCTGGTGGGTATCCTCGCGGGTGATGACACTGCTGTTGGAGGTCTCGCTGCCCGCCGCCGCGATGGTGAGGATGCTGGCCACGGGCAGGCACTTCTGGGCCTTGCGGGTGTGCTCATACAGCTCCCAGACATCCTTGTCCGGCTCGGCGAGGCCGTAGGCGATGGCCTTGGCGGTGTCGATGACGCTGCCGCCGCCCACTGCCAGAAGAAAGTCGATGCCATTCTCCCGGCCGATGCGGATGCCTTCGTAGACCTTGTCGAGATGGGGATTCGGAACGACACCACCCAGCGTCCAGCTGGACAGGCCGGCCTCCGTCAGCGACTTCTCGGCCCGGTCGAGCACGCCGGAACGGATGGCGCTCTTGCCGCCGTAGACCACGAGGACGCGGGTGCCGCCGTATTCGCGCACCAGCGCGCCCACGCGCTGTTCCGTGCCCTTGCCGAAGATGACCCGGGTGGGGGAGTAGAATTCGAAATTGCTTGCCATTGGCAGACGACCTCCTTTTTGGTTGAAACAAAATAAAACCTGCACTCTCCCGGCGGGAGGATGCAGGCTTCATTGGAAAACATCAGACAAAAAACCTGCCGACACGAGGCGGTTGCAAGCCCTCTGTCGGCAGGATGCTTACTTCTTCGGAGTCATAGCCTCTTGACCTCGATTTCCTCATTTTTCGGTCTGTACCGGACGTTTCATGGAAGCTTCTCCTTTGAAACGATGAAGAACGATCAGCAGGGGAATGAATTTCTTAGTACATTGGAATGACCCTTTTCTTAACTGTTGGAGTGCGGGATACGAATCACAGAGATGAATTTCATATTACCACATTCTTTCGAGTTAGATTTGCGAAGGGAGCGTCATTACTAGTACATTGGAGTTTCTCCTTTGGAGTTATTCAAATACGATGCTCCGTACAAAAGCTTTCTTCATTTCGAATCACCTTCGGCGGATCTATTTGAACGCGAGGGATTTATTTCACAGACTGTACTGTTATCCGCTTTATTGAATGCTCAAGACCGGCTCTCGTTGTTGTGTTTTTATACGGGGGAAACATCCCGTTTGTGGTGAGCCTCTGTTTTGCTTCTCAGCGAATCCCGACAGCCTGTCCCTGCTGTGCGGGTTCCATATCGACCATCGGTCTCGCTCCTTTCTGCTTCAAGTCAGCGGGATTAGCTCTCTCTTGAGCTTCTGCTGTACTTCTCTGGTTTCTGGCTTTATTATACATATTCCTGATTGATTTGTCTATTCGCAGAGTGCACAAGGATATAAATATAAAATTGTGCAGTTCTTGAAAAACAGCAGATAGAACGTGCAAAATGCTGCTTTCTGTGCGGTGTGCCCGGGCGATCGGGCCCTTTGGAGAGGAACTCTGTGCCCTGCAGGGAGGGCTGACGAGGAAGTCAACAGCAAAGCTGCCCAGAAGTTCCGGGCCGTTTGTGGAGGATTTTGCGCAAAACGGGAGAAAGTGTCCACAGGGTATTATGCGTCAGATCGATTTGTGCTAAAATAGCGTCAATGAATGGTAGTCGCCGCCGCCCCGCGAGATGAAAGTTTCGCGGGGCGGCTTTTTTGCGGCAAAAATTTAGACACAAAAGAAACGGAGAATCAAAATGCCTAAAACTTTACCGGAACGTATCTTCTTTACCATTGTCATGGCTGCCATTATGGTCTATGGCATGATCGTTTACAATGTGGCGCTGAACACAGGCGGTGTCACCAATGCCACCTTTGTTATGGCTCTGCACGAGATGCCGATCATGGTTCCCATTGCCTGCGTGCTGGAATTTTTCGTGGTGGAGAAACTGGCCACCGGATTGGCGTTTATGTTCATGCGGCCCACAGATCGTCCGCAGTTCATCACCTATGCCATCTCGCTGATGATCGTGTGCATCATGTGCCCGGTGATGAGCCTGATCGCAACGGTACTGTTTAAAGAACCCGGCTTTGGCACTTGGGTGCATACATGGGGCTGCAATATGCCCATGGCCCTGTGCTGGCAGATGCTGTACTGCGGGCCGCTTGCCCGTGCCATCTTCCGGCTGGTGTTCCGCCGCGGCGCAAAACAGGCGGACTGACAGATTTTAGATATGCAGTTATGATAAATATGTATAGGAACGGGTGTAATACCGGACGAGACACCTATACGAATTTTATATATCGGGCATATAAAGTATGTACAATGGGGCATTTTTGATGGAAATATTCCCCGGAATGCCCTGAAAAAGCCATTGGAACCTAAGAATTGACTAAGAAATTTGTGGAAAAAGTACATGCGAAGAGCGTTTTATTGGACAAGATGCACAACTTTTTTTGTATATCAATGCAGTAGAACCACCTAAAATGTAGAATGTGCACAAAGCCACTTGCCAATTTTCGTCAATCGTACTATCATACACAACGAAAAAAGACGAAGTGACCCGTGCAGGAGGGAGGGTGTGACCGGACAGAGCCGAACACCTTCCTTACTTTTTTCACAAAGCTGCGCCTTTTCTTCGGGCGATAAGAAGGACGCTGCGCCGCCGGGGCGGTGCGGCGGTCTTACCCCCGGAACCCTATTCTTCAGGAAGGAGGAAAAACAATTGAATAATCTGACCAAAGCATTGATGGAAGAGCTGACCGTCGAATACGTCAAGGTCGGCCCGCTGCAGATCCCGGAATCCGTGGTCATCAGCTGGGTGATCCTGGCCATCGTCACCATCGGTTCGATCCTGCTTACCAGAAACCTGAAGGTGGACCATATCAGCAAGCGTCAGGCCGTGCTGGAAATGGCCTACCTCGCAGGCACTAATTTCTTTGAAGGTCTGCTGGGCGAAAAGGGCAGGCGCTATGTGCCTTACCTGATGACCGTAGCCATCTACATCGCCTTCAGCAACCTGATCGGCGTGTTCGGCGTCAAGCCCCCCACAAAGGATCTGGATGTGACCGCAGCGCTGGCGCTGATGAGCATCGTCCTGATCGAGGGTGCCGGCATCCGGGCACGCGGCGGCGTGGGCTTCCTCAAGAGTCTGTCTGCCCCCACTCCGGTCATGACCCCTATGAACATCCTCGAGATCGCCATCCGCCCGACCAGCCTCTGCATGCGACTGTTCGGCAACGTGCTGGGTGCATTCGTCATCATGGAGCTGATCAAGCTCGTGGTGCCTGTGTTCGTCCCGGCGGTGTTCAGCCTGTATTTTGACCTGTTCGACGGTCTGATCCAGACCTATGTGTTCGTGTTCCTGACTTCGCTGTTCATGAAAGAGACCATGGGCGGAGAAGACTGATCCATTGATATTTACTGAATTTAAAAGGAGATTATTACTATGAATGGTTTGATTGCTCTGGGCGCTGGCATTGCAGCGCTGACCGGCATTGGCGGCGGTATCGGCATCGGCATCGCAACGGGTAAGGCAACGGAGGCAATCTCCCGTCAGCCCGAGGCATCCGGCAAGATCCAGACCAACCTGCTGCTGGGCGCTGCTCTGGCAGAAGGTACTGCAATTTTCGGCTTCGTCGTTGCACTGCTGATCATCCTGTTCCTGGGTCAGTAACGGAGGCGCAGACGAATGCTGAAGTTGGATATTAACCTGCTGTGGACCGTCGTGAACGTCCTCGTCATGTATGCGGTGCTGCGCAAGTTCCTGTTCAAGCCTGTTCAGGACGTGATCGCAAAGCGCCAGCAGATGGTGGACGCAAACCTGGCCGATGCGGAGACCTCCAAGAAGGAAGCCGCAGAGACCATGAACGCCGCACAGGAAAAACTGCGCAATGTGGACAATGAGGCCGCTGCCCGCCGCGAAGCCTACGAAAAGCAGGCTGAGGTCGAAAAGCAGCAGCTGCTGGCAGATGCCCGCAAGCAGGCGGACGCCATCGTGGCAGCCGGCAAGGCAAGCGCCGAGGCCGAACGCCAGAGCAAGCTGCGGGAAGCCGATGCCCAGACCACGGCACTGGCCCGTGCGATGTGCGAGAAGCTGCTGGCCCGCAATCTGACCGCCCAGGACGACGCACGTCTGCTGGACGATCTGCTGGAGAAAGCAGGTGCAGGCAATGGCAACTGAATTCAGTCGTGAATTTTTTGCGGACAACCGCATCGTCAAGGCCGAGCTGCGCAGCGCCCGCAAGCCCCGGGAAGAGGAGCTGAACCGGATCCGCGCCGAGGTACGCAAGCTGTATGATGCCACCGAGGTCATCCTGAACGTGACGGTGGACGAGAGCCTGCTGTCCGGCTATGTCCTGCAGGTGGGCGACCGCGTGTTCGATAACTCCGGCCGTCATCAGCTGGACAAGATGATGGAGGGCAAGCCCTCGCTGGCTACCCTCAAGACCCGCATTGAGGACTACAAGCCCGCCGAGACCTCTGCCGAGGGCGGTGTGGTCATCTCCTCTGCCGACGGCATCGTGCACGTCGAGGGCATGAACCGCGCCGTGTACGGCGAGATCGTCACCTTCGACAACGGTGCCAAGGGTATGGTGGAGAGCGTGGACCCCGAACAGCTGGGCATCATGCTGTTCGACGGAGCTGAGACCGTCGGTGTGGGCACCATGGTGACCCGCAGCGGCAAGCGTGCCGGCATCCCGGTGGGTGATGCCTTCCTGGGCCGTGTCATCAGCCCGCTGGGCGAGCCCATTGATGGCAAGGGCCCCATTGAAGCTGTGGGCTACAACCCCATCGAAAAGCAGGCCCCCGGCATTCTGGAGCGTCAGAGCGTGGATACCCCGCTCCACACCGGCATCCTCGCCATCGATTCCATGTTCCCCATCGGCCGCGGCCAGCGTGAGCTGATCATCGGCGACCGCCAGACCGGCAA
>OIJK01000365.1_pt1 | contig 11016 bp, 9 predicted proteins | sample 1583501 | NCBI WGS metagenome assembly OIJK01 (sample SAMN02674606, study PRJEB24791) | human gut metagenome, SKBSTL068 | isolation source: stool | host: Homo sapiens | place: USA
TACAGAGCGAGCTGGCTAAGCACTTTGGTCTCCAGCAGAGTCAGGTGACCAATACCCGCACCTATGGCGGTCACGGCGAGCAGATGGAAATGGGCGTGCGAGACGCTGTTGCTTCCTCCGACCGGGCCTGTGGCCCCGTGCTCGAACCCGACGACCTGCCCGAAAGGAGCCAGCCGCTCGCACAACCTGCCGAGCAGGTTTTCGAGCCGCACGATTTCATCCGGGAGCAGCTGCGTCATGCACCCGATATGGCGGCGGGGGGCGATCAGCAGGTAGAGCAGGCCGATCTGTCCGAGGGTGGGAAAGACTACGAACGTCTCGTCGGCGTAAAGCAGCCGGCTTCGCTTCCCGTACAGTTGCGTGAACCGGGTAGGGCGTCCCGCAAACTCGTCGCAGAAGTCGCAGGGCACGGCATACGATTCCGGCTGCGAGGGGCCGTGGCCACTGCACTCGGAGTGCGCGGTATGGGGCGGATGGCGCACGGTCGCTATGGCTTTTGATCGACCGCAGGAACGGGAGTCGGCTTCTCCGTTTGCTCCGGGTTGTTGCGCATCAGGTTGTCCCAATATGCTTGCTTCGCATTTTTTGTGTACTCGTTGTAACTACACTCTTTGATTTCATTCTGGGCGATATTTTCGATCCACGTGCTGTAATCGGCCGGCAGGACGGGAGCGCATTGTTTGGTGACTTGGTATTTTGCGACCTCCTTATAGGGCAGTCCCCGGGTCTGTACGAGAAAGTTCTCCAATTGATCCGTTTGACCCGTCTGGTCGCAAATCTGCTTCCGGCAGGCTTCGTCGGGGAGGTCGTAAAGCAGCTTTTTATCGAAACGTCCGGAGCGGATGATGGCCTTGTCCATCCGATGCAGGAAGTTGGTGCCCACGACGAAGATCACCTGTCGGCAGTCGTGGAGCTTCTGCAGCTTGGGTAACATGCAGGGGGTGAGAAAACTCAGGATGTTGCGGTTGTTGCCCGCCAACGTGCGGTCGCAAAAGAGCTCGTCGCATTCGTCGAAGAAGACCACCGCATGGAACAACTGCATCAGGGCGTCGAAAACCTCCTTACTGGTGCTTTCGATGAACTCCATGCCGTTGCGGATGAAATGGCTCGGTGACAGCTCGACCAGCGGCCAGTCCAGGCGGGCGGCCAGTTGGGTGACAAGGTGGGTTTTTCCGCTCCCCGGAGGCCCGCAAACGATAAAGGATACGTGATCTTTTTCGCATAGCCGGAGCGAATTGCCGTTGTCGCACTTGGCAATGAGCCCGGCTGTGAGGGCTTCGATCTCGCTCTTGGGGGCCAGTATGTTGTCCGGCTCCAGAATTTTCTCCCAGTCCGAATGTCCATCTCCGTCACTCGTGGTTCCTTTCGGGCGGGCGGTCGCACGCCTGGGCGTGAAGCCCGGCACGCCCAGTTGCCTGAGGGCCTGCGAGCGGAGGCAGGCTTTTTCGAGCAGATGGTACCTGAGCATGAACCGGCAGACGTAGGCCGTGATCCAGGTTTCGGTAAAGTAGGGCAGGCGCAAACGGTCGCTGCACCAGCCGTGGATCGGGACCGGAGCATTGGCGGCGTCGCTTCGTTGGGCCGTGCTATAGGTGGTTTCGAGGAAGCGTGCGAGCCGCTGGAAAAGGGGCGTGACCAGCTCCAGAATCCGCTGCGACTGTTCGCTGTGTGCGACCAGCAGGTCGTAATCGACGATCGCCTCGATCAGCTCGGTGACCAGTGCGATGCTCGGTTGCTGGATTACGTCGCCCGAATCGTGGAGGGAGATCGCCGCTCCCGTGGGCCAGCAGCCGTCGGGCTGTTGGCAGGCGAAGATTTTGCGCAGACACTCCACGAAGAGCGGGTTATGGCGGAACTCTTTGTCCAGACGCAATTTGCAGCAGACGGCGATGGCGAGCGAAACGGGGTCGAACGAGTGTCCTCCCAGGCCGGAGCGGGCCATCTGGTAGTCGATATGGCGGTCGGTTTTGTCTCTGAGTTCCTTTTCACCGGGAAAGTTCTTCCCGACGGCGGTCATTCCGATCTTTTCCAGCGATCTCTTGCAGTTCAGGGCGGTGAGGATAAACCACGGCGAGCCGGGGGGATCGGGATAGATGATTGTCGGCTTCTTTGAATCCGAGTTTCCGATCAGGTTGCTAATCAAATTCTTGATGGGTTCCTCGATCGGGGCTTTGTCCGGGAGCTCGATTCCCTCCGGGAACCGTTCCACCGCGTTCAGTAGCGCTTCCCACAGGATGATCGAACGCTGCCTGCTGTTGGCCGAGCTTTTGGTCAAACCGGTGGCGTCGCATCCCCTGAGCAGCGTGAACAGCCGGTCTCGCAGAGCGACGGCATACTGCGATTTGTCGGGGGTGAGGCCGAGCATTCCCCCGATCTTTTTCAGGAAGTCCGCCTCCCCCAGCTCCTCCAGGAAGCCGAAAGCGTCGGCCAAAGCCGCGTAGGCATGGAATGTCGCTGTCGGGAAGAAGTGGACCGAAGCCTTTTCCTGCTCCCCTCCGTTTGCGTCGTTCCGAGGCTCTTCTCCGGCTTCCTTCGGGGAGCAGGATTCCGAGGAGCGGATAAAGGTCGGATACCCTTTCTGCGTGTTTTCCCGGTGCTCGGCGAGCGCTTCGACCGCATTTTTCAGCCAGTCGAGCGACCGCTGCGGATTGATGTTGTTAAGTTCCATTATTGCCCTTTTTTTGCGGATTTGCGTTTTTCGGCTTCTGCGCGGGCAAGGTCGTAGAAGTTGTCATCGACGAATCGCATCCCATCCGTCAGCAGGCCGTGTCCGGCCCGATCGCGCATCAGCTCGTACATCCTCAGGCAGATGCGTCGGTAGGAGTCGTGGCCCTGCCGCTGCGTGCGCAGTTCGATCAGGTGGAAAGCTTCGCGCAGGTTCATCGTGATCGCATAGCGCAGCCGGAAGGCGAAGGGCACAGCGTACTGGGCCGTGTCGGGGCCCAGTTCCCGGCGCAGCGTCTCGAATACCTGCTGCGCCCGGCGGAGAATCCCGTCGTAAAGGGCCCCTTCGGCGGGCAGCTCTTCGAGGATCGCGGGTTTGAAATACCCGTTGTCGGTGGTGAGCCGCTGCCAGTCGATCGTGAGCATGCGGTGGCGCTGGATGTCGCGGAATGCGCCGTAATCCGAGAGCAGGTCGAACTCATAGCTGGCGGCTTCAAAGGCCCGGCCGGGCTTGTGGCGCCGGTTGAGGCGCTCGCCGCAGTAGGCGCGGACGATTTGTCCGAGCTCCGGCTCCGTGAGCCGGGAGACGGTCTGGTCGAGTTGGGTTTTCGACCGGTCGGAGTATTCGTAAAGGATGGCCCGCACGATCCGCCGCACGGCGTCGGGATCCCAGCCGACGAGTTCGACGGTGTTCGGCTGCGGCGAGGCGGGCAGGACGGCTCCGGGCTGCGGGACGAAACGCTCCATGTCGTCGCGGATGTCCGAGAGGTAGCGGCTCCACGCGCGGCCCCGGTTTTCCAGATCGACGCGCGTGAGGAACGAGGGGATCATCTTGCGCAGCTCCGTGAGCATCATATCGGCATAGGCGAGCACCTCCCGGTTGCGGCTGGCGAACATCTTGATGAGCAGGTATTCATAGTACTGCCCGTTGGCAAAGATGCCCAGGTTGGTGCGGGTGGAGGCCGGCAGCAGGCCGCGGATCGTGTCGCACGCCTTGGCCTTGATCGTATTTTCCCAGGCTCCGTCGGTCATCCCCTCGGTGCGGGGATAGCGCTCGCGGAAGACCGGAATGAGCCGCTGCTGCAGGTCGGTGTAGGTGTCGAAAAGCGCGTCCATGAACTCGCGGTAGAGGGCGCAGCAGGAGGAGGACTCGATCTCGGGGGGCGTGAGGTAGCCGTAACGGCCCTCCCGCTTCCGGTTGTAATAGACGTAGCGGGTACTCTGCTCGAGGTAGGAGGCGATGCGCCCCTTCTCGATGAACTTGGCCAGCAGGTTGGAGACCTGCTCGCAGGCCAGGTGAGCCCCGCCGAGCTGGGCGACCGAGTCGTCGCCGAAGTCGAGGATCATCTTGTCGTAGAGCCTGCCGGCGCGCTCCGTGTTCAGCCCGCCCGCAGTGCAGGTGCCTGCGGAGTCCGGCGTGTCGATCCAGAATTCGTCCAGGAAGAGCCGCCGCAGGCTCTTGTCGGAGCGGCTGTAACGCGCGAACAGGGCGCCCTTGACCACGTCGGGCAGGTTGATGAGCCCGAAGACGGGTTTGTCCGTGTTGGTGAAATAGTTGCTCAGGATCGCACGTTCGCGCTCGGTGAACGGTTCCCGGATAAAAGAGAGGTTGCTCATGGAAGGATCGACAATTTGAAAACAAAGTTAATAAAAATATGGAATCGCCCGGCATATCGGCGGCCCTATCTGCGGGGATGCACGCTCTTTCGTGCGACATTGGCCGGAAATTCGTATCTTTGACCGACCTATGATAACTCTTGTTGCAGCCGTGGCGGAAAACGGCGTGATCGGCGCGGGAAACCGGATGCCGTGGTATCTGAAGGAGGATTTGCAGCGGTTCAGGGCCCTCACCCTCGGCGCACGGGGTGGTGATGGGGCGCAAGACCTGGGAGTCGCTCGGCGGCCCCCTGCCGGGGCGTCGCAACGTGGTGGTGAGCCGGCAGGAGCTTCGGCCCGAGGGGGCCGAAGCCGTTCGCTCGCTCGAGGCGGCCGTCGCCCTCTTTCCGCCCGACGAGGAGCTTTTCGTCATCGGCGGCGCGCAGCTCTTCCGTCAGGCCCTGCCGCTGGCCGACCGGATGCTGCTCACCCGCATCCGCCGCCCCTACCCGGGCGACGCATACTTCCCGGAGTGGGACGAGGCGGCGTGGCGGCTGACGGCCTCGGAAGCCCGTGCGGGCGGGCCCGATTTCCCGTGGCCCTACGCATTCCAGACCTGGGAGCGGAAGAAATAGGTATTTATACCACTCGCATTTCGGCCTGTTTGGCATAACTTTGCTGTCCGGGAGAGCAAAGTTTTCTATGGGTAAATATTACGATATGCTGCTCGAAGACGTGCGGATGCGCGAAGGGCTGCACGCCTGCATGAACTGCGGGGTCTGTACGGGCGTCTGTCCGGCGGCGGAGTTCTACTGTTACGATCCGCGCGAGATCGTCAATATCGTCCAGTCGCGCGACGACGAGGCGATCGAGGAGCTGCTGCGCAGCGAGACCATCTGGTATTGCGGCGAGTGCATGTCGTGCCGTCCCCGCTGTCCGCGCGGCAACACGCCCGGATATGTCATCCAGGCGCTCAGGACCCTTTCGCAGCAGCTCGGATTTTTCGTCGAGAGCGAGAAGGGGCGGCAGCAGCTCGCCCTCAAGCGCATCATCGGGGAGAACATCCTGCGCACGGGCTACTGCATCGTGCCCCGTCTGGTCAAACCCGACCTCCATCCCGAGCAGGGCAGCGTGTGGCGCTGGATTTTCGAGAACGACCGCGAGGTGTACGGCCGCTTCACCCCCGTATATATGCAGCAGGGGGCGGGTGCCCTGCGCCGCATGGACGAGGAGTCGCTCGCCGAGCTGCGACGCATCTTCGAGGTGAGCGGCGGGCAGGAGATGTTCGACCGCATCGAGGAGCACTCCGACCGCAAGGCCCGCGAGATGGGCTACCCCGACGGGGCCGACGCGGGCTACATGATGGATACTTTTACCCGCAACTCCAACGAACACAGTTGATTTTCCCTCCGCCGTGCGGAGGATAACGACACCCCTTATGAAACGAGCGAGCTGGGCCGAATATCAGAAAGATATCGCCGACGACCACTACTATTACGCACGAAGCTGCATCCGCCAGAATTTCTTTCCGGGAAGCGAGAAGCTCTTCCTGGAGATGCTGCGCAGCGACCTGGGGCGGGACGTGCTGGACGATCCGCTCCACAGCTCCTGCACGGGCATCGGCTACCATTCGGACATCGTGCCGCTGGATACCATCATGGCGGTCGTGGCCCGGCAGTTCGCCCTGATGGGGGAGGCGGGATACGAAAATTTCATCAGCTCCTGCATCACCTCCTTCGGCATCTACACCGAAATCCTCAATACGTGGGAGGAGTTCCCCGAGACCGAGGAGCGGGCCCGCGAAAACCTCTACAAAGCGACCGGCCGGGAGCTGCGCAAGCCCCGCTCGCTGGCCCACACGTCGGATATCGTCTTCCATTTCCGCGAGCAGATCGCCGCGAAAGCGAAATACCGCCTCGTCAATGCCGAGACGGGCGAGCCGCTCCGCGCGGTGGAACATATCGGCTGCCACTACGCCAAGATCTTCCCACGGCAGGGAATCGGCGGCTCGGAGTTCCCCTATGTACTGGCCGGGATGGTCGAGTCGTGGGGCGGCGAGGTGGTCGATTATCCCGAACGGCGCCACTGCTGCGGCTTCGGCTTCCGCAACTACCTCGTGCAGGCCAACCGGGGCTTTCCGATCGCCAACTCGCACAAAAAACTCGAGAGCATGGCCCCCTACAAGCCCGACTTCATCGTGGCCAACTGCCCCGGCTGCGCGATGTTCCTCGACAAGTGGCAGTACACCATCGCCGAAATGGAGGGGGTCACCTACGGCGAGAACGGGCGCGGCATTCCGGTGCTCACCTACGAGGAGATGGCCGGACTGGTGCTGGGTTACGACCCCTGGGAACTGGGGTTGCAGATGCACCAGGTGGACGTGGAACCGCTGCTCGAAAAGATGGGCGTAAGTTACGACCCCGCGGCCAAATACCTGGGACGCAACGGCAAATACATCGGCAAGCCCGAGGCGGCGGTGGTCAACAGTTGCGCCCAGGACACCGTTTACAACATCAAACTGCAATAATGAAGCGAATCATCGTCATAGGGGGCGGCCCGGCGGGCATGCAGACGGCCCTCAGCCTGAAAGCCGAAGGAGCAATTCCCCTGATCGTCGAGAAGGAGTCGGAACTGGGGGGCAAACTGCGCGGCTGGCACCGGCTCTTCCCCTCGTTCACCCCCGCGCACGAGGTGCTCGGCGAGCTGCGCCGCCGCGTGGCCGACGCCGGCATCGAATGTCTGACGGGTGCCGAGGCCGCGGAGGTCGAACCCCGGCAGGTGACCCTTTCGGACGGGCGGCGGCTCGCTTGCGACGGGGTGGTCGTCTGCTCCGGCTTCACGCTCTTCGACGCCCGCATCAAGGAGGAGTACGGCTACGGAATTTACGACAACGTTTTCACCTCCGTGGATCTGGAACGGATGCTCAACCAGGGGCGCGTGGCGCTCCAGAACGGCAACCGCCCGCGCCGCATCGCCTTCCTGCACTGCGTGGGTTCGCGCGACGAGAAGGTCTGCCAGTCCCACTGCTCGAAGGTGTGCTGCGTCACGGGCGTCAAGCAGGCGATGGAGATGAAAGAGCTTTTTCCCGAGGCCGACGTCTTCAATTTCTACATGGATATCCGCATGTTCGGGCCCGGTTACGAGGAGATGTACCGCCGCGCCCAGCAGGACTACAACATCCATTTTGTGCGGGGCCGCATTTCGGAGGCCAGCCCCACCATCGAGGGGCGCATCCAGATCAAGGCCGAAGATACGCTTACGGGGCGTCCGCTCAAGATGAGCGTCGATATGCTGGTGCTGCTGGTGGGGATGCGGGCCAACGACGACAACGGCCGTCTGGCGGCCCGGACGGGGCTGCGGCAGGCTCCGAGCGGCTTCATGGAGCCGCGCGACCGTTTTCTGGGGAGCGCCGGGAGCGGGGTGGAGGGAATCTTCTATGCCGGAGCCGTCACCGCGCCCAAGAACCTCGGCGAGAGCCTCTGCGACGGGGCTGCGGCAGCCCTTGCCGTGCGCGACTACCTTAATCCGTGCGAACGATGAGCGCGATCAACTGGGGCTACTCGATCAGCAAGCCGCGGGCGATCGACATCGACAGCAACAACCTGCGCAAGAGCGACGAAATCCTGCGCGAGATGCCCGAGTTGCAGAGCTGCATCGGATGCGGAGGCTGCACGGCCGTCTGCACGGCGGGCAACCTCACCTCGTTCAACTTCCGGCGCGTGCATACGCTCGTGCGCCGGGGGGAGTACGAGGGGGCTTACGAAGAGATGAACAAGTGCATGCTTTGCGGCAAGTGCCGGCTGGTCTGCCCGCGCGGGATCAACACGCGGGGCGTGGTGATGCTCATAAAACGTAAACTGGGGGATTTCTGAGATGACTTTCTTCGCTCCCTTCTGTGTGCCTTTCATGGTCGGCGCGGCGGTGATGCTGCTGGCGCTGGCCGCCAAATACGCCTGGTGGTTCTACGGCCTGCCCCGCGCCGACAAGCTCCGTTTTGTTCGGGGGCTGCCCACGCGCCGCACGCTCGAAGCCGTCGGCGAGGTCATCGGCGAGTCGCTGCTCCACCGCCGCATCTTCCGCGTCAACCCGCTGCTGGGGTATATGCACATGAGCCTCGCATTCGGGTGGTTCCTGCTGATCGTCGCCGGATGGGTCGAGACGGCCGCCTACCTCGGACTGCGCTACGTGCCCTTGCAGGGACACGTCTTTTTCCGCTACTTCTCGACCGGGATGGAACACAAGCCCGTGTTCGACTTCATCATGGACCTGCTCCTGCTGCTGGTGCTGAGCGGCGTCGCCCTCGCCTGGGGCAAGCGGGTCTGGTCGCGGGCGATGGGGATGCGCCGCACCACGCGCCACGTGATGGGCGACCGCATCGCCCTCTCGGCCCTCTGGTTCATCTTCCCGCTGCGGCTGGCGGCCGAGAGCCTGACGTGCGCGCTCTATGGGGGCGGGGGCTTCCTCACCGGCACGATCGGCAGCCTGCTTGCCGGCCACGCGGATGCGCAGGTGCTGCGGGCTCTGTTCCAGCCGGCCTGGTGGGGTTACTCGCTTGCCCTCGGGATTTTCTTCGTCGCCCTGCCGTTCTCGCGCTACATGCATATCTTCACCGAGATTCCCCTGATCTTCCTGCGGCGGTACGGCATCCGCTCGTCCGAAAAGGAGGGGGCTTACGACCATTTCCAGATCGAGGCCTGCTCGCGCTGCGGCATCTGCATCGACCCCTGCCAGTTGCAGAGCGAGCTGGGGATCGACGACGTGCAGTCGGTCTATTTCCTGCGCGACCGGCGGCACGGTATGTTGCGGCAGGCGGTCGCCAACAACTGCCTGATGTGCGGCCGCTGCGAACAGCGGTGCCCCGTGGGTATCGAGCTCAACACGCTGCGGCTCAACTCCCGCGACCGGATGCGCAACACCCCCGACGAGCGGCGCTTCGACTACTTCCGCGGCCTCGACCGCTCGTCCGGTACGGGCAGGGTGGGCTACTTCGCCGGGTGCATGACCCTGCTTACGCCCCGTACCCTGCGGGCGATGGAACGGATTTTCGCCGCCGCCGGCGAACAGGTCTGGTGGGCCGACCGCGACGGCGGGGTCTGCTGCGGACGCCCCCTCAAGCTGTCGGGCGAAACCGACTCGGCCCGCAAGATGGCGGATTACAACACGGCGCTCTTCCGCCGCCACGGAATCACGACCCTCGTCACGTCGTGTCCGATCTGCCTCAAGGTCTTTCGGGAGGAGTACCGCCTCGAGGGGATCGAGGTGCTGCACCACTCGCAGTATATCCTGCGCCTGCTGCGCGAAGGACGGCTTGCTGTCGAGGGCAGCGGCGAACGCTACACCTACCACGACCCCTGCGAGCTGGGGCGCGGGAGCGGCATCTACGACGAACCCCGTGCGGTCGTGGCCGCCCTCGGCGAATTGCTCGAGCCGGAGCAGACGCGCGAGCATGCCCTCTGCTGCGGCTCGTCGGTGGCCAACACAGCCATCTCCGACGCCCAGCAGCTCGAACTGGCCCGCTCGGTCACGGGCTGCCTCGAAGCCACGGGCGCCACGGCGATCGTGACGGCCTGCCCGCTCTGCAAGAAAGCGCTGGGACGGGGCGCCTCCCTTCCGGTGGCCGATCTCTCGGAGGTCGTGGCGGCGCATATCCGTGCCGGGCACACTTTTTCGGACAACTCCTGAACCCGGCCTGCAATGAATGAACAATTCACTTATCGCGGAACGAGCGTCCGGTGGACGCTCCTATCGGTCGCATTGGCCGGCGTATCCATGTGCGGCGGCCTGCTCGCGCTCTTTTCCGTGGCGGACAGGGGCGGCAGCCTGATCGGAGCCATTCCCCCGGAATATCGGATTTACTGGCTGCTTTTCCTGCTCTTGACCGTGGTGCTGGCCTGCGCCCTGGTGATCGTCCGGACGATCCGGAGTCCGCTGATCGACGGCGAAATCCGTCTGGAAGACGAAATCCTCTCGTTCCCCGTCCGGCGCGGAAACCGTACCGAGCGCATCGAGTTGGAGGTGCGGACGCTGACCTTCGAGCAGAACGACGACGAAGCGCTGCGGATCGCCACCCCGCACGGAAAGTTCGCTTTCTCGCCGGCGGGATTTGCGGGCGCCGAACGCTTCGACCGGTTCCGCAAGACGCTAACCTGCGCCCGTTACCGGAAATAGGGGCGTCGGAAAAACGGCGGAAAGCGGCCTGTTCCGGTCTGTTGCGGCGTGTTCGGAGCGCCGAGGCAAAAGATTCGCGGAAAAAATTTGCATTTTCCGATTCTTTGCATTATCTTTGCACACGCAAAAGCGAAATATCATTTGATATACCGATATATCGCGGGATGGAGCAGTTGGCAGCTCGTTGGGCTCATAACCCAAAGGTCGGAGGTTCGAGTCCTCCTCCCGCTACCAAAGGGGTCGGATTGAAAAATCCGACCCCTGTTTTTATGTTTGGCATTGGATGTAGTTGATTGATAACCAATGGCTGTTCGGATTTACTATGGGCCTGTACTAAAATCTTTTGTTTATGAATACGCTTGAAGATGCAAGGGCATGGGGATTTGTGGGTTTTAAAACGGTTGCGGCCCTTAAAAAGGAGGTGGACTGTATTCCGCAGACGAAAGGAGTATATCTGGTTCTCAGAAAAGAAATAAGTTTCCCTGAATTTGCCGAGGTAGGCCGCGGCGGTTTTTTCAAGGGAAAGGATCCCAATGTGGATATTACCGTGTTGAAAAACAATTGGGTGACGGGAACAAATCCCCATGC
>OIJK01000369.1_pt1 | contig 10840 bp, 8 predicted proteins | sample 1583501 | NCBI WGS metagenome assembly OIJK01 (sample SAMN02674606, study PRJEB24791) | human gut metagenome, SKBSTL068 | isolation source: stool | host: Homo sapiens | place: USA
ATATCCACGACACCGGTGCCCACGGCTCTGCGATGGGCTACAACTACAACGGCAAGCTGCGCAGCGCCGAAGTCCTGCTCTGCGAGGACGGCTCCCACCGCCTCATCCGCCGTGCCGAGACTCCCCGCGACTACTTCGCAACGCTGGACTTCCTGCCCTTCATGAAGCCGCTGCTGGGCGAGTACGACGACTAAGCGGTCTTCTGAGACCATTACACCAGAACAAAGCGAGGAACGACGCAGATGTTTTTTGGATTCCAACTCACCTGTGGCCTGATGCTGGTCTTTTACGGGTATTCGGTCATGAAAAATCCCCGGGTCTGGGGCGATCAGGGCCGTCAGGCCGTCAAGGCTGAAAATTTTCCCGAGTACTGCCGTCAGAACGGACTTTTCTTCCTGAAGGCGGGCTTTCTTATGGCCCTCATCGGTGCACTGGACGCACTGGTAACGCTTTCGGGCCTGCTGTACGTCCTGCTGTACCTGTTCGGGCTGGCTTTCGCGTTCTATCCGCTCACTCGCTGGTGCAAAGAGAACGAGGGCTTTTCGTGGCCATGGCCTCGTGTTGAGAGCGAGAAAAAGCGCATCAAAAAGCTGCGTCAGCAGCAGGAGGCCGAAAAGGCGGAACGAGAAGAAAAGTAAATAGCAAAAAAAGAGGCCGCTGTAAAAGCAACCTCTCAGTCTCACTTCGTTCGACAGCTCCCCTACCGAGGGGAGCCTTTGGCGAAGAGATTGGGCTTTCTGCCATGCCAAAGCCTCCCCTCGATAGGGGAGGTGGCATAGCGAAGCCGTGACGGAGAGGTTGAACACAGCGGCCTCTTTTTGTTTTTTTATATCAAACCATTTTCTTTGCAGTAGTGGTAAATACCATCCTCTGCACAGGTGCCGCAGACCTCGCTGGCAATGGATTTCAGGTCGGGGGAGGCGTTGCCCATGGCCACACTGTGGCCGACGGCCTGAAACATTTCTATATCGTTGTTTCCATCGCCGAAGGCCATCGCGTCTTCCTTTGTCAGGCCGTAGTGGGCCAGTACCTTCCGGATGCCTGCGCCCTTGCCGCCCGAGGTGGGGATGATGTCTACGGCCCGGTCCCACCACGCGGCGATCTTTGCGCCGGTGGTGCCCTTGAGGATGGCAGGCCAGTCCTGCCTGCGGCAGCCCATCAACAGCTGAAAGATCTCGCCCCTCGAGGCTTCTTCGAACTGGTCGGAAATGACTGGTTCCCGCCCGCCAAAGGCATAATAAGCCGTCAGATCGTCGTCCGTGCCGTTGGAGAGCAGCTGCGTCCGGCCCGCGACCGAAACGGGCCGCCCCAGAGCAGCCGCATTTTTGAGGATAGTCTGCACATCCTGCGGCGGGATGGGGCTGGCAAAAATATCTCCGCGGCGGTCGTAGCAGTAGGAGCCGTTGTAGGTAAGAAAGACGTCGAACTCCACGCCGTCGAATCTCGGCACGATGAGCGGGGAACGCCCGGTGGCGATGGCCAGCAGGATGCCGTTTTGCTGTAAGCGGCGCAGAGCGTCCAAAGTCGGCTTGGTGATGCGCTTTTTCTCCATGTCGATGAGAGTGCCGTCGATGTCGAAAAAGATGATGCGGGGCTTGCGCATGATATGATACCTCCAATGCAAAACGAGGGGAAAGGCTTACTTGTGGGCCGTGGGCTGGCCCACGGGCCGGGGTTGTGCGGCTCGGCATCTCTCAAAAGGGCCTCGGCGGTCTTGCGGTCAGGATACATCAGAATGCCTCCTTATAGCGCGTCAATATCGACCTTTTCCATCTTACTTCTCCTCGGCGGGGGCCTGCTTGTTTTTATCCAGCGCGTCGAACTGCTTTACGATCTGCGGGTCTTTCAGTTTGATGACCTTGCCGGAGAGGTAGTGGAGGGTATTTTCCTCGGGAATGTCGAGGAAGCTGATACGGACGGCGCAGAGGGCCTGCGTCTTGGTGCCGGTGCGCTCGTTCATCTTCCGGTTGCCGTATTTGATGTCGCCCAGCACCGGCTTGCCCAGATAGGCCAGATGGGCACGGATCTGATGGGTGCGGCCGGTGATGAGGCCGATGCGGCAGAGGGCGAAGGGGCCTGCCGTCCGCAGCACATCCACATCGGTGATGATCTGCTTGCGGCGCTCGTCCTGTGACTGGTGGGCGTGGATGCTCACCTTGTTGTTCTTTTCGTCGTGCTCCCACCACGCGGTGAACCGTCCGCTCTGGGGGATGCCCACGGTAATGGTGTAGTACTCTTTTTTGAGCAGGTCGGTGCGGATGATCTCGTTCATGTCCCGGAGGGCGGCGTAGCTCTTGGCCGCGATGACGAGGCCCTCGGTGCCCCGGTCGAGGCGGTTGCAGATGCCGGGCTTGAAGCGGTTCTCGCCCTGTGGGTCGTATTCGCCTTTTTGGGCCAGATACTGGGTAAATGCGTCCACGAGATTCGCGTCGCCGGTGCGGTCGCTGTGGCAGAGCAGGTGGGTGGGCTTGTAGAGAACGGCGATGTTCTCATCCTCGTAGATGACCGTCACCTTGGGCTGGTTCTGCTGTTTCTTGGGGGCAGGCTTATGGGCCGGCTTTGCACCCTCCGGCGGGAAGAACTCGTCGTTGATGTACAGCTCGATGAGGTCGCCGGCCTTGATGCGGTCTTCGGGCGCACCCTTTTTGCCGTTGACCTTGATGCGCTTGTTGCGGAAGCTCTTGTATAAGAGGCTGGTAGGGAAGTCGCGGGTCACGCTCTGGACAAAGCGGGAGAGGCGGACGCCCTCGTCGTTGGCGGTGGCAGTGTATTGTTTCATAAAAGCATATCCTTTTTTGTTTTCTAAAAAGATGTTGTTTGTCTTTTTGCCGAATCCCCCCTACAAGGGAAGCTGGAGAGGAGCCTGCGATGAGACGGAGAGGGCTGCTTCTACCTTATAATAATCTACTCTTCTCATGAAGTCAACGCAGAATATTTTCGGTCGGCTCTTGTCTTTTGCTGAAAATGGGGTACTATAAAAGAAACGACTGCAATGCAAAGGAGCACAGCTATGGCGGGACAGAACATAAGCCACGAGGGACACCGACAGCGGATGCGCACCCGGGTGGAACAGTACGGGCTGGAAAGCCTCGCACCCCACGAAGTGCTGGAATACCTGCTCTACATCACCAACGCCCGCCGGGACACCAACGGCATCGCCCACGCGCTGCTGGAACGGTTCGGCAGCTTTACCGGGGTGCTGGAGGCCAGTGAAGAAGAGCTGTGCAGTGTGGCGGGCATCGGCCCGGCCAGCGCCCGGATGCTGCATCTCCTGCCCGAGGTGAGCCGATACTATGAGCACGACCGCACCAGTACCGAGGGTGCGCTGACGACCACCGAGCGGCTGGTGACTTACCTGAAGCCCCGCTTCGCCGGGGCAAGACAGGAGAAGGTCCTGCTCCTCTCGCTGGACAGCCGCAGCCGGGTAAAGGGGGTCTGCTGGCTGAAAGAAGGGAACAGCCGGATGGTGGGTCTGGAGGTGAAGGATGTTGTCTCGGCGGCGCTCCGAGGCGGGACGGAGAGTGTTGTGCTCTGCCATAATCACCCGAACGGTGTGCCGCTGCCCTCCCGGGAAGACCTTGCCGCCACGGAAAACATCGTCCGTGCGCTGGGGCTGGTGAAGATACGCCTGCGCGACCACATCATCATCGCGGAAAACGAGTATTTTTCCATGCGGGAATCCAACCGCCTGCCCTTCTACGACTTCGAGACCGGCACAATGTTACGCCCATATGGAAGAGAATGATTTACATTATAAAATAATTGTGGTATAATAGCGCTACGACATACAACTAATCGTAGTTTCAAAAAGGAGGGCTTTTTGTGGCAGAGGAAAAATTCCATCTGGTGTCGTCCTACGCCCCCACGGGCGACCAGCCGCAGGCCATCGCCCAGCTGGTGGAAGGGGTAGAGCGGGGCGACCGCTGCCAGACCCTGCTGGGCGTCACCGGCAGCGGCAAGACCTTCACGATGGCGAATGTCATCGCCCAGTGCAACCGTCCCACGCTGGTGCTGGCCCATAACAAGACGCTGGCGGCTCAGCTCTGCACCGAGTTCCGCTCGTTCTTCCCGGACAATGCTGTGGAGTATTTCGTCTCCTACTACGACTACTACCAGCCGGAGGCCTATATCCCCAGCACCGATACCTATATCGAGAAGGACAGTGCCATCAACGACGAGATCGACCGTCTGCGCCACTCGGCCACGGCGGCGCTGTCAGAGCGGCGGGATGTCATCATCGTGGCGTCGGTGTCCTGCATCTACTCTCTGGGTGACCCTATTGATTACCGCAGCATGGTCATCAGCCTGCGGCCCGGGATGCAGATGGAGCGGGACGAGCTGTGCGAGAAGCTGGTGACGCTGCAATATGAGCGGAACGACGTCAACTTTATCCGCAATAAATTCCGCGTCCATGGGGACATCGTGGACATCTATCTGGCCTATATGAGCGAGCTGGCCATCCGGGTGGAATTTTTCGGCGACGAGATCGACCGCATCACCGAATTCAACCCCCTCACCGGCGCAAAACAGAACGTGGTGAAGCACGTTGCCATCTTCCCGGCCAGCCACTATATCGTCAGCGCCGACAAAAAGGCTGCGGCCATCGAGAAGATCCGGGCAGAGTGCGACGCGCAGGTGAAGCAGTTCACCTCGGAGGGCAAGCTCATCGAGGCCCAGCGCATCCAGCAGCGGACGAACTACGACATCGAGATGCTCACCGAGGTGGGCATCTGCAAGGGCATTGAGAACTACTCCGCTGTCCTGTCGGGCCGCGCGCCGGGCAGTATGCCCACGACCCTGCTGGACTATTTCCCGGAGGATTTTCTGCTCTTCGTGGACGAGAGCCATGTCACCCTGCCGCAGGTGCGGGCCATGTACGGCGGGGACTATGCCCGCAAAAAGACGCTGGTGGAGTACGGCTTCCGCCTGCCGTCGGCCTTCGACAACCGCCCCCTCAAGTTTGAAGAGGTGGAATCCAAGCTCAACCAGATGATCTTCGTCTCGGCCACCCCCGGCGAGTACGAGCGCCAGAACAGCACGCAGGTGGCCCAGCAGGTCATCCGGCCGACCGGTCTGCTCGACCCGCTCATCTCGGTGCGCCCGGTGGAGGGGCAGGTGACAGACCTCTTGGGCGAGATCAATGCCCGCATCCAGCGGCATGAGCGCGTCCTTGTCACGACCCTGACCAAGAAGATGGCCGAGGACCTGACGGATTACTTCACCGAGCAGGGGATAAAGGTCAAGTATATGCATCACGAGGTGGACACCTTTGAACGGATGGAGATCATCAAAGACCTCCGCCTCGGCACCATCGACGTGGTGGTGGGCATCAACCTGCTGCGTGAGGGCCTCGACCTGCCCGAGGTGAGCCTTGTGGCCATCCTCGACGCCGATAAAGAAGGCTTCCTCCGCAGTGAGACCAGCTTGATCCAGACCATCGGCCGTGCGGCCCGCAACGCCGAAGGTCTGGTCATCATGTACGCCGACGAGGTGACGGACAGCATGGACCGCGCCATCACTGAGACGGAGCGCCGCCGCGCCATCCAGATGGCCTACAACGCCGCGCACGGCATCGTGCCCAAGACCATCGTGAAGGCCATCCCGGACAGCATCGAGATCAGCGACAAGGCCGAGAACGCCAAGATGAACACCCGGCGGATGGGCAAGCTGGAGCGGGAAGCCGCCATTGACCGCCTGACCCGGGAGATGAAGGAGGCGGCGAAGCTGCTGGAATTTGAGCACGCGGCCTTCCTGCGCGACCAGATCGACCGGCTGCGCCGGGGCGAGAACCCCACTGTGGATTCCTCGGCGGAGACAGAGCGGAAGCAGAACCATGCACAGACACAAAGAAGAGGGAGAAAGTACCTTGGCAAACGATAAAATAGTCATAAAGGGTGCGCGGGAGCACAACCTGAAAAATGTAAATCTGACCCTCCCGCGGGAAAAGCTCATCGTGATGACCGGCCTGTCCGGCTCGGGTAAATCGAGCCTCGCCTTCGACACCATCTACGCCGACGGCCAGCGCCGCTATGTGGAGAGCCTGTCCAGCTATGCCCGGATGTTCCTTGGCCGGATGGATAAGCCCGATGTGGACGAGATCACCGGACTGTCGCCGGCCATTTCCATCGACCAGAAAACCACCAGCCACAACCCCCGTTCTACCGTGGGCACTGTGACCGAGATCTACGATTACCTGCGCCTTCTGTACGCCCGTGTGGGCGTGCCACACTGTCCGGTCTGCGGGCGGGTCATCAGCCAGCAAACCGTGGACGAGATGGTGGACGCCGTCCTCAAGCTGGAAGAGGGGACGAAGTTTCAGGTCCTCGCCCCTGTCGTCCGCCAGCGCAAGGGTACCCAGCAGAAAGAGCTGGAAGCCGCCCGCCGCGCTGGCTATGCCCGCGTGAAGATCGACGGCAACCTGTACGATCTTGACGAGGAGATCACGTTGGAAAAGAACATCAAGCACACCGTGGAGGTGGTGGTGGACCGCCTCGCCCTGCGCAAGGGCATCCGGGGCCGTCTGGCGGACTCGCTGGAGACCGCCCTTGCCCTCACCGGCGGCGTGGCCGAGGTGGACGTCATCGGCGGCGAGTGCATGACCTTCAGCCAGAATTTCGCCTGTCCGGAGCACGGCATCTCCATCAGCGACCTGTCGCCCCGTCTCTTCTCCTTCAACAATCCGCTGGGCGCCTGCGAAAAGTGCACCGGCCTTGGCACCTTCATGCGGGTGGACGAAGAGCGCATCCTGCCCAACCGGAATCTTTCCATCCGGGAAGGGGCCATCAAGGCCAGCGGCTGGTACTACGCCGAAGGCTCTGTGTCGGAGATGTACTATCTGGGTCTGGGCAAAAAGTATGGTTTCACGCTGGATACGCCGATCAAGGATATGAGCACTGAAGCCGTCAATGCCCTGCTCTACGGCACCAACGGCGAAAAGATCGAGATGCACCGCACCAACGAGTTCGGAAGCGGTGTCTACTACAACACCTTTGAGGGCATTGTCGAGAACCTTGAGCGCCGTTTCCGGGAGACCAACAGCGAGTGGATGAAGGAGGAAATCGGCAGCTTTATGTCAGGCGTCGAGTGCCCCGACTGCCACGGCAAACGCCTCAAGCCGGTGGTGCTGGCGGTGACCATCGGAGACAAGAACATCAGCGACTTCTGCGAGCTGTCCATCCGGGACGAGCTGAAGTTCATCGCCGACAATGAGCCGAAACTGACCGAAAAACAGAAGCAGATCGGCGGCCAGATCATGAAGGAGATCAAGAACCGCTTGCAGTTCTTGCAAAGCGTGGGACTCGACTACCTCACGCTGGCCCGGGCGGCAGGCACTCTGTCCGGCGGCGAGAGCCAGCGCATCCGCCTGACGACCCAGATCGGCAGTGCGCTCTCCGGTGTGCTCTATGTGTTGGATGAGCCGTCCATCGGCCTGCATCAGCGGGACAATGATAAGCTCATCGCTACGCTGAAAAATCTCCGCGACCTCGGCAACACGGTCATCGTGGTCGAGCACGATGAAGATACCATGCGCAGCGCGGACTATATCGTGGACGTTGGCCCCGGCGCAGGCGTCCATGGCGGTGAGATCGTGGCTGCCGGCTCGGTGAAGGACATCTGCAAGGCCAAGCGCAGCATTACCGGCGACTATCTGTCGGGCCGCAAGCGCATCGAGGTGCCCCAGACCCGCCGCACCGGCAATGGCAATTTCCTCACGGTGAGGGGGGCGCGGGAAAACAATCTGCGGAATATTGATGTGAAGTTCCCGCTGGGAGAGTTTATCTGCGTGACGGGCATCTCCGGCTCGGGCAAATCGAGCCTCATCAATGAGATCCTGTATAAGACGCTGGCCTGTGAGTTGAACGGCGCACGTTCCCGCGCAGGCAGATGCGATGGGGTAGAGGGCCTCGAATTTGTGGATAAGGTCATCGGCATCGACCAGCAGCCCATCGGCCGGACACCCCGCTCCAACCCGGCCACCTATACCGGCGTCTTCAACGACATCCGCACCGTCTTTTCGCAGACACAGGACGCCAAGATGCGGGGCTATGGCCCGGGCCGGTTCAGCTTTAACGTCCGGGGAGGCCGCTGCGAGGCCTGCGAGGGCAACGGTATCCTCCAGATCGAGATGCACTTCCTGCCTGATGTCTACGTCCCCTGCGAGGTCTGCAAGGGTGCACGTTACAACCGGGAGACGCTGGAAGTCAAATATAAGGAAAAGACCATCTCCGACGTGCTGAACATGACAGTGGAGGAGGCGGTAGTCTTCTTCGCCAATCAGCCGAAGATCGCCCGCAAACTGCAGACCCTGCTGGATGTGGGGCTGGGCTATGTCACGCTGGGACAGAGCGCCACGACTCTTTCGGGCGGCGAAGCCCAGCGCGTCAAGCTGGCCAATGAGCTGGCCCGCCGCAGCACCGGCAAGACCGTGTATATCCTCGACGAGCCGACCACGGGCCTCCACATCGCGGATGTCCACCGCCTCATCGAGGTGCTGCAGAAGCTGGTGGATGCGGGCAATACCGTCATCGTCATCGAACACAACCTCGACCTCATCAAGTGCGCCGACCACATCATCGACCTCGGTCCCGAGGGCGGAAGCGCCGGCGGACTCATCGTGGCGGAGGGAACACCCGAGCAGGTGGCAGAGGTACCGGAAAGCTTTACCGGCCAGTACCTCAAGCCGCTGCTGGATAAGGACGCCCGCCTCCGCGCAGAGGAAAAATAAGGATACAGAAGCAGACAGAGCCGCAGCCCCCGAAAGGACTGCGGCTCTGTTGTTTAAAAAAGCTTCGGATAAAATAAAAAAGCTCCTCAATCGAACTAACCCAAAGGTTGTTCGACTGAGAAGCAAATGGTCCGAGTGGCGAGAATCGAACTCACGGCCTCTTGAACCCCATTCAAGCGCGCTACCAAAACTGCGCTACACCCGGTCATCATCCGGTGCTTTTTTCTGTCGGAGCACCGGCGACATGAAATATTATACTCAGATATGGCGTCCTTGTCAACAGTTTTTTGAGAATTTTTTGAATTTTTTCGAAAAAAGTATGATTTTCACGGTAATGCGTTGCTTTGCATCACGCGGGGGGTCAGAGCATCTTCAGTGTCAGAACTTCGCTGGTAAGCTCCTGCGCGGTGTTGGCCTGTTCGGGGGAGTCGAGGATGTACCGCAGCACCAGGACCTCGCCTACATAGAGGACGGCTACCTTGATGGGAATGCTGCCGGAGTCCAGCGGGCTTTCCTGTGCGCCGCAGCGGAGGACGACATCGGCCAGCGACGCGCCGGGGGAGTCCTCGTAATGGGTCAGAAGGATGATCTTCGCACCGGCGGCTTTGGCCGTGCGGAGAGTCTCCATCATATCGCGGGTCGCACCGGAGTAGGAGACAAAGAGGACGACGTCGGCCTCGTTCATCAGGCTGGCGGTCAACAGCTGCAGATGACTGTCGCCGGAGGTACGGAACTTGGTGGAGAGGCTGGCGAAGCGGGCGCAGATGTCGTTGGCCAGCAGCATACTGCCGCCCTGCCCGAAGCAGAAGACCTGCTTGGCCTCCCGGAGCATCCGTGCGGCTTCATCCACGGCCTCGACAGAGAGGGCGTTCTGGGTGCCGTTGATGGCGGTGAAGAGACGGGCGCTGGCGTGTTCAAAGAGCGCCTCGGTGGAAGCCCCGGGCTGAAGCTCCCGCTGGCTGGACATGGTGCCGGTGGCGTTGGCCTGCGCCAGCGCAATGCGCATCTCGTGGTAGCCGTCGAACCCGAGCGCCCGGCAGAACCGGAACACTGTGGCCTCGGCGACGTTGCACTCCCGGGCCAGAGAGGAAATGGAAAGATACTGCGCCTCATCGGCGTGCTGTAAGAGGTAGTCGGCCACGGCATGGCCGGATCTCGTCAACTGGCCCTGCCGCTGCTGCAGCAGTTCCCAAAAATTCGTACCCATAGCTTTGCTCCTTCGGTCAGGCGGGCCGCAATGCCCGCCGACGTCTTACACCTTCTTATTGCCCCGTCCGCCGCGCAGGGGAGGGGACACCTATATATAAAAAGTATAAAAGAATTTCAGAGGCTTGACAAGTGTACCTTTTACCATAATTCAGGCGCGGATACTGTGCAGAGCATCTAAAAATCGAGGAAAAGTAGTACCCATTACTGAAAATAAATTTCAAAAACGAAAAAGTGAGCGAGAAAATATTTTTCCTGTTGAAAATGACAAACTGCGCAGAGATGATTACAAAATAGCTACAATGACGTATAAAATTGGTGAAAATGGCCAAAATGCGGCTGGTATCCCAGATATTTGTGCGGAATAGACAAGAAAGCTTTCTGAAAATTGTGTATGCAACCGATGGACAAAATGAAAGAGATTTTCTATAATAGGGCCAACAAGAGCGGTCTGGAATGAAGGGCCGCCGATATGATAGGTAAGGAGAACTCATTATGAAGAATGTTATCTCTCGTCGCTCCTTCTTGAAGGCTGTTGGCGCTCTGAGCGCAGCCGGTGCTCTGGCTGCCTGCGGCGGCAAGCCCGCTTCCACCAGCACGGCAGCTTCTGCCGCTGCTTCCACCGCAGCCTCCGGCGCAAGCATCAAGCTGTGGACGTACCCCATCGGCGGCTGGGGCAAGGACGAAACGGTGCAGGAGCTGATCGCCAGCTTCAACGCGAAGTATCCTGACATCAAGGTGGCCGTCGAGTATCTGGACTACACCAACGGCGACGATCAGGTCAACACCGCCATCGAGGGCGGCAGCGCACCCGACCTCATCATGGAAGGCCCCGAGCGTCTGGTGGCCAACTGGGGCGCAAAGGGTGTCATGGCTCCGCTGAACGATTTGTGAGATCGGAAGAGCGTC
>OIJK01000377.1_pt1 | contig 10731 bp, 10 predicted proteins | sample 1583501 | NCBI WGS metagenome assembly OIJK01 (sample SAMN02674606, study PRJEB24791) | human gut metagenome, SKBSTL068 | isolation source: stool | host: Homo sapiens | place: USA
CACTCGGGCTTGTTGTTCTCAATGCCGATGACGCACTTCGGGATGCCGGTGTACTTCAGCACCGCCTCGATGCCCCGGATGATATCGTCTGCACAATTCAGCATCTCCTGCGTGTCACTGGTCAGCCAGACTTCACACTCGGAGGCGTTGATGAGCAGGGTGTCCACGGGATCCTTGGGCTGGAGCTTGACGTCGGTCGGGAAGCCTGCGCCGCCCAGACCGACCAGACCGCTCTCCCGCACAGCGGCGAGGAAGCTGGCCTTATCGGTCACTTCGGGAGCCTTCACGGCGGGGTCTACGGTCTGTTTGCCATCGGTCTTGATGACCACAGAGTCGCACATCCGGCCATTGGACAGACGGAACGGCTCCACAGCCGCCACGGTGCCCGAAACACTGGAGTGGATATTTGCAGACACAAAGCCGCCAGCTTCACCGATCTTGGTACCGACGAACACCTCGTCGCCCTTCTTCACCAATGCCTTGGCGGGAGCGCCGATGTGCTGGCTCATCAGGATGCGTACCTGCGCGGGCAGAGGCATCGGGACCGGTTTGCTTGCAGCAGTTGCCTTGTCATGCGGCGTATGCGCGCCAAGCGCCGCACGTTTCAGCTTGTTCAACATGGAATTAAATCCCCCATTCTGCTTGAATTGCCGTCCCCACGCCCATGCAGGCGCACTGGTACAGGGACAGGTGCTGCTTAACACACTTATTGTATCATTTTGCGGTGGGAAGTCAACGACAACAAGGCCAAAATGAGAGGATTTTCTTAAATTTCTTGGCTGTTTTTCACGATTAGTTGAGACTAACCTCCTATTTTTTCGTTCGTATCGCACAACTTTTCCCAAAGTCCGGTCGTTTGCCTTTCCGGCAGGAATATGCTATACTACAATCAACAAAGCTCAGGGCGCACCCCGTGCCCGGGGCGCATCCCGTTAAGGAGGGTCTGACCATGAAATTTCTGAAAGTACTGCTCGCTGTTTTGACCTGTCTGGCTGTCACGCTGACCGGCGTGCTGCTCTTTGTGGACAAACGCGGCCCCCACTATATCCAGATCGACAACAGCGAAGACTGATCTTCTCTGCTTTTGAAAAACAGCATCCCCCAGCCTGAGCGGTGTCCCGTCCGGGCTGGGGGATGTTTGGCTTTGCGGCGTACACCGCCCCTGAAAAATGCCTCCGGAGACGCAGCCGCCGGAGGCATTCCTGTTTTTGCTCAGTAATCTTTTTCGCAGCCCAGCAGGAACTTCATGTAGGCAAACGTCCGCTCCTGTCCAAGGTCGCGCACCATCTGGAGGAGCTTTTCCAACAGCGCCCGGGTCTCGGGGTGGAGGAGGTAGTGGTCTCTGCTGCGCTCGTAGTACTCCCAAGGAGAGGCGTCGGTGTACCTGTCACCCAGATAGATCTGGCTGGCTGCGACCCGGTCGCAGACCATCTCGCAGACATACCGCAGCGGGATCTTCATGCCGGTCAGCCCCGCCTTGGTGGTGCTGTAGTCGATCCAGTACTCGAGGTGATGCTTGTTGCGGCCCTTGTGGTGGAGCCACGCCGAGGTGTAGCCCTTGGCCTCCCGCTCCGCCTCGTTGGGGCTGTGGTCACCCTGATAATAGATGCAGCCGGGGATGAACTCGGTGGGGCTGTACTTGCTCAGGTCGTGGGCAAGGCCCTGCTCGTACAGTCCGCAGGCAAAGCAGTATTTCATCACCAGCAGCTTGTGCCGGGTGATGGTCTCAAAATGGCCCTTGATGTTCATGCGTTCCGCCACCTCACAGTCACTTTTCCCTCTTTCAGGTTCCGCAGGTCGCCGCTCTCCGAGAAGTCCTCCCGGTCGCGGGTCAGACTGGGATTGTAATAGGGGTCGTCAAGGATGTCCGCCTTGCCGTGAACGTCGTAGAGACGCTGCTGTTCGGCCGCAAAGCGGGCCGCCTTGGCGGGATCCTTCTCATCGCCGCCCCGGCTCTTGCTCTCGTAATGGGTCAGCTGGGCATAGGGCGTCCACGCGATGCGATAGCCCCGGTCCCGCACCCGGAGGCAGAAGTCCACGTCGTTGAAGGCCACGGCGAACTTCTCGTCGAGGCCGTTCACTTCATCCCACACACTGGCCTTCACCAGCAGGCAGGCCCCCGTGACCGCAGAGAAGTCCTGCACCGTCGCGGTGCGGAACATATAGCCGCTGCCGCCGGCCTTCTTGTACTTGTGGCTGTGGCCCGCGTAGCCGCCCAGACCCGTGACGACGCCTGCGTGCTGGAGGGTCTCGTCGGGGTAATAGAGCATCGCGCCGCAGATGGCCGCGCCGCCGGGGTGGGCACACGGACGCAGCAGCTCGGTGAGCCAGCCGCCGTTCCGCACCTCCACGTCGTTGTTCAGCAGCAGCAGGTACTCGCCCGACGCGGCTTTCCGGCCAAAGTTGTTGATGGCCGAGAAGTTGAAGCCCTTTTCCGGCCACGTCACCACCTTCAGCCCGTCGTACCGCTTCTCTGCCGCCTCGTAATAGGCAAAGGTGGCCGGGTCGGTGGAGTTGTTCTCGATGACGATGACCTCGAAGTTGTCCCACTCGGTCTTGGTCCAGATGCTGTGCAGACACTTCTCGAGGTCGTCGGTGTGGTCCTTGCTGGGGATGAGGATGCTGACCTTGGGGTCGCCCTCGATGTCCCACTTCACCCGGTAGGTGCTGGGGAAAATGCCGTCCTCCACCCTGCCGGTGCGCCCGGTGCGGGCCAGATGGTCGGCCAGCGCCTTTTTCGCCGCCGCCGCCACATAGGGCTTTGCCTCGGTGCCGCCGGAGGTCGACCCGGCGTGGACCCGCCAGTAGTAGAGCACCTGCGGGACATGGGCCGCGCCGCCGGTCTGCTCGATGAGGCGGAGGAAGAGGTCGTGGTCCTGACTGCCGTCGCAGGCGGGCCGCTCGCCGCCCAGCTGCTCGTACAGCGCCCGCCTGAAGACCGCCAGATGGCAGATATAATTACAGCAGAGCAGATAATCCGGGGCATAATCGGGCTTGAAATGGCCCACCATCGGCTTTTTGATGCTCTTTGAGAAGAGGGCCTCGTCGCTGTAGACAAAGCCGTCCGGCTCGCCCCTCTGGCGCAGCTGCAAAATAGCCTTTCCCATCGCATACATAGCATGGGGGGCCAGCACATCGTCATGGTCGGCGAGGGCGAGGTATTCGCCGTCGGCCAGCGCCTCGGCGGCGTTGGTGTTGGCGGCGATGCCCTTGTTTTCGACCTTTTTGTATCCGATGCGTTGATTTTTCTGCTGATATTCCCGGACGATACGCTCCACCTCGGGGTGGGCGTCATCGGAGGCGTCGGCGAGACAGAGCTGACCGTTGGGAGCCGTCTGGCCCACAAAGGAATCCAGAAACTCCCGCAGGTAATTCTCGGGCGTATTATACAGCGGGGTCAGGATGGAGATGGTGGGCAGGCCGCAGTCCTCGGCGGTTTTTCCTGCCATCTCGGCCCTCTGGGCTTCCAGCACCTTTCTGCCGGGCAGATAGCGCGCCCTCTTGCCGAAGAAGCGGCGGCGGACAAAGCCCGCGCCCCGCTTCACCATCGTGGGCAGGCCCTCGTCCTTTGTGAGCCGGACGGCATAGCCCGCCAGCTCTTTGGCGCGTTTGAGTCGTACATCCATCGCCTTATGCCTCGCCCCGCTGCACGGCCTTGTAGGCGTTGCAGACGGTCTGGGTGTCGCCGTTCATCCTGAGGCGGCCGTGGCTCAGCCATGCCACCTTGCTGCACATCCGCTCGATCTGCTCAATGGAGTGGGACACCAGAATGACCGTGGTGCCGCCTGCCATCAGCTCCTTCATCCGCTTCTCGCACTTCTGCTGGAAGAGGAAGTCGCCCACCGACAGCACCTCGTCGGCGATGAGGATGTCGGGCTTGGTGATGGTGGCGATGGCGAAGCCGATGCGGGCCACCATGCCGGAGGAGTAGTTCTTCAGCGGGACGTCGAGGAAGTTCTGCAGCTCACTGAACTCCACGATCTCGTCAAATTTCTCGTCCAGATACTTGGGCGAGAAGCCCAGCACCGTGCCGTTAAGGTAGATGTTCTCCCGGGCAGTCAGGTCCATGTCGAAGCCTGCGCCCAGCTCGATGAGGGGCGCAATGGTGCCGTTGACCGTCACCTTGCCCTTGCTGGGCTTATACACGCCTGCGATGGTCTTGAGCAGGGTGGATTTGCCCGAGCCGTTCAGGCCCACAAGGCCGTAGAAATCGCCGGGCATGATGTCGAGGCTCACGTCCCTGAGGGCGTAGAACTCATCGTACTGCAAGCGCCCCTGCACCATGGCAAGGAGGTATTCCTTCAGGCTCTCGTGCTTTTCGGTGGAGAGGTTGAAGCACATGGATACATTGTCCACTTTGATGATAGGTTCCATCGTTCTCTCCTCCTTATATATGCAGCACGAAGCGGTCCTGTGTCCTGCGGAACATCTGGACGCCCACCAGCATCGAGACGACGGCGCACAGGCCGCAGACGAGGAACATATTGATGTCCAGCGGGATGCCCCACATCAGGGTGCGGCGGAAGCCCGTGATATACCAGTACATCGGGTTCAGCTTGATGATCTGCTGCATATTGAAGCCGCCGATGGAGAAGGTCATCTGGGTGGGGTCGTAGAAGATGGCGGAGAAGTAGAGCAGCGCCGTGATAAAGACGCTCCAGATGTGCATGATGTCCCGGAAGAACACCGTCGCCGCCGCGAGGAAGAGGCCCACGCCGAGGCTGAAGAAGAAGAGCGTCACCAGCGGGTAGAGCGCCTCGAAGACCGTGATGTGGATGGGGCTGCCGGTGAACACCATCACCAGCGCCAGCGCCACGAAGCTGAAGACGCAGTTGACCATGGCAAAGCAGCACTTTTCCAGCGGGAAGACGTACTTGGGGATATAGACCTTCTTGAGCAGGGAGGCCGCGCCGAGGACGCTGCTCATGCTGGTGGATGTAGCCTCATTGAAGAAGTTGAAGAGCAGCTGGCCGCACATCAAAAAGACCGGGAAGTTGTCGATGCCGCTGCCCCGCATATCCATCAGGCTGCTGAACACGGCCCAGTACACCAGACACATGAGCAGGGGATTGAGCACGCTCCACACCACGCCCAGCACACTGCGGCGGTATTTGAGCTTGAAGTCACGGCTGACGAGGTTCCACAGCAGATAGCGGTAGCACCACAGGCCGTTGAACATTGCCTTGAGCTTTTTCACCGGCGATCACCACTTTTCAAAATACTCGAACTTCTGGGCGGCAAACGGCTCGTGGAGCTTGTCCTTTGCGCTGGTCTTGTGCTCACAGCCGCAGTCGGGCCACTGGACGTTGACGGTGGGGTCATCGTAGGGGATGCCGCCCTCGCTGGTGGGGTCGTAGACGTCGGTGCACTTGTAGCAGAACTCGGCCACATCGCTCAGCACGAGGAAGCCGTGGGCAAAGCCCTCGGGGATATAGAACATCTTCTTGTTCTCCTCGGAGAGGGTCACGCCCACCCACTTGCCGAAGGTGGCGCTGTGGGGGCGGCAGTCCACGGCAACGTCAAAGACCTCGCCCTTGGTCACACGCACCAGCTTGCCCTGCGTGTGCTCTTTCTGGAAGTGGAGGCCGCGCAGCACGCCGCGGGTGGAGCGGCTCTGGTTGTCCTGCACAAATTCCTTGTCGATGCCGGCCTCGGCGAACTGGTCCTTCTGATACGTCTCCATGAAGTAGCCGCGGTCATCGCCGAACACCTGCGGCTCAATGACGACGACACCGGGGATCTCGGTCTGCGTAAACGTGAACTTACCCATAATGATTTTCCTCTCTGTTTTGTTTTATCGTTTTTTGTCGATTTGTTGTATATGGAAAAGCCTTTTTGCGGCTTTTGCGCGTAGATTCAGTGCTTCCGGGTCTTTCTGTTCCGGCGGCGCAGCAGCCTCATCACACCCACTGTGACGACCGCAGCAGCAGCCGTGCAGGCCAGCGAGATGAGGATGAGCATTCCGGCGGTCCTGGCAGGCCGGACGTCGGAGGCGGTCTCCAGCTCCCGGCCCACATTTGCGTCCAGCAGCTCGTCCAGCCCGGTGATGACCGCCGGGACCCGGACGCTCATCGACTCCTGCTTGTCCCCGCCGCTGACGGTGTACACCGCATACACCGCCGGCGAAGCACCCAGAACGTACCGCTCGGGCAGCTCCAGCGACACCGAGACGTCCTGCGCCGTCACCCCGTCGGCCAGCAGCAGCCGGACGCCCGGGTCGGTGACGGTCACGCGGCCCAGCGTCCCGCCGCCGCCCACGACCTCCAGCTCCTCGGTCAGCCCCCTCGCGGGCAGGTCGGTGTAGCTCGTGAAGCGGGCGAACGCATCCTCCAGCAGGGTGCGGACATCGCTGTACTTATCGGGCTTGGTCTGGCTCTGCATGGTCACGCAGATGAGGCGGACGCCGTTCTGCTCCGCGAGGCAGACGTAGCTGTAGCGGGCGATGTTGGTGTAGCCGATCTTTGAGCCGAGGATGGCAGGGATATAATACCTGCTGTAATGCAGCCGCATCTTGTCCTGCTGGGAGAAATAGCGGGTCACCGGCTGGATGTTCGTGGGCTGCATGGTGTACATCTCGTTGCGGGTAAAGACCGTCTCGAATCCCGGCTGCTCCAGCGCCCATCGCAGGATCTGGGCCATGTCGTAACAGCTGGTGTAGTGGTCGTCGTTGCTGATGCCGTGGGGGTTGGCGAAATGGGTGTGTTCAAGGCCCAGTGCCTCCACCTGCGCGTTCATCGCCGCCACGCCGCCCTCGATGGTGCCGCCGCCGAAGTATTCGGCCAGCAGGTTCGCGCCGTCGTTGGCGCTGGCGATCATGGTACCGTAGAGCGCATCCTGCAAGGGCACCTCCTCGCCCTCCTGCAGGGCGATGTGGCTGGAATCGGTGCCCGCGAGGGAGTAGACGTCCTCGTGGGAGACGGTAAGTTTGACGCCGTCCCAGTTCCCCTGCGCTTTCTGGCAGGCAAGGCCCAGCGTCATCACCTTGGTGATGGACGCCGGGTGCAGCTCTTCGTTCATATTCTGCTGCGCCAGCACAAGGCCGGTGTCTGCATCAAGGATGCAGTAGGCCTCCGTCGCCGTCAGGGCCGGGCCGACGGCACCGGCGGACAGGGCCATGCAGAGCAGGAGCAACGCTGTGAGAAGCGCAGCGAGGTATTTTTTCATTCGTTCATTCTCCACAAATCTTCATAGATGCTGTTAGTATACCACACTTTTCCCCGGCTGAAAAGCTTTCTCATCCACATGGACACTGCAATACCGGCTGCAGCTGCCGTCCTTCCAACGCCGCCTCGAGGGTCTGGGGCAGCAGCTCGAACCGCGCCTTGAGGCTCTGGGGCTTTGTGTTCGGGTCATCCTGCCCGTAAGGCACGAAATAATAGTGCTTGCGCTGGTAGAGCCGGGCGATGTTCTCCCCGGATGCCCCCAGCCCGTCGTTGGTGGAGATGGCCACCACGATAGGGCTTCCCACCCGGAGCAGGCTTTTCGCCGCCAGTGTCACCGGCGTGTCAGAAAGACCCTCGGCCAGCCGGGCCAGCGTGGCCCCGGTGCAGGGCGCGATGACGAGGGCGTCGGCCAGACGGCGCGGGCCGAGAGGCTCGACGGCCTGCAAGGTATCCAGCACCGGATGCCCGGTCAGGCCCTCGAGCTGCTGCCGCCAGCCCGTCCCCCGGCCAAAGCGGGTGTCCTGCCCTGCCGCAAAGCTCATCACCGGCAGAAGCTCCCACCCCTGCCCCCGCAGCGCCCGGGCCGCATCCAGCGCCGCATCCAGCGTGCAGAAGCTGCCGCAGACCGCAAAGGCCGCGCAGCGCGTTCTCGTTCCTCTCATCATGCTTCCTCCCTCTGCCCGATCATCTCGCACACCGTCTGGGCCACCGCCTCCCCTGCCGTCTCGGGCGCACAGGCGGCGGGCAGGCTCAGCGCATGGATGGCTCTGTGGCCCAGCCGCCGGGCGGCCTCAAAGTCGGTGCCGCCGGGGCGGGACGCCAGATCTACGATGAGGCTCTCCGGCCGCAGCCGGGCCAGCACCTCCGCGCTTAGAACCAGCGCTGGGACGGTGTTCACCACGGTGTCGAAGGCCGGGGCCAGCTGCCCGAGCCGGCCGATGGCCACGCTCCGCAGCCCGAAGCTCTCCGCCAGCGCCCTCTGGGCCGGACGGCGGGCCGCCGCCGTCACCTGCGCCCCCAGCGCCCCCAGCCGGACGCCCAGCGCCTGCCCCACCGGCCTGTGGTCTGCGGGCTAGGGCCGGCGGGCCTGTTTGCGGCGCTGCTGCTGGCCCGGCAGGGCTACAAGCCCATCGTGCTGGAGCGCGGCCCGGCGCTGGACGAGCGTGTGAAGGCGGTGGAGCACTTCTCTGCCACCGGCGAGCTGGACCCCAACGCCAACATCCAGTTTGGCGAGGGCGGTGCGGGTACCTTTTCGGACGGCAAGCTGACCACCCGCATCGGGGATGAGCTCTGCGGCTTTGTCACCGAGGTGTTTCTGCAGCACGGTGCCCCGGCGGAGATCGCCTGGAAGCAGAAGCCCCATGTGGGCACCGACCTGCTCCGGGGCGTTATAACCTCCATCCGCAGGGAGATCGAAACTCTGGGCGGTGAGGTGCACTTCAACACGGCCCTCACCGGTTTTGAGCAGAAGAACGGACGGCTGACCGGCATCTTTACCACCGGCGGGACCTTCCCCTGTGAGGCGCTGGTGTTTGCCGTGGGCCACTCGGCCCGGGATACCTTCGGGATGCTGATGGACAGCGGTCTTGTGCTGGAGTGCAAGCCCTTCAGCGTGGGCTTCCGGGCAGAGCACCTGCAGAGTGAGATCGAGAAGAGCCTGTACCACGAGGCCGCCGGGCATCCGGCCCTGCCGCGGGGTGAGTATCAGCTCTCCCAGCATGTGGGAGACCGGTGCGTGTACACCTTCTGCATGTGTCCCGGCGGTCAGGTGGTGGCTTCGGCCAGCGAGACCGGCCATGTGGTCACCAACGGCATGAGCTACCACGCCCGGGACGGCAAAAACGCCAACGCGGCGGTGGTGGTCAGCGTGGGAGCTGAGGATTTTGCGGGCGACCCGCGCAGGGCCATCGCTTTCCAGCGGGAGCTGGAGGCAAAAGCCTACGCTGCAGGCCGCCGGGGCGGGGCGTATGCGGCCCCGGCTGAGAACGTGCAGAGTTTTCTGGAGGGCAAAGGCCAGCTGAACATCGGCCGGGTGGAGCCTACCTATGACCGGGGCGTTGTGGCTGCGGATCTGGGAGCTTTGCTGCCCGGGGAGCTGGCCGATACCCTGCGGGCCGGTCTGCGGGCGTATGAACGGAAAATTGCCGGTTACACCGCCCCGGAAGCCATCCTCACCGGCCTTGAGACCCGCACCAGCAGCCCCGTGCGGCTGAAACGGGAGGAGACCTTGGAATCGGCCCAGCTGGCGGGGTTGTACCCCTGCGGCGAGGGGGCCGGATATGCGGGCGGCATTATGAGCGCCGCCGTGGACGGCCTGCGGGTCGCCCGTGCGATCATCGGCCGGTATGCACCGGCAGAAGGGTGAGGAATATTGATGAACCATCGTGAAAACGATACAACACAAGAAAACGAGGGAAAACAGGTGCAGCAGGAGCTGGAAGAGCAGCTGCGCGCCTTTGGTGACACCATGTCCGATGCCTTTGCCCACGGCTTTGAGGGCCGGGGCATGGACATCGGCGACCGCGCCTTTGATGTGGGCAAGGCCGCTGTTCATGCGGCCAATTACGGCATCTCGGAGGCGGGCAAGGCCATGCGGCGGGCCCGGGACAGCTACTACCAGAGCCAGCGGCAGGCCCATGCCAACGGCGGCACGGCAGAGCAGTACGCCGGGATGCCCCAGTGGGCCAGAAATTTCTTTGCATCGCGCCCGGAGCTGACCCCGGTGGAAAAGCTGCGGAAATGCGCCAAGGAGCGTTACAACTCGGGCGTGGCTCTGTTGGCCGTGGGCATCATCTTTGCGGTGCTTTTCGGGCTGGGCGCAGTGGGCTGCCTGACGGCGCTGGGCTTCATCTCGCCGAGCGTTGTCACCGATGTGATCGTACAGGATGGCACCGTGCTGATGCAGGGCGCGGATCTGTTTGCCAATGCGGCTTACAACACATTGGGCATCATCAGCAGTGCACTGGCTCTTGTCACGGCCTGCTTTGGCTGGATGGCGGCCTGCGGCGTTTCCCAGAGGGAAGCGGGCAGGCAGATGGGCCAGCTGGCCGACCTTGCCGACAGCATGGACGGCGGTAAGGGCCTGCCGGTGGAGATGCTGGCCGACCTGACCCACCAGAAGAAGAAAAAAACGCTCAAGCGGCTGAAAAAAAGCATCCGCAAAGGCTGGCTGAATGCTTGGCTGGATGAGAAAACGGAGACTGTGTACCTGACGGCGGAGGATTACCGCGCCGCACAGGAGGCCCTCGCCGCAGAGCACGCCCGCCCGGCTCCGCAGCCGGAGCAGGAGGCCGCGCCGGAAACGCCCCTCAATCTCGAAACGGCCCGCCGCTTTGCGCAGGTGCTGGAACAGGAACAGCATCTCATGCAGGACGCGCAGGGCCGGGAAGAGCTGGAAACGATGCAAAAGACCACCACCGCCATCTGCGAGTGGCTGGAAGCGCACCCGGAAAGCCTGCCCAAGGCCCGCCGCTTTGCGGAATACTATATCCCCACAACCCTCAAGCTGCTGCACACCTACAACGATGTGCAGGGCCAGCAGGGCGAAAAGATCGGAAGAGCACACGTC
>OIJK01000397.1_pt1 | contig 10267 bp, 6 predicted proteins | sample 1583501 | NCBI WGS metagenome assembly OIJK01 (sample SAMN02674606, study PRJEB24791) | human gut metagenome, SKBSTL068 | isolation source: stool | host: Homo sapiens | place: USA
CTTCCGATCTCTTTACCGCTAAATGATTCATCATATACTTTCTTCAGGGATGCTTCTTGCTTTTCATTCAATTGAATACTATCCCAAAATCCGAAATTATCCTTCAATGATTGCTTGATAACTTCCCAAGGTACTTGATTCTTGTATTTTTTTCTTAATTCGTTTACAATTTTAGTATATCCGCTTTCACTTACTTTTTGTGATTTTAAAGCTTGCAGGTTCAAAGTATACGGACCTTTTCCTAAAACGATTCCTCCGGTTTCGTGGTCGGCTGTTACTACAATCAGGGTTTCATCGGGATGTTGTTCATAGAATTCGTAAGCAACTTTTATGGCATTGTCCATATCCATCACTTCGTGGAATACGGTAGCGGCGTCGTTGCTGTGGCAAGCCCAGTCTATTTTACCTCCTTCAACCATCAGGAAGAACCCTTTTGATAGATCTTTAGACAGGAAATTGATTCCGGCACGGGTGATTTCAGTTAAAGTCATATCGCCTTTTTTTCGATCGATAGCATAGGGGATAGCACTATTGTCTGTTGCTGTTGCAGGTTGTAAGAGAATCAGTTTGTCCGATTTTTTTGCTTTTTTCTGATAGTCCTTGTAGCCACGGGCTATGGTATATCCGGCTTTGTCCACCAGTGTGTACAGACTTTCTGAATTTGAACCGGCGGCTTTTTGGTTGGTGGGATCTAAAAAGTCTGATCCTGCATAGAAATCGAAGTTGGCATCAATCAAATCCAGACCCACGTTGTAATAGCTGCTTCTTTGTCCTTGGTGTGCGTAAAAAGCAGCCGGTGTGGCATGGTCTACGCTGACACTGGTACTGATACCTACACGGCAACCTTTATTTTTTGCCCAAGAAGCAACACTGTTAACTTTGGTTTCCAGATCCTTTTTCACACCTAATGCGCCATTTTTTGTTTTGTTTCCCGTAGCAAGTGCTGTTCCTGCGGCGGCCGAATCTGTCACTCCGTTGGTTGCCGAGAAAGTAGTGGCTATGGTTGCATAAGGAAATTGGGTGAATAATAACGGAGTCACACCAATTTTGCCTTCCAACTCTCCACGATACATCTCTGTTCCTAAAACTTGGTTAACACCCATTCCATCTCCGATGAAATAAAATACATACTTTGCTTGCTGTGCCTGTACAAAAAGAATGGACAGGAATACAAATACAATAATAAACGATAGTTTTTTCATATTAATTGAGTTAATGACATTTTTTTCAGCCTAGCAAATATAGGGAAAAAAGACTTTTTATCGGTACTTCTTTCTTGAATAATTGAGATTTAATGGCCAAATACTTTTTTTGCAATAAGTTTGTAAATGAAATGTTTTTGGGGTGTAATATAAAAAATCTGTTTGGGAGTAGGGAAGCCCGTATTTTATACTATGCATCTGTTTGCTTTCGACATGGATATTGCATACAGATAATTGCTTTAATATTAGTGATTATTAATTATAAATCTTATATTTGTCTAATCTAGAGTCAGTAAATAAAGTATGGGAGAATTTATAAATGTATTAGTGTCAAAAGGGAAAAGCAATTTGATACCGGAAAAAGATAACCTGTATGGACAGTTTGTCGGTGAATGGGATTTTGAATGGGTTGATAACCAAGGTACAACAGGCGAAAGACATGTTCAGGGAGAGTGGATATTCGCTTGGGTGCTGGAAGGGACTGCAATTCAAGATGTGTTTATTTGCCCTTCGCGTAAGGCACGGATTAAAGATTATCAACCGGATGCAGCTTATGCGACTGCGGTACGTATGTATAATCCTAATACAGAGGCATGGGATATTTTATATACGGAATTAGGAGGGGCTACACAACTGGAAGGAAAAAGAGAAGGAAACAGGATTGTTCAGACGGAAATTAATGAGAAGAATATACAGTGGGTGTTTTCAGAAATTACAACGACTTCATTCCGTTGGCAACGTATGGTAAAACGTCCGGATGGTACTTGGGAAACTGAAGCTGAACTTTTTGCCGTTCGTCGATGATTAAGATGTATATTATATAAGTTTGAGAATATTGCAGCCTAAAATAGACTTGTTGTAGTAGAAGCTTAGAGGTGATTTGACGAGTTTATAAAGAAAGAATGTGTGAATGATAAACAACTTCAGAACCGCTTTCTTGCATTTAGCGGAGAAAATATTTTCAAACTAAATCCTGCTAGCTATACGCAGGAAAAGATGTGGGCAGGTATATGGAATCTTTGCGTAAGAATCTTTCTGCTTATACTCTTGATGATGCTCCCGAAGATGTTCGGGAACTCTATAAAGATGAATTCATCCAGCTTTATGCTTCAAGTATAAAGTGTTTTTTAATATGTATCAAATTGGGATTTATATCGGGAAGGAGTAGTTTTGCTCCAAGACTTAATCAAATATGGAGGCAGGTCAGAAGTGGATAAAGTTACAATCGAGGATGTAAATAAAACTGTGTCAGCAAAGAGTAAAATATTAACTTTGCTAACACGTTTTTTTTGTATGAAAGAAGAATTTGATTTTGAGAGTATCAAGAACAAGGCAATTGAGCAGCTAAGAGCAGGTAAGCCCTTGTTAGGTAAAGACGGTGCTTTCGCCCCTTTATTGGAAAGTATCCTGAATGCAGCTCTAGAGGGTGAGATGGATGCACATCTTACAGAAGAAGAACGTCAAATGGGTAACCGCCGTAACGGGAAAATGCAAAAGCAGGTCCAGACACCATTAGGTGAGGTAACCGTATCCACTCCTCGTGACCGTAATTCAAGTTTTGATCCACAATTTATTAAGAAGCGTGAGACCATTCTGGCAGAAGGTGTTGCTGACCGTATAATCGGCCTGTATGCTCTTGGTAACAGCACACGTGAGATTAGTGATTGGATGGAAGAGAACCTTGGTAATCGTATATCGGCAGATACAATCAGCGCCATTACAGATCGTGTACTTCCGGAAATAAAGGCATGGAAATCACGTATGCTTGATTCTGTCTATCCTATAGTCTGGATGGATGCCATCCATTATAAGGTAACGGATGAACGTGGTTGTGCTGTTACACGTGCAATCTATAATGTGTTGGGTATTGACCGGGAAGGACATAAGGAGCTACTCGGAATGTATATATCAAGAAATGAGGGAGCAAACTTCTGGCTCAGTGTTCTGACAGATCTCCAGAACCGTGGAGTCGAAGATATTCTTATTGCCTGTATAGACGGCTTGAAAGGTTTTCCTGAAGCAATCCAAAGTGTTTATCCCAATACAGCCATACAGCTTTGTGTTGTACATCAGATTCGTAATTCCATCAAATATGTAGGCTCCAAAAATCAAAAGGAATTCCTGAAGGATTTGAAATGCGTTTATCAGGCTGTAAATAAAGAATCGGCAGAAAATGAACTTCTTAAGCTGGAAGAGAAATGGGGCGAACAGTATCCTGTTGTAATCAGGTCCTGGCAGGAGAATTGGGATAAGCTGTCCGAATATTTCCAGTACACTCCGGCTATCCGTAAGCTTATATATACAACAAATACTGTTGAAGGGTATCACCGTCAGATTCGTAAGGTAACAAAAAACAAGGGCGTGTTCCCGTCGGATACAGCCCTTGAGAAACTGGTTTATCTTGCATACCGTAATATACGGAAGAAGTGGACTATGCCACTTGCCAATTGGGCTACAATCTCACAGCAACTGGCCATAAAGTTTGGAGAACGATTTAAATTATTGTAATTTTACGCTCGTCGGGACGGGTGGTCCCGCCCCTTGGCGCTGGCCGTTCCCCGACCGATAAGTTTTCTAATAGGAAATAATGCGTGACACAGTTTATTTTACACTATCTTACAATCGAGCGGAAAGCTCGTATACCTCGTCATCCAGTCTATATTGCCGTATTTTGCGTTTTGTGAGAAAATAAAAAATCCTGATTCCGGAAATCAGGATTTTACTGTCTTTTTTTCTTCAAGGTGGTGCCACCAGCAACCGAAAATCGGTTTGTATAGCACTATTTCTCAATAAGTTATATCTTTCCTACGATGTAAGTCCCTTGAATAAGGTTTTCACAGCTTTGCACCGTTCAACATCAGTTTGTATCTTGGGTACGCATTTCTGAATGCAAAGATAAGTATTATTATATGAAAGCAATATTTTGCTCTTCATAATTTGAATACGGTTATCGTTTTTTCTTCCAATAAGGTTTAGTCCAAAAAGAGTACCCTGAATTGCGATAGCTTCGTTCTGGAACAGCAGCCTGTAATATTCGATCCATATCATAAGAATTGAGATAATTGTCCTTTTTAGCTATGAAAGGATCAAGCCAATCAGCTTTCTCTCTAGCCCATTGTATCTTTGCTAGCAGTTCATCATCAGTTTCACCATCTTCAATTGCATGGTTCTCAAATGCATTAATATATTCTCTTAAAATATTAGTTTTTCGAAAACGTTCAGCAGAGTATAATAGGTCTTTAAAGTCTTCTAGCTCTTTTCTTTTCTCTTCTTCGAATTCTTCTCTTTTTCGTTCTTCTTCTTTACGTCGCTTTTCTCTCTCTTCTGCTTCAATACGTTCTGTCTTTCTATTATCTGCTTCAATCTCTAGGTATGCTACTATACTAATTATTTTATCTTCGATTTTAGTATAAGCCGTATCATGAACTAGTGTTGGGCTATGAAAGCTCGAACTATGATAAATATAAAACTGTAATTCGCCAGAAAAGATATTATTATTGTTATCACAGCGATTACTGCTATTAGGATTTTGCTTTTTTCTTTCAGTTAATCTTATTTGAATTTCCTCACCATCAACAATGGCATAGGTCTGATTGTCTTTGCATTTAATACTATGTCCTCTAAAAATTAAGCCTTTTATAATTGTATCAAAAATAGATAGTGCTCTATCTAGCATATTCTCAGAAACATAGAGGTCTAACGTTTCTCTTATTTTACTTTTATAGGGATTTTTCTTTAAATATTGATTTTCTGATCGCTGTCTGAATTTTTCTTTTGTGTCGATTATTAGAGGATTTTTAGCATATAAGACTTCTGGAACCTTAAAGCATGAAATATCACCACTGCAAATTTCCAGTTCACGTTGCTTGTATGGATTTACGGATTTCTCCATTTCTACTTTAGGTTCTTTGGCTTCTTGAAGTGTTGTTGATTGAGTTGCGTTTGTTTCCTCTTGTTGGAACGGTAGAGGTGTGACTTGCTTACCATATTTCAGTTTTGCCCAATACCCCAAAGGTGGTGTGGGTATATTCATCGATTTACAGCGTTTTCTTAAACCATTATCTGAAAGACCAAAACGTTTACATATGGTTGTCATTGGCTCAGCCCATACTAAGTCATATAATTCTTTGCGTGTCAGTTCCATACTGATTGAGTATTAGTAGTTTCTCTTTGATGTATATTTTTCTTGTAGAGTAGCAACACGTTCCTTCTCAACCCATTTAATTAATTCGTCCTCAAAGAAATAAACTTTGTTTCCTTGTATATAATGAGGTATGGTTCGGTTTCTGACCATTTTATTGATGCCATTTTTAGTTTGATTTAGAATTTGACATGCTTTTTCAATATTTATAGGTCTGTGCTTATCAACTCCTAAACCTAATTGTGACTCTATATGTTCAAGTAAAACTCTCATTTCAGCAATTTCATTTATAAGATAATTTACTGCTTTAGGAGTGTTTTGCAAAGTCAACTCCTCTTTATTGATTGTTTCATCAGTATTCATATGCCAAACAGTTATATTGATTAATAATGCTATGATAATGTAGCTTACTGTTGATTTATAATATAATACCCCCCCGTTTTTTGTGCCCCCCTAAACTCAATTAAACCTGATTTAACTAAAGAATTTAAGTGGCGTTTTGCTGTTGGAATACTTTTCTTTATTAATTCTGCAATCTTGGACGAATTGAGTCCAGGATATTTCTGGATTATCTTTAAAACTTCTTTCTCCTTGCTATTTACAGTATCATTTACAGTATCATTTACAGTATCATTCTTGATACTGATACCTCTTTTGAATATAACCGTAAACATCCCGTCCGTATGAAAATCAGGCTCAGGAAGATTGGCTTCTTTCATAGCTTCTTGCATACGGGGAATGCCGGATGCCACCCTTTCAACCAAATGCATACGGGTAAACAATCCAAAGATTAATGGGTTGCGTGTCATGCTCTTGTGTCCGAAATCTTTAGCTACGATAGGCAAAAGCCCTCCGGGATTAGAAACCTCTACTCGGTCATCAAACATTTCTATTGTAATGGTTGCTCCCTGTTCGTAATAATCACGATGTGAGAGAGCGTTAATAATGGCTTCTTTAAACACAGTAAGAGGAATTTCCCAAATTTCTTCTCTTGGTCCTGCTCCCTCAATTTTATAAGCTACTTGCAGTTTACTTTCTAGCCATGCCATAGCCTGCAAATATTGTTGGTATAGTGGACCGCCAAAGGTTTTATCATCAATGATATATACTTTGGTTGTTCCTTTGAAAAGGACACATCTTGTTACTGCGTGTGGAAACTTTCGTTCAGGTTGTTTCCCAAAGAACATGGCTGCTCCATTCTTGGCTACTCCGTTATCCGTAAACAGTTCCAAATTCTCAAATATCTGTTTGTTGGCAGTCGATGGACTTAGCTTTGCTTCCGTGCGAAAGTCTTTTATCGCTTGTTCATCTGCATCTGTGTAAATGTTGAACCACGAACAAGGGATAGCATCAAAAAATATTTTGTTGCATTCCTGAAAGAAACTGCGCATTTCTTCGACAGTGCGAAGTTTCTGTGAGTTTGCTCCCTCACGCACAAAGATAGAACCGGAAAATATATAAGGTTTATCTTTCCCTGATGGAACATCAATTACCCAAACTGTCTTATCCTCGATATTTACCGCATACATATCACAATGGAGAGCTGGAGATATTTCACTGATAGAGCCTTGAATGGCTGAACGTTTGTCATTTTCCAAACCTGTACCAATAATCTGTCCGTTATCATCTACGCCGATAAGCAAATATCCTCCGTCAGCATTAGCGAAAGCGCAAATTTCCTCTGTTAGTTCACGAACTTTTAAAGGTACACGAACTTTAAACTCTACATTATAGCCTTCTCCGCTATCGATAAGTGATTGTATGGTTTCTGTATTTGTCATAGACATCTATAAATATAATGCAAAAATAGTCATTTCTATTGTTTTAATAACTCTAAAAACAAGGATATATATATGGTTTACTTCAAATTGTTCTTTCTGAAATTAGAGGGGCTGCATCCTCTATACTTTTTGAAAAACTTATTAAGATGGCTTTCATCGGTAAATCCCAATTCTTCAACGATTTCACAAATTCTCATTTGACTATGTAATAATCTATTTTCTACTAACTTTAGTTTGTAGTTTAAAATGTATTGCTGCATAGTTTCATTAGTATGTTTTTTGATATATCGTCCTAAATAATTCTCCGAAATGCCAAAATGTTGGCTTATATCTTTTGCTCTGATTTTACCTGTTTTATAGATGTTTGCTTGAATATACTGCAATATGTCAAGCGATTTGTCCTCAGAGCATTCATCCACCTGTTCAGGCAAGAACATTGCGATATTGCGTGCTACCACAATAATAATCGTATTAATTATTTGTGTTATAATCTCCTTGCTGTATAAATTTCGGTTAATATATTCCCTGATAATCGCTTCAATCATGGGTTTCACCAATAGCTTATCTACTTTATTTCTTAGTATACAACCGGGTTGATGATTAGCATGTTGAAGAATAAACTCCAGTCTTTGGATATTTTCAGCACCGAAAACAGAAGAATGTATATATATGTCGTTAAACTTGATGTCGACAAACTTAGTTGTTGTATGGATTTCGAAAGAATGCGTATCTCCGGGAGTAATCATAAACAAATGTCCGTCATGATAAGGAAACATATTGTTGTTAATCCATTGGATGCCTGTTCCTGAAAGAATATATACTAATTCAAAAAAGGTATGTTCATGCTCTTTTAGCAAGGATTCGTCAAGCTCGCTAAAACTAATTTCGAATGGTTGATGTAGGTTTTCTCTTTTCATGCCATAAATATAGCCCTAAAAAACGGATTAATACCAAAATAACGAAAAATAATACCTAAAATTAGCCGAAAAATCGGTATAACTTTGCAATATATTTAAAATTATAGCTTATGAAAACTGAAATGGAAAAATGTTTGGCAGGTGAATGGTATGATTGCCACGACCCGTTTTTTATGGATTTGAAAAGTAAAGCTCATCACTTGTTGATGAAATATAATTCTTTGCCGTATGAACAAAAGACTGAAAAATATGCCGTACTAAAGGAAATGTTTGGAAGTATAGGCGCAAATGTTTCTGTCGGTCATTCGTTTATATGTGATTATGGATGCAATATACATATCGGTGATAATGTCACCGTAAATACTGGTTGTACATTTGTCGATTGCAATAAGATTACCATAGGGAACAATGTGCTGGTAGCACCTAATGTACAAATCTATACGGCAACTCACCCGGTAGAGTTTAATGAACGACTTGTATTGACAGAAACCCCGGATGGCTGTAAGTATGTCCGTCGAACTTTTGCCCTCCCTGTCATGATAGAGGATGGCTGCTGGATTGGCGGTGGAGTAATTATTTTACCGGGAGTGACAATAGGGCAAAAATGTGTGATTGGTGCAGGAAGTGTTGTAACCAAAGATATTCCGGCAAATAGCGGAACTCATATCCTGCATCGTTTTCGGTCAGAATTCCTGCCAATTGGTCTTTGTAAAATATACGAGCTTGTCTCATTGATTATCAGTTTTAGAAGTGGCTACCATTTCATAATTAAAGAAATCAAGGAGCTGATTCACCTTATCAAGGCGCAGCGTATCCTTTTCCTGTTCAAGGTCTCGCACAAAGCGCAATCCTACTCCCGACTTCAACGAAAGTTCTTCTTGCGTCAGATTATACTGCTTTCGCAACATCTTGACCGTAATAGAAAGATTGTTCATAAGCATTCAACGTTTAAAATCCAAGATTTTACAATAAAGGCTACACCTCGGAATAAATCAAACAAGTTTGATTCTTCACTCGGTTTGCACTTTATTTATACCTTTTCGGGTACAAAGATAATATAAGTATCCAATATTATATCAGTATGGGTATAATTCGTTATTCCATCACAGCAATTATATCAGATAGGGTATGATTCAATGAGGATTGAGACATTTATATTAAGGCTAAAAACAAGTACAATGCATATGGTTTCACACTTTTTCAAGCGAATAAATCAGATTTGTTACACTTTTCCCAACGAATCACCTCCATTACACAACATTGTTTCAAGCGAATCACGCAACTTTATCTCCGTATTCATATAACCTAATAGAGGAAAGAAAAGAGATAGCTTTCCAAGCAAAATACTTTTATTTTATCCTATAAAGTTCTCCTTTATCGTTGAGTTTAAAATTAAATTCTCTAACTGGTGGTATTCCTTCAGCGGTATTAGCGAATATTTTTAACAATGGTTCTTTTGAATCTGAAGCTAAAGTCGCAATATAAAAATCTTTTATATGAGGCTCATTTTTTATGCTTTCCAAAGCCTCTATAAACTTATCTTTATACAATAAGATTTCTTCTTCACTAACACAACTATTCCGAAGTAATTTATCCACGTCATAATCAATGCAATTTACAATATATTTGTCCGCATTCGCATATTTATCTTCAATTTTTAATGGAACAAACTTGTATGTTTTGTCAATCAATTCCATTTTATAATATGACAGTCCTCTACCTTTCATAGTATCCATTATGTGGTCAATCTGTTCTTTTTGCATTCTATATCCAAAATAAATCCCAGTAATTGCCCTATAATCAATATCAAACAAACCTTTTCCTTCAACAATTAAACGATGCTCTTCCTCATGCTTCCACGAAAGCGATTTTGTCCCCAGAAAAGTCTTTAAAGTCTGAATAATGTCTTTACTATGAAGTATAGTTAAATCCGCGATAGGGACATTTCGAGAATAATCAAAATCAAAAATAGCTTGAAAATTCTCATTGTAATTTAGAAACTCTTTGAGTATATCAATGTCATATTCTATGGCGAATCCTGTATACCCACCACCATAATAAGCCCACAATAATTCATTGGTCACATTGTTACTTAGGGAATAAATCCCTATTTGGGCAAATTTTTCGAGCAATTCTTGATACTGCTTTTTAACATCTCCAGAAAACTGCTTAAACGCTTCAATCAATGAAATTATTTTATAGTCATTACAAAAGCCTTCTGTTGGA
>OIJK01000400.1_pt1 | contig 10232 bp, 6 predicted proteins | sample 1583501 | NCBI WGS metagenome assembly OIJK01 (sample SAMN02674606, study PRJEB24791) | human gut metagenome, SKBSTL068 | isolation source: stool | host: Homo sapiens | place: USA
GTGCCCAAGATAGTTCGCTGGAAACGGCGCGTGAAAATAGGTAGTCGCCGACTTACATGAAGCCCCTGAGGAAGAAATTCCTTGGGGGTTTGTTTTTGTTATGCGTGCACTTTTCTGTTAAAACGGCCTAAAAAATCCCATGAATTTGTGAGTGTTCACAAACTTCACCCAGACCCCTTGATTTTTTATAGGGGGGGGGGGTATGATAAAGTGCGAGAAGCACCTTGTCAGCAAAACAGAAAGATCAGCAAACCAGTCGGAAGGCTGTGACGCAAGGCGAAAAGCCCGGTAGGGGCCGTCAGCTGCACTTTGCTCTGCAACCCTCTTCGACTATGCGGAAATGTGCCAGCGCCCCCAAAGGGCAGTTGGTGCGGGGTTATGGAGAAGTTTATGGGAGTAGCTTTTCCGGGAACCACGATCGCCTTCCCCTTGAGAAGCGGCAGACTAAAGCATAGATAGAGAGGGCGAGCACCCCTAAAGTACAAAACGCAAAGCGTTGTACCAGCCATTTGGCTGGTGCGGCGCTTTTTTCTTTTTGTCTGGGTGCTTTTCGTGGAGAAACTGGGAGTATGTATGACTGACAAAGGATTGGTCTGCTGTTTAACCACCACTTTTCGATCATGTGAGCATGAACTGGAAAGGAGCAGAAGAAAAATGACAAACAAGAAATTCAAGTTGGCAGCAATGTCGCTGGCCACCGCGGTTGCAGTGAGCGCGGTTGGCCCCAGCGCTTCTGCGGTGACGTATTATCTGGGCGATGGCAGTGTAACTGTTGACAAGGATGACACTCGCGGCGCGTATAGTTATCAGGGTGAGGACGGCAGTGAGGAGCACCGCACCTACGTCAACGAGGATGAAGCGGATCATGGTACGATCTACGTTAAGGGCGGCAACGCGCCAACGGGAGATGTTACGCCACCCACTGATAACTCTGGCAATGGCACAGAGGAAACCACAACGGGAAACACCATCACGGTCAAAGAAGATGTGAAAGAGGGAACCACATCTACGGATCATACCACAGATTCTTCTGCCGACAACACAGAGAACAACACCCCGACTGAGACCGCACCTGGAAACACCATCACGGTCAAAGAGGATGTGAAAGATGCAACCATCGTGGTTGACGGCGTGAATGTGGATACCAGTACCTCGAGTGACACCCCGACTGAAGTCCCCGCAAATGCCAAAGAAAATAAAACCATCATCAAGGTGGGCGAGGGTGCAGATGTTGACCTGACAGTCAAGGATTCCAACCTGACCACCGGCGGCCATGGCATTGATATTGGTGTGAATCTGGATGATAAAGATGACAATAAAGGAGCCAATGTTGACCTGACGCTGGATCATACCCAAATCAACCTGACACAAAACGGTAAGGCGGGTGTCAACGTACAGGACAATTCAAATGTGGATCTTACCCTGAAGGGCGAGAATGCCATTGATGGCTCCAAGGCAACTGAAAAAGAGAATATCCTTACAAAGAGAGTCAATGTCGAGGGTATCCGCGTGGGCGGCGAAGGCGCAGGTGACGGTTCGGGCACCAGCGAGGGTGCAAAAACGCATCTGACTATCAGCGGCGGTGTAGAAAAGACCGAAACTGCGGAAGCAGACACAGAAGAAACGGAAAGCCCCGCTGGCGGCTCACTGACCATCAGTAAGACCACAGGCGGTCTGGTAATGGCAGTTGGCTCGGACGTGAAAATCACGGACGGCGCTGATGTGACCATTGAGGATACTAAGACCTCCAGTTCCATTCAGGCAGGCCGCGCTGTTACCCAGCACGGTGATTTGACCATCTCCGACGGCTCCTCTTTAACGATAGACGGCGTAGAGGACAATGCAAAGCAAGCGCCGCATACCGGTATTGGTATTGCCAGCTGGGATGATATCACAGTCGAAGGTGGCAGTACGCTGGATATCAGTGGTGCTACAACCGGTATTTACGGACATCAGGGTGCCAGCACCAGCCTGACCACCGAGGACAGCACCCTCAACATCACCAACAGCGATGCCGGCATCCGCTACGAAGGCAGCGGTACGGCTAAGGATGGCTCCAAGCTGGAAGCCGCCGGTGACATCACCTTCAAGGATTCGGACGTTACCATCGAGGGCAAGAGCTTAGGCATTGAGACCGGCAACAACAGCAATACGACCGTCACGTTTGATCATACCACTGCCGCCGTTTCGGCAGAACTGACCAAGGAGGAGAACGTCGGAAGATATGCCATTTACTGCGAGGATTCGGGTGAAAACGGCAGCCTGATCGTCAAAAATGGCAGCAAGCTCAAACTACAGGCGAACTACGGCATCGTTGCCGGTTACCGGAATGTACTCATTTCGGGCAACAGCACGGTCGATTCCACCACGCGGGATATGGCCATCCAGCTCCGCAACAGCAAGGGAACCAAGCTGCATATCACGGATGGCAGCGTCTACAACATGACCGATGGTTCTCACGATAACTATAACCTTCTTGCTAATTATGCCTACCACGATATTCTGGTGGACAAGGGCGGCGTTCTGTCCATGGACCTGCACAATTCGTATTCCGGCATCAGTCTGGGTATGCGTTGCACCCTGACTGTGGATGACGGCACCGTCCTTGTAAAGGGCGATTATAACCACAGCGGCATCTACATCGACGGCCCCTACTCCAAGATTTCTATCAAGAATAACGCCCATGTGGAAGCTCCCACCATTGTAGGGAACACGTACTACCCCGGCCAGAAGCTCATCGTTACCGGCGGCACGCTGACCTATGATTATAGCGCCGACAACACCCTGTGGCCGGTGAACGAGCAGGGCGACAAGCTGACCAATTTCCTGCTGACCAAGGATGATGCCCGCGCAAACTTCGATGCCCTTTCCTATAAAGGCCAGACCTATACCTACCTCTCTGACCTGAAAAAAGAGACCGGGAAACAGTATCTCTCCGTGTGGGTGCCCGCCGCCGCACTGAACTATATGCTGGATGTGGACGGTTCCCATGACCCGGAGATCATCGGCAAGGCACTGGAAGAGCTGAAGCAGGCCGGATACAAATTCGACACTGCCTATCAGACCGCTGAGAATGGCGATCAGGTCGTTATTCTGCGGGATATGGTGGTGAACGGCAAGAGCCTGAACTTCACCAAGACCACCGATGCAGAGGGCAACACCAAGCTCATCTGGGGCAACTACGAAAAGCAGGCAGAAGGTGCGCCCAGCGCCTATGATATGGTCTATGGCACCGAGTACGAGTATGAGGGCAAGACCTATACCATCGTCTGGGGCTATGAGAGCCAGAACAACCCCAACACCACCGCAGCAGCGGGCGTGCTGGATGCCTTTGGCCCGGATTCCAACGTGAAGGTCACCGGTGAAACCGTCGACGGCACCGACTCCGCACAGTACACCGTGACCATTTACGGCGCTCTGCGGGAAGTGACCGACCCTGTGATCCCCACGAACCCGAAACCGGAAACGCCCAAGGACTCCGATCCTACTCCTCCGGCTCCGGAAACGCCCAAGGACTCCGATCCTACTCCTCCGGCTCCGGAAACGCCCGAGGACTCCGCTCCTACTCCTCCGGCTTCCACTACGCCGACTACCCCGGCTTCCACTACGCCGACTACCCCGGCTGTGCAGAATACACGGCCCACCACTCCCACCGTGGAGCAGGCAGTCGCTAAGACCACGCCCGCCCCGGAGAGCGGCAAGCTGATCCAGACCGGTACCACCAACTGGGTGGCAGATGTTCTGGTGCGTGCAGGCGGTGTTCTGCTGGCTGCCGGCTATCTGCTGGAGCGTAAGCGCAAGAGCATGTTCCATAAGGCACAGCACTGAACACGTTCTTGTAGATGACGTAAAAAGGTAAAATATTAAACTGGCTTGGGGCCGCTGCACAAATTTTTGTGGGGCGGCACCACTTTTTGCAGAAAAAGGCGCTCTCGTCTCGTATTAGGGGATGAAAGCGCTTTTGATTTTGCAAAAAGGATGAGAACGAGAATGAAAACTTCACCGCGCCGCCGGAAGCACCGGCGCAGAGCCTTCCGGCGGCTGTTCTGGCTGCTGGTGCTGGCGACCCTGCTTCTGCTGTTGTGGCCCCGGCGGGTCACGCTGGATGGGCTGAACAGTCCCCATGCCATTTTACTGCGGGCCAACAGCGGAGAGGTGCTGGCCGAAAAGGATGCCGACAGCACGATCTATCCGGCTTCCATGACCAAGATGATGACGGCGCTGCTGGCCATAGAAGCAAACCCGGACCTCGACACGCCCGTGACCCTGCCCGAGGAGATCTTTCCGGCTCTGCAGGCCCAGAATGCCTCGCTGGCGGGGTTTCAGGCCGGGGAAACGGCCACGGTGCGGGATCTGCTGTACGGAGCCATGCTGCCCTCGGGGGCCGAGTGCTGCGAAGCACTGGCCCGGGAGGTGAGCGGCAGCGAGGAAGCCTTTGTGGCCCGGATGAACCAGAAAGCGGCAGAGCTGGGGATGACCGCCACGCATTTCTGCAACCCCACCGGTCTGCACGACCCGGAACATGTTTCCACCGTGCGGGACATGGCCCGGCTAACGGAAGCAGCCCTGCAGAACGAGACCTTCCGCAAGCTGTTTACCACGGAGCGGTATACCGTTCCGGCCACCAACTGCCACCCGCAGGGGTTCACGATGCACAGCACCCTGCTGAGCCAGCTGGACGGCACAGAGCTGCACCGTGGCCGGATTCTGGGCGGTAAGACCGGCTACACCGGGGAGGCAGGGCTCTGCCTTGCCAGTCTGGCTGAGGTGAAGGACAGGGAATACATTCTGGTCACGGCCGGGGCAGGGGGAGACCACAGCACCGCGCCCTACCACATCGAGGATGCTGTAACGGTCTACCGCCGTGTGAGCCGGGGGTCCTGAACAGGGGAGCGGATGCGCTCCCTTTTTCTGTGCCCGGCTTTGTGGTACAATGGAACAAAACCATTCACAGAACAGGAGAACCATCATGCTCAAGGATTCACAGGTCGATCTTTGCGGCCGCACCGATTTTACCCGCACCGCGCCCCTGCTTGCCCGGGACGAGGCGTTTTCGTTTGCCTGCGCGGGCTGCGGCGGCTGCTGCCGGGGGCGGGAGGATATCGTGCTGTCGGGCTTTGACCTGTGGCGCATTGCGGCCCGCCTGCGCCTGCCGCCCCGCACCGTGGCCCGGGCGTTCTGTCGGGGGAGCATCGGGCGGGTCAGCCACCTGCCGGTGCTGCGGCTGGCTCCGCTGAAGGAGGAACGCAGTAACTGCCCCTTTCTCACCGGGAACCACTGCGCCATCCACGATGCCGAGCCGCTGGTCTGCGCCCTTTACCCGCTGGCGCAGGAGATCACGAAGGACGGGCAGGTATCCTACTTTTTGCAGCCCACCCAGTGCGGCGGGCAGGTCATTGCGGCAAGGGTGGGGGATTATCTGGCTCGGTACGATGTGCCCGCCCGAGAGGCCACCGATGTGCGCTGGGCGCAGGTGTGCATGGCGCTGGAAGATACCGTGGAGCGGCTGGACGCTCTGTTTGAACCGGTGTTTGCCCGGCGGATGCAGGAAAAGCTGTGGCAGGCGCTGTATTACCGGTACGACTTTGCAAAAGAGTACCGCCCCCAGCTGGAAGAAAATCTGCTCTGGCTGGACGGGGAGCTGAAAAAGCTCGAAGGGATGCAGATGCGGCACAGAACCATCGAAAAAAGTGATAGATAAAATTACCTTGATTGATAATTCGGGCTGTTCCCCGGTTGTTTTGAGGAGAAAAGTGTGATATACTTCACGAGTGTAAAGCGGCAGCGCGATGCGACAGGCCGCTTGAATACTGACTTTCATGCGGTGTCCTGTTGCCGCGAAAGTAGAATTGAGGGAGTAATATCATGCGTAAAATTTCTCGTCGTTCGTTCCTGTCTGCCGCCGCTGTCTGCGGCGCAGCTGCTGCCCTGACTGCCTGCGGCGGTTCCTCCGGCTCCACGGCTGCTTCTTCCACCGCTTCCTCTGCTGCGGCCTCTTCCGCAGCGGCTGACGGCCAGAAGTATACCGTTGGCATCTGCCAGCTGGTGGAGCACGCCGCTCTGGACGCTGCCACCCAGGGCTTTGAGGATGCCCTGACCGCACAGTTCGGCGAGAATGTCACCTTTGACTTCCAGAACGCCCAGAACGATTCCGCAACCTGCGCCACCATCGCCAACGGCTTTGTTTCCGCAGGCGTTGACCTGATCATGGCAAACGCTACCCCCGCCCTGCAGGCCGCACAGGCTGCCACCGACAGCATCCCCATTCTGGGCACCTCTGTCACCGAGTACGGTGTTGCTCTGGGCCTGACCGATTTCGATGGCACCGTGGGCGGCAATGTCTCCGGCACCTCTGATCTGGCTCCGCTGGATCAGCAGGCGGATATGATCACCGAGTGGCTGCCCGAGGCCACCAAGGTGGGTCTGCTCTACTGCTCTGCCGAGGCAAACAGCCAGTATCAGGTAGACGAGGTCCAGAAGTACCTGGAGGCCAAGGGCGTTACCGCCACCCAGTACGCTTTCTCTGATTCCAACGATCTGGCCTCTGTCTGCCAGAAGGCTGCCGACGAGAACGACGCAGTGTATGTCCCCACCGACAACACCTGCGCTGCCAACACCGGCATCATCGACGGCATCTGCCGCCCGGCCAAGAAGCCCGTGTTCGCCGGTGAGGAGGGCATCTGCTCCGGCTGCGGCGTGGCGACCCTGTCCATCAGCTACTACGATCTGGGTTACACCACCGGTGAGATGGCTGCCAAGGTTCTGACCGGTGAGGCCGATATCTCCACCATGCCCGTTGAGTACACCAACGTGACCAAGAAGTACAACAAGACCATCTGCGATGACCTGGGCATGACCGTTCCCGAGGGTTACGAGGCCATTGAGGAATAACAAGCGCTCAGTCTGCGTTGCAGAAAGCTTCCCTGATAGGGGCGCAGAGTTCACGCTGCAGTAACGAAGAGACTTTACAATAAAATCAGCGGAGAAGAGTGAGTTTTGGCTCTTCTCCGCTTTCCCGTATCAGAAAAAAGTGTAGTTATAGGAGGAAAACGTTTTGGATATTCTTGCAAGACTTGCCAACCTGCCCGGTGCCTTGCCCGGTGCCTGTGCACAGGGCCTCATCTGGGGCATCATGGCCATTGGTGTGTACCTGACCTACCGCATCCTGGATGTGGCTGACCTGACCGTGGACGGTTCCTTTGGCACCGGCGGCGCGGTCTGCGTTATGTGCCTGCTCTCCGGCATGAACGTCTGGGCAGCGCTCTTCATCGCCCTGCTGGCCGGTCTGGCCACCGGCCTTGTCACCGGTCTGCTCCACACCTTTATGGGCATTCCGGCCATTCTGGCTGGTATTCTGACCCAGCTGGCCCTCTACTCCATCAACCTGAAGATCATGGGCAAGGCCAACCAGTCCATCAACGTGGACAAGTACGACCTGCTGATCTCCCTGCGCTGGGTCAAGGAGCTTGCCCTGCACAACCCCATCATCATGGTCATTCTGGTCAGCGCCGTGGTCATCGGTGTGCTGTACTGGTTCTTTGGCACCGAGCTGGGCTGCGGCATCCGCGCCACCGGTTCCAACCCCGCCATGAGCCGTGCCCAGGGCATCAACACCAGCTTCAATGTGGTGCTGGGTCTGGCTGTCTCCAACGGTCTGGTGGCCCTGTCCGGCGCACTGCTGAGCCAGTATCAGGGCTTTGCCGATGTCAGCATGGGCCGTGGTGCCATCGTCATCGGTCTGGCCGCTGTCATCATCGGCGAGGCCCTGTTCAGCCGCATCTTCCACAACTTTGCCCTCAAGCTGGTGTCCGTCTCGCTGGGTGCCATCATCTACTACATCGTCATCCAGCTGGTGCTGACCCTCGGCTTTGATGCAAACCTGCTCAAGCTGCTGAGCGCCTCCGTGGTGGCGGTGTTCCTGGCCGTGCCCTATTGGAAGAGCAAGTACTTCGCAAAGCCCGCGGCAAAGAAGGCACAGAAGGAGGATGCAAAAAATGCTTGAGATCCAGAATGTTTCCAAGACCTTCAACGCCGGTACCGTCAACGAGAAAACGGCCCTGAACGGTCTGAACCTGAAATTGAACGAAGGTGATTTTGTCACCGTCATCGGCGGCAACGGTGCGGGCAAATCCACCATGCTGAACGCTGTGGCCGGTGTGTGGCCCGTGGACAGCGGCAGGATCATCATTGACGGCACCGACGTGACCAAACTGGGGGAGCACCAGCGCGCCGCCTACATCGGCCGCGTGTTCCAGGACCCCATGACCGGCACCGCCGCCACCATGCAGATCGAGGAGAACCTTGCCCTGGCCGCCCGGCGCGGTAAGCGCCGCGGCCTGAGGATCGGCATCACCAAGGCCGAACGGGAGCGCTACCGTGAACTGCTCAAGAGCCTGGACCTGGGCCTGGAGGACCGCCTGACCGCCCGCGTGGGCCTGCTGTCCGGCGGTCAGCGTCAGGCACTGACCCTGCTTATGGCTACCATGAACAAGCCCAAGCTCCTGCTGCTGGATGAGCACACCGCCGCTCTGGACCCCAAGACGGCGCTCAAGGTGCTGACCCTCTCGGCCAAGATCGTGGAGGAGAACCACCTGACCACCATGATGATCACCCACAACATGAAGGATGCCATCAAGTACGGCAACCGCCTGATCATGATGCACGAGGGCCACATCATCTATGATGTCTCCGGGGAAGAGAAGAAGAACCTGCATGTCTCCGATCTGCTGGCCAAGTTCCAGATCGCGTCCGGCGGCGAGTTCGCCAACGACCGCATGATCCTTTCTTGATGCATTTCTGATATGGAAAATCCCCTCCGGTGTGCGTGCCGGAGGGGATCTTTGCATCTTGTGCACCTTTGCAGGGTGTGCTACACTGAGAGAAAGAGGAGGTGTCTCTCGTGCGAAAAATCATCCGGCGGGCAGCTGCTGTGCTGTTGTCTGCGGCTCTGCTGCTGACGGGAACGGCCTCGGCAGCAGCCCAGATTGACCCGGTAGAGGAACGGCTTGCTGCCATGTCTCTGCGGGAAAAGGTGGGGCAGCTGTTCGTGGTGCGGGTCGAGGCACTGGACCCCAGTGGACAGTCTGATAGCACAAGGCTGACCTGGGCAGAACGGCAGGGGCTGAAAAAGTATCCGGTGGGCGGCATTGTGGTGTTTCGGCAGAATGTGAAAAGCCCGGAGCAGTTGAAAAAGCTTCTGGCAGATTTTCAAGCAGCATCCGGGACCGGTCTGTTGACCGCAGTGGACGAGGAGGGCGGCAGCGTGGCCCGGTTGGCCAATGCTTCCGGCTTTGATCTGCCCCAATACCAGAGTGCCCAGGCAGTAGGTACAACAGGGGACCCGGCCAATGCCCGTGCCATGGGGCAGATCATCGGAGGCTACCTCAAAACCTACGGCCTGAATCTTGACTTTGCTCCAGTGGCAGATGTGAACACCAATCCGGCCAATACCGTGATCGGGAACCGAGCATTTTCGTCGGATCCGGCAGTGGCGGCACAGATGGTGGCCTCCGCTGTACAAGGGTTTCACGATGCGGGCATACTTTGCACACTCAAGCATTTCCCGGGCCACGGAGATACCGCAGAGGACAGCCACTACGGCACGGCCAGCAGCACCAAGACTTGGGCAGAGATGCGGGAGACGGAGCTGAAGCCTTTTGCGGCTGGAATCGCAGCTGGGGCCGACGTAGTAATGACTGCCCACATCACCACCCCCAATGCAACGCAGGACGGCCTGCCTGCGTCGCTCTCCTACACTATGCTGACCGAGCGTCTGCGGGGGGAGCTGGGCTTTACTGGGGTCATCTGCACCGATTCGCTGTCCATGCAAGCCATTCGTGACCACTATTCTGCAGCAGAAGCGGCTGTAGCGGCGCTGAACGCCGGGGCAGATCTTCTGCTGATGCCGCCCGACCTGCCGGAAGCCTTTGACGGTGTACTGGAGGCTGTGCAGAATGGAACCATCAGCGAGGACCGCCTCAACGAGAGTGTCCGCCGCATTCTGATGCTGAAACAGAAAGCCGGGTTGGAGCTTGACACCCGCACTCCGCTGGAAAAGATGCTGGATGTGTTTCTGTAAGATTGAAGCATAATAAGAAGATCCCCTCCGGTGTGTGTGTACCGGAGGGGATCTTTGTGTATAAAGGAATGTTACCGCTTGATGTCGTAGTTCATGTTCATCAGGTTGCGGATGGAGCTGACATCATCGGTGATGTTGGCATCGCCGTGGATGG
>OIJK01000430.1_pt1 | contig 9735 bp, 6 predicted proteins | sample 1583501 | NCBI WGS metagenome assembly OIJK01 (sample SAMN02674606, study PRJEB24791) | human gut metagenome, SKBSTL068 | isolation source: stool | host: Homo sapiens | place: USA
GGAGTATCCTGCGGCGTACATGCCCGCGATGATCGAACCCATCGAGGTTCCCGACACGTAGTCGATCGGAATGCCGCTCTCTTCGAGTGCCTGCAATACGCCGATATGGTAAAGTCCTTTGGCTCCGCCGCCGCTCATGACCACCCCGACGCTCTGGGCCGCTGCCGGAAGGGTGAAAAGCATTCCCGCCGCGAGAAAAGAGAGGAATTTCCGCTTCATATCCTGATATTTTTATTAACTTTGCCTATTAAACCGTGCGTAAAAGTACAAAATAAAGCGTAAACTTTAGGTTATGAACGATAAAATCAACGAGCTGCTCGAACGGGTGGAGGCATTCAAACCCAAAGCTGCGGCCGAGATCGAGGATTTCCGAATCCGGATGCTGGGGAAAAAAGGCGAGCTGACGGCCCTCATGGAGGAGTTCAAGAGCGTGGCGCCCGAGCTGAAACGGGAGTTCGGCCAAAAGCTCAACAACCTCAAGAACCGGACGCAGGAGCGGATCAACGCCCTGCGGGGGCAACTTGCGGACGCCGCCGGGGACTCTTCGCAGCGGATTCCCGACATGAGCCGTCCCGGTTCTGCGGAGGAGCTGGGTTCGCGCCATCCCATTTCGCTGGTGACCAACCAGATCGTCGAGGTATTCTCGCGGCTGGGCTATACGGTGGCCGAGGGTCCCGAGATCGAGGACGACTGGCATGTCTTCTCGGCGCTCAACTTCCCGCCCGAGCATCCGGCCCGCGACATGCAGGATACGTTCTTCATCGCCAAGAACCCCGACGTGCTGCTGCGGACCCACACCTCGTCGATTCAGGTGCGGACGATGGAGCGGCAGAAGCCGCCGATCCGGGTGATCTGCCCGGGCCGCGTCTTCCGCAACGAAGCGATTTCTTACCGCGCACACTGCATCTTCCACCAGATCGAGGGACTCTATATCGACGAGGGCGTGTCGTTCGCCGATCTGAAACAGTCGATCCTCTACTTCGCCAAGGAGGTTTTCGGCGAGAACGCCACGATCCGCATGCGCCCCTCGTACTTTCCCTTCACCGAACCGTCGGCCGAGGTCGATGTGTCGTGCAACCTCTGCGGTGGCAAGGGTTGCAACGTCTGCAAGGGGACGGGCTGGCTGGAGATCATGGGATGCGGCATGGTCGATCCCAACGTGCTGGAGGCGAACGGAATCGACCCGAAGCGCTACTCCGGGTTCGCTTTCGGCATGGGTGTTGAACGCATCGCCATGCTCAAGTACGGTGTCAGGGACCTGCGGCTCTATTTCGAGAACGACGTGCGTTTCCTCCACCAGTTCGACGCGGCGCTCTGACAGCGCCGCACAACGCTGCACGGATGAAAGGTCGCATACCGGTTTTGCTGGCGCTCGCGCTCGCCCTCTGTTCGGGTTTCATGCCCCGCAGGGACGCTGCGCCCGCACCGCTGCCGGAGGCTTCGTGGCCCGACACCGTGAAGGAGGCCTACCTCTACACCGAAGGGCTCAAACGCCTGCTCATCGACGGCGACACGCTGGCCGCCCGCGGGTTGCTGCGCCGCAGCCTCGCGGCCGACTCCTGCTATGCTCCGGCGTGGTATCAGCTTGCCGCCGGAGGCATGTACGACCATCCGGATACGGCGGTGGGCTATGCCCGGCGAGCCTATGAACTGGATACCGCGAACAAGTGGTACGGCCGGCTTTACGGCCAGATGCTCGTGCGGGGCGAGCGTTACGACCAGGCCCGCGTACTCTACCGCAAGCTGTTGCGCGACGATCCGCGCGACCCCGACAACTACCGGATCCTGGCCATCCTCTACCAGCAGGCGGGGATGCCCGATTCGGCCGTGCGGCTGCTCGACTCGGCGGAGTTGCGGTTCGGAAAGATTCCCCTGCTGGTGAGCCTCAAGCGGCAGCTACTGGTCTCGACGGGGCAGATCGACCGGGCGCTGGAGGAGGCCAAAATTCTGGCCGAAGCCGTGCCCTACGAAATGGAAAACCGCCTCGTGCTGGGCGAGCTTTACAGCATGGTGCGGGCCGATTCGCTGGCGCTCGCGGAGTTTCGCGCTGCCGTAGCCATCGACTCGACCAGCGTGCCTGCGCTGGCTTCGCTGGCCGAGTATTACAACCGCCGGCACGAATACCGCGCCTACCTGGGCGTGGTCAAACGACTCTTTATGCTGGATGGCCTCCCCCTGCAGGACAAGGTCTCCTACTTCCGGCAACTGACCTCCGACCTGCGTTTCTACCGCGAATATTTCTTCCAGGTGGACGAACTCGCCTCGACCCTGCTGCTCCGCTATCCGACGGACAAGGAGGTCGTCAAACTCTACGGGGAGCACCTGATCGCCTCGGGCCAGCTCGACCGGGCGCTCGCTCACTACAAGCTCCACCTTGCCGACCGGCCGCCCCAGCTCGACTACTACACCATGGTAATCGACATCGAAAGTTTCAACAAGCACGTCGATTCGGTAGATCGCTACGTGGACCGGGCCATCGCCCTGTTTCCCGACAATCCGGAGCTCTATCTCCGGCGAGGGCATGTGCTGGCTTATGCCGGCCGTAACGACGAGGCGGTGCGCAGTTACCGGCAGTCGTTGCGCCGTGCCGACACGGACTCGCTGCGCAGCGTTGTATGGGGCTTTATCGGGGACGCCTATCACCAGATGGACGAGGCTGCCGCCGCGGGATCGCGGGAGCAGAAACGTTACCGGGATGCCTCTTACGCGGCCTACGACCGGGCGCTCGCCTACTGGAGCGGCAATGTGGGGGTGCTCAACAATTACGCCTACTTCCTCAGCCTCGAGGGGCGGGATCTGATGCGTGCGCTCGACATGGCGGGCCGCGTGGTGGCGATGACCGACAACAATCCGACCTATCTGGATACCTATGCCTGGGTGCTTTTCAAGCTCGGAAGGCTCGCCGAGGCCAAGAAAACCATGCAGCAGGCCATCTCGCTCGACTCGCAGAACAGCCCTGACCTGCAGGCCCATTACGGGGACATCCTCTTTGCGCTGGGGGAACGTTTCATGGCGGAGGTTTACTGGCGAAAGGCGCTCGACAACGGATTCGACGCCGACGAGATCGCCCGCAGGCTGGAACAACTCAAAGCGACTGCCGACCCATGAAACACCTCCTGCTGACCCTGCTGCTGACCCTTTCGCTGCTGCCCCTGTCCGCCCAGACGACCGACGACAGAATCACCCGCCAGAAGCGCGTGATCGCCGATCTCGAGGCGCGCATCGCCCGGGAGGAGCAGGAGATTTCGCGCCTAAAGAAAGGGCGCGCTTCGGCGCAGGAACAGGCCCGCCGCCTGGCCATGCAGCTCGACGCCCGCAACCAACTGATGGAGGCCACCGAGCAGGAGGCGCTTCTGCTGGGGAAAGAGATCGACCGCACGGACAGCATCGCCCGGGGGCTGGGGGCTTCGCTCGAGGAGCATAAGCGCCTCTATGCGGAGATGGTGCGCGAGGCGTGGCGCAACTACCGGCACAACAACTACCTTACCTACCTCTTTTCGTCCGAAGATTTCGGACAGGTCGCCCGCAGAATCGCCAACCTGCGGGGGGTGGCCTCCATGCGGGAACATCGCATGGAGCAGATTGCGACGCTCTCGACGGCTGTGGCCGACGAGCGGAGCCAGCTCGAGCAGCGCCGCCATGCGCTCGACTCCGTGAAACGGAGCATCGAGCGGCAGCGCACGCGCCTCAAAAAGGACGAGCAGGCGGCGCGGGCGAGCATCCGCCAGCTTTCCGAACGGGAAAGGAGGGCGCTCGCCGAGAAGGTCGCCCGCGAGCAGCAGCTCGACGTAGCGATCGGCGAATTGCGCAAGCTCACCAAAGGCAACCGGGAGGGCAGCAGTTTTACGGCCGGGACGGGCAACCTGCGCCTGCCTGTGGTCGGCGGGAGGGTGAAGCGCTACAAGGGCAATATGGCCGAGATTTGCGGGCCCAGGGGGGCGAAGGTGCAGTCGATTTACGAAGGCAAGGTGATCGACATAAAACGCAACCGCATTACGGGCAAATACGACGTATATATCGCGCATGGCGAATACCTGACCTCCTATGCCAACCTGGGGTCGATCGACGTGCAAAAGGGGGCAAAAGTGGCCCGGAACGAGGCGATCGGAACGATCGGCTCGGCGGTCAATCTGATGACCATGGAGACCGAATACAAACTGGTGTTCGGCATCTATGCCCCGACGCCCGAGGTGAAAATGCTGGCTGAAAACTGTTTCAAATAATGGCTGTACGCTATTGCAACGACCAAAGCCGCTACCGGCTGCCCCGCAAGCGGCTGACCTCCGCCTGGCTTGCGGAGGTGGCTCGTCGGGAGGGGTATGCGCTGGGAGAGGTGTGCTACGTCTTTTGCTCGGCCGACCGGTTGCTCGAAATGAACCGGCAATACCTCGGGCACGATTATTTCACGGACGTCATCACGTTCGATTACAGCGACCGGCGCGGTGCGCGCGTGGTTTCGGGCGATGTATTTATCGACGTGGAGACGGTGGCCGATAACGCCCGCCGATACGGTGCGACCCGGCTCGAAGAGATGCGGCGCGTGGTCGTGCACGGACTCTTGCACCTGTGCGGACAGAAGGACAAAACCCCCCGCGCCAATGCGGTCATGCACCGCAAGGAGGATCGTTACCTGCATCTGCTGGATGCGATGCTGCGGGGAACGTTCCCCGCAGACGGCGCGGCGGATTGAGGCCCGGTATCGGGGTGGGTGCAGCCTGGGTTCGTCAGGATGTTTCCGGGATGCGTTTCCCGTTGACCGCACCGGATTCGGGGGCGGTATGCCAGCATAACGGGGCTGCGGTTCGGTTTAATTGGTGGCGGATTATGCGTCACGACAATGCTCGTTTCCGAGACGATTGTGGCGACCACTACCGGAGTGGAATCCGGAATGTCCCGCGAACATATGAAAAGATAGGAAGATGACAAAGTTGCAATACGACCTTATCGTAGTGGGCGGCGGTCATGCCGGATGCGAGGCCTCCTCGGCGGCCGCGCGGATGGGGCTGAGGACGCTGCTGCTGACGATGGATATGACCAAGCTGGCCGATATGTCCTGCAATCCGGCAATAGGAGGTGTAGCTAAAGGACAGATAGTCAGAGAAATAGATGCTTTAGGCGGGCAGACGGGGCGTATCGCCGACCTCACGTCTGTGCAGTTCCGGATGCTCAACCGCTCGAAAGGGGCGGCCATGTGGAGTCCGCGTGTGCAATGCGACAAATCCCGCTTTTCGGAGCGATGGCGGCAGACGCTCGAGAACACGACCAACCTCTATATTTGGCAGGACGCCGCGACGGAGCTGCTCTTCGACCGGCGGGATGCAGGTCTGCGGATTGCCGGTGTGCGGACACGTATGGGGGTGGAGTTCGCTGCCCGGGCCGTGATTCTCACCAGCGGCACCTTTCTTTCGGGGATGATGCACTGCGGTGCGGAGCAGGCCGAGGGGGGACGTGCTGGCGACGCAGCATCGCACGGGATCACCGAATGCCTGCGGGCCGTGGGGTTTGAAACGGGCCGCATGAAGACGGGCACCCCCGCGCGGCTGGATGCCCGGACGATCGACTTCGAGGCGCTGGAGCCTCAATACGGCGACGACCAGCCCGGCAAGTTCTCGTTTTCGTCCGATACGCAGCCTGTCAGGGATCAACTGCCCTGTTTCCTGGTTTATACCTCTCCCGAGGTACATGCTGTCCTGCGTGGAGGGTTCGACCGCTCGCCCCTGTTCAACGGGACGATCACCGGCATCGGCCCGCGCTACTGTCCGAGCATCGAGGACAAGTTACGCACCTTTGCCGAAAAAGAGCAACACCAGCTCTTTCTCGAACCCGAGGGACGCACGACCAACGAATATTACCTCAACGGTTTCTCCTCCTCGCTTCCGTGGGACGTGCAGCTCGAGGCGCTGCACAAAATCCGCGGTTTCGAGGATCTGCACATCTTCCGTCCGGGCTATGCCATCGAATACGACTATTTTCCGCCGACGCAACTGCATCATACGCTCGAAACCAAGACGGTCGAGGGGCTTTACTTCGCAGGGCAGGTCAATGGCACCACGGGTTACGAGGAGGCGGCGGCACAGGGACTCATGGCCGGGATCAACGCCAGCCTGAAACTAACGGGACGCGAGCCATTGATACTCGCGCGCGACGAGGCCTATATCGGCGTACTTATCGACGATCTGGTGACCAAAGGGGTGGACGAACCTTACCGGATGTTCACTTCGCGGGCAGAATATCGGATTTTGCTCAGGCAGGATAATGCCGACCTGCGGCTGACGCCGAAAGGATATGAATTGGGGCTGATTCCGAAGCGCAGATACGACGAATTCCTGCAAAAAAAATCGAACGTAGAATCGCTTATTTCCTTTGTCCGGCGGACGGGTGTGCATCCGGACGAAATCAACGGCTATTTGATTTCGGTCGATTCCGACCCTTTGACACAGGGTCGCCGTCTTTTCGACCTGCTGATGCGTAATGGAGTAACTTTCCGGAATCTCGCTTCCGCCGATGCGCGCCTTGCGAATTTTATCCGGGAACACAATCTCGGGGAGGAGGAGATCGAAGAGGCCGAGATTCAGATTAAGTACCGGGGCTATATCGAACGGGAAAAATTTATTGCGGAGAAGCTGCACCGGCTGGAAAATATCCGTATCCCCGAAGATTTCGATTTTTTCTCGCTCCAATCGCTTACGATCGAAGCCCGGCAGAAACTTTCGCGCATCCGTCCCGGGACGATCGGGCAGGCGTCGCGTATTCCGGGGGTTTCGCCTGCCGACGTCAATGTGCTGCTCGTGAAATTCGGGAGATAACGCAATTTGTCCCGTCGCGCTTCGGCGGGTTGCGATCCGTAGGGATTGTCAAACAAAAGCGGATTGTTCCACGTGGAACAATCCGCTTTTGTTGTGTGTAACGGAGAGTTTTATTCGACAATCGTTATCCAGCCGTGTTTGTCTTCGTGACGACCGTATTGGATGTCCTGGAGACGGGTGTACATTTGCATCGACACTTTGCCGACTTCGCTGCCGTATTCGTAAACCTTGTTGGTCTGCATGTCGAAAATCTTCCCGATGGGGGAGATGACGGCCGCCGTGCCGCAGGCGCCGCACTCCTCGAACGTTCCGAGTTCCTCCAGCGGAACGGGGCGCTGCTCGACCTTCAGACCGAGGTCTTCGGCGATCTGGCGCAGGCTCATGTTGGTGATCGAGGGGAGGATCGAAGGCGATTTGGGCGTCACATAGGTGTTGTTCTTGATGCCGAAGAAGTTGGCGGCGCCGCACTCTTCGATGTACTTGTGCTCGGCTGCGTCGAGGTAAAGCACGTTGGAATAACCCAGTTTGTGCGCGTTTTCACCCGAAAGGATGCTGGCTGCATAGTTGCCGCCGACCTTCACGTCGCCTGTTCCACGTGGAGCAGCGCGGTCCTGTTCGCGGTCGAGAGCCACCATGATCGGTTTGATTCCCCCTTTGAAGTAGGCTCCGACAGGCGAAGCGTAAACGATCAGCAGGGCGTCTTTGGCCGGTTTGACACCCAGTCCGGCCGTCGTGCCGAAGAGCACCGGGCGCAGGTAGAGCGATGCGCCGGTCCCATAGGGCGGGATGAATTTCTCGTTCAGGCGAACCACCTCGGTGCAGGCTTTGACGAACATTTCGATGGTCGGAACGGGCAGGCAGAGACGCTCGGCCGACGACTGCAAACGGCGTGCGTTGTCTTCGACACGGAAGAGGCGGATTTTTCCGTCCACACCCCGGAAGGCTTTCAGCCCTTCGAACAGTTCGAGCCCATAGTGCAGGCACGACGCCGACATGTGCATTTTGATGTACTCGTCGCCGGTAATCTCCATTTCGCTCCACTTGCCGTCGGTGAAGGTGTAGCGGGCGTTGTAGTCGGTTTTTACGTAGTTAAACCCAAGCGCGCCCCAATCGATGTTTTCCATTTTGAATTTGGTTTTAAGGTCGTTGTATTTTTCGGTTTCTTACCATTCGGTTGTAAATAGATCGGTCCTGTGTCAGCCGACCACGGCTCCGTTGGCGGTCGTCTCGTCGGGCTGCAGCAGACGGAGTTTGCCGGAAGCGTCCTCGGCCATGAGGATCATGCCTTGCGACAGAATGCCTTTCAGTTCACGCGGTGCGAGGTTCACCAGGACCAAAACCTGCTTGCCCACGAGTTCTTCGGGCGTGTAGTGCTCGGCGATGCCCGAAACGATTTCGCGTCGGTCGATACCCGTGTCCACCGTCAGCCGGAGCAGCTTTTTGGTTTTGGCGACACGCTGCGCTTCGAGGATGGTGGAGACGCGGATATCCATGCGTTGAAAATCCTCGAACGAAATGGTATCTTTCTGTGGATCAGATTGTTGTTTGGATTCGGCGGCGGCATTGGCCGCTTTGGTCTCGCTCAGCTTGCGGAGCTGGGCTTCGACGGCCTCGTCTTCGATCTTCTCGAACAGCAGTTCCGGCTCGCCGATCCGGTGTCCGGCGGGGAGGAGTTCCGCTTCGCCCAGCCGCTCCCATCCGAGCGGTTCGATCGCCAGCATACGGCGGATTTTTTCCGCCGTGAAGGGCAGGAAAGGCTCGATGGCGACCGAGAGGTCGGCCGTGATCTGCAAGGCCACGTTGAGGATCGTGCGAACGCGCTCCGGATCCGTCTTGACGACTTTCCAGGGCTCGGTGTCGGCCAGGTACTTGTTGCCGATGCGGGCATAGTTCATGGCGTCCCTGAGCGCCTCGCGGAAACGATAGGTTTCGATATTCGCCTCGAGCGAGGGACGTATCGACCGCAGCTCCTCGAGGGTCAGGCGGTCGTAGTCGGTAAGCGTCCCGAGTGCAGGCGTCGATCCGTCGAAGTACTTGTGTGTCAATACCAAAGCCCGATTCACGAAATTGCCGAGCACGGCCACGAGCTCGTTGTTGTTGCGGGCCTGAAAGTCCTTCCAGGTGAAGTCGTTGTCTTTGCTTTCGGGCGCATTGGCGCAAAGCACGTACCTGAGCACGTCCTCCTTGCCCGGGAACTCGTCGAGGTATTCGTGCAGCCAGACGGCCCAGTTGCGCGAGGTCGAGATCTTTTCGCCCTCGAGGTTCAGAAATTCGTTGGCAGGGACGTTTTCAGGCAGGATGTAGCCGCCGTGCGCCTTGAGCATGGCCGGGAAGACGATGCAGTGGAAGACGATGTTGTCCTTGCCGATGAAATGGACCATCTTCGTCTCGGGGTCTTTCCAGTACCGTTCCCATTCGGGCGTGAGGTCCTTGGTCGCAGAGATGTAGCCGATCGGCGCATCGAACCACACATAGAGCACCTTGCCTTCGGCCCCCTCGACCGGCACGGGGATGCCCCAGTCCAGGTCGCGGCTCACGGCGCGGGGCTGCAATCCCCCGTCGAGCCAGCTTTTGCACTGGCCATAGACGTTGGATTTCCACTCTTTGTGTCCGTCGAGAATCCACTCGCGCAGGAATCCTTCGTATCGATCCAGCGGCAGATACCAGTGTTTTGTCTCCCGCTTCACCGGCACCGAGCCCGAGACGGCGCTGTGGGGGTCGATCAATTCGTCGGGCGAAAGGGTCGAACCGCACTGCTCGCATTGGTCGCCGTAAGCCCGCTCGTTGCCGCAGCGGGGACAGGTGCCCACGATGTAGCGGTCGGCGAGAAAGGTGTCGGCCTCCTGGTCGTAATACTGCTCGGTCGTGCGTTCGATGAATTTGCCCGCTTCATAGAGCGTGCGGAAGAACTCCGAGGCGGTGCGGGCAT
>OIJK01000453.1_pt1 | contig 9450 bp, 8 predicted proteins | sample 1583501 | NCBI WGS metagenome assembly OIJK01 (sample SAMN02674606, study PRJEB24791) | human gut metagenome, SKBSTL068 | isolation source: stool | host: Homo sapiens | place: USA
TGTGCAATGCCGTAAGCATGGTTCATGCCCATGCAGCCTAAGCCGATAGCGGATACCTCAAGACCGCCTTTCCCTAATATTCTCTTTTTCATATTTATATGCTTTTATGATGGACTTTACTTTTCAGGAATCACTTCGTTCAGGCAGGCTACGGCATTCAGCGTGCGTGGATAACCTATGTAAGGGAGCAACTGGGTAACGGTAGCCAACAGGGTGGCCTTGTCATTGCCCACGTTCACATTGCCCGCGATGTGTCCCTTCACCTGCGGCTCGCAACCGCCCATCGAGATAAGCACGGCAAAGGTAAGCAGCTCGCGCATCTTGGCATCGAATGCCGGGCGTGTCTGGTAGTCGCCGAAGCAGTTGCCGGAAAGATATACCTGAAAATGCAGTTGGTTTGCCGGAGCCGAGTTATACATGTTGTCGATATTGGCTTTGGTGAAGATATCGTTCTGCAAATTGCGGCCTTTCTCCACACGGTTATCCGGGGTGACCACAGCCTGCGATGCCAAAGGCAGGCTGATGCCTTTCGCTGTAAATACTTCATTGGCGACATTCAGCATATCTTCCACACGCGACATACCGGCGTAAGCCACCGTGTGATACAGCACCTCTTTAATCTCTACCGGAGTGATACCGTTGGCAAGGGCTGCTTCTACCATGCGGCGGTATTCAGCCTCTCCGTTTATAGCGATTGCCGATGCCATTGTCACTAAGATGCGGGTACGGACATCAAGATCGCCGTACTGCTGCGTTTCTCCGAAAGCGAAGTTGCCGAATATCTCAGCCAGTTCGGGGTCGGTTACAGCCAGCTTGTCGGCATTGGCAGGAAACCAGGTGCGGATATTACGTGCCGCCTCGGCTGACAATTGTCCGCTTTGCGTGGTAGCTTCCGCGTAGGAAGCATCATCTACCGGTTCGTACCATGTGTTCTTGTTGGTCTGCGGGTTGCACTCTACGGCCAGATGGGAGAACCAGCTGTCGGGAGCCGCACCGTGCCAATGTACCACGTCGGGTGTGATTTCCACGATGTCGCCCGGCATCAGCAACCGTGCCGGCTTGCCCTTTTCCTGATAGTAGCCCTTGCCACCTACCGCGATCAGGATTTGTCCTCCGGTGTGGCTGTGCCAGTTGTTACGGCAACCCGGTTCGAAGGTTACATTGTTGATCGGGCAGTTCATCGCCTTGTCCTTGGCCAGAACTGCAATAAATGATCTGCCACTGAAATACTGCGCATACGCCGTGTTGGCTTCCCCTACCGGGAATGCGCTCAAATTCTGAGGGACTTGTTCTTCTTTCATACTCTGTGCTTTTAATTGATTTCCGGTGTGGAACAGCAGCAATGCCGCCATAGCCATCATGATTCTTTTTGCTTTCATCTGAATAACGATTTATTTGATTCTACTTTATTTGTTTTTGATGTTGCAAAATTATGGGGATTCTTTCATTACGGTAATAGATATTTTACGGTTCGTTCTACCCAAATTACGGATGATTAAAAACTGGTATGTACTTATATATAAGATGTATCGGTAGCGGGTGAAAGCATTTGGCATAATCCGTAAAAGAGGTAGAATTTACCGTAATCAGGATAGATAGGACAGGACAACATCTTCGTAATTTTGCCGTCGAAATCATGTATTTGTTTGGAATATAAATCTAAAAATATTTAGGATATGTATTTAGAAACCATTAACACCCCCGCGGATGTAAAGAAAATGTCCATCTCGGAACTGAATGTATTGAGTAATGAAGTTCGTGAAACCCTGTTGAAGAAACTGAGTGCCCACGGCGGCCATTTCGGCCCCAACTTCGGCATGGTCGAAGCTACCATCGCCCTGCACTATGTGTTCGACTCCCCAACAGACAAAATCGTCTTCGACGTCTCGCACCAATGCTACGTGCATAAGATGCTGACCGGACGAAAGGATGCCTTCCTCGATCCGTCGCGCTACGATGACGTGTCGGGATACACGGAACCGCATGAAAGCAAACACGACTTCTTCACCGTCGGCCACACCTCCACCTCCGTGAGCCTCGCCTCCGGTCTGGCGAAGGGGCGCGACCTGCAAGGCGGTGCGGGGAACGTCATTGCCGTAATCGGCGACGGCTCTCTGAGCGGCGGCGAAGCACTGGAAGGGCTGGATTTCGCGGCCGAACTGCACAGCAATTTCATCATCGTAGTAAACGACAACCAGATGTCGATTGCCGAGAACCACGGCGGGCTGTACTCCAACCTGCAAGCCCTGCGCGAAACGGGCGGCACTTGCGCATGCAACCTGTTCCGTGCCATGGGACTGGACTATCTGTACGTGGCGGACGGCAACGATGTGGAGTCCATGATAAAGGCTTTCCAAAGCGTAAAAGACATCGACCACCCCATCGTAGTGCATATCAACACACTGAAAGGCAAAGGATTTGCCCCCGCCGAACATGACAAGGAGACTTGGCATTACTGCGGGCCGTTCGATTCCGAAGCGGCTCTGAAGGAGCTGGAACAGAACGAGGCGGGAACACAAGCAACTGACCAGGCCGCCGCACCGGAAGACTACGCCGACCTGACAGCGGAATACCTGCTCCGCAAGATGAAGGAGGACCCGCGCGTGGTAGGCATCACATCGGGGACGCCTTCGGTCATCGGATTCACGCCGGAGCGCCGTGCACGTGCCGGCAGGCAGTTTGTCGATGTCGGCATCGCCGAGGAGCATGCCGTGGCGTTGGCCTCCGGCATTGCCGCCGCGGGTGGGAAGCCGATCTATGGGGTGTTGAGCACCTTCATCCAGCGCAGTTACGACCAGCTTTCGCAGGACCTCTGCATCAACAACAATCCCGCCGTGCTGCTGGTCTATTGGGGTTCGCTCTCCGCGATGAACGATGTTACCCATGCCTGTTTCTTCGACATCCCGCTGATAAGCAACATCCCGAATATGGTCTATCTGGCACCGACCAGCAAAGAGGAGTATTTCGCCATGCTCGACTGGAGCATGCGCCAGAACGAGCATCCGGTGGCTATCCGCGTCCCGGCAAACGGCGTCATCTCTACAGGAGAGGCTGTCGATACAGATTACAGCCACCTGAACCGCTACAAAGTCGCCCATCGAGGTTCGCGTGTCGCCGTGCTGGGTCTGGGTTCGTTCTTCCAGTTGGGTGAGGCCGTGTGCCGTCTTCTGAAAGAGAAGACCGGAATCGACGCCACGCTCGTCAATCCCCGCTACATCACGGGAGTGGATGAGGAGCTGCTCGACAGCCTGAAAGACGACCACCAGTTGGTCATCACCCTGGAGGACGGTGTGCTCGACGGCGGTTTCGGCGAGAAGATCACCCGCTACTACGGCACAAGCGACATGAAAGTACGGAACTACGGCGCGAAGAAGGAGTTTGTGGACCGGTTCGATGTGGCGGAGTTCCTGCGCCAAAATCACTTGACAGAGGCACAGATTGTAGAAGACATTATCGGAATGATGCAAGCAAAGTAAGAACGATGGAGACCATTTATGACCATTTTAGGGAACAAGTGGCGATACACCCTGAAGCGACGGCTGTTTTTGACGAACACCGTCGCCTCACGTTTCGTGAACTGGACGGATTGACCGACACGATTGCAAGCGGATTTCCTGTCGCGCATCCCGCGTTCGTGGGAGTCGTGATGGACCACAGTGTCGAGATGGTTGCTTCGATGCTTGCCATTCTGAAACTCGGGGCAGCGTATGTCCCCGTCGAACCTTCGTTCCCCATAGAGCGTATCCGCTTCATCATGCAGGAATGCAAGGCGGATTTCGTGATTACCGGGAAAGAGTACGCCTCCCTGCTGCAAGGACTTCCGCTACATTTTGTGGAGCGGGGAACTGCCATTGACGGCAGTATTCAGCCCTTACCGGCACAAGCTGCGCCGGATGATGTTGCGTATGTGCTTTACACCTCCGGCACCACGGGAACTCCCAAAGGGGTGATGGTGGAAAATCGAAACGTCTGCCACTATGTTCGGGCATTCTGGCACGAGTTCCATGTCGGACCGGGCGATGTGATGTTGCAATACTCGGTCTGCTCGTTCGACATCTTCGTGGAAGAGGTATTCACGACCCTGCTCAACGGGGCGGCACTTGCCATCCCGTCTGAAGATACGAGAAGCGACCTCCACCGGCTGATGCGTTTTGTGGAGGAACACCGTGTCACGGAAATCAGCGGTTTCCCTTATCTGCTGCTCGAAATGGACAAGCTGGACCATATTCCCTCTTGCCTGCGCCTGCTTATCAGCGGCGGTGACGTACTCCGTGCCAACTACATATCGAACCTGAAGGATAAGGTTGAAATATACAACACATACGGGCCTTCGGAAACCACAGTGTGTGCTTCCTACTTCCGGTGTAACGATGCAGAGCCGCTATCCGACGGTACTTATCCGATAGGAAAACCCGTTCAGGGTGTTCATATGGAGATATTGGATGAAGGACTGCACCCCGTGAGCGATGGCGGCACAGGAGAAATCTGTATCTTTGGCGACGGCGTTTCACGAGGGTATCTCATGCCCACTCCCGAAAGCGCGAATTTCGCCACAATGCCGGACGGACGGAGGGTTTACCGCAGCGGTGACATAGGATACAGGTTGCCGGACGGGAACTTCGCTTTTCTGCACCGTCGTGATACGCAAGTGATGATTCTGGGGAAACGGGTGGAGTGCGACGAGGTGGAGAACGTGCTTTGTGCCTGCAAGGAAATAGAACAGGCCGCGGTCTGTTCTTATACGGACACGCAAGGACTTCCGTATTTGGTCGCGTACATCGTGCCGCGTGACGGAGGCTTCTCGTTCGAGATTCTGAAACGGCAGCTTGCCGATTATCTGGCTCCTTTCATGATTCCCGAATACTTCGTTTCCATGCAGTCGTTGCCGCTGACTCCCAACGGAAAGACGGACCGGAAGGCTCTGCCGGTAATCTTAAAGGAGGGAAACTTATGAGCGGACTGACAATCGACCGAACAGTGGATGTCAATATCCTGATGACATGGCGCATGGAGGTGCTGCATTGCGTGTTCTCCATCCCCGAGGATACGGACACACGTGGCTTGGAGCAGCAGAACCGCCGGTATTACGAACGGCATCTGGCAGATGGCACTCATATCGCCTGCATGGCGCATATCGATGGTGAAGCCGTAGGATGCGGAGGCATTTGCCTGTATGACGAAATGCCCTCACCCGACAATCCGTCGGGGCGTTGCGCCTATCTGATGAATATCTATGTACGTGAACCGTTCCGAAAACAAGGCATCGGACAACAGATTATCCGATGGCTGGTAGGACAGGCGCAGGAGTCGGGCATTACCAAAATATATTTGGAAACATCCCACGTAGCACGGCATCTATACGGGACTTTGGGCTTTGCCGAAATGGAGGATATGATGATATGGACTCGATAACCAGACAACTGCAAATAGGGAATCTTATCTGTGACAGTGTGGCGGTCGGCAGCCGTCATACTTGTTATTTGCTCGTGCCGATAGCCTTGGACGGAAGGCTGGTCGCAATGTTGGCAAAACGGTACGGTTACAACTTGGTTGCCGTACACGGTATCGACTGGGACAATGACCTGACTCCCTGGCCGGCTCCCGGCGTATTTCCGGGAGAATCCGATTTTCGGGGCGAAGCGATGAAGTTTCTCACTCTCTTGAGAGAGCGTGTGATACCGGAGATTGAACAACTTCCGGGGATGGATGCCTCCGCCGGGCGTACACTGATAGGGGTATCGCTTTCCGGGCTCTTCGCTTTGTGGGCATGGATGCAGGGAGACGACTTTGCCCATATCGGCAGTATTTCCGGCTCGTTTTGGTACGATGGGTTTGCGGAGTGGTTCTGTGGGGAAGGCATCCGCCCGAAAGCGGGAAATGCCTATTTTTCATTAGGTGACAAGGAGGGGCGCGACGGGGACTCACCACGTTTCCGTACGGTACAGAGGCACACGGTACAAGTGGTCGATGCGCTTCACCGGAACGGGATTCAAACAGTGTTCGAGCAAACTTCCGGCTCCCATTTCGCACCCTTCCAGCCGCGTTTGGAGAAAGCATTGACAGCCCTTACCGGTTTTCTGCCGAAGATGAACAGTAATGAAAATGGATAGCAATATAGTCAATAGGCATACCGGAAGCAATGAGATAGACATGCTCAACGGTCCGTTGCTTAAGAAAATCCTGCTGTTCGCATTGCCATTGGCCGCCAGCAGTCTGTTGCAGGAACTTTTCAATTCCGTCGATGTGGCTGTAGTCGGACACTTCGTCGGAAGCGAGGCGCTTGCAGCAGTCGGAAGCAATGCCCCGGTCATAGGACTTCTTATCAACTTGTTTGTTGGGATTTCAATGGGAGCATGTGCCGTTATCTCCAAACATATAGGACAGAATGAAGAGGATGGTATACGCAAGGCAATCAGCACAGTAGAATTGGTTTCTATTGTCAGCGGATTTTTCTTGCTGTTGCTCGGACAAGTTGCTGCCAGACCGATACTGACATGGATGGGGACTCCTCCCGAGGTATTGGAACAGGCTGTAGACTATCTGCGTATTTATTTTTTGGGAATGCCTTTTATAATGGCATACAATTTTGGGGCAGCCATTCTGCGAAGTATAGGCGACACGCGCCGTCCGCTGTATATACTGATTGTGGCAGGCGTGGTCAACACGATACTCAATCTGTTGTTTGTAATATGCTTCCACATGGGAGTTACCGGTGTAGCTATTGCGACAGGAATAGCCAATGCAGTAAGTGCAGCTTTGATAATAAAATTGTTACGCAAAGAAAAAGAACCTTTCAGACTGCGATTTGACAAGCTGAAAATCCACTCTGTAGAATTGGGAAGCATGCTGCGTATCGGAATACCTGCCGGTGTGCAGGGTGTGATATTCTCCATATCCAATGTAGTGGTACAGTCATCCATCAACAGTTATGGGGCAGATGCGATAGCCGGTTCCGCTGCCGCGCTCAACTTTGAATATTACTGTTATTTCATCATTCAAGGTTTTAATGGAGCCGCCATAAGTTTTATTGCCCAAAATTACGGAGCCGGAAAAATGGACAGAGTACATCGGATTTTCCGGATTTGCATGTGTTCAAGTATGTGCTTTTCAGCAGTTGCCAACTGGCTTTTTGTATGGCAGGATAAATTTTTCCTGAACTTTTTTTCTACCATGCCCATGGTACATCATTACGGTGCTATCCGTATGCACACTGTACTTGCATTCCATTTCCTGGCAAACAGTTATGAAATAGCAGGATCTTCAATGCGCGGAATGGGGAAATCTATGACTCCTGCCGTGCTCACAATTTTCGGCACATGCCTTTTACGTATTGTCTGGGTATATGCGGTATCTCCGTTATGGCAGGGATATGACGTCTTGATGATGGTCTATCCGGTATCATGGATTCTGACCGGACTATTGGTCTGTACGGCATATTATATAACTTTACGTACTGAAAAATTAAAGATTATGAACCGTGAATCAGAAACGAATTTCAGCTACTGATTCGCATAACTAAAAATAAAAAGATGAAAAGAAAGAATTTCGGGGCCAAACCGTGGTGCTATCCACAGCCCGTATTTATCGTCGCCGCATACGACGAAGAAGGAACACCCAATGCCATGAATGCCGCATGGGGAGGTATCGACCTGGACGACCGGATCAACATGTGTCTGAGTGCCGGTCATAAAACAGTAAAGAACATTCTGGTCACCAAAGCCTTTACCGTGAGCATGGCAACAGTGGAGCAGATGGTCGCGTGCGACTACGTGGGCATCGTTTCCGGCAACAGAGTGTCGGACAAATTTGCCAAGGCCGGATTTCACGCCACAAAATCCGAGTTCGTGAATGCCCCGCTTATCAACGAACTACCCATGGCCGTCGAGTGCGAACTCCTGTCGTATGACCCTGAAACGTGCCACCTTGTAGGCCGCATCGTCAATGTTTCGGCAGATGAAACCATTTTGGACGAAAAAGGAAAGATTGATCCTGCCAAGCTGCGTCCTATCACCTTCGACCCGGTACACAACGACTATCTGGTCATTGGCGAAAAAGTGGGCAATGCGTTCAAAGATGGAGTAGCATTGAAGTAAACGAAAAAGCGGATTTTGCAGTCCTTGTCAATTTACCTGCAAATCCGCTTTTCTTATATCTGTTGAACATATGGCTTACTTGTTATTGCTATTTTCTAATCTATCCCATATATCTTTCACGCCTTCTTCTCCGTCAAAATAGGATATTTGGGCACTTCGTCTGAAAGTCTCGCCATTGGGAACTACGATGATTTTGTCAGAATCCGGATATTCACAAACGTCATGTCCTATAAAAGTTCGTATATCCAAATATATACATGCTTCTTGCGTATGATTGTATAACTGGTGCGCTCCGGCTTCTCCTTTCTCGAAAAATATAATATCTCCACTTTCAACTACTTCCAGACCTTTTGGTGTTCTTAATGTTGCCGAACCGGAAATAATCATGAACAATTCTTCCGCATATCTGTGAAAATGATAGGCTGCGCAGTATTGCCCGGGATTGAGTTGCCTTACATCGAAATTCAAGTATTCGGGATTCACATTCTTGTTCATGCGGGATATATCCGTGAATAATCTAAAATTATCCACTTTATTCTTGTTGGGTTGGAAATCCCGGTCTTTTGATTTTAAGATTGTTGCCATAGATATAAATTATGAATAGTGTTTATAATCAAAAAAACGACTTCGGCTCTACTTTATCAACTTAGAGAATCCTAATATTCATTTTGTCGGGGCAGTCCCGTAAGCCTGTTTATACAGCCGGGAGAAGTGTGAAAGACTTTTAAAACCGACGTCCACACAAACCTCACTGACTTTTCGCCCTTTTTCAGTGATTTCGCCATGCGCGACCTCCAATCTTTTTTGAATAATCCATTTCATGGGTGTCCGGTCACTAACTTTGGCAAAATCCCGCTTGAATGTCGCCAGACTTCGTCCAGTGAAAGACGCCATTTCTTCCAATGAAAGATCGTACATGTAATTGCGGTCCAGAAATTCCAGTATATCGATCTTCCAAGGTTCCACGAAATCGAAGAGCGAGGCATAAAGATTCTTGTCCGTATTAAGCAGGACATACGTTCCCTCGACCATTTTCAAGTTGAGCCACTCGTCGGAAGGACTATCATCCGAGTAATAATAAGGTTTTATCGACTCGAAAAGACTGACGATATCCGGTCTGTCAGACGGTAAGACGAGCAGGCTTTTCCTGCTCCGTTCGGACTTATCCGGCAGTTCTGCCGTATTGAGCTGACGGTAAAAATCCTGCAAGAAACGACGTGTCAAACGTAATACCGTTGCATGATAAGGTTCACCATTCATAGGACGCTTGACAAGCGACACGCGATTGTCTTTGCGGATAAAAGCGCATTTCCCCTTGTGTAATCGGATAATGCGCCCGTTTTCATGTACCTCCACT
>OIJK01000454.1_pt1 | contig 9418 bp, 9 predicted proteins | sample 1583501 | NCBI WGS metagenome assembly OIJK01 (sample SAMN02674606, study PRJEB24791) | human gut metagenome, SKBSTL068 | isolation source: stool | host: Homo sapiens | place: USA
ACCGCAAAATGAGCAACCACCGGGGAGCTGCGAGTGCCCCACCGACCATTTATGAGAGGAGAGTTTATAAATGGATATTACTGGCAAGACCGTCTATTGTGCGACAGATGATGCAGAACTGATTTGCGATAGCTGCGATACCGAGATGCAGTTGACCGCCGAGAACAAGAGGAATAACGAGAGCATGAGAAATTTTGAAGATGACACCTTTGAACTGACCGAGGATGAACGAGCCGCTATGATGCTGACGTTTAACGAGTGCCTAGACTGCGCCACCGATGCACAGCTTCAGGCGATCCACAGCTATGCTTTGAGCGTTGCACCCCTGCCGCACTGTGACAGCGTGGACAGAGAGCGTGTCAACGCCCTGTTCCATAATATCTCTGCTGTTATTGACGGTGTTAGCGAGAAGCACACCCCTGCAATGGTATCCGTGGCTGCTTACAAGGCTCTGGGCATCTACCAGAACGAGGAGAGGATGGCACAGGAAGCTCTGGTTGACTACCTTAACTCCTGTACGGCCACCGCCTACCAGACCGGCAATCTTGAACCGCTGGAACACATGGAGCGTGTTGTGACCACTATCCATGACCTGATCGGGGACTATGATGAAACCCTATCGGAGCGTGTGTTCAAAAAGAATGATGCTAGTCCGTGGGATAACTGATTGGGGGTGCTGCAATGGAACAGGCTGTCAAGGCAATTTTCGACCGTAGTATGAGATTCGAGAGAGCGGCTAAAGCTGCACAGTATCGAGTTGGGAAGGATGATCTGCACACCCTCCATGATATTTTCGACAATAAGAAAATTTCCATCAAGGAAATTCCTTACAATGGCGATGAAGCGGACGGAACATGGTTGCTGCGCAATGTGACGCTGCCAGTCACCCAGAAGGAAAAGCACCTTTATTTCGGTGACAGTGTTGTAGTAGACACAGACAAGCTCTATTGGATGACTACCATTGGAAAGAGCAACGCACTGACTGGGGAACCCATCCGGGCTTGGGGTGTTTGGCTCATTGCCTATCATTTCGATGGTATTTACCATGACAAGAATGGTAAGGAAGTCGTGGAACGTATGCCAGACGAAACCATGAGGACCTACTACATCTACCGAACCATTAGTAAGGCAAAGGATTTGATGGAATTTGACGGTGCTAAGTATGATGGAGCATATTTTGTAACGGCTGACGGATATGTGTTCACCAAAAAGGCATCCAAAAAGCCAAAGCTGACACCTCTTGTCCCAGGGGACTGTGGAGAGAAAAAACACTACATTGTTGTTCGGCTGACTGATATTTTCGGTAAAACGCATTCCATCAACCTACACCGTCTGATTGCTACACTATTCGTGGAAAATAACGACCCACTGAATAAAACCGATGTAAACCACCGAGATTTGAACCCCAAGAACAATGCTGCGGACAATTTGGAATGGTGTACCAAGGCGTATAATGCTAAATACAGCCCTGTATTCCGTGCCCTGAAGAACGCCCTACCGGATATTGACTGCCGGGAGTGGCTGGATGAAGCCCACGACATTACCGAGAGGGTTCTCAACGGTGAAGATCGTGCCGAGCTTGTCGGTGAAGCTGTGCGCCGAATCCTTACAAGAAGCAATCTGGCTACTGCCGGTTAATAATATAAGTTATCCTGAAAGCCTGACCACCCCACGGTTGGGCTTTTGCTTTACCCAGATTTTTTTAAAAGAGCCGTTTTAAGTGCACTTTTTTGCGCAAAAAAAAATACTCGCCGGGCATCAATCAAGACGCTGGCGAGCATTTTTACCGTTAGATTTCGTCAATAATTGAAGAAATATCGATTTCTTCCGGTGTATCTTTCGGCTTGTTATTCTGGATATTCTTCTGGTGGTTATGATACAGTGCAACCCGCTTCAAAAAATCAATCTCCTTTTGACAGTCTGCGTTGCTGCTGATATCAACATTGTCTTCCGGTTGCTCCACTGCACTGACACTCTCTGCCGGTTTTTCTGGCTCTTTGGGTGAGGAATCCACCGGTTTAGCCATAGCTTGCACCTCTGCTGCTACTTCTTCATCATCATCCGGCGCAAAATTATAGATAAGTGCAAAATTCAAATGCGGTAAATCCAGACCGTCATCATCGTCTTTCTTTACAACTGGCTTTGGCTGCTTAATCATAGCATCCGCAAACTTATCAATTTGTTCTTGCGTCAGGCTCTTCCTGAAATAATAGAAATCCGGGAGCATCTTATTTACACCACCACCCCATTCTTTCGGGGCCGGCTTTTTATTCGGATTTCTTTGAGCGGTCGTCTTTTTTCCTTTTATCTTCGTCGATGTTTTGACGTAAATATAAATTTTCTTAGACAGCTCATTAAATTCTCGGAATGGTGCAGGGTCTGGAATATAAAACTCTGGCACTGGGTCGGGAACTGCGTTCACCCGAATATACAAGCGTTCTGCATTTTTCGGAGTAACTCTAATCCGGTAAAAATTCCAAATTCTCACATGGATATCTTTTTCACGCTCTTCTGGCGTTGCAAACTCTTTCATAACCAGCTCATTAAGGGTGTCGTGATATATTTTCCCCTTACCCGACGAAAACATCTCTTGTCTGCTTTTATATTTTTCTTGATTGTTCCTCCGAACCTCATTAAATGCTTCTTCCTCCAATCTATGAAAAGTATCTTCCTCGCTTTTGAGCAGAACCGAAATCTTACGATCAGGACGCTGCCCGACTACCTTGTAAGGCTTTAAGCTCCACGACAATTCTTTGTTGCGCTGCATAGCATTGAGTGCGCTACAAATATGCTCCCTGAATTTAGAACGACAAAGAGAACGGAACTGATCTGGCAAATCTTTTTCTTTGCTATGCTTTTCATAAAAAGCAAAGTTTTGATTTATCATTCCACACGCAAGGAAAAGATCATCTTCTTCGCAAATCAGAGTTGCGCTAACATATTTCCACTCATCAAGAATCCGCAAAATCTGGAAAGCAAGCACTTTTTGGATTAAAGGACTATACTTTCCAGCCCTGCCGCTAGTAGGCCGTGGCAATTTAATCTCCAAAGAAGGGCGAATCCTCTCAATAGTGATTTTTTGTTTCCGTGGTTCGTGCCGATACTCCACAAATCTGTCAAGTTCTTCCATGAACTGCTTACGGCTGTCACTTGTCAGGGGCTTTCCGTTGTCGTCTAACACTCCCAGATACGTTGACAGTTCGGTAAAGTTCTTAAATTCCTGTCCTTCGTGGAGCTTCTTTAGCATATCCTCTGTTACATCATATTTTTTTCGCATCGTAAGTAAAACCTCTTGTTCCCCAGCGTGTTTTGCATCTTTTTAGACATCTTCTTTTTTTATATTATAGCACAAACTAGGATATAATACAAGTATATTAATATTTAATGATTTGTAAATATACCGTTATTATATCCTAGTTTGTCTTTTTTTCTCCGTTCCCTCGCTTACTCACTCACTTGGCGGCTCCTTGCTGTTTTGCCGTTCGCTTGGGGCTACCGGCAACCAGCAAAGCCGCAGATGGGAAGTGAAGGATGTGTTGTGCTTGGGCTATGTGTTGCGGTCTAATGGTCTAATATGGTCGAATCTTGAGCACACTGATGTAAAACCCGCCGGGAGTACTATGATTTTTTCAAGCTAGCAATCACACTTCTATTGACTGCATTCTCCACAATTTGCGCATCCTGCATATTCTGTAAATAGATTTGAGTGATACTCACCTTCTCATGCCCTAGCAATCTGGACAACGTGTAGATATCCATGCCGTTCTTCAACTGGGTCTGCGCATAGAAGTGCCGAAATGTGTGTGGAGATACTCGTGCATCCTGTATCCCCTTCCCTGCAATCTTTATCAATCGTTCGATTGCGCTGTTGGTCAGCTTTTTCCCTTTCACGCTCAAAAAGAAATTGCTATCTGGTGACTTCAGTTCAAATTGGCGCTCTATCCGCACCCGATACTTTGCCAGTTGCTTGCCCAGATACGGTGTGATAGGAACCAGCCGCTCCTTGTGATTCTTACCGTGGATAAGAATATAGTTTTCCTTGATGTCCTCCGGCTGCATATCGATCAATTCTTTGCACCGGATGCCCGTCTCCAGAAACATTGTGATAATAGTGCGATTCCGGCAAGATAGGTAGCTTTTATTATCGTAGTACTCCAGCAGTTGCCGTGCATCCTGTGCAGAGAACGCCTTGATCACAGGCTTTTCTTCCCTGACCCATGCTACCTTCTCATAGGCAATATCGGTGTAATCCTCTCCATTCGTATATTTGAAGAATGCCCGCAGTATCTTGATGATACCGTTCACATAGGTTGCCTTGTGTCCCATTTTCAGGTGATAAGCCACATACTGTTTCAGGTGGACGACCCGAATCTTCTCCAACTCATCAATCGTCCATTCCTTTTGAAGCCAGTTAGCAAACAGATTCAGAGCATTTTTATACCCTCTGAGTGTTCGCTCCGTCTGATTTTCAATCTTCTTGGCATACAAAAACTCCTCTACTGTGACGTACAACTTCATTTTTCAGCCCTCCAAAACCGGTCAGTATGTCACAATCCAAAAGTGCCCGTATGTCACAGCAAAACAACGTTTTTACACTTTCCCGCCTAACAAACAAAAGCCGCCTTTCGTGCCAATTAGCACAAAAAGCGGCTTTTTATCGTCTTATTTCAGGAGCAAAGAGCCTTGCGGAAGGTTATTCCGGCAGATCCTCTTCGTTCTCCAGGCTGTGCCAGACGTTCTGGACTGCTGTGCGCTAAAGCCATACGAGCCACTTTTGATTGTATGATTACATTATACTATATTTTGAAATTTATCGCAAGTACGATGTTATTTTATAAGTGCACTTTCAATTTCTGCTTAATTTCTCTCAACTATTTGGGTCTTTTCATGTAACCGTCTATCCCTTCTTTTCAGGTCAAAAAGGCTTCGTCCCCTGCTATTTCTCTGCCGGGTGTCACTGTCCCAGTCAAAGATGCACTTTCATCTGCATCTTTATTTCTCGCCGATAAAACCGCCCTTTTAAATAAGTATCATTTCTTCATCGTTTCCTGCTATTTTGGGGTTATTCTAGGCTGCTCTGCAAGGTTTTCTGTATTTATAGGATAAAGTTTTCCACCATTTTATGAGGGCTGTTGCAAAGCATCTCTGGCAGTTCTGGTGACTTAAAGAGTAAATTTCAAGTCTTTTTAGCACACTATCTAAAATATTATTACTTAAATCTCATCAGATTGTCACTTTTAGCTTGACACTTGCATAAAATGGTGATAACTTTGTGATAGCAATTTACCCCATTCTACACATAATTAACAAAAAATCGGAGGTCATGTTATGAAAAGAAAATTATTAAGTCTAGTTTTAGCGTCATTTCTAACAATGTCTGTTCCACTTTGCGCTTTTGCTGCATCAGGCTTTGATTTGTCCGTGTTTAAAGGACAAGACGATATAAAAGTTGTTTACGACGATATGGCGGATGATGCAGATATTTCTGTCCCTTCACTAACTAGTATATGGGGCGATGGCTATCATTCAACGAATGACGGCCATGTATATGTTTATCCGAAGGTCATTAGTGATAAAGATTGCGATGCATACTGCATTATGATGGAATATGGGGCTTCCGACTGGGAGTTTATTGATAGCGCAATTATAAAAATTGGAGATCATAGGTACAAATTTGGAAGTATCGGTATTCAAAGAAAAGTTGAAAAAGGCGGAAGCATCTCAGAATTTCTTGCAATTATTATCGATAACAATTCTGCAAGTTTTATGCAAGATCTAATTGAGCACAGAGATGAGGAAATAAAAGTAAGACTTGAGGGAGAATATCATAATCAGAATTTTTCAATGTCCAAGTCACTGAAGGATGGAATGATAAATCTTTATAATCTCTATGTCGCTGCAGGCGGTACACGAGAAGGCAACTTGGAAAAAGTAGGAAAGTTTTACAATTCAAAGAGATCTTTTTCTGTAGAATAATTCAATAAAAAGGCTTGACTGATTTTCAGTCAGGTCTTTTTCTATAATATCGAAACTGCAAAGTAAACGTCCTCTTTCAAGTCATCAAAAAAGGACTGCTGCATTCCTGCAAACAGCCCTCTATACTTTGACATTTATTTAATATTGTTCGAGTGTGAAAAAATCTGGCGTATTTGTGGTGGAGATGTAATACTTTCCCCACCTTCAAGCCCTTCCAGACACCATATTTTCCAGAAAAACACCCAAAATCCCCCCATTTCTGGGTGAAATCCATTCAAAACCGACCGTAAACGACACCAAAACAGGGGTAAAATACCGCTTCGGTCATCGAATCGGTGACATAATCGGTGAGTGGGTTTTTGCCATTTTGGGCATAAACCAATCTCCGCTTCTGGAAAATCCGAAAGGTCACGGTGGTACACTTCTGTTCCATGCCGCCGGGGATACCATTTGAAGCCCCCCTTACAAGGGTGTCGATTTGTGACACATCCTTACGACAGCACAATATAAATCATTGCCCAAACCACCAATGCAAGCCCCAGCATTCCAAGCGAGAACAGCAAATTGATAACTACATTGTCCTGATCTGTGCTGTTCTGTGGCTCTGCACAATTATTTTCTGCCGTGTCCACTCGTGTCGATGGGCTGGAATGCACTGTACTGTGATAGCTTCCACGACTGCCGGAGCTGGACGAACTGGGAAATGTGCTCTTGAAGGTCTGCGAATAGTGGGCGTAACCCTCTGCACCCTTGCCAAAATATCCGTAATCTGCCATGTGCTGTACATCCTTTCTGTGCCCACTTGTGGGCTTCTGAGATGATTATACCACGACAAAGGTACGATAAAAAGGAACGCCAGTTCACATTTTGTGAAATTTTCCGGGCAACCTGTGTCAATTTGACATGAGTTGAACAGTCGTCAATCTGACGACTGTTGATGATGTGCTGCATCGACCTCGTTCCTCAATCTGAGGGCTGCTGTACCTGTCGCAACTTGAAACGAATTTGATTTATGAACGTTCACTTTTAATTCTGGACACCGCCGGTCTGCACTCTTGACAATAATTAAGATCTGTGTTGCAAACAAGCATCACCTATCAATATCATGGTCTGCTTCTGAAAAAAAAATCGGTTAAACAAAAACCGTTGCCATTGCTGGTAACGGTCTGAAAAAATATTTTTGCTTGTCTGGTTCTATGCTGGACGGGCTTTTTTATAAAAAAATCAATCGTCAGTGACAAGAGATACCTTTTTAGGTTCTGGTATTTGCTGAGGTTCATTCCCACGATTTAACCAATTTTTATAATTTAATGCGGCAAGAAGTCCATTATAATAACAGTCGTTAAAATCTTCATTTTCAAATGTATCTGGAAATTTTCTAGCATAAGTGTTGTACAGTTCTTGTGTTGTACATTTTTCTTTTTCAAGAAAATCAAAAAGGTCGTTGTAAGATTTCAATTTCCCAGAATGGTTTGCTTCAAATGATAATATTCGTCCGGTCATTAACGCCCTACGTTCTGAAAATTTTGGATTTTTATCGTTTCCGATAATCCCAAGCTTGTGAATGTTTTCTGGATCACTAATATATCCACTCGTCCATGTGTTTCGCAGATAGCCCTTGTATTCAAAGCCACGATCAAGAGCAGCTAGACGGCATACGTCTCGAATCGCAGCTTCTCTCGGCCAAGAGAGCTTAGAAAGTTGGTATTTCCATTGAATATCTCTCAGCTTCTGCCACTCAATCACAGGCTTTTTCTCATCCTCGAAACACAAACCATTCTGCACTGCATACTTCAGAGCATCACACCGCCTACTCTCTTCCGCTGTGCAGGTTCCCCATTCGTTATCTAAACGCCGCAGTGCCCTATCAAACGGTGCTTGCTTTGCTGCATCAATGCCAAATGCCGCTCCAAGCAAACCCAAACCAAGTAACAGTCCCATAATCTAAACCTCCTGACGATGTTTTTTATTATAGACTGCATTATAACACAGTCATTGTCCAATAAACCTCATTTCCAAGCGCATGAAAATGCCAGTCCACCTATCAATTTGAGGATAACCGTTGACGCTGCCAACAGAACCGCCCCTATCCCTGTACCAGATAATCCCCCTGTTCGGCGGGATTTTTGGAGCGAGGATGAAATATCGGGATGTACTGGCCTGACTGCTGGAGTCAATCACCGCCGGGAAAATGAAAATAGCCCCCTGTTCACTGTTCGGTCTGTTCCTGTTCCATCCGGGCTTGAACGGCTTTCAAAATATATTCCGATAGGCTTTCCCCCGCCTGTTTTGCCGCTGCTCGGATTTGGGAGTCAACTTCTTTCGGCGGTCTAATTGTGATACTTCCCATCTTTTTGTTATGGGCAACGCTTGCCCTTATTTGTGCATCACTCGACATTTTGAAACACTCCCTTTCGCCTTATAAGGTAATTATATAATATGCTCTGTTCGCCTGTCAATCTGCATGTCAGTCGACTTATACATTTTGCACAATCAGTCGACTGGTATTCTTGTGCAATGTTCCATCTTGCAGTTTTGTATAAGTCGACTTATAATATAGACAGTGAACAGCAGTTCACACGGTCGACCGAAACAAGCACCTATCAATCAAAAAGGAGCGTATCAACATGAAAACCACAAATGAGATTCTGGAAATGGTCGAGCAGTACAAAGAGGCTGCACAGCTGATTGAACTCGCACAAGCTGAACAGGAACAGCTGAAAGCTGAAATCAAGGCGGCTCTTGCCGAGCGGAGCGCCACCTATCTGGAAGTAGGCTGCCACAAAATCCGCCTGTCCGACTTCAGCCAGACCCGACTTGACAGCAAAGCAATTAAGGCAGTTGCCCCCGACCTGTATGAGCAGTACAGCAAGACCGTTACCGGACAGCGTTTGACTGTAAATTGAAAAGAGCTCCATACAACGACCACCGACCAAAGTTGACGTTGTACAGAGCCCAGACCGCTGGGGAGCGGTTCTTACAAGACTATTATAGCCGCTCCCCTCTTTTTTGTAAAGAGAATAGGAGTTCACAAGATGAAACAGACCGTTAAGACCTCTCGCGCCGCTGGACAGCTGGCTGGTGCTGCGCGGAATCAAGACGCTGGCAGTCCGCATGGATCGTCACAATGAAAATGCGATGAAGGTTGCCGAGTGGCTCCGCACACAGCCGAAGGTGAAAAAAGTCTACTATGTCGGCTTTGCGGATCACAAGGATTATGAAGTGACGAGAAAGCAGACCACGGGATTCGGCGGTATGATTTCCTTCACCGTGGATAGCTTTGAGACAGTGAAGAAGATCTTAAAGGGCGTAGACATGATTATGTTCGCGGAGAGTCTCGGCGGAACGGAGACTCTCATCACATATCCGACGACACAGACACATGAGGACACGCCGGCAGACATCAAGGAGAAGCTCGGTATCACCGACTGCTTCCTTCGCA
>OIJK01000466.1_pt1 | contig 9228 bp, 4 predicted proteins | sample 1583501 | NCBI WGS metagenome assembly OIJK01 (sample SAMN02674606, study PRJEB24791) | human gut metagenome, SKBSTL068 | isolation source: stool | host: Homo sapiens | place: USA
CAGTTACTATACGGGAGGCATGGCTAATGTGGATGTGTGTAACCTCACTTGGGATTGCGTAAAAGAGGACAACATCGTGTATGAGCGCATCAAATTTCCGAAGACCGCCAGGCCGCTGTTAATTCCCCAATCGCGGGCGCTGCTCCGGAAATACAAGGGAACGGGCTATGGAAATTATGTTTTCCCGGTCTTTACGCACAAACACACCGATTCGGTGAAACGCTATGCGCGAGTGAAACAAATATCGGTATTGGTTCGCCGAACGCTTTCCAAAGCCTGCCGGATTTTGAAGATCAAAGAAAAAACGACGTGGTATTCTGCCCGCGGCAGTTTTATCTCACGGATGGTCGATGACGGCAACTCCCCCTATGCCGTGGCCGAGATGGCGGGGAACAGTCCGATGACTATCTGGAAGAACTACTATAAGAATACTGAGCGGGAGAAACTCTCGGAACGAATGAGGGCAGTGCTGTAAAAAACAGCACGGCCGGACTGCATCCCTGTCTTGATCGGGGGTGCGGTTTTTTGTTACTTGTCCGGCCCGTCGTCATTGGTGATTTCGCAGCGTACCGTTCCGTCGGCAAATTCGATCTCCACCACACCGGTTTGTCCCGGCGGGACGATATCATCCAGGAGACCCTGTGCTTTCATCTCTTCTATTATTTCCCGGGCTCTGACGGCCGCTTTGTCTGATGTCTCTTTCATGGTCGGGCAATTTATCGAGTAACTCGTTGTAGTTTTCAAATCCGAACAAATTGAAGTCGGGAATATGCCGGCCACGTTGCCGCATATTCAGGGAATAATGCACCAGCTTTTGAAACTGGACAAAGTACCCGAAGACCTCTTCGGGACAATCCCCGCAGCGGATCATCCAGCAATCATGCGCCCAAGCATAGGCGTATGTGAATACTTTCAGCGGGAGGAAGACCGCCTGCGGGTCTTTCAATTGCAGGATGTCGGCCCATTCATAAGGGAATGAAAGGCAGTATCGCCGCATCCGTGCCGGATGTCGGGTGCTCCATGCGGCGAGCAGACGTAGGGGTATATCGGCTGCTGAGATCTGAAAATGATTGTCTCGAATGTAACGGACACTCTCCTCCAGAAGCCGCTCGAGGTAATAGCTTTCGGGTATCCGCTCCTGTCGAATATCCGATAAGGAGATCGTTTTGAGCGCTCCGCATGCTATCCTTTCTTCCATAAAACGCAGCATACCTTGAGGAAGGACGCCGTGGACCAACAGATCGCAGTGCTCGATAAAGAAGCGCACGACCTTGAGATACTTCAAACTCGGGAAATCGGACTCCAGCGGGATAAAGTCATTCGCCTCACGCATGATATCCGTGTAAGCGAGCGGCTTGCCGGTTACCTGGCTGCGATAGAAATTGCGGAGCTGGCATCTGTCGGTCACGATTTCCAATCGCAAGTTCGGAAGCTCTCCTTTCCGCAGCGCGAGGATATGACGGGCCACAGTGATTTCAAAATGCGTATGCAGCGACGTATATACGATCAGGCGATCGGTGTGGTTATAACTCTGGATGACCAGCGACTTCAACTGCTCGTAGTCGCCGACCGACAGGCTGCAACCTTTTTGGCCTTTACCGAAAAATCCTATCCTGAATTCTTTTGCCGTCATAAGGGAGGTCGAAAGTACCCATGTGAATTCAGCTTTACAAGCTATTCTCATCAATGGTTGGCATAATAGGACGATCCGATGAAAAAGGGCGCGGGCACTTGTTACCTATACTCGACAGAAGGCCCGCTAAAGCCCAAATTGATCTACAAGCACAAGAGACCCACGCCCGTTACGCGCGGTATTACAAACAAAGATTATACCCCTCGTGCCGGACTGTGGGCCGACAATTCGTGGAGCATCCTCGTGCTCTTTGCCTCAATTTTTGAAATTTAGCGGTTTTCTGTCGAAGCAAAGTAACGATTCCGCCTGTTCAGCGAATCGTCGCATCAAATATAGAACTAAAATTCCGACAGACCAACAACATAGTGGATTATTTTATCCGTCACGATCCTATGACTGTTCGTGTAAATCCCGCAAAAGCACCTTGTCGAATGTGGGATTCGCATGGTTCGGAGGCCCTTTTATCCTATTCGGACGCACGCATGCAGGCAGCTATAACAGGCTGATAGTTAGCGCATAGGGAAAATGAAAGTCGGAGATAAGATTTTTATTTCTAACTGCGCTGGTTATCTTTCAGATACGCATACATTGTAAGGCTGGATTTCGGCCGGATTTCTTGCAACGGGGAAGCTCCGATTGTATTTTTGGTTGTCAACCATCTAAACCTCATGCGTATGAAAAACTTCATCTTTATCCTAATGCTTTGCTTTGGGTGTTCAACATATGCCCTGGCACAGCAGCACGATTCGCTGCCCGCTCCCGCCGGTGCAGGAGCACAGCCATTGGCTGTCTCGCCCGGCGGCTCCCAAACCGAAATATCCGACCTTACGTGGGCCGAGAACCTCGCGTCCCAATCCGTCGAGAGTAACCAGCTTATCCGACGTATCAACACTCCGACCGACAATTATACCGGGTTGATCAATGTTAAAGTCCCTCTTTACGAAATGAATACCGGAAGCGGGACAATACCTATTTCTCTAAACTATATAACTACCGGCATCCGGGTTGATGACCTTTCATCTTTTGTGGGTCTGGGCTGGGAACTTTCTACGGGTGGAAAAATTACTCGCGTGGTCCGCGGCCAGCCCGATAATTTCGAGCAGCTCAAGCAGACCTCCGACCTAATGACCTGGAATGAGGGCACTTTTGAGTGGTACACCTCCAACGAATGGGATACGGAACCGGATGTATATTATTTCGATATTCCCGGTCATTCGGGCAGTTTTGTTTTCGACGGTAACGGGGTTGCGCATACCATTCCTAAACAACAGCTCAAGATCGAATTCAATCGTGATAACAGCCGGATTTCAATCCACGATACGGATGGAACATATTATCTGTTCTTTCCGTCAGATAGAAACGAATGGCTTTTACATTGGATCGTTTATCCGGACAATACGGAAGTATCATTTACTTATAACAGTCATATCAATTATTTCATATCGTATGCGACAAAAATCCCCAACTACCTGTCCTCTATTTACTATAAGCCGAATGTTTCGGGGAATAAAGTGACCTATGTTAAGTCGGATGAAAAAGACCTGACCAGTCATCGTAAACTTCATGGTGCTCGTCTGACATCCATTTCCTGTAAAGGACAAGAAATCAAATTCAATTATAAGGAATACAGTGTACAAAATCGAGCAGATAGTACCTACGAGTACCTATCTACGATGGACGTTATGTGGCAAGGGAACTGTTTACGCACATTCAATTTCAAATATGACACGCTAAGCCATACCAAATTTAAGCTCCTATCTGTATATGAACAGCTCAAAAATAGCAAAGAGATCCGACCCATATGCGATTTGCAGTATTATGAAGACGCCCGGCCCAATCCCGATTATATGGGTTTCGATCATTGGGGCTTTTGCAATAGCCGGATTAAAAACCCACCTGTTTGTCCAGCTATTGCAATAGGTGATTTCACTACTGCGGCTTTCGGCGCTTCACGCAAGCCAGACCTATCCCTTACCCGCGCTCAAAGCCTGCGCAAAATTATTTATCCAGGCGGTGGCAGCCAGGAGTTTATCTATGATTTGCACCGAGGCATCAATCCCCGTACCGGCCGGGAGGAGGATGCCGGGGGACTGCGCATTCGTCAGATCGTCGAGCGTACTTCGGACAATGCTGTACCGAGCATCCGCCGGTACGAATACAGCGGAGGTGAATGGTATAGCGATTTTGATAACTATGTTGTTCGGACCGATAGCTCCATCTGTCTGAATAACGCTACGAAAACGATATACAAATATAATCTGTCATCCCGTCCCGTATCGCCCGTGACGGATTTTTCGGGCGTCTCGGTGGTCTATTCCGACGTGAGGGAATATCTGCCCAATGGTTCCTGGGTGGACTATCATTATATTCCGTTGCATTCGTACCGCGATGAATTGCCGGATAGATACCATATTACTCAGAGTGGGCCCAAACCTGCGGGCAAGGAAATCGATGGGCGTTCTCCCAAAAGCATACGGACGTGGTGCCGCAAATTGTTACAGTGGAAACGATCCTACGATTCCGATGGAAAAGTCGTCGGTCAGGAACAATTCCGATACCGCATCGATACCGCACAAGCAGTCCGTATTCCGGCTTATCGGATGTACGACGATTGGTACCTTCGATATTATGACGGAAAGGGTGCATCCCCTGAGCATCGTTATTATGTCGGTCGTTACGAATGGATTTCCTGCAATGTCCTTATAAGCGAACATAGTGTTCAACAATCGAATACACAACTTGCTGAGCAAACGAAATATCTGTTTTCCCCCAAGGGCCTGTTGAGAAGCATCTATCATAAGGATGCTGAAGGTGTAGTGACCACACACACCTACAAATATCCGGGCGATTACGGAAGTCGTATGATTGAGCCCGACACGATATTCAAGACAATGCTGTATAGGAATATTTTAACGCCCATTGAGAAAGCGACCTACCGGAATGGCAAACTTTTGAATGCGTCGCTTACGACATACAAACTCACATCTCCCAGCGTATTTAATTTCCAACCAATAGTTGTTCCGGCCTGCACGTATGCCTTGAAAGCCATGCCGTGCGATTCGACCTCGTTTACTCCCTCCCGATTGGATGGAAACGGTAGCCTTGTATTCGATAAGGCTGCTTACAAAGTCGTAAAATCTTATGATGAATACTACGGAGGGCGTTTGATTTGTTACAAAGATGAAAAGGGAATATATCATTCGATTATTTATGGCACCTCCAATTACGGTCGTAGTTTCCCCAATGCAATCGTGACCAACGCCTTTCATGCCGTCGATATTAAAAGAAAATTAGATGAGGTCTATTTCGATGATTTTGAAACCCCTTTAAGTGAGAGAGTGGCTGATGCAAAATCCGGCACCGGTGTGGCGAAAGGCAAAAAAAGCGTGCTGATTCCCTCTTATTTCAGACCGGGTGAATACATGCTCTCTTATTGGTATCGTACCGAGGGCGAGCAGCTATGGAAACACTTGCGTATCCCTCTCACCCTTACGCCGGAGAACATCGGCACATATCTCACATTGCCGAAGGCTTCGGACGACCTCCAGATCGACGACCTGAGCATCATCCCTCGCAATGCGACCCTCGAGAGCTCGGAACGCATCGGCCCGCTGGGTATCTTGTCCGAAACGGACGCTCGTGGCCATTCCTTACACTACCGTTACAACTCGGTGGGTCTTCCCATTGAAATAAGCGACGAGCTGGGCAACATCCTCAAAAAATACACCTACGACCCCAAGTTCATCCAACTATGAAAAAGCATATCCCGACCCTCGCCTTATACCTGCTGCCGCTTTTCACGTGGGCAGCGACCGACCTGCCGACCACGGAGAAACCCAGCGGTCTGATCGATTTGTCAACCCATTACATCACCGGCGGCCGTGTGATAGAGGATACCTACAACGGCAGCGGCTACCGGACCACACGCTACAACTTCGACGGCCTGGGGCGTCCCTACCAGCGCATCGCCGTGAAAGCCTCGCCCGCAGGCAACGACGTGATCGACTTCGTGCTCTACGACTGCATGGGCCGCACGGATTCCGTCGTCTATCTGCCGTACACGAAAGCCAATGCCCCGACCTATGCAGGCACGCCGCAGGAGCAGGCGGCCTTCTACAACGCCCTAATCGATGACCAGCAGGATGCCCGATGCGCTTTCTCCGCCCGGGAATACGACCGCTCGCCCCGCGGCCTTGTCACGTCGCTCTCCACGCCCGGCAGCTTGAGCCACAGCCTCACAGGACGGCCCATACGATACGAATACCGGCTCAACGCCCTGCCCGCCACATTCACGGGCACGGGGACGGTTCCCGTCCAGCCTCCGGGTACGACGACCCTGCCGGGAACACTCCCCGGCGGCATCGTCACCAACCCCGGCCAGGCCGTTCTGTACCAGAAGCTCGACAGCGTGAAGCGTTTTACCGTCTCCGATGCTGGCATGCTCCGCTATGAAGGCTATTATCCCATCAACACGCTCACGGCCGTGATCTCCGAACGGCGGACCGCGCAGAGCCTTAACGTGCGGACCTTCGATTATACCGACAGCCGCGGAAACCGGGTCGCCCGCAAAGTCTCGGGTAGTTCGTCCGTCCGCTGGAGCTATGAGGTGTACGACCAGGCCGGGCGCTTGCGCTACGAAATTCCGCCCATTGCGGATGACCGATTCACCACCCCCGGCGCCTCCTTCAGTCCCGACGCTCTCGGGAACTACTGCACCTACCGCGAATACGACGGTCGCGGCAACTGCATCCTCATCCGCAATCCGGGACAGAATGCAATATATAAAATATATGACCGTAATGGCCGTCCCATTTTGACCCAAAACGCCAATCAACGAATTCAAAACCAATGGTTTTATCACAAATATGATGATTACAACAGGGTGCTCGAAACCCACCTTGTGAGCTGCGCTGATGAGGTCGCCGTAATCCGTGCCCGCTTCTCGGAGCTCGCCGGTTACGACGCCCACCGAAAGATGCTCGGCACCTGTACTCCCATCCTGCTCCTTTCACGCTCGGTCTATGGCGGATACGACGACTACGACCTGGTGAGCGGAACAACTTTTCTGCCTGCGGAAGGAACAGGGGGCATATCCACACCCGGGGAGTTTCCCACCGTTACACCTCCTACGGGCGATCTGACCATGCTGCCCTTGCAGAAGAAAAAGGTATATCGCCCCTTTACCGTTCCGGCCGACCTGGCATTCCGACCGGTTACGGGTGTCGTGACGGCGGAGGATTGCTATGATGATCCAACAGGCATGAAAATCTATGAACGCCTGGCCATCCTGCCCGATGCGAAGACCGATACCACCGCCTATGTCGAACGGGCGATGTATTACGACCGCAAGGGTCGCATGGTGCAGAGCGTCACGCGCAACCACCTGGGCGGCATAAGCCGCCTGAGCTGCCGCTACGATTTCCCGGGCAACCTGCTCGTGCAGCACGAATGGCGGCAGGCGGGGCCCGACGTGGCTCCCGACGTGAAGGTCACACGCAACACTTTCGACGACTACGGCCGTCTGCTCGACTCCCGCACGCGGCTCAACGATGCTCCCGAGGCCGTGATGCACTATGCCTATGACGAACGCTCGCTGCTGAGCGACGCCGTGGCCGGCGGCGAGGTGCTGCACGACACCTACCGTTACGATGTGGCCGGGCGGCTCACGGCGCAGGATAACGGAATGTTCTCCATGACCCTGCGGCGCGACAAGCCCCAGCGACCGACCACACGGGCGAACTACACCGGCCAAGTCTCCGAATGTGTATGGCAACACAAGAACTATCCCAGCACGGAGCAGGCTTACGCCTACTACTACGATGCGCAGGGGCAATTCACCGCGGCACGGCATTTCCAGGAGAATCGAATAACAAACCTCTTTACCGAGGACGGCATCCGCTACGACCTGAACGGTAATCTGCTCGCCCTCACGCGCCATAACGGCTATGAGGGGAACAACGAGCTGGAGTACCGCTATTCGGGCAACAAACTCCTGTCGGTGACGGACAAGGACGTGATTGTAAAGCGCTATGCGTATGACCTGAACGGAAATGTTTCGCAAGAGAGCCAAAATGGTTGGAATTATCAATATAATTCCTTAAATTTGACCGAGCGCGTAACCGACAAACGCTTGAAAACTCTGGCGGCCTACCGCTACCTGGCCGACGGCACAAAGATCGGCGTGAAGGACGCAGCCGGAAACGGCTACGAATACCTGGGTTCTTTGATATACCGACGCTCCCCGAGCGGGTTGGAGCTCGAAAGCACCGACTTCGCCGGCGGACGCATCCTCAAGACCTCGGCCAAATATGATCTCCGCTATTTCGTGCGGGACTATCTGGGAAGCGTGAGGGCTATCGTAAACGCACAGGGGCAACGCCTGGAGGCCATCGACTACATGCCTTACGGCAGCAGGTGGAAAGATCCCATGCGGCTGGTGACGGACAACCGCTTCCTCTTCAACGGCAAGGAGTGGCAGCCCACGGGAGACCTCGACGTACTCGACTACGGAGCCCGGCACTACGACCCGCTGCTCGGTAGGTGGTTCAACCCCGATCCCGCGATGCAGTTTCTAAATCCCTATACTTTCTGCGGAAATGATCCGGTGAATCTTGTGGACCCGGACGGGAAAAGACTGCCGATAACCATTGGAAATGATGAGTACAGATGGGATAAAGTCAAAGGACATTGGGGGTATTACGATAATGACGACAAGCCATATAAAGGTGATGATCCGCAAATAAAGCAGCTTAGTACGTACATCAAAAAAATTATGAGATCGGGTGGATTCTTTCGAGATATGATTAAAGACCTCGTTGATTCTGAAAGAGACATAATAATAGAACCCATTACAAATGGAGAAAGTGAATTTAATAAGGTTACATCGAAAATATTATGGCTTTCAGTTGTTGATCCTAATATCCAAATACAAACTGAAATAGGGCTTCAATCTTACGATCCTTATTATGGAATTGCACACGAATTGGGACATGCGTGGAATTTTATTAAAAACAAACGAAATGTTGATTTATGGATTCCAAACTTAGTTATTGACAATGAAATATGCGAAATTGTTTGGGATGAAGTACTAATACTTCATTACGAAAATTTGTTACGTAATGCAAATGGAGACCCATTAAGGACACATTACATTTACAATGCTCCTTCAACTCAAGTTGTAGATGGAGACAGAAGAAGTTTGTATATAAACATGCAGGAAGAGTTGAAGAACTTTATATATAAGGTCGAGGAACGATATGCTTATTAATATTTAATGATGAAAAAAATTATTGCATTATTATTCTTTACCCTACTTACATCTTGTCTTTCAGCACAATCTCTTTGTGGTTTGAAAATCGAAAAGGGGGCAAAAGTCAATTATCATTACCTAAATTTCAGAGGTGAGGATTCACTCATTGTATCCAAAACCTTGTTAAATTGGCCTATTCCTGGAGAGTTGGATTTTGATGACCTTATCGAAGACATTACTACCAAGATATTTAAGAATGGTTTCCAATATGACAACCAAAATGATACGGTCTTATTGGCATCCAATTTCGGACGTTTGCGTGTTTATACAAAAAACCATCGATACC
>OIJK01000474.1_pt1 | contig 9147 bp, 6 predicted proteins | sample 1583501 | NCBI WGS metagenome assembly OIJK01 (sample SAMN02674606, study PRJEB24791) | human gut metagenome, SKBSTL068 | isolation source: stool | host: Homo sapiens | place: USA
GTAACGTTTCAGATTACATGGAAAATCGCCACAAGCGATAAAAAACGCAAGAAAAAATGACCGCCTCACAGTTCCCCAACTTGAACGGTCATTTTTCTTGATCACCAGGTAAGGAGCTAGTCGTTTGCGGGCCAGCGCCTTTTCTATTTGTAGTATAGTCAATTTTTAACGGTTTGTCAAGCAACGGCAGACCGTATTTTTATACCTGCCCGAACACGGTGGCGCTCAGGGGCAGGAGGACGGTCTGGCCGGTGCAGATGCGGCTGCTGCCCCGCCACAGGCTGGAGGAGATGCCGTCGCTCAGCAGCTTCCAGCTGCCGCCGGGCAGGGTGACGACCTGCGCCGTCTCGGTGGGGTTATAGTAGACGCACAGGGCGCTCCACGCTGCGCCGTCGCCCCACTGGGCGGGGAGCCGCCAGCCCACAAGAGGCTGTTCCAGCGGGAAGAACTCGATGGCGGCAGGGCTGGCCTGGTCCAGCGCGCCCAGCCGGGGGAACGCCGCCCGCAGGCCAATGAGCCCGCGGTAGTAATCCACAAGGCTGTGGAACTGTTCGGCCCGGTGCCAGTCCAGCCGGTTGAGGGCCGGGCTGGAGTGGTAGCTGTTGCCCTGTCCCTTCTTGGTGCGGGCAAACTCCTCGCCCGCCTGCCAGAAAGGCAGGCCCATGCTGGTCAGGTAGATGCCCGCTGCCAGCCGGTTCTGGGCCAGCGCGGTCTTGTCCACAGCGGCAAACTCCGGGCGGGCGTAGCGCACCATCAGGAGCTTATCCCACAGGGTGAAGTTGTCGTGGGCCGAGACATAGCTGATGATCTGCCTCGGGGCGTGAGGCGGCAGCTTCTCACTGCGGCACCACGCCGCCACCGAAGCACCGATATCCCAGAAACTCCCGGGCTTGCCCTCCACATAGCCCGGCTCCCGGGCATCGAAGCAGCCACCCTTGATGGCATCCCGGGTGTTGTCGCAAAAGATGCCGATGCGCTCGTTCAGCATGTTCAGGTTGTTCTTGTTGGCCTCGTACCGGTGCAGGGCGCTGCAGCCGCCCTGCCACGGCTCACCGTACATCAGAATATCCCGCCCGCCGGGCAGCTTGTCCAGTTCAGCCCGGAGGAGGTTCATGGTCTCCACGTCATACAGGCCCATCAGGTCAAACCGGAAGCCGTCGATGTGATATTCCCGTGCCCAGTAGAGCACCGAATCAATGAGATAGCGCCGGGCCATGGGCCGCTCGGAGGCAAACTCGTTGCCGCAGCCGCTGCCGTTGGAGAGGGAACCGTCGTCGTTCTGGCGGAAGTAGTAGAGGGGCACCACCCGGTTCAGCACATTATCGGAACGATACATGTGGTTATACACCACGTCCATTACAACGCCGATGCCCGCCGCATGGAGGGCCGCGATCATCTGCTTGCACTCCCGCACCCGCACCTCACCCCGGGTGGGGTCGGTGGAGTAGCTGCCCTCGGGCACATTGAAGTTGGTGGGGTCGTAGCCCCAGTTATACTGCCGGGTCAGGGGGCGGCTCTCATCCACGCTGCCAAAATCGAAGATTGGCATGAGCTGGACATAGCTCACCCCCAGCCGTTTGAGGTAATTCAGGCAGGTGGGGTGGATGCCGTCGCTGCTCAGGGTCGTGCCCTGCTGGGTAAAGGCCAGAAATTTGCCCCGCCAGGCTGTGTGCACACCGCTGGCCGGGTCCTGCGAGAAATCCCGGACGCTGACCTCCCAAACGCTGCGGCGGGCCGGTGGGATCACCGGCCGCACATCCCGCTCCCAGCCCTGCGGGTCTACCCGGGCCGGGTCAAAGATCATGCTGCGCACCCCGTTCACCCCAGCCGAGCGGGCGTAGGGGTCCGTTGCATTGCAGGTGCCAAACGGGGTGGTAAGGGTGAAATCGTAGTATTTTCCGTGCTGGTCGCCGGGCAGATAGATGCTCCACACACCCTTGTCCTGCTGCTGCAGGGGCAGGGTGCCCACACAGGCCCCGCCGGTGCCCCGGCGGTACAGGTTCACTGCTGCCTGTTTTGCCGTGGGAGCCCACAGGCGCAGGTGTGTCCCGGCGGGGGTATACTCCACCCCCAGCGGGCCGTAGTATTCCGTCTGGCGGGCAAAGGCTTCGCTCTCAAACAGCGTCTTCCATTCAGCAGGTGTTCTTGGCTCCATAGCAATTCATCCTTTCATTTGACAATAGTGTAACGAACTTTGTCCTTTATTTCAACCCTTTCCTTGCAAAACGTACCAGACTCCACTATACTGAAAGAAAAAGCACTGCACGGAGGGAAGTTTTATGGCATACACCGATGATTGGGAAAGTCTGATGAACGGCGTGTTCGGCCCGGGGGGCAGATTCAAGGCCGCCCCCGGCACTTCTGCACCCAAAACAGGCGGCAGCGCCGCCCTGCCTGACCTGAACGCGGCGCTTCTGGAACAGCAGAAACGGCTGGACGAGCTGTTGAAGCAGCAAAACGCCCAGCTCAAAACCCAGAGCGATGCCACCGCCGCCGCGCTGGAAAGCAGCCGCCAGATGCTGCGGGACATGGAGGACGAAGGCCTGCTGGCCAGGGGCACCACCGACGTGAAGCCGGAGCACCTGGGCAGCTTTGAAGGCCTTGCCGCCGAGGTCAAGCAGACGGTGCTGGGGCAGGATGCTTTTGTGGACAGCGTGGTGCGGGCCATGCGCCGCCCCTTTGTGCTGGGCACCGAAGCCCCCGCCGCCCGCAACGTCATCCTGCTCACAGGCGGGGCAGGCACAGGCAGGCATTTTGCACTGGAAGAAACTGCCCGCTGCATGGCGGCCCGGGGCCTTTTGCAGAGCGACAGGATCGCCACGCTGGATCTGGCCCTTTACCCCAATTCCGGAGCCGAGAAGCTCTTCCTGCAGGACCTCTACGCCGCCCTGCACGCACCCGGGGAGATCCTTGCCTTTGAGCACTACGAGAGCTGTTATCCCGGCTTTCTGAAGACCCTGTCTGATCTGGCCGTCAAGGGCAGTGCCCCCCTGTCCAGCCGGTATCTCGTGAACAAAGAGGGCATCCTTGTGGATGCAGGCACGGCGCTGGCCCCGGGAGCCGTCAGCCGCATCGACCCCTGCGGCAAATACCTCATCTTCTACTCCCACAAGGGCCGGGAGGCACTGGCTGACAAATTCGGTGCGGCGCTGGTGTCGGCACTGGGGGATGTCTGCGAGACGGCCTCCTACACCCGGGAGGATCTGGCCGCCCTTGCCGCACAGCAGCTCAACGCGCTGGCCCAGAAGATCCGCACCCGGCTGGGGCTGACCCTTTCCGCCGGGGCCGACGTGCGGGACTATGTCGCGGCCCAGTGCACCGCACAGAAGGGTGCCGCCGGGCTGGCCGAATGCTGTGACCGCATCTTCCGCGCCCTGAGTGAATACTGTCTGCGAACCGATGAAACCCTTACCGGCACCGTGACCCTGACCGCCGGGCCGGAAGGGGTGCGGTTCCGCCTGAACGACGGCGCAGACCAGCCCCTGTTCGACCTGCTGCCTGCCGCCTACACCGGCGCGCTGGATGCCATCCGCGCCGAGATCAACGAGCTGGTGGGCCTTGCCCCGGTCAAGGAATATGTGTTCGGTCTGGCCGACAACCTGCAGGTGCAGCAGCGCCGCGCCGCCGCCGGGCTCAAGACTGCCAGCCTTTCGATGCACATGATCTTCACGGGCAACCCCGGCACCGGCAAGACCACCATTGCCCGGCTGGTGGCACGGTACCTGAAAGCCATCGGTGCCCTCAAGGGCGGCCAGTTGGTGGAGGTGACCCGCGCCGATCTGGTGGGCCGCTACACCGGCCACACCGCCCCCCTGACCAACAGCGTCATCGAGAGCGCCCTGGGCGGTGTGCTCTTCATTGACGAGGCATACAGCCTTTACCGCGGCGAGCAGGACAGCTTCGGGCTGGAAGCCATCGACACGCTGGTGAAGGGGATGGAGGATCACCGGGATGAGCTGGTGGTCATTCTGGCAGGTTACACCAGGGAGATGGAGACCTTCCTCACCGCCAACAGCGGCCTTGCCAGCCGCTTCCCGAACCGGATCGAGTTCCCGGACTACACCGCCGCCGAGCTGCTGGACATCACACACCGGCTGGCCGAGGGCAGGGGCTACCAGCTGGACGAGAGCTGCAATGCGCCGCTTCTGGGCTACTACCAGCGCCGTCAGGCGCAGGACGCCCGCACGGCGGGCAACGGACGCCTCGCCCGCAACACGCTGGAAAAGGCCATCTTCCACCAGAGCCGCCGCCTCGTGGCCGAGCCAGCCGCCGCGCTGGACGTCATCCTGCCCGGCGATCTGGAGCTGGAAGAGGAATAAGAAAATACCGCAAAAGACCCCGGGCCGACGGCCCGGGGTTTTTTGCGTCTGAGGATTGACAAAACACGTAGGGGGGTAAAATATGGAAAAACGGGGAGACCCGGAATCATGGAGGAGTTGCAATGAAGATGGCAAAAAAATTAGTCGCTGTTCTGCTGGCCGGTGTGCTGGCACTGTCCGTTCTGACGGCCTGTTCCGGTAGTGCAGGGCCGCTGACGAAGGATACTGTCACAGACTATATCCTCGACCTCTACACGGCGGCGGGTTATCAGGCAACAGAGGAGCGGTCAATGGAGACTGCGGCACAGGCTGTACTGGCTTATGTGAACTCTCAGATTGGCAAGAGTGAATATAACGGCATGGCGCTTCGAGAGGCATTCTCGGCTATTATCGAGAATGCGGACGAAAATACTCGGAAAGGGTGGATGAGTAGCGTCACGCTGAAGGAAGGCTATTTCTACTGTGTCAGCTGTGCATCTGTGAATGAGACGTATCGGACTGACCTTTTCAATCAGGGCAAAACGGCTTTGATCGCAGCGGTATTGGCGAGCGATCAGTGCGAGATTCGCAGCTATATTTGGGAACAGGCTCCGGAAAGATGGCCGAGCGATGCCGGTGTATGCGTCATTGAGGGTGTCATCGGCGGCAAAGAGTGCATGGTGTCGATGCTCCGGATTCCCAGCAGAGTTGCCGCTCATTATCCGAATAAGGGTGACGATAACGCCTCTGGCGACCCATCTTCTGACGCGACCACAGAATAAACCCCAAAACAACAGCAGAGCCTCGGGCCATCGGCCCGAGGCTCTGCCTTTTTCATTTCACGCTTTCTCCATCCGGAGCAGATAATAGAGCACCTCCACGAGGATGTTCGGCGAGAGGAGGGACGCTGCGTGGCTGCCCTCGATGAGCCGCTGTTCGCGGTTGGAGGCGGTCATCACATAGTCGGACAGATGGGCCAGCGGGCTGTGGCTGTCGCAGGTGATGAGCAGCACCGGCGCACCCCTCACCTTGGCGGCAGAGATCACCTCTTCCAGCCCGGTATCCCGCCCGGAGGTGGAGAACGCCATGAGGAGGTCCTTCGGGGTCAGCGTCTGCGCAAAAGCCAGCGTCTTTTCGTGGAGGGCGCTGGCGACGCACCGCTTGCCCAGATGACCGAACCGGATGGATGCATCCAGCGCCACCGGAAGGCTTCTGCCCTCAGACACCACCTCGATGACCTCGCAGCTGCGCAGCAGCGAGAGCACCCGCCGCAGCTGCCGGGTGTCGATGGCCTGAATGGTGGCCCGCAGCTCCTCTTCCCGGTTGGCCTGAATGTCCAGCAGGGCCTGACGCAGCTCGTCCTGCCCTTCCTCCCGGGTGCGCCGGGCGGTCTCCTGCTGCTCCATGGCATCCCGCGCCAGCGCCAGCTGGAATTTGCGGTAGTTCTCGAAGCCCAGCTTGTGGCACAGCCGGGTGATGGTGGCCTCGGACGAACTGCTTAGACGGGCCAGCTCGGCCGACGTACACATGGACGCCCGCTTTACATCTGCAAGAATGCAGTCCGCAATACGCCGCTCGGCGCTGTAAAGCTGGATGCCGGAACAGAGCAGAGTTACTACGCTTCCGGGGGCTTCGCACATAAGTGATCCCTCCTTGCATTATGCGCAAGATACAATTCCGCCTAGACTTCTTTCTAAGATTGTAGCAGTTTTGACCAAGAAAATCAATTCAATTTCCAATAAAATTTTTATATGGCGGAGATGGACTTTTTATGACCGCTTTTGTATTCCATACGGTTTTGTTGAAAACGGACGCAAAAACGCCCCTCCGCAGGGGGCGGAGGGGCGTCGGGAAACAAATATTCAGCGCAGCTTAGTGCAGAATGGCAGCTCAGCAGCCTTCCTTCTCGGCCAGCTTGCGGCCCATCAGCACGCCCATGACGGAGGCCATCATCAGGCCGCGGGTCCAGCCGGAGGAGTCGCCGAGGCAGTGCAGGCCCTTGATGTTGGTGTCGAGGTTTGCGTCCATCTTGACTTTGTTGGAGTAGAACTTCAGCTCGGGGCTGTACAGCAGGGTCTCGTTGGCGGCAAAGCCGGGCACGACCATGTCCAGCATCTTGATGAACTCGATGATGTTGGTCATGGCGCGGTAGGGCATGGCGGCGGTGATGTCGCCGGCCACGGCGTCCTTCAGGGTGGGCTTGACGTTGGACTGGGCCAGCTCCTTCTGCCATGTCCGCTTGCCGTCGAGGATGTCGCCGTAGCGCTGGACCATGATGTGGCCTGCGCCCAGCATATTGGTCAGCTCGCCCACCTTCTGGGCGTAGGCGATGGGCTGGTTGAACGGCTCGGTGAAGTTGTGGGAGACGAGGATGGCGAGGTTGGTGTTCTCGCTCTTTTTCTCCTTGAAGCTGTGGCCGTTGACGACGGCGAGGTCGTTGTCGTAGTTCTCCTGCGCCACGAAGCCGCCGGGGTTCTGGCAGAAGGTGCGCACTTTGTTTTTCCAGGGCTTCGGGTAGCCGATGAGCTTGGACTCATAGAGTACCTTGTTCACCTTTTCCATGACCTCGTTGCGGCACTCGACGCGGACGCCGATGTCCACGGTGCCGGGCTTGTGGGCGATGTGGTGCTCGGCGCAGATCTTTTCGAGCCAGTCGGCGCCGCGGCGGCCGGTGCCGATGACCACGGTGTCGCCGTAGACGGCCCGGGGTTCGCCACTGCCCTGACGCAGCAGCACGCCCTTGCACTCCTCGTTCTCGAGGATGATGTTCTCACACTCGGTGGAGAAGAGCATCTCCACGCCGTTGTCGGCCAGATAGTTCTGGATGGCGAGGTAAAGCTCCTGTGCCTTCTCGGTGCCGAGGTGGCGGATGGGGCAGTCCACCAGCTTCAGACCGGCGTGGATGGCGTTCTTGCGGATCTCCTTGATGTCCTCGCCGGTGTAGATGCCCTCGACGTGGGGGTCTGCGCCGAACTCGAGGTAGATCTTGTCGGTGTAGTCGATCAGCTCCTGCGCAAACTCCTCGCCGATGAGGCTGGGCAGGTCGCCGCCGACCTCATAGGAGAGGCTCAGCTTGCCGTCGGAGAATGCGCCTGCGCCGGAGAAGCCGGTGGTGATGGCGCAGGTGGGGCGGCAGTTGACGCAGTGGCCAAGCTCTGCCTTGGGGCAGTGGCGCTTTTCCACCGGCTTGCCTTTTTCCACCAGCAGGATGTGCTTCTTGCTGCCGCGGCGCAGCAGCTCCACGGCGGTGAAGATACCGGCCGGGCCGGCACCAACGATGATGAGATCGTACTTTTCCATAGCTCTCTTTTTTCCTTTTGTGTTATGATGTTTGGGGCTTATATTTCGGTAACGGTTTGGTCTGCGGGCAGCGGGCTTGCCCTCTCAGTCATTGCTTCGCAATGCCAGCTCTCCCAAAGGGAGAGCCGTTGGCCTGCCGGGAGGCTTTCTGCCTCTCCCTTTGGGAGCAACAATGATGACCGCCGCCAGTGGCGGAAGCAGGAAATCATTGTTGGGGCCGCGGCCAGCAAGACGCACGCGAAGCGCTGTGGATGCTGGGTGCCGCAACCCGGGCAGTGGATGCGACCAGCGGGAGCAGACGGAGAGGGCAAGCCGCCTGAAGTTATTCGTCCTCCTGCTCCACCTCGGCGCTCTCGTCCACATGGTCCAGCTCCACGGCGGTCGCCTCCGCGTCGGCGTGGGCGATGTCCGGGGCGATGACGCCGTCGCCGTTCAGGTCCTTGCCGGTGACGGCCTCCAGCATCGACTGGGTCTCGGGGTGCAGCTTCATGAAGCGCCGGACGGCCAGCATGGTGTACAGCGCACTCAGCAGGTTGAGGGCGGCTTCGAGGATGAGGATGAGGCCGATGGCCATGACCAGCGTCTCCATCGTGCCGAAGGGGTCTACCACCATCACGATGCCCAGAATGACGCTGAGCACCGCCAGCAGCAGAAAGACCTTCCAGCTCGAATACTCACACCGGCGCAGCTCAAGGGCGTTCTGGACGCGGCCAAGGCTGTCGAAGATGATGAACAGGCCGAACACGATGGGCAGCACCCGGACGACGATGTCGCTGCGGATGATGAGGAACGCGCCCAGCGCCAGACAGACGAGGCCCGAGATGAGGGTGAGCTGGCTCTGGAACACGCCGCGCTCTACGACAAAATAGCGCACCAGCTGCACGGCTGCGCAGGCCAGTACCACGCCGCCCAGTGCGTAGCAGACCACGTTGAGGGCCGTGCCGGGCACCATCAGCAAAAAGATGCCCAGTGCCAGATAGAGCAGGCTCATGAGGATGAGGTTCCACTTCAGCTTTTTTGCCATAGAGTTCACGTTCCTTTCGTCCACGAGGGAAGTTTTATACAGCCGCGTCCTGCTCCTTGTAGAGCGGGACGATGACGGTGCGGTTGATGCGGGCCATGAAGATGAGGCTCAGGGTCAGGCTGACCACTTCGGCGATGATGAAGGACCACCAGACCATATTCACCTCGCCGGTGCGGCTCAGCAGCCATGCGGCGGGGATGAGCACCACCAGCTGGCGGCAGATGGAGACGGTGAGGCTGAACACGCCGTTGCCCAGTGCCTGAAACACCGAGCTGAGCACGATGCCCGCGCCCGCCAGCAGGAAGTGGGGGCAGATGATGCGCAGAGCCGGGATGCCGATGGCCAGCATGGCGTCGCTGGCGGCAAAGAGGCTCAGCAGCTTATCCGGCAGGAACTGGAAGATGCAGAAGCCCACCAGCATGATGCACTCGGCGTAGAAGACTGCGAGGCGGATGGTCTTTTTGACCCGCTCCGGCCTGCGTGCGCCGTAGTTGTAGCTGATGATGGGCACCATGCCGTTGTTCA
>OIJK01000476.1_pt1 | contig 9128 bp, 10 predicted proteins | sample 1583501 | NCBI WGS metagenome assembly OIJK01 (sample SAMN02674606, study PRJEB24791) | human gut metagenome, SKBSTL068 | isolation source: stool | host: Homo sapiens | place: USA
GCTCTTATCCTGTCGTTGACCGATATGTTCGATGAACAATCCGATGCCGACGATCAGGATGCAACAAGTTCCGACAGCACGTCGGAAAACGCGGATTCCTTGGAATCAACCGCAGATTCCTCGACGCAAGACAACGATCAGACAACGAACGGATCGAACGATGCGCCGCAACCAAATCCGGTGAAATGATTGTTCGGCAAAAGCGATTGCCGAACAATCGATCGGTAATCGCTTTTGCCAAGACCATCCTGCGTCCAACTGAATGCGGAATGGTCTTTTTTGTTTGCCTGACGTTTTGCTTTTTACGCAAAGCCTCTCGTCTGATCGTTACGACGGTTTCAACGACAATCCTTATTGAGAATGATTGTCAACACCATTTGCGAGTATGTACGTGCATTCAAATCAAGGAGAAGCCATGCACGACGAGACCCCTGCCTGCATCGAATTCGACGACGCCTGCGTCAAACGAGGCGGTCACGTCATCTGGCAACACGGCACGTTCAGCATTCCGCAAGGCTCGGTAACCGCAATCGTCGGTACCAACGGCGCGGGCAAAACCACCATGATGAAGGCCGAGCTGGGATTGATTCCAACCGCGCACGGCAGCATCAAGGTACTCGGACAGCCTGCAGGCTCCGCAAACCGGCGCATCGGCTACGTGCCGCAAAGCTACGCATCCGACATCGAATCGAACATCACCGCGGAACAGTCGGTGCTTCTCGGCTTGACGGGAACTCGATTCGGCATTCATCCCGTCACCAAAACACTTCGCGAGAAAGCCCGCAAGGCCATGGACTTCGTCGAGTTACAAGACAAAGCGAATTATCGCCTATCCGAACTTTCGGGCGGACTGCGCCAAAGGGTCGCCATCGCGCAGGCGCTCGTGGATGACCCGAAACTGCTGATGCTGGACGAGCCCTCCATGGGCCTTTCCCCGCTGCTGGTGCAGGAGATCTTTGATATCATCCGCGATATCCACAAGGAAGGCATGACCATCCTGCTGGTGGAGCAGAACGCACAGATGGCCCTTTCCGTGGCCGACCGCGCCTATGTCCTTGAGACAGGCCACGTGGTCATGGATGGCACCGGTGCAGAACTGCTGACCAATGAGCGCGTCCGCAACGCTTATCTGGGCGGCTGAGACTGCGGCTGTAGAACGCAAAAACAATACGCCCGCCGGGCGGTACGAGAAGTACCACACCCGGCGGGCGTTGTTCTGTCTGTAAGGGAATTATTCCGGCGCTTTCATGCTTTCCACCATGCTGATCTGGCGGACATGGCGGCGCATGAGCAGGCAGACGGCAAAGTTGAAGAGCATGGTGAGCGCCACGCTGAACACAAAGCTGCGGGGGGCAATGGAACGGATGAACATCATCTGGTCCATTTCCACAGTGCGGATGATGAACTGGTGCAGGGGAATGCCAACCACCAGACCCACCAGGGAGCCGATGAGAGAGAGCAGATCGATCTCCCGGAAGATGTAGCGGTAGACCTCCTTGTCATAGAAGCCCAGCACCTTGATGGTGGCTAGCTCCTTTTTGCGCTCGCCCAGGTTGACGCTGATGAGGTTGTAGAGCACCACGGCGGCCAATGCGGCAGCGCAGACGATGACCAGCATGACCACATAGTTCAGGCAGCCGATCAGGCCATCGAACATCTGGGTGGTGTCCTCGATGAAGGAGACGGAGCTGACATAGTTGCAGGCCAGAATGGCGGAGGAGAGGGAGGCGCGGGCTGCATCAGTGGGGCAGTCGGTCTGACCGTAAACGGCGTTCCAGGCGGGCAGAGCACCGCCGTTCAGCGTTTTGAGCTGCGCCTGCGAGAGGTACAGCCGGGTAAAGACATAGTTTTCGGTGATGCCGGTCAGGGTCAGGGATCTGCGCCCGCCGTCAGCAGTCTCCACCTCAAAGCTGTCGCCCACCGAAAGCCCCAGCTTTTCAGCGGTCTTTTCGGTCAGGATGACGCTGGAATCGTCAAAGGCAATGGCCTTGTGGCCCTGCCGGGTGCGGAAGGTGAAGTACTCGGTCATCTGGCTTTCGTCTGCGGCGGCAACCAGGCTGACGGTCTCTTTTTCACCCTCGGCATTGTAGAGGGTGACGCTCTTGGTGTAATAGCGGCCCCAGCTGGTGATCCCGCTGCTGGAATCCAGCAGGTCGGCCAGACCGTTCTCCATGGTCAGCGCCTTTTCGTCGCTCAGGGAGATGGTCAGGTCGGCGTGGGTCAGCTCGGTGGTCTGCTTGGTCAGCATGGGCAGCAGGGAATCCTGGATGCCGAAGCCGATGAGGAGCAGGGCTGTGCAGCCCGCCACGCCCAGAACGGTCATAAAGAAGCGCTTTTTATAGCGGAACAGATTGCGGGCGGTGGTTTTCTGGGAGAAGCTCATCCGCTTCCACAACGGGGTGAGATATTCAAGGAGGATGCGCTTGCCTGCTGCAGGCGCACGGGGCAGCAGCAGGGCGGCGGATTTTTCCTTGAGGCTGGCGCGGCAGGCCTGCAGGGTGGCAAGGCCGATGACCGCCGCGCTGAGGGCCATGCTGCCCAGTGCCAGGCCCGGGTAGAAGTGCAGGGTAAAGGTGGGGAGGGAGAACATCATGGTGCGGTAGGCGTACCAGAAGATGGTGGGGAACACCACAAAGCCCACGGCAATGCCCACGATGCTGCCCAGAACGCTGGCGGCAATGCCATAGAGTAAGTACTTGCCTGCAATGCTGGTGTTGGAGTAGCCCAGCGCCTTGAGGGTGCCCATCTGCAGGCGGTTCTCGTCCACCATGCGGGTCATGGTGGTGGAAGCCACCAGCGCCGCCACCAGGAAGAAGAACACCGGGAACACCCGGGCAATGGCAGCCATCCGGTCAGCGTACTGTTCCAGTGTGACAAGGCTCAGGGTGCTGCCGCGGTCCAGCACATACCACTCGCCGTTCTGGATGTCCGCAATCTTCTCTTCCGCATCGTTGATCTGCTGCTGGCCTTCGGCGAGCTTCTGCTCCGCATCGGCCTTCTGGGTCTCGTACTCGGTGCGGGAAGCGTCCAGCTGCTCCTGCCCGGACTGGTACTGTGCCCAGCCCTCGTCCAGCTGGGTACGGGCGGCCTCAAACTGGGTGTAGGCGGTGGCAGTACCGGTGCTCAGCTGGAGCTGGCCCTGCAGCAGCTGTACCTTCATGCTGCGCAGGGCGGCTTTGGCTTCGGTGACAAGGTCCGTGTTGGAGAGGTTGGGCGAGGAGATGAGCCCTTTGGCATACATCTGCTGCTTGCCGGCATCCAGCTGGGCCTGATAACCGTCCAGCTGGCCCTTGATGTTATCGTAGGCTGCCTGTGCCTTGGCAAGCGCGTCCCGCAGCTCGGTGTATTCCTCGTCCTCGGGCTCGGCCTCATCCAGCGCCTTTTGGGCATTGTTCAGGGCGGTCTCGGCATAGCCCAGCAGGGGGTCAGCCACCTGTTTCAGGTTGACCAGCAGCTGGATCTGCTGAAGCTGATCCTCAAATTCCAATACCTGATCTTCGCTGCTCACCAGCGTAGAGGCACCGCTCTGCATGGTATCGGGCAGGGCGGCCTTCTGGGCGGCAAGCTCGGCTTCGCCTGCGTCCAGCTGGGCCTTGGCGGCATCCAGCTCCCGCTGCGCGTCGGTCAGCTTCTGCTCGGCTTGTGCAAACTGGCGCTCGGCTTCGGCCTTCTGTTCGCTGTAGGTCTGTTTGGCATCGTCCAGCTGGGTAGTGGCATCCTCAATAAGCTGGGCCCGGCGGGCCACACAGTGCTCCTTGCTGATGGCATCCAGCCGGTCAGCCACAGTATCCACAGCGGTCTGGTATTCGTCGCTGTAATTGTCATACTGTGCGGCATCTGCTACTTTGAGATAACAGACGGTATAATAATCTGCGGTCAATTCACCGTTCTGCACGAACACAAGAGCATCCAGGATGCCGTCGCCGACGGTGCTGGTCTCTTGATTGGCAGAAAAATATTGAGGGTCCTGCACCTGGCCCACCACGGTATATTCGGTGCGGCGGATATCCTCGGTGTCCTCGGGCAGGGTGACCACGGTGCCCAGCGGGATGGGGTCCGCGTGGCCCAGCACCTGTACCACACACTCGTTGGCGGTTTCGGGCATCCGCCCCTCCAGCAGGGTCAGGCGGTTCATATTGGCCTCGGTATCCGCAGCCGGGTCGGCGGGAAGCTGCTGCACCCGCAGCACGGCTCCGTCGGTAGAGCTTGACCAGCGGCCCTCGGTGTCCAGATACTTCACGGGCATCACGGCGCTCACGCCCTCCGTGGCGGCAATGGCGGAGAGATCTGATTCCGAAAGGCCCAGCGTGGAGAGCACCCGCAGGTCGAACACATTTTGCTGGACATAGTACTTCTGCCCGGCGGTGCGCATACTGGGGGCAAAGCTGACCAGGCCTGTCAGCATCATCACGCCCAGCGCCACGATGCCGAACAGGGAAAGAAACCGGTTCAGATTGCTCCGGAAGTCACGCCGGATATTTTTACGATAGCTTTTCTGCATAGCGGTCACCACTCGATCTGTTCCACCGGCACCGGGTGTTCGTTGACCTTGTTGGACAGGATCTGTCCGCTCTTGACCTGGATGATCCGGTCCGCCATGGCCGTCAGGGCCGTGTTGTGGGTAATGACGATGACGGTGCGCCCTGTTTCGCGGCAGGTGCGCTGGAGCAGGGCCAGCACCTGCTTGCCGGTCTTGTAGTCCAGCGCACCGGTGGGCTCATCGCAGAGCAGGAGCTTGGGGTTCTTGGCCAGCGCCCGGGCAATGGAAACGCGCTGCTGCTCGCCGCCCGAAAGCTGGGCAGGGAAGTTGTTGAGCCGCTCGCCCAGACCCACACTTTCCAGCGTGGCGGCGGGGTCCAGCGGATCACGGCAGATCTCGCTGGCCAGCTCCACATTTTCCAGTGCAGTCAGATTCTGCACCAGATTGTAGAACTGGAAGACGAAGCCAACATCATACCGGCGGTAGGTAGTGAGCTCTTTTTCGGAAAAATGGCTCACATCCTGCCCGTCCAGCCAGACATGGCCCTCGTCGCAGGTGTCCATGCCGCCCAGAATGTTCAGCAGGGTGGTCTTGCCTGCACCAGAGGGACCCACAATGATGCAAAACTCGCCTTTGTCTACATAAAAATTCAGGTGATCGGCCGCCGCAATGCGGACACTGCCGGTCTGATAATATTTGGAAACATCCTCAAACTGCACAAAATGTTCCATATGCTGCTCCTTGCCTTGAAAAAATTATTGTTCCATCCTAACTATAACATATTTTGCAGCAGGTTTGCAGGGGCAGAGCGCTGGAATTTGCAAAAAGTTAACAGGTCGTATCAAAGATAAAGTCAACGGTCTGCTCGATCTGGAATTTTGCGAAATACCCCTCTTCCAGCGGGATCCACCGGGCGGTGAAGCCGGAATAGCGTTCTCCCTCCCGCGCCAGCAGACGGCGGGCCTGCTCTTCCTTGGAGCAGGTGACGAAAACCTTCAGATCATAACAGTCCGCAAGGGTGGGGTGGCAGCTGTAACTGCCCTCCACGATGACCAGCGGCTGGGGCGCAAAGCATTGTTCCGGCAGGTAGGCACCCGCCCGGCAGGAGTAGGCACGGTAGGGGACGGCCTGCCCGGCCCGGGCGGGGGTGAGCACCTGGGCACGCAGACGCTCCAAGTCCATGTTGGCGCAGGGGATCTGCTCCCAGTTTGCCACACGGCTGGCTGGGGGAAGATAGAAGTCATCGGTATGCACCGTGATGCTCTGGGGAAACTGCCGGGCCAGCTGTGCCGCCAGTGTGGTTTTGCCGCTGCCGCACCGGCCGTCCAGCGCCACCAGCACCGGGTGATCGGGATGGGCAGAGAGCAAATTGGAGAGTTTTTCCACGAGAGGGGAAAGGGTGGTTGAAAGCATAGGGAACACATCCTTGACAAATCGTTAAAAATTGACTATACTACAAATAGAAAAGGTGCTGGCCCACATCGGTCAGCTTTCCTTCCCGAGAATCAAAAAAGATTGACTGTCAGGTTTGGTACGCTGAGGCAGTCAATCTTTTTTGCTATCATCGTTTTTCTTCTGCGAAAACTTATCCATGACCTCAAGAGTCAGGCGGACCACATCCACAATCAGGCTCAGCAAGCCAAGCATGAAAGTGAGCAGTGCCAGAGTTTCCAACAGCGTCATTCGACATCCCTCCCTTCGCCATCAGGCTCCGGGAAGTTTCCTTCAAAAAAGTTCCGTCCCCGGTATCCTGCTTTATTCCATGTAGGAAGAATCAGCGATACGGGATTGGAAAGCATGACCACCAATGATGCAGACAGCACCTTGCTGCCATTTCTGGCAACAGATACAGTATAACAGAAGATTCGACAGCTTGCAATGAAAAATGCTATAACTGCTTTTTGAACGTCAGATTTTTGTATTCGGTCTGAGAGCCGCTTCGGCGGAAGGTTCCATTTTCAGTGGGCGTGAAACCTAGTGCACGCATCACACCGCAGGAACCGGCATTTTCGGCGGCAACATCGGCCAGAACGGTTTTTATACCGTTCTGTGCACCGAACTGCACCAGAGCGTTTACCATTTCTTTGGCATAACCCTTGCGCCAGCAGGTAGGGTGGATGCAGTAACCGATATCCCAGCAGCTGCCGCCATCCTTGACCACAGCACAGCAGGTACCAATGGGTTGGTGGGTGACTTTGTCCTCTGCAATGACATAATAGCAGTCGGTGCTGTCGCTCAGGTTGCGGAGCAATTCCATATATTCGTTCAGGTCATCGATATCGTCCAGCACCGGGTCGGACAAATATTTTCCGGTGATGGGGTCACCCCAGATGCAGAGTGCAAACCCGGCATCCCGAGCTTCCTGCGGGCGCAGGCGAAGCCGGGCGGTTTCAAAAGGTGTGAAAGTCATAGTGTTTTCTCCAAAGGTGATATACAAGAAATACTTTTGTCGATTTGCGAAAATATGAGATCGTATGCGTGGGCAGGGAGAGGATGACGAGGCATCCAAAAATCAAACAGTGCTTTTAACTCTTTAGAATCTCCATAGAGCTGTTTGACTTGTTCGTAAGCAAATGTATTGGCATCGACTTCGTGCGGCTGACCAAGATATAGGTTGGTAAAATAATCTTCATTGCCATCCAATTTGCAGGAGATGTAATGGCCATTTACCAGCTTATAGCATGTACCATCATAGCCAATGACATATTGAAGGCTTCGGTGTATTTCGGAACCGAAGTGTTCAGGACAGAGATACTGCGATGCGTGACGCAGTTCGTGAAACAGAAAAAATGCTTTCTCATAGTCAGGTTTGGCGTTCAGATGCGCTGCATTGATGAACACAGTTTTGCTTGCAGGGTCAAATGTTCCGCAAGCGGTCTCATAATCAGAGGGCATATCAAAGGATAAGTGCAGATCAAGGGAGCGTTCTTTACAATAATCATCAAAGAAGTGCTTGTAATCAAAGATTGATGGCATAGGTTTATATCCAGCCTTTCCTTGACAAAATAAAGGAAATTGACTATACTACAAATAGAAAAGGCGCTGGCCGCAACCGATACATTCGTCTTTATTGATTACTAATGCCATTCTCCAGCACCTCCTTTCTATATTTTTTTACTGTTACAAGAGCTACTTTATTGTCAGACAGCAAACTCTGCCTAACCACATATTCAACAGCTATCTTCTCCGCCACAACTTCGTTTTGCCGGCGCGGCGGCTGCGTATCAGCAACCGTATATCCGATCTCGGCAGCTTCCAGTCTGGCAATAGCTTCTGCCAAAGGCAGTGCCAACACATCAGGTATCAGCATCAGATCTCCATAACTTCCTTTTCTTTATTAGCCATGATATTATCGATTTCCTTGATAATTTTATCAGTCATTTTCTGAATATCATCAGTACCCTTTTTAGCTTCATCTTCAGTGATTTCTTTAGCCTTCTCTGCTTTCTTAACAGCATCGTTGGCGTCACGGCGCAGATTACGCACAATCACACGTGCATCTTCAGATTTTTTATGAACAGTTTTTACAATCTCTTTACGGCGTTCTTCTGTCAGCTGCGGCAGATTCAACCGAATTACAGCACCATCACTGTTAGGGTTCAATCCCAAATCAGATTTCATAATAGCTCTTTCAATATCCTTCAGAAGATTCTTCTCCCAAGGCTGGATAATGATCATTCTCGGTTCAGGTACAGTAACGCTTGCTACCTGGTTAACAGGTGTCGGTGTGCCGTAATAATCTACCATAACCTTTTCCAGCAGAGCCGGAGTAGCACGTCCCGCACGAACAGAAGCAAGATCTACGCGCAGTACGTCAGTAGTTTTGTGCATTTTACTTTCTGCTAATTCAATGATTTCTTTTACTGTTGCCATGATTATTTTCCTCCCACCAGGGTACCGATCTCTTCGCCTAAGGCAGCACGCAAAATGTTACCCGGTTTATCAATATTAAATACTACGATAGGAATTTTATTATCCATGCAAAGACTGATTGCCGTAGAATCCATTACACTCAATTTTCTTTGAATAACTTCGATATAATCAAGTTTTTCAAACATTACCGCATCTTTATTTTTAGCCGGATCGCAATCATAAACACCGTCAACACCCTTTTTAGCCATCAAAATCGCATCGGCTTCTACCTCGGCCGCCCTTAAAGCAGCAGTGGTATCTGTTGAAAAGTAAGGATTACCAGTACCAGCGGCAAAAATAACTACACGCTCTTTTTCCATATGACGTATGGCACGTCTGCGAATATACGTTTCTGCAATCTGACGCATTTCGATCGCTGTTTGCACACGTGTTGGGACTCCCAAAGTCTCCAAAGCATCCTGCAGCGCCAGAGAATTGATAACTGTGGCAAGCATTCCCATATAATCTGCAGTAGCGCGGTCCATACCTTTCGAACTTCCCGATAAACCACGCCAGATGTTGCCACCGCCGTTGACAATAGCGACTTCTAAACCACATTCCGTAACATCTTTGATTTGTGAAGCTATGGACTCAACCGTTTCCGGGTCAATACCGAACCCTTTATCACCAGCTAAAGCTTCACCGCTCAATTTTAAAATGACACGCTTATACTTCGATTTCTCCGCCACTTCCACGACCTCCTATTTTCTGCAACTCTATATCCTATTTCATATTC
>OIJK01000482.1_pt1 | contig 9037 bp, 6 predicted proteins | sample 1583501 | NCBI WGS metagenome assembly OIJK01 (sample SAMN02674606, study PRJEB24791) | human gut metagenome, SKBSTL068 | isolation source: stool | host: Homo sapiens | place: USA
CTGCGCCAGCTGCAGAACACGGACCGTCCGGGTCTGGAAGCGTTGCTGGAAGAGGTGGGCCTTGCGGGCAGACCGGTCACCGCAGAAAATGTCAGCTACGCCATTGCGCCCCGCATCAATGCGGCTGGCCGCATGGACAACGCTGTTACGGCTTTGCAGCTGGTGATGTGTGAGGACCCGGACCGCGCCGCAGAGCTGGCCCATAAACTGAACGAGATCAATACAAAGCGTCAGGAGACAGAGCTGCAGATCTTCAAGGCCGCGCAGGAACTGCTGGAACAGGAACCGGAGCGGCTGGAAGACCGCGTGATGCTGCTGTGGGGCCGCGATTGGCACCCCGGTGTCATTGGCATCGTGGCATCCCGGCTGGTGGAACGCACCGGCCGGCCTGTGATCGTGGTAACGATCGACGAGCACGGCGAATGCAAGGGCAGCGGACGCAGCGTGCAGGGCTTCAATTTGCATGCCTGCATTAGTGCCTGCGCAGATCTGCTCATCCGCTACGGCGGCCATGCCATGGCTGCGGGCCTTTCGGTGCGGGAAGAAAATCTGCCCGCTCTGCGCCGCCGCCTGAACGACTGGGCAGCACGGGAATGCCCGGTGCTGCATACCACCCCGCTGGAGTGCGACCTGCCCATCCATCTGGACCGTGTGACCGTGGAAAGTGTGCGGAAGCTCGACCAGCTGGCTCCCTATGGGGCCGAGAACCCGACCCCGGTGTTCCTTTTGCAGAACGCCGTGCTGGATGGGGTATACCCGGTATCGGAGGGCAGGCACAGCCGTCTGCGCTTGCGGCAGGGCAATGCCAGCGTGTATGCCGTGTGGTTCGGTATGCCGCCGGAACGGCTGCCCTATGCCATGGGCGATGTGGTGGATGCTGCGCTGAACCTTTCGGTCTACGATTCGCCCCGGGGCGCACAGCTTTCGGGCCGCATTCTGGACCTGCATCCGGCAGGGCTGGGCACAAAGCTTGCGGAGCAGGCTGCTTTTGTGGTGGCGCTGCGCCGCGGCACACCCCTGACTGAGGAACAGAAAAAGCTTATTACGCCTGAGCGCAGTGATATCGTCACAGTGTACCGTGAGCTGCAGGCGCGCCGCTGGCACGCAGAAGATCTGCAGCCGCTGTGCGCAAAACTGGGCGAGGAAAATACAGGCAAAACGCTGGTGGCGGTCACGGCCTTGGAACAGGTGGGACTGATCGCCACGGTGGAAAAGGGTGGGGCAAAATATCTGGAGCTTGTGCCTGCGCAGGGCAAAAAGAACCTTGCGGATGCCCCGGTCCTGAAATGTTTGGAGGGAATGTAAAATGCCAGAGGGAAAGAAAGCTGCGGTCCCTGCACCGAAGCCGGTGCGGGAAGAGGATCTCTACTCCGCAAAGACCCACCTGCATCAGCCGGTACCGGTGCAGGAAACGGCTACCGTTTCTGCAACAGCACAGCTGGCCGATGCCCCGGAAGGCGCGCTGCCTTCGGAGGTGCGGCCGGAGATCGTTACCTGGGAAAAACTGTGTGAGGCCATCAAGGCCAGCGGCCGCTCCTACAATATGGAGATGATCGAAAAGGCATATAACCTTGCCAACACTGCCCACAAGGGGGTGTGCCGCCGCAGCGGCGAGCCGTATATCTGCCATCCGCTGGCTGTGGCACGACTGGTGCTGGATCTTGGCATGGACTCCGAGAGCATTGCTGCGGCCCTGCTGCACGATGTGGTGGAGGACACTCCCACTACACTGGACGACCTGAAAGCCGCCTTTGGCGAGGAAGTTGCCCTGCTGGTGGACGGCGTGACCAAGCTGACCAAGATTCAGTTCTCTAACATTGAGGAACTGCAGGCTGAAAACCTGCGCAAGATGCTGCTGGCCATGAGCCGCGATGTGCGCGTGATGATCATTAAGCTGTGCGACCGGCTGCACAACATGCGCACCGGTGATGCATGGCCGGAACAGAAGCGCCGCGATAAAGCCCGCGAGACCATGGAGGTGTATGCCCCCATCGCCAACCGTCTGGGCATCCTGAACGTGAAGGAAGAGCTGGAAGACCGCAGCCTGCATTACCTTGACCCTGTGGGCTACGAGGAGATCAGCCGGATGCTCAGTGAGCGTGCAGGCGAGGAGTTCCTTGCAAAGGTGTCCGGTGTGATCGAGCGGCGGCTGGCCGAAAGCGGCATTGAGGGCGCTACCATCAAGCGCCGCGTCAAGAGCATTTACGGCATCTATCGCAAGACCATCATGCAGAACAAGTCCTTTGATGAGATCTACGATATCTATGCGGTGCGGGTCATTCTGGATACGCTGGCCGAGTGCTACAGCACTCTGGGCCTCATCCACGATATGTACCATCCGCTGCCCAACCGCTTCAAGGACTATATCTCCACTCCCAAGCCCAATGGCTACCAGAGCCTGCACACCACCGTCATCGGCCACGAGGGCATCCCCTTTGAGGTGCAGATCCGCACCCGCAAGATGGACGAGCAGGCCGAGTACGGCGTTGCGGCTCACTGGAAGTATAAAGAAGGTCTGGATGGCCACGACAAGCTGGACGAACGTCTGGCATGGGTGAGCCAGCTGTTGGAAAACCAGCGCGTCAGCGAGGATTCCGGCAATCTGCTGCACGACCTCAAGAGCGACCTGCTGCCGGAGGAAGTGTTTGCCTTTACGCCCAAGGGCGATGTCATCAACCTGCCCACCGGCGCTACCTGCATCGATTTTGCCTATGCGATCCATTCGGCGGTGGGCAACCGCATGGTGGGCTGCAAGGTGAACAACCGCATGGTGCCCATCGACCACATCGTTTCCACCGGCGAGATCATCGAAGTGATCCTTGGCCCGGCGGACAAAGGCCCCAGCCGCGACTGGCTCAAGATCGTGCGCACCAGCGAAGCGAAGAGTAAGATCCGAAACTGGTTCAAAAAGATGCGCCGCGAGGAAAATATCACGCAGGGACGTGATGCACTGGCCCGTGAGCTGCGCAGGGAAATGATCATCCTTCCGGACGACCAGCTGGACGATTTTATCAACAGCTGTTCCCGCCGCCTGCGCCAGAACAATGCCGAGGAGCTTTATGCCGCCATCGGCTACGGCGGCATGACCATTGCCAACTGCCTGCCCAAGCTCAAGGAGGAGTGGCAGAAGCTGAAAGCTTCGGAGGAAAAGGCCGGGGAAGACCTGCCCAAGGTGGACCTGAGCCGTGTGCACGCTACCGACGGCGTGGTGGTGGAAGGCTTCGATAACACCCCCATCAAGTTTGCCAAGTGCTGCAGCCCGCTGCCGGGCGACCCCATCGTGGGCTTTATCACCCGCGGCTTTGGCGTTTCCATCCACAAGCAGAGCTGCGTGAACGCCATTTCCAGCATGAAGGATCCCACCAACGCCCCCCGCTGGGTCAAGGCGTACTGGGCCGACAGCGTCAAGGACAGCTATAAGGCCGGCATTGAGATCATTGCGCTGAACCGCAACGAGCTGCTGCAGGATGTGCTGGCTGCGCTGGCGGATATCCGGGTGCCCATCTATGCGGTGAACGCCCGTCAGGTGGAAAACAACTGCGCCATGGTCAGTCTGACCATCGGCATCAACAATACCGAGCACCTCAACCGTGTGGTCGCAAGACTTTCCAAGGTGAAGGACGTGCTCAAGGTGACAAGGAGCTAAAACATGCGTGCAGTCATTCAGGCGGTGTCTTCCGCCAGTGTGCGGGTAAACGGCGGTGAGCCGCGGGCCATCGGGCCGGGCCTTATGATCCTGCTGGGTGTCAGGGATACCGACAGTCTGGACATCGTGCCCAAGCTTGCCGATAAATGCGCGGGCCTGCGCATCTTTCCGGACGCAGAGGGCAAGCTGAATCTCAGCGCAAAGGACCTTGGCTATTCGGCTCTGGTGGTGAGCCAGTTCACCCTTTACGGCGACACGAAAAAAGGCTACCGGCCCAGCTTTATCAAGGCCGCAAAGCCGCCGCTCTCCGTGGATGCTTACGAGCTGTTCCTTGCAGAGATGAACAAACAGGGCCTGAAGGATGTTCAGCACGGCGAGTTTGGCGCGGACATGCAGGTGGCTCTTGTGAACGAAGGACCCTGCACCATTATCATCGATACCGACGAGTGGAAGAAAAAGGAGTGACCGCCATGCAGGCTTTTCATATTCCGGGCGCTGCGCCGCTGTATACCAATACCTTCCTGCTCATTTCCGACGCAGGCCATGCCGTGATCATTGATCCGGCGGCAGATGCGCAGACCTACGATAAAATTTTAAAGGAAAACAATGCGCAGCTCACCACCATCCTGTGCACCCACGGCCACTACGACCATGTGGGCAGCGCCGAAGCCTTGCGCACCGAGTGGAACGCAAAGCTCTACTGTGAGGCTGCCGACCTTGCAGGCGACCGCATGTATCCGCTGAGCGCAGCGGACTGCGGCTACGCAGAAGGGGAGACTGTCTCGGTAGACGAGCTGCAGTTCACGGTCTGGCACACGCCCGGCCATACGCCCGGCGGCGTGGTGCTGCTGTGCGGCGAGTATCTCTTCTGCGGCGATACCCTGTTTGCAGGCAGCATCGGCCGTACCGATCTGGAGGGCGGCAGCAGTGCACAGATGGCCGAGAGTCTGCGTAAACTGGCAAAGCTGCCCATCCCGCGCGGCACGCAGGTGCTGCCCGGCCATGGCGAGTTCTCCACCTTTGGCGATGAACTGGACAACAATTACTTCATCCGCAGCGCTGTGCGCGGCAACAATGATTTATTTTAAAGAGTGAACAACATGAAGATTTATATTACCGGCCTGCCTTCCGGCTACGAAGTGGAGCATCTGGTGCGTTTGTTTTACCCCATGGCACCGCTCACCCTCACCCCGCCGGAGAACGCCGAGGACTGCGTCTGGGCAGAAAAAACGCCGGACGGCCTGCATGCACTGGTGCGTCAGGACGGCAGAAGTGCTGAACGACACGCACCGCTGCCCGCGCCTGTGGAACAGGGCGGCGAGACCCCGGAGTTCAGCCTTGCCAGCCTGACCTATGATCTGCTGCGGGATTGGACCGGCATCCGCCCGCCATGGGGCAAAATGACCGGTGTGCGCCCGGTGCGGCTCATCCACGACAAGCGCGCCGCAGGCTGGACGGAAGCGGAGATCGACCACTTTTTCCTTGACCGGTTCGACTGCTCCCAGCAGAAATACCAGATGGCCAAGGCCATTGCCGACCTGCAGGAGCCGATTTTGAAAGTGGGCAATGAACCCGGGACCTACAGCCTGTACATCGGCATCCCGTTCTGCCCGTCCCGGTGCAGCTACTGCAGCTTTGTCAGCTGCAATCTGGACCGCGACCGCAAGATGGTGCAGCCTTATGTGGACTGTCTGTGCCGAGAGGTGGAAGAGATCCGCATTCAGGCCGACAAGGCGGGGCTTACCCTTTGCAGCATCTACATTGGCGGCGGCACGCCCACCAGCCTGTCTGCCGACCAGCTGCGCCAGCTGATGGGCACTGTCCGGGCGAATTTTGACCTCTCGAAGGTCGTGGAATATACGGTGGAGGCAGGCCGTCCGGACTGCACGGATGCCGAAAAGCTGGCGGTCATCAAGGAATACGGCGCTACCCGCATCTCCATCAATCCGCAGACCTTCTCGGACGAGGTGCTGGCGGGCATTGGGCGCAAGCACTCGGCGCAGGACATTCTGGACTGCTATGCCGAAGCGCGCAAGGTCGGTCATGATGATATCAACATGGACCTGATCGCCGGCCTGCCCGGCGACACGGTGGAAAGTTTTGAGCGCAGCTTGCGGCAGGCCATCGCGCTGGACCCGGAGAACATTACCGTGCACACCCTCACCCTCAAGCGCGCTTCCCGCATCGTCATTGAGGACCAGAAGGAGAACGACTACGCCGACGTCGCCGCCATGCTGGAAAAGTGCAACCTGCTGGCCGAGGCGGGTTACCGGCCCTACTACCTCTACCGCCAGAAAAACACCCTGCAGAACCTTGAGAACGTGGGCTGGTGCAAGCCGGGCCACGAGGGATATTACAACATCTATATCATGGAGGAAGTCCAGACCATCCTCTCCGCCGGTGCAGGCGGCAGCACCAAGCTGGTGGCCGACGGCGGCAAACGGATGCAGCGCATCTTTAACTTCAAATATCCGAATGAATATATCCAGCGTTTTGCGGAGGTGCTGGAACGCAAAAAAGGAGTGGCTGATTTTTATGATCACGATTTGGGTACCGAAACGTCTGGTTGAGATCGACCTATATAATGTTGCAGCCCAGAATCCGGCGGCACTGGCGCAGATGAGCGAGCAGAGCTACCGTCAGCGGGTGGAGTATGCCGCCCGGAAGATCAGGGATTCCCGCGCCAAGATCGTCATGCTCACCGGCCCGTCGGCCAGCGGCAAGACCACCTCGGCGCACAAGGTGGCCGAGGCGCTGAAAGCCTCCGGCACGCCCGCCCATGTCATCAGTCTGGACAATTTCTTCAAGGGGGCGCAGTATTACCCCCGCCTGCCCGACGGCACGCTGGACTACGAGAACCCCGACACGCTGGATATGCCCCTCATCCGCCAGTGCCTCAGCGAGCTGAGCACCACCGGCAAGACCGTGCTGCCCATCTACGACTTTGCAACAGAGTCCCGCTCCTCCGAGACGGAGACACTGGACCTCGAGGGCGGCGTCTGCATCGTGGAGGGCATCCACGCCCTGAACCCGGAGCTGACGGGCCTCGTGAAGGGTGACGACGTCTACCGCATCTATGCCGGTCTGCGGGAGGAATACTGCATCGACGGCCGCCGGGTCATCACTGTTATGGGTCACGTTGACCATGGTAAAACTTCTCTGCTTGACGCTATTCGCAAGGCTAATGTTACAGCAAGAGAAGCTGGCGGTATTACGCAGCATATCGGTGCTTATCAGGTTAATTATCAGGGCAAAAAGATTGTTTTCCTTGATACTCCCGGTCACGAAGCTTTTACAGCTATGCGTGCGCGTGGAGCACAGGTAACAGATGTTGCTATTTTGGTAGTTGCTGCAGATGACGGTGTTATGCCGCAGACGCTCGAAGCTATTAACCATGCAAAAGCAGCGAAGGTACCTATTATCGTTGCCATTAATAAAATGGATCGTCCCGGAGCTAATCCGGATCATGTAAAACAGCAGCTTGCTGAGCATGAGCTGATCCCGGAAGACTGGGGCGGCGATACTATCATGGTTCCGGTTTCCGCACATCAGAAAACAGGTATTTCCGAACTGTTGGAAATGATTCTGCTGGTTGCAGAAATGCAGGATCTGAAAGCTAATCCAAGTCTGCCTGCTCATGGTACGATTATTGAAGCGCAGCTTGATAAAGGCCGCGGCCCTGTCGCTACTGTTTTAGTTCAGCGCGGCACTTTGCAGATCGGTGATACTATTATTGCCGGTACTGCTTATGGCAAGGTGCGTGCAATGGTCAATGACCGTGGTGAAAAAGTCAAAAAAGCACTGCCTTCTACGCCTGTAGAGGTTTTAGGCTTGAACGATGTGCCGCTGGCCGGTGATATTCTTGATTCTACTGATGAAAAGATTGCCCGCAGTGTTGCTGAAAAGCGTGTTGCGAAAAAACGTATTGAAGAAATTCAGCAGAATTCCAAAGTTTCGCTGGATGATTTGTTCCAACGTATTCAAGAGGGCGAGATTAAAGACCTGAATATCGTCGTTAAAGCCGATGTTCAAGGTACTATCGAAGCTTTGCGTTCTTCTTTGCAGAATATAAAAAATGACGAAGTTAAAGTCGTTGTTGTACATGCTGGTGTAGGTGCTATTACCGAGTCCGATGTTATGCTGGCCTCGGCCGCCAATGCCCTCATTATCGGCTTTAATGTTCGTCCTGATGCTAACGCCCGTAAAGCAGCGGAAGCAGAGAAGGTAGATGTTCGTACTTACCGTGTTATTTATGACGCTTTGAATGACGTTGAAGCTGCTATTAAAGGTATGCTGGCACCGAAATTCCAGGAGACTATCCAGGGCCGTGTAGAGGTTCGTCAGATGATCACTATTTCGAAAATGCTGATTGCTGGCTGCTATGTGCTGGAAGGTAAGATCACCAATACTTCTAAAGTGCGCGTAGTTAGAGACGGTATCGTCATCAACGAAGACGAAATCGACACTTTACGACGGTTCAAAGACGATGTGAAGGAAGTCGCTGCAGGCTATGAATGCGGTGTTACTTTGGAAAAATTCCGCGATTTGAAAGAAGGCGACGTGTTCGAAGTCTTCACTATGGAAGAAGTCGCCGTCGAATAGGTGAACTATGGCTAGATTAAGAGTAGAAAAAGTACAGGAAGCAATCAAACAGGAGCTTAGTAAAATGCTGCTGATGGATATCAAAGATCCACGGATCCAGTTTGTTACCATTACCGGTGTTGAGCTTACTGACGATATGAGCATTGCTAAAGTATATGTCAGCCTTTATGGTCCGGAAAAGGATCATGAAGCCGCCTGGCAGGGATTGAATAAAGCACTTGGCTTTATGCGTACGGAAATAGCAAAGCGGATTCGCCTCCGCTTTGCTCCTAATTTGATTTTAGTAAAAGATACTTCGATGGAGTATAGTGCACATATCGAGGGATTGCTGAAGAAAATCAAAGAAGAGGAAGGTCCCTCGCATGAGTAAGCATTGTTCCCTGCAGGAAACAGCCGCTTTACTGCAGGCTGCCAATAAAATAGTATTATGTTCTCATGTGAGCCCAGACGGTGATACGCTGGGCTCTGCTTTGAGTTTGATGAAAGCTTTGCAGAAGCTTGGGAAAGATGTCATTGTGACTGTTGATGATGAAATCTCAAAGGTCTATAAATTTTTACCCGGTATCGAAAGCTTTGTCCGTTTTCAAAATGATGAGCGGATAGCTGCGGATCTGTTAGTCGTGATCGACGCCAGTTCTTTAGATAGAGCCGGTAACGTGTCACAGTGTGTCAGTGCTCCTAAAACACTCAATATCGACCATCATATTTCTAATACCGAATATGCCGATTATTTGTATCTTGATACAGCTGCGGCTGCTACCGGTGAAATTATGTATGAGTTGATTGATA